>Ga0315282_10011421_pt1 | contig 13767 bp, 7 predicted proteins | sample YL17G07_20_MG_FD_203693 | JGI IMG/M metagenome (GOLD analysis project Ga0315282, IMG submission 203693) | Sediment microbial communities from Yellowstone Lake, YNP, Wyoming, USA - YL17G07_20 | ecosystem: Environmental > Aquatic > Freshwater > Lake > Sediment | place: USA: Wyoming | collected... | reverse complement strand
CCACCTGGTTTCCTCGAGCTTAAACAACCTCACGGGCAACAACGCAAACTCCAATACATATGGCATCCGTCTGCTTTCTTCTTCAAATAACAACTTAACGGGCAACGGCGCGAACTCCAACACCAACAGCGGCATCAACCTGAACTCATCGAGCTTGAACAACCTCACAGGCAACAATGTGACCTCCAACACCAACGGCATCTCCCTGGTTTCTTCGAACAACACCAACCTCACGAACAACACTGCAAGCTCGAACAGCTTCGGCATCTACCTGAACGCCTCGAATGTCAATGACTTCAGGAGTAACAACGCCACCGCGAACTCAAATACCGGCATCCGCCTGACTGATTCTTCAAACAACAACTTAACGGGCAACACGGCAAGCTCCAACACCTATGGCATCCACCTGGTTTCCTCGAGCTTAAACAACCTCACGGGCAACAACGCAAACTCCAATACATATGGCATCCGTCTGCTTTCTTCTTCAAATAACAACTTAACGGGCAACACCGCGAACTCCAACACCTATGGCATCCGCCTGGATTCTTCGAGCTTAAACAACCTCACGGGCAACACCGCAAACTCCAATACATATGGCATCCGCCTGGTTTCTTCTTCAAATAACAACTTAACGGTCAACAACGCGAACTCCAACACCAACGGCATCTCCCTGAACTTATCGAGCTTCAACAACCTCACCAACAACGATGGCGGGAACAATACCGACAGTGGCATCTACCTGAATTTTTCCAGCAACAACAGCCTCACCAGCAACAATGCCTCAAACAACACCTACGGTATCAACCTGAGTTCATCGGACAACAACACCCTCACTGACAACAATGCCTGGAACAACACCGATGGCATCCGCTTGGAGAGTTCGAGCAACAACAACAATCTCACCACCAACGATGCCTGGGGCAACACCAACAACAGCATCTCCCTGTGGGATTCGAATAGTAACAACCTCACCAACAACACTGCCAAGAACAACACTGACGGTATCTTCCTGACCTCTTCCTTCAACAACACTATTTTCTCCAGCAATGTAACCAACAACAGCGTTGGCATCAACCTGACCTCTTCCTTCAACAACACCATCTACAACAACTACTTCAACAACACCTACAACGCCCGGAATAACGGCGCCAACACCTGGAATATCACCAAGACGCCGGGAAGAAACATCATCGGCGGTCCTTACCTCGGCGGGAACTACTGGTCGGACTACGAAGGGCTCGATATGGACGGAGACGGGCATGGGGACACCCTGCTCCCGTATAACTCCAACGGCAATATAACCAGCGGCGGGGACTATCGCCCGCTGGTAATCAGCGTGGTCGTCGCTCCCATCACGGGACTGGAGACCACTGAAGGCGGAGGGCAGGATACCTTCACTATGGTGCTGAACAATGAGCCCACCGCTAATGTGACCGTGGGCTTGAGCAGCGACGACACCACCGAGGGAACGGTCTCACCCACCAGCGTTACCTTTACCAACCTGACCTGGAATATAACCCAGACGGTCACCGTAACCGGCGTTGATGACAATGCCCTGGACGGCGACATCGCTTACCACGTTACCACCTCGCCAGCCGTCTCTGCTGACGCTCGCTATGCCGACTTTGACGCCCCTGATGTTGATGTAACCAACATTGATGACGACCTTTTCTGGATTGCTGCTGGTGCTGCAGAAGGTGCCAAAAGAGCGCCTGAGCCTGCCAGCTTCTCAGCTTCCTACCTGCGCATCTCACCACAGCAGGTAAGCCCCAACCAGGCGGTGGTAATCTCCATCAATATCGCCAACATCGGCGGGGAGAGCGGCAGCCACACCGTTACCACTTACATCAACGGCGTAGCTGAGCAGAGCCAGACGGTCAGCATTTCGCCGGGCTCTTCTCAGAATGTAGTGTTCACCGTAACCAGGGCGGTGCCGGGGACTTATAATGTCGTTGTGGAAGGGCAGAGCGGGCAGTTCTTAGTAGTAGCTGGCGGCGCTGGCGGCGGACTGGGCACCGGAGGCATAATAGCCATCGTGGTGGTAGTCCTGGTCCTTATCATCGGCTTGATATTTAGCGTTAAAGGCAGGGAGCAGGCATAAGGCAGTTAGCCTGCGGCTGGGAGGCTGCTTCTTTATGGGCGTCATTCCCTGAGTAGCTCGGAAGAGCCAGCGACAGTAGCATTTACCATAATCAAGGAAGAGCCGGGCAGCTACAACGTATCGATAGGTGGCTTGGCTGACGAATTTACCGTCACCGCATCATGGCTCAGCCGATACTGGTGGGCAATAGTAGTGGGGATAATCGTCGCCGGGTTACTGGTCTACTTCTTCTTGTTCCGAAGGAAGCGGGCTCGCCCAGCAGCGGCTGAATGAGGGCTGAAGCAGCCTGAGAAACTGCATACATTTGTCCACATTGTTTACCACTGCGCGAGAGCTTGTTGTGCAGGTGGGGGATTAAAAGCAGGTGGACCTGTTGACTGCCGGGGGGTGGGGCGGTAGAATCTACTGAAAGGAGGCGAGCGGTTCCCACCTTTTGCCGAGCTTCATGGGTTCAAATCCACTCACCCCGACCATAGATTTTTGAACAAAAAAGTGGGGTAGATGAAACTGCCAGAGATTCATACCCGGTATAACCACTTGGGACAGCGAAAAGCTCTCCTGGTTTTCGTAATCGCCATCCTCCTGGTATCCCTCCCAGGCACAGGCCTTCTTTTGAATGCGCATAATAGAACTACTTCTGCTGCCGATGGCACCTTCTATGATTTCATAGCCCAGGCGTCCCAAGCATCCTGGGGGAGTGGAGCGGGCAGCCTGCCATTCCCCGGCGCAGATAACGATAGCAGGGGCTTTGCTTGCTACAGGGACAATTGGCAGCTTGAAGATAAGAGCACCGGGGCAAGAGTCCTGGAAACGCATCCTCAATGGATAGGCGGTGGCTGGATAGCGGGCACATATCCCCAGTTGACAATCCCCTCCGATGCGGAGCTTAAAGTTACCGTGGGATTTCTCGACGGGGCTGTGGGGACCACTGGCGTCATCTTCGAGGTTCAGTTTAAAGAGTTTCTCGGGTTGAAGGTCGCCCCCCAGACTTATTCTATTCTCACTCAAGTGGCACTTTATGACGGCAAGCTCGACTCGATAAGCGAAAACCTGAGCAATCTGGCTGGTAAAACAGGGAACTTTGTCCTGCGTGTTGATGCCGGACAGGACTCGGGCAGGGATTGGGCAGCCTGGGCAGAAGCGAAAATAGAGGTGGCAGCTCCTGCCGCTCTCCCTGACCTTGCCGTGGGGAGCATTGAGCGTGACTCCAGCGGCAAATTGCAGGTGACCATAGAGAATATTGGTTCGGGAGGCCTACCCAGCGGATGGTCAGCGGTGGCTGAGGTTTATTTTAACGGGACGAAAAAGGGCGCATTCGACCTCAAAGCCCCTACTTCCACCGCCAGCGGAGGCATAGAGGAGCCTGGAGGCAACTCAACCTATCTTCTGGCGTGGAATATTACCGAGCCGGTTACGGTAAGGGTGGTTGTTGATTCTACTGACGAGATAGAAGAGTCCAATGAACAGAACAACATCAGGGAGGAGGAAGTCGGACCTCTGGTAATTCAGCCACCCCCAATAACTCCACCGATAACACCACCGCCCGTAGAATTGCCCTGTTATATCTCTGGCGAAATTCTGGGTTTTGATTACTGCCTGGACACATTGAAAATCAAGGTATGCCCCGCGGAATCGATTGAGCAGTGCACACCGGACGCCGGCGTTTCTTATGTAGATGTAGTAAGGCTCCCTGCCGAGCCCGCTCCAACATTGACCTACCTGCCGCTAGGACCGATAAAATATCAAGCCAGAGTTTCCTGTAATGGGTCTTACATAATAGAGCCTGTTTACTCTCCCCAGGCAACGGAATGTAGCTGGATGGGGTCCTGGGAGCCGAGCAAGTATTTCGTTAATATGAGCGGCTCAAAACCGTTGAGCACAGTCCCCAGGGACTTTCATTTCGTGCCGTATGATTCCCAACCGCCGACGATGCGCATATTGGTTAATAATACCAGACCAAGGCCAAATGACGATGTGCTGGTTACCATTCTGGGATATGATGACAAGGGAATATCCAGCATCTGGCAGCAAACTGATATAACTTTCCTGAATGGCTCAAGGCAAACCGGACCCTGGGTCAAATATACGGATATTGTAGCTGGACTGCAGAACAGCACCGGCGGAGTACAGTTTGCAATCACGGACAATGGCATAATGCAGGCAATCGTGGTAGCCAGGGTTTGTGACATTGGAGGGAATGAGTGCTCTTCGAGACTGACTTTATCTTTTGGCACCTGCGATGACGGTTATCAGGATTATGGCGAGACCGGGGTTGATTGTGGAGGTCCATGTCCATCCAAGTGCATAAACTGTCTTGGCGATTATGAACTGGGGAATAATCCTTCAGTTTACTTATATAGCCCTGAGCACTGGGACTTTATACGGGAGTGGGCCGCTACCGCTCTGAGCGAATATGCCGGCACTCATTCCATGAGCCCTCTTGAGCTTGATACAAGTGACGAGATGATGGATGCGATTGCCTGGTGGGTAATGAAGCACATGTCTTACCGGGCGGATGAATTCAATCAACAAATTAACGATAATTTACATCTGGGCTATAACCCCTCCAGGGACTATTCCCATGATGATTTCCCCCAACCGGCATATTATACCCTGATGTACAGCGGGCTCTGGCGAAGTACGATAGCCTACACTGATGACAGGGGCGAAGTACACACCTGGAACCCTCCCGCTGACTCTGATAAATGGTTCTTCGGAGACTGTGAGGACTTTGGGATTCTCCAGGTCGCTCTGCTCAGGTCTCTGGGCGTGAGCCACTGGTGCGTATTCAATGTTGAGGAGCCAACGCATAGCACCACCATAATATATTACAAAGGCAAATACCGGATACGGGACTACGGGGCGATAACCTGCGACAATATCTGGGTAGACAACCTGTGGAACGATAAGATAGGAGCCTTCGGTAATTATCAAGGGATTGAGAACGGTTCTTTTGCTAGCGTCCGTCCTTGGGAGTACACCATGAATTATCCTGGATGTGAAAGTCCCCGGGTGGAAATCACCGGGGGAGGTTTTGGAGCGGAAAGCGTGTGGCTGAACTGGGATGGGTGGGGAGCAAACAAGCTGGCTGCTGCCGGAGATTTCAACGGGGACGGAAAAGATGATATTCTCGCCATATGGTATAACCTCAGCGAGAGAGGTTTCGATGGCAAAGTTCTCAACTCTAGCGGAGTAAATTTTGAAGCGCCGTCTGAGAGCCTGGGGGCAGGGGCGAATCTATCGTCGTCTTACCCCGTTTACCCCTTAGTGGGTGAAAAGCCTCTAGGGCACGGAGGCGATTTTGCTGAGGTGTTTTATGTCCCTCGGGGGGACGAAGAGGGCGGGCCCAGATTATGGAGCGTTCTGTCATCATGGAAACACATAGAATATGTGAATACTGAAGTTGTGAGACTGGGAGACCCGGATGGCGATGGGGTAACCGAATTAGTGGAGTTCTTTCAGGGAGAGGACGGGAATGTCACCGTAACGGGGGGATTGTGGAGGCAAGCATTTTCGGTAGACGGGGAGATTCCGTTTGTAGGCGATTTTGATGGAGACGGAGCCGACGATATAATCACTTTTACGAGGGGAGATTTGGGTGATGTGTGGGTCGCCCGGTCACAATTGAATGATTTTTGCTGGGCAGCGTATAAATGGCATGACAATTTCTGTCTGGGTAATGAGACACCGCTTATTGGAGATTTCAACGGCGACGGAAGAGATGACATAATCACTTTCAAACAGGATACGGGCCAGGTGTTTGTGGCGCTCTCGACCGTATTCGGGTTCCAGGGCGATGGCTGGCTTTGGAAAGACAATTTCTGCTACGAGGGGGATATTCCGCTTGTTGGAGATTTCAATGGTGATGGGAGAGACGACATTGCTTCCCTGAGTGAGCACGATGGAGCGGTCAGCATTTCGGTAGCTTTAGCCAATCCCAGCAATATGAGCTACGTTTCCGCCGCCCCGGAGTGTAGTTTGTGCCAGGTTTCCTTCTTCCAGGATGCCTATTTCCCATCCAAATGTCCATGAGGTAAAGAAATGATGCGAAAAGCCGCTTTGATTCTTTTTGTGTGTACGCTTTTATTTGCCGCTCCTCTACCAGCGGGCAAGGTCAGTGCCGAGCTTTTTTACACCGGAAATATAACGATAGACTCCCTTTCGGCTGAAATAGATGTGAACCAAAATGCTTCGGTCACAGTTGAATACACTTTGGTCAACCGCGGAGAGGAAAAAGAAGATGTCAATCTGGGGTTTTCACCGGAAAGTGCCCTGGCTCTCCTGGATGGCGAAGGGTTATCCAACCCGGTGAGCTTTGCCGCAGGTGAAACGAAGGAGCTTTCACTCTCCTACTCTATGGAGGTGGGAACAGAAGATTACCGGATGATTATTTTCAACACTGTACTTCTATTTAACAACAAGTCAAACTCCCAGACGATTAGCAATTATCGGGTGAAGGCCGTACTTCCAGAGGGAATAAAAGGGCTTGTCCATTCAAATAAGCCCTATGAGACAACCTCCGAAGACGGAAGGGTTGCTGTTATCTGGACCGAAAGTAATGTCTACTCTATTCCTTTATCTTTTAGCTGGAGCACCATGGGTGTTGACATTGCCGCGACAAAGGAGGCAACTCCGAGCACAATTAGCGCACTAGATGAAGTGGTAAGTATAGAGGTAACAATTCAGAATAACGGCGATGAAGAGGTGAGAGACATTGAGCTCTCCGATGATTTCTTCCCCACGCTTTTTGAGGCAGTAGAGCCTCTGGGAGAATTCAACTTGGTTTACCCTGAGAATAGCGACCCTCACCTCTACTGGACAAAAGAGGTAGATTCTCTCCAGCCCGGGGAAAGCAGGGTTTATACATATTCAGTAAAAGTTAAAGTTCTTTCCCCCGAGACCACGCTGAATCCCCTTACCATATTGGTCAATGGGACTCCGGTAGCGGCATCAAACAACATTGTCCTACATGGCGAACCTGAGGAACCACATGAGCTGGCTGAGGGGGGATTCCCTACGCGCTATGTGATAGTTGGTGCAATCGTGGTTGTTGCTGTAATTGCTTCGGTCTTAGTCATCAGGTCAAGGAAGTCAAAGAAGAAGGCATAGTTTCCCCTTCGCTCCGTCTGCCCGGTTAATAACCAGGAGAAATTTTTTGAACTGACTCCCATTCACATAAACTGCACAACAACTCAAGTTGTGTAATCGTGTTGACTTAGTCCTGGCCAAAACGCCGGTGGAGACGGGGAAAGCCCCGTCTCCATCGTACCGAAATTGCCCCTCATAACCTTTGAGGGCGGCGAGCTTTAGCAGTGCCCGGGAGTTAAGGTTACTTCTTCCAGCTCACCTCGCACACAGCGTCACCCATGCGCTCAAAATACTCCACCTTGACGGTATGAAAGCCGGCGGTCAGGCTTTTGGTACCCGTCCATGTTGTTTCAGTTTGTGGTATCCACCGCCCAATGATTGGGCCGTTATCTACCCAGACCCTGACGCCATCATCAACAGTGGCAGTAAAGGTATAAGTACCAGCATCAAAGCAGAAATACCCTGTCCACCGCGCCAGGAAGTAGTCAGCGTTAACACCGGGTCCCGGACTATTCTTTCCCCAGTCATGGTTGATGCCGTTTTCATAGTCCTCTGCACCGCTATAAACAGGCGCGCTGGGAAAAACAGGAGCGTAACTGTTATATTTCGGAGTCCCATACTGCGGAGGGTTGGGGTCATTGTAATATTCTGCCCACCATTGCTGCGTGTAATTGCAGGTGACATTAAGCCTTACTGTGCAGTTTGGACATTGTGTATTACCACACCATGCCGATAAGGTCACAGCATAGATGTGGAGCTGATGGTCACATCGCGCGTCAAACGAGGCGGGAAGACCCTCGCCACTAGCGTAGTTAGATGCGCTACCGTCCTCCTTAACCACCCAATTATAAATGGGCTTGCAGTCCTCAGTAGCAGGAGTACAGCCCATGCTGGAATCTACGGTAATAGTTGGGGATGAGGAGCTAACTTCCATTCCTGTGCTGCCTCCACACTCGACAGGCTGGGACACGGGTTGACATGATACTGAGTCCAGCCACGTTACTACTACAGGACTCCAGTCCGTGCAGGTGCAGTTAGTGGGAGTGACGCTAGTGTTGTTGACGCACATGAATACTGAGCAGTTCGGGCAGATGCCACTACCCCCGCTACCCGCACAATGTCCCGTAAAGGTCACCTGATAGGCATGATAACCATAATCCGGGTTAAAGTTGGCGGTGCAGCTAGCCGTGCCCGTGCCCCAACCCCATAGCCCCCCTTCCTTGTAGACATACCAGTTATCACATACCGGGGCGCAACTACCTTGGGGTATATTATTAGGGTTACACAGAGGCGTGGCCGTTAGCGTAATCGTATTTTTAGGTGCGACTTCTATCAGCTCGGGGACACTCTCTCCGCAATTGATTTTCACATCCTTGCCACCGTCATTTTTATCATTCCAAGTTACTTCTACTTGCCCCCACCCCGGACACGTGCAGTTCGACTCGTTGACTGTAACAGTAGCGACGGCTCCAGCGGCGGCAGTCATGCCCCCCGCTTCCCCTGTAACCTGAACATTGTTCACCCATGTCCCCGCAGAGACTGCCGTCGCGGAGAAATAAACATACCATGAAGCACCAGGTGTCAGTGGATTGAGAAATTTCCAAGTAATAGTACCATCAGGACCACTAGGAGCAGACTGAGGACCCTCCTTTGCGCTGCCCTCTACATAATCAAGCCCCTGCGGAATGTCGTCATACACCATCACATTGTCGAGCGTCAGGTCACCATTATTCGTTACCTTGACCTGAAACTCCACCTCGCTGCCGCAGGGAACCTCCACCTGGTCAAACCAGCTTCCACCACCATCAGTGCTCACCTTTTTATCCACAGCGATGCTTACGGTAGGACCCTTAGCAAACGGAGCACAGCCGGGAACCATCAGGGATATGACCAGCCCTACACTTAAGACCCATAGCCACTTACTTTTCATCCACTACCTCCTTTTCCACGGACTTGAAGGGCAAACTTCCCTTCTACTTGCGGGTTCGCCTTTCACTACATTTATAATATTGGATAAGCTTGTAGAATATTGTATAAGATTATATAAGATTAATTTCTTCGCCTGTCAAGGGGGTGGTTTTTATTTAGCCGTGACCGGCTTAGCCAAGTTGTGCGGCTTATCGGGTCCTTGCCCCGCCTCACGGCAAGCAGGTAAGCCAGGTGGAAGAGCGGCAGTTAACGCCGGTCCACCTATTTTCCATATTTTAGCTTTGCCAGTAGAAGCATGGCGATGAGAACCACCCCTGTTGCATTCCAGAGAATAACCGGAGTGAGCCGGAGATAAATCCCATGGGCCAGCCAGCAAGCTACCCCCAGTAAAAACCATCTAGCGAAAAGTTCAACATCCCTAGGCAAGAGATGCTGGGTTCACAAGCCCTCTCTCAGGCAGCTCTGACACCACGCCGGGATATATTGGTAAGTCAGCCCCAGGGTGATAAGATTAGTTTCAAGAGAGGGTGCAGTGAGAGGGAAGTTTGTAGTGGGTGTTTTAGCCATCGTCGTTATCTTGATGGGTGGATGCTCCGGTAAGCTGGGGACATCAACTCAGCCGGAAGGGAACGCCACTCAACAGGAAAACACCACTCAGCCGCAGGAGGTGGAAATAATTGTTAACGGGAACTCCACGGTGATAGCTGGCATTGATTTACCGATAAACAGGACTGAAGCGGAAACAATAGTGCGGGAGTCCTGTGGTGTTGGAAATCAAAGCGGCTATGAATATGCGCTGGTGGAAGAGGTTGACGGCGAATGGAGAATACCAGTCAGCAATAGCACTCCCCCGTGCTATGCCACGGTGAACGAGACTACCGGGGAGACCAACTGCAACTACACTGAGCCTGAAGAAGTAATCGTCACCACAGTAGAGGACAGGTGGGTGCTTCCCACGGGTGGTAGTGGCGTGAATTGGTCTAACATACCTTACGCATACGATAGGGATTATCAGACAGTTGCGCATTGGAATTGCGTGGGGGCAACCTCTTACAATATGCGCTGGAAGGTTCACCGTAACGAAGACGCCTGGGTATATGACGATAAAGGAGCTGACCATTTCGGTTCAAACTGGGTGCACAAGATAGACGTCAAGATAAAAGCTACTTCTGCCCAAAATTGCTATGGGGATATAGCCCTCCTGTCAAACCGTGTTGATGATGCCTACAGCTTGTTGACTGGCGGAGATACATATATAGGAGTGAGGGTAGGAAGGATGGCCAACTCTTACGTGATTCAGTTGGAGGAAGCCTACCTGTCGACTCTATATCCAGCTCAGTGGAATGCAGCACAGCTAAATACCTGGTATTACTTGACTATTACGAAGAGCGGGACAGACCTTAGCTGCACAATCTATTCCGATGCTGCCAGGACTAACCCGATAATAACCCTGAGCCGGACACTGCATGCTGACCATTCGTTCCAATATATTTTTTCTGCGGATACTTGCAAGGATACTCTCATGTCAGCGCCTTATTGTGATGTTTACGTTGCAAATCTCGACCTGGGTGATGGTGGTGGAAATGAAGATTTCCTCACTTATACTAAAGCTGACCCTCTTCTTCCTCCTCTTCACCAAAGTCACATCAAATTTTATGGTGGTCAAAGCCCGCCGCTAACCTTGACTTTGGATAGCTCTACAGTCTGCACTCAGCTTTACGCAGTAGCATACTGTAGCGTGGCGTCCGGCATAGCCTACATCAATTTAGAATTATATTACGATGGGGCCTGGCATTCAGCTCCGGGCTATCCTGTGTCTCATGATTTTGGCGAAGCAGATGGGGGCATGGGAGTGCCTCAAGGTTGCTATTTTAGTGAAAAATCAATCGAAAAGTGCAGGTGGACTATAGGTTATCCAGGGGTAGAAACCACTGATGCCGGTGTGAGGGAAACCTGGTTTTGGAAAACAGGCAAGTAGCCTTAGAAACAGCACAGGCATCGTGTGAAATCACCTATCACAAAAGTCCACATTGTCTAACAGCGGGGGATTCTCGGTTAGGCTCTACCAAAATCTTCTTTTCGTATACCCAGGTCCCTCAGAATGCGTGAGATAGTCCCGGTCTCAAATCCTTATTACCCCAGTTGGGAATAGTAGTCCTGGCTCCTGTTTTTGAATGTATCCAGATTTCGTGACTGCCCTTGGCATAGCGGTCAAGGACACAATCAAATTTTCGAAGTTGGCGAGTTAATTCGCGGTAATTCACAAATAGACTGTAACCTCGGTTGTCGCCTTTGCCCCAACCAGTTCATACGCCGATTCTTCTACGGCCTTGGGCAAAGCGTGCCCGTGCTTTTGGTAGGAGAGAATAAATTCGCTGGCGATGCTCTGGAGATTATTCAAGGCTTCGCTTGCCGTATCACCCCAGGCGCGACATCCCGGCAATACAGGCACCTCCGCCATGTATTTGAATTCGGTGTCCTCACCTGGTTGATACAATGTTACCGGCAGTCTATATTGCTTCACTAGCTCAGCCCCTCAGGTTGAGTTTTTTGCCCCCTGGTTGCTGTCAGCCACCCATACCTCAGTCAATCACCACTATAACAAGTCCGCGACGCCTCGTCCATTCCTTGACGACCAGCCAGTTTGTCTGCCAATGGCACACAACAGCTTGTTTAGTGCAGAGGCAAATCTAAAACCAAAGCCGCAGGCTGGCATATTGACTGCCCGGGGGTGGGGCGGTAGAATCCACTGAAAGGAGGCGAGCGGTCTTCGTCTTTTCTCCAGCATCACACCGGGGCGGGCGCTACTAATTTAAAGGAGGTGAAAATGAGACAAAAAAGAGCCCCTGACTATCACAATTCCCCTACTTTCCAACAGCTTTGGGACGCCCTTGGCTCAAAGCTAATTGAGATTTTACAAGGAAGACATACTTTTAATCAGGGTGTCGCGGGTTCGAGTCCCACACGGCCTATTTTAGCCACGAAATCGCCACTTGACCCCCAAAAAGAGCCCCTGATTGACAATTTGGGGCAGCTTGCTTTGTCTTACGTTTCAGAAGAAAGCTACTTTTTTGAATAACCCTAGGGCAAAGATACAAATCGCCACTTGCGCCTAGAAATACCATTCAATACGCCATCGAAGAGCAAATGATTCGACCACTCAACCAATTGTTCACACAAGTCGTTATTGTACTCATATGACTCCAAAGAATTCTCGATAGCCAGTCTTGCTGCACCTCCGTCGAACGGAGCTCCACAAGAGGTTCCATGTAGCGCATTCTTATAGCGGCTAAAAGTCATATTCTTGTATGCTACGAACTTGTTTGGACCAAAAGCATCTTGCCTAGGGTCATAGACCCAGTAGGTTGTATGTCTCGCCAACAAACGAGCGCGCTCCTGATAATCCCTGGCTTGTTTATTGAAGCTAGTTAGCGACCGCCGAATTTCCTCTGCGTTCCGCGTGAATTCGAGTTCATCCATCTCTACACCTCATCATAAAGCCACGCCCATTTTATATCAACTGGCAGTAACAATTCAAACATTTGTATGCTTGACAGCTCATCCGCTCGTGGAACAGATTATTTTCTCTGACTCTTCTGTTTGGTAGCCTTGCCTGTTCTTTTTCTTACAGTCTTCGGTCTCGTTCGCGAAGCGATGCGTTCCGTTTTGACTGCCTGTCCAGTATCTGAAGGTATAGTTGACCTTTCAATCAGCCATTGCGCTACTGTAGGTGCTAAATCTTTCTGCGACCTAGAGCTCACGTACATTCCGATGTGACCTAGAGGGAAAGCCTTTGTGGTTATGTCATTACTCGCAACCAGCTTTTCGACGCAGCGGGAGCAATATGGTGGCACCAGATGGTCCTGCTCTCCATAGACGTTGAGTATAGGCATGGTAATTTTCTTAGGGTCAACTCGGCGACTACCCAGTACCAACTCACCCTTGACCAACTTATTCCCTTGATAGAGGTCCTTGATGAACTTCCTGATTGATTCCCCAGCCTGGTCTGGAGAGTCGAATATCCACTTCTCCATGCGGAGAAAGTTCTGCACAATATCGGGGTCATCAATGTTATCCAGTAGCCCCACATACTTGTCGAGAACGAGTTGGAATGGCTTGAGGAAGAGGAATCCTAAGTTCATGAATTCGCCTGGTATGTTTCCCATCACGTCTACCATCAGGTCAGCATCCATGACTTTAGACCAGACATTGAGCAGTCCGTCACGAGTATCAAAATCTATTGGAGCAACCATCAGCACCAGATTCTTTACTTTCTCGGGGAAGAGTGCGGAGTATATGAAGGAGAACGTCCCGCCCTGGCAAACACCCATTACGTTTATCTTATCGTTACCTGTCCGCTCACGGACAAAGTTAACAATATTATCCAGATAGCCGAGAATATAGTCTTCCATGGTCAGGTATTTATCCATCTTTGACGGATAGCCCCAGTCAATCACATAGAGGTCAATACCAGCCTCAAGTAGCTTTCTGAAGAGGGAGCGGTCTTGCTGGAGGTCCATCATATACTGACGATTGACCAGAGCGTAAACCACCAACAGTGGCACCGGCACGACTTTCTTCCCCGTTGGCTTGTAGTGGTAAAGCTTGACCTTGTCTTCCTGATAAACTGTTTCCTTGGGTGTTGCACA
>Ga0315282_10011420_pt1 | contig 13769 bp, 11 predicted proteins | sample YL17G07_20_MG_FD_203693 | JGI IMG/M metagenome (GOLD analysis project Ga0315282, IMG submission 203693) | Sediment microbial communities from Yellowstone Lake, YNP, Wyoming, USA - YL17G07_20 | ecosystem: Environmental > Aquatic > Freshwater > Lake > Sediment | place: USA: Wyoming | collected... | reverse complement strand
GCGCACGATAGGGGCCTCCTGTGTAGAGAGAGTTGCTTGGCCGCACTCTCTATAGAATCTATGCAGGAGGCCCTTTTGTTTCATCCTCTATCTCGCGAGAGTCGCGCTTTATTTTCGGATCAGGGTTTACACCCGGCGGTGACACTGCAAGGCCCTGACGAACTCGGCGGTCGCCCTGCTCCTGTGGCTCCACCCCGGGATCGTGAGGACGCTCGATAAGCGCGCCATTCAGGCCGCCCACGCCGCCCGGTCCCTGGAGGGGATCACCACCCTGGGCATCGACGAGATCGCCGTGGGGCGCGGGCAGACGTACTGGCACCTCGTGAGCGCCCTGGATGGCCCCCGGGGGTCGGAGGTGCTCTTCGTGGGCGAGGGGCGGAAGGAGAAGGACCTGAACAAGTTCTGGCGGTGGTTCGGGAAGCAACGCGCGAAGCAGATTACCCACGCCGCGATGGACATGTGGAAGGCCTTCCGGCGGAGCGTCGAGGCCCACTGCCCCGGGGGGGTGATTCTCTACGACAAGTTCCACGTCATCCGGCACCTCTTGGAGGCCCTCAACACCGTGCGGAAGCAGGAGTTCAAGCGGGCCGGCAAGTCGATGAAGGGCCTGCTGTGCGGGAAGAAATTCCTCCTGCTCTCCCGCCTGGCCCATGTCCGGGGGAAGGCCCGGGCAGCCTTGACCCAGCTCCTGGGCGCCAACCGCCGGCTCTTCAAGGCTCACCTCCTCAAGGAGAGCTTCGGCCATCTCTGGGCCTACCGGTCCAAGACGTGGGCCCGGAAGTTCTTCGCCCGCTGGGTGGAGCAGCTCAAGTGGAGCCGGCTCGAACCGTACCAGAAGTTCGCCCGCATGGTGGAGAAACATCTCGACGGCATCCTCGCCTATTGCGACAAGCGGGTGTCCCTCGGTTACCTCGAGGGGACCAACCTCAAGGCCCGGAACATCATCCGCCGGCCCTACGGGTAACGAGACAAGGAGTACATGAAGCTCAAGATCCTCCAGGATTGCTCCTCCCTGGGAATCTTTCAGCCGTCGGTGCGGGCTGACAACATTCCGTCATGAGCCGAATATTACTCCAGTTTCGAAGAATCCATAGCATAAAGCTACGTTTTTCGCTTGACATGGTGGGTTATTCTATGATTATTAATTCGGAAATGTATTTATGTGTATAAGTGTGGGGCCAAGTAGCCGACTCTGAGACGTGTCTCGATCATGGCGAAGGTGATGCAAGCATGGTGACAATTGCCATTTTCGGGGCCGGGCGCATTGGCCGACTCCATGCCATGCACGCGGCCGAGCATCCCCGCATCTCGGTCGCCTATGTGGTGGATCCGGTCGAGGCGAACGCGGCGGCGGTTGCAGCGATCACCGGCGCCATCATCGCCGATGCAGAGCGCGTCTTCGCCGACAACGCTGTCGACGGGGTGGTGATCGCCAGCTCGACCGACAGCCACGCCGGCCTGGTGCAGCGGGCGGCAGCAGCCGGGAAGGCGGTCTTCTGCGAGAAGCCCCTCAGCCTGGATTTCGCATCCGCCCAGGCCTGTGTGGAGGTCCTGAACCGACAGGGCACGCGGTGCATGCTCGGCTTTCACCGGCGCTATGACCCGAGCTTCCGGGCTGTGCGCGAGCGCATCCGCGACGGTACGGCGGGCGTCGTGTACCAGATCATCGCGTTCTCCCGCACCGGCGCGATTCCCCCCATCGACTACATCAGGGTCTCCGGCGGGCTGTTCCGTGACTCATCGATCCACGATTTCGACATGGCGCGGTATCTGCTGGGCGAGGAGATTGCGAGCGTGTACGCCGTTGGTGGTTGCCTCGCGGATGAGGCCGTCGGCGCGGCGGGGGACATCGATACCGCGATGATCACCATGGTCTCTCGGTCGGGCAAGCTTGTGCAGATCAACAATGGTCGCTATACGCCCTTTGGTTACGACCAGCGCATCGAGGTCCTCGCGTCGAATGAGGTGCTCAGGGTGGACAATGCGCCGCGCGACACCGTCGTCGTCGGGACCCGGGAAGGCCTCAGCTCTGCCGGCCCTGTTCACTCCTTCATAGAGCGCTACGCCACCGCCTATCGAGCTGAGATGGAGGCCTTCGCGCAGTTGATCACCGAGGGTAAAGCGCCACTCGCTGACCATAACGACGGTCTCGAGGCCCAGAGGCTGGCCGAGGCTGCGGTCCGCTCGATGTGTGATAAGCGGCCGGTCGCGGTCTGACTGCGCCGCAGATGGGCCAGCCGAATCCTCCTCGGCTGATAGCGATCGGCAAGTGGAATTGGTTGGAAGAGCTGTCACCTGTTGATACCGATGGAAGGCATGTCCTATCCGGGATTCAAAGAAAGACCAGCATTCCTAATGACGCGCCACCAGGTAGGCGGCCCGCTGGTCGAGCCGCTCGAGACCCACCGCAACCGGTGGCGCGGGATTTGCGAGGGGATTCTGTCTGAAGGAGAACCGGACGTGTTCCACAGGGGGTGAGTTCGGGTGTGTTCGGCGGGGAATACCTGCGCGCGCGATCCCAGCGGGTGGGTTGCCGGGTGAGCCCCTGGGCGCGATGGGACGGCAGTTGGTCCCGCGGCAGCACAAAGGGGGTGAGGATGGTGCTGCCGCCACTCGTGAAGGGGAGGAGTCAACCACCCGGCGGTGACGATCCGAGCTCTGCCGGTGCCTGCTGACGTCGGAGAGACCTCGGTCTCGTGCAACCTCGTGCGGGGGAGAAAGAGGAGGAGACGATCATGCAGAAGAAGAGGCAAGTGACGCACCGCGGAGAGTGTGGGGTGATGAGCCGGCGGAAGTTCCTCGGCGTGACGGCCGGGGCCACGGCGGCCCTCTCCTTCGGGACGTTCATCCGGAGCGGCCTTGGCGCAACCAAGATCAACGTCTTGACGTGGGCCAACAGCCTGAGCGCCGTGGATGACGTCTCGCGGGAACAGGCCAAGCAGTACACCAAGGAGAAGGGGGTCGAGGTCAGCTTCGAGTTCATCGGCCAGGGTGACCTCCCCACCAAGACTGCGGCGGCGGTCGAGAGCGGGGCCGGCCCAGACATCATTTCCCTGAGGGCTAACGCACCGCACCTGTACGCCGGGGCTCTGATCGACGTCAAAGATGTGGCCGAGCCCCTGGGGAAGGAGCTGAAGGGATGGGCAAACGTCGGCCAAGACGTCGCCGTCGTGGGCAAGACCTGGAAGGCTGTGCCCTGGCATATCACCCCCACCGGCATCAACTATCGCTCTGACTGGCTCAAGGAGGTCGGGTACGACCGGTTCCCCGACACCTACGACGAGATGCTGGTGATGGCCAAGAAGCTCAAGGACAAGGGACACCCCGTCGGCTTCTCCCTGGGGCAGGCTGTCGGGGACGGGAACGAGGCCTGCTACAACGTGCTCTGGGCCTTCGGGGGAGCCGAGTGCAAGAAGGACGGCAAGACCGTCGACATCAACTCGCCCGGCACGGCCAAGGCCGTGGATTACCGCCGGAAGCTCCATCAGGAGGGGGAGACCGCGGACGTCCTGTCCTGGGACGACTCGGCCAACAACCGCGCCTTCCTGGCCGAGGCCGTCTCGGTGACCGGGAACGCGGCGAGCATCTACTGGGCCGAAAAGAAGAACGCCCCGCACCTGCGTGCGGTGACCGAGCACGCCCTGTGGCCGCAGGGCCCGGGGGGCCGGTTCGGCATGTCCACGCCCGCGAGCCTGGGTATCTTCAAGTTCTCTAAAGCACAGAAGGAGGCGAAGGCGTTCATCCGATGGCTGAACGAACCGAAACAGTTCTCGGCCTGGATGGGCGTGGGCGAGGGACAGATCGCGGGTCTCGCCAACTACTACGAGGACGACCCGGTGTGGAAGCAGGATCCAAAGTTGGAGGCCTTTCGGATGGTCGCGAAGTATGTGCGCATGCCGGGCTACCCTGGGCCGCCCACCCGCCACGCGGCCGAGGCGATGGTTAAGTTCGTGATCGTCAACATGTTCGCGCGGGCGGCCAAGGGCATGTCCACGGGCGACACCATAAAGCAGGCCGAAGCTGAGTTGAAGGAGATCTATAGCAAGGCCTAGTGCAAACGCGTGCCATGGCGCTTCTCTTGCGCCCCTCTCCACGGATTCGGGGAGGGGGGCGGCTTCGAGAGGGTCAGTGGGGGGGTATGACGAAGCCTCTCGCGTATGCCGGCACCCCACGATAGGGACGGAGGGATTCGTGGGTGTCGCCAAGGCCGCCGAACAGCCGCCGGCGAATTCCCGGCTCCGCCGCTTCCTCAAGCCGGAGGCGTTGACCGGGTACTTTCTCATCTCGCCGGCGGTCTTGCTCATGCTGGTGCTCTTGGCGTATCCCTTCGTCCTGGCGGTGTGGATCAGCATGACTGATCGGGTCCTGGGGGAGCCCGGGAAGTTCGTGGGACTCATGAACTTCCTCAAACTCCTCCGGGACCCGCTGTTCCAGCGGACGGTCTGGAACTCTTTTGTCTATACGATCTCGACAGTCTTCCTGAAGATGTTCCTCGGGATCATCCTCGCGCTCCTGCTGAACCAGGAGATGCCGTTCCGGAACCTGGTCCGGGGGGCCCTGCTGCTCCCCTGGATCGTCCCAACCTCGCTCAGTGTCCTCACCTGGCTGTGGATGTTCGACTCCCTGTTCAGCGTGGTGAACTACCTCCTGCTGGGGGCCGGGCTCATCTCCAAGAAAATCCCCTGGCTGGGGGATCCCTTCTGGGCCATGGTGTCCGTCATCATCGTGAACACCTGGCGGGGGCTGCCCTTCTTCGCCGTGTCGTTCCTGGCCGGGCTCATGACCATTCCCAAGGAGCTGTACGAGGCGGCGGAAGTGGACGGCGCCAAGCGCTTCCGGCAGTTCTGGCACATCATGCTGCCCCTCCTCCAGCCGGTCATCGCCGTGGTGGTCTTGTTCTCCACCATCTGGACGTTCGCCGACCTCCAGATCGTCTACGTCCTGACCCGCGGCGGCCCCATCAACGCCACCCAGATCTTTGCCACCGCGGCCTACGACGTGGCCCTGGCGGCGGGCCGCATCGGCGAGGGATCGGCCATTTCGCTCTTTCTCTTCCCGTTGTTGCTGATTGCCATCATCTTACTGCTGAAGCACCTTCGGCGGGAGTAGGCACCCATGCGACGGAAATCTTTGCGGGTCCTCGGGCGTGCCTTCGGGCTCTGGCTGCCCTTGGCGGCCTTCCTGTTCTTCGCCCTGTTCCCCTTCTACTGGATGCTGATCAGCAGCTTCAAGGCCAACCCGGAGCTGTACAACCTGCGGGCGAACCGCCTGTGGATCGCCACCCCCACCCTGGAGCAGTTCCAGGAGCTGTTCCGGAAGACGGCGGTCCTAACGTGGCTGTTCAACAGCTTCTTCGTCTCCTTCTTGACGTCCATGATCTCCATGTCCTTCGGGATCATGGCCGGGTACGCGCTGGCACGGCTGAAGTTCCCCGGGGCCCAGGCATTTGGCCTGGCCACGTTCATCACCTATCTCGTGCCGACGACGCTGATCTTCATTCCCCTGGCCAGCGTCGTCCAGAAGCTGGGCCTCTCAAACTCCATCTGGTCCCTCGTGGTGACATACCCCACCTTTCTCATACCCTTCTGCACCTGGATGCTCATCGCCTACTTCAAATCTATTCCGAAGGACATGGAAGAGTGCGCCATGATTGATGGGTGCACCCGGATCGGCGCCATGGTGCGGATCGTGCTGCCGATGGCCATCCCGGGCGTCATTTTCTCCGCCATGTTCAGTTTCACGCTCTCCTGGAACGAGTTTGTCTATGCCCTGACCTTCATCTCCAGCACCACGCAGAAGACGATGTCGGTGGCCGTGCCCACCGAACTCATCCGGGGTGACGCGTATTTCTGGGGGGAGCTGATGGCAGCCTCCCTCCTGGGGTCGGTCCCCGTGGCCGTGCTCTACTCCTTCTTCATGGAGTACTTCGTCTCCGGCCTGACGGCCGGGGCGCTGAAGGGTTAGGGTTCCCGCATACCCCGACCCGAAAGGAGGATCTCGATGCCATTGCCGGTACGCTAGCTTGCATGCCCTTAGTTCAGCGGCACTTCGCTCGGTTGAATGTGCCGGTGGAGAGTGATCACCGCAGCATCCAGGTTGAGCATAATGACAATCCGAAGAGTACCGATACTCATAGGAGGATACCAGTGAAACGCGTTGGACTGGTTGGCCTTGGTGATATGGGCATCGGGCTGGCCAAAAATATCCTGAAACACGGGTTCGAGTTAACAGGGTTCGATCTGCGGGAGGAACGCCTGAAAGCGTTATCCCAATTGGGAGGGAAACCGGCTGCAAGCGTGCGTGAAGTGGCGCTGAATTCAGAAGCCGTATTTGTGATGGTGCTCAACGGGCAACAAGTCAAAGAGGTTGTCCTGGGAGAGCAAGGACTCCTGGGAGGGCTGAAGCGGGGCTCCGCAGTAATCGTCTCAGCGACGATCAACCCCTCGGAGGTCAGAGAACTGGAAAAGCCCCTGGCCGAGAAGGAGATCAACCTGGTTGATACCCCTGTCAGTGGCGGCAAATCAGGAGCCGAGAACGGCACTCTCACGCTGATGACAGCCGCCAAGAAAGACGTGTTCGAGAACTGCAGAGAGCTTCTGGGGGCCATCGGCCAGAACATCTACCACGTGGGCGAAGAAATCGGCATGGGGCAGACGGTGAAGGGCGCCCTCCAGGCCCTCATCGGGGCGAGTTTTACGGCGATCTTTGAATCCCTGGTGCTCGGGGTGAAAGCGGGGGTGAAAGCTGAAACACTGTACGAGGTGTTCAGCGCGAGCGCCGTCGGAAGCCCGCTGTTCAAGGATGCGGCGAAACTCATCATGGAGCGGAGATTCAAAGGGACTGGAAGCCAGATCACCACGATGTACAAGGACATCTCAATTTCCATGAATATGGCCAAGGAAAATGGAGTTGCGATGTTCACGGCGAGCGCAGCGTATGAGCTGTTCCGGGCCGGCATGTCTCTCTTCCCGGATGAGGACAACTGGTCAGTCGTGAAGTTGCTGGAGCAGATCGCGGGAACGGAAGTCAAGAAGCAATAGACGGAGGTACAAAGGAATGAAACTGGGCGTTATCACAGACGGCATCAGCAGAGACCTCGAACACGCCTTGAAGGTGATGAATGAGACGGGCGTCGAGTATGCCGAATTGCAGTTTGTCTGGGACAAGGAAATTGGGGATCAGACCCCTGCAGAGATCCAGAAGATCAAGGACCTCGTCGCGCGATACAACGTGAAGGTCCCGTGCATCACGCGCCACAACTTTGTGGGCCTTCCCGTCATGACAACGACCCCCGAGGACGAAGCCTACAAGAAGCATCTGGAGGGCCTGAAGCGCTGCATCGCCATCGCCAAAGAATTGGGAACCAACCTGGTGAGAATCATGAGCTGCAGAAAGGAAATGATCATCTTTGGCTATAACGGCGCAGAACAATGGGTAGCCAGCACGGGCGCCTGGGACAAGTTGCTGAAGCTCATGGAAGCTCCCGTGAAGGTAGCCGAGGATGCGGGGATCACTCTGGTCGTCGAAACCGGCAACAATGCGATGATCACCTCCGGGTACCTTGCCAAGAAACTGATCGATGATCTGGGAACGAAACACGTCAAGGTGCTGTGGGACATTCCAAACACGCTGTATTGTACAGACATCCCGTACCCAGATGCCTACGAACAAATCAAGAACTATATCGGGCATATCCATATCAAAGACTGCAAAGCCGACATAGCGCGGGCGACCGTGCGCTTCTGCCCCATGGGGGAAGGCGATATGGCGCCTTATCTTGACGGGCTTGCCGCCGCCTTGAAGCGAGATAAGTATCAAGGGGTTATTTCGGTGGAAAGTGTCTACAGACCCGATAATGGCACGTTCGAAGATGGATTCCAGAAGTGCATCCCGGTAGTCAAGAGGCTGTTTGGAAATTAGCTGACGAGTCTCTCAGTCCATTCTGCATGCCGAATAACCGCCTCCGAGGACGATGTGGTTGGCTCGTCTGCGGCAGAGTCGGGGCGCGAGCGGGCCGCTCTTCGCACATCGAGCGGCCTGCAACACGTTCCACCGCTTCGCCGTTCGGACCGTGGATGCTGCCGCGGTTCGAGGTGCGTCCGTGCGCGACTTGGAGGCGGTCTGGCTCCAGGGGGCGGCGCCCCGTGAGGCGGTGCGGTTCGCCGCCGGCTGCGAGGCCCTGGCGGTGACCCGCCCCCGAGAGACAATCCTCGGTGCTGTGTGGTGTCGAGGTGGATACGCTGCTCGCCCAAGGCGAGACGGGGGAAGGTGATGGGGCGCGAGAAGCTTCGGGTTGGGATCATCGGGGCCGGCCGCATCGCTGCCCTGGTGCACGTTCCATCGTTACAGCTCTGGCCGGAGGCATGCGAGGTCGTGGGAGTGGCCTCCCGCACCGAGGAGAAGGCAAGGAGTTTCGCCGCCCAGTGGAAGATCCCGCGCGTCTATCCCGAGTGGCGTGCCCTGCTTGCCGACCCGGATGTGGATGCCGTGGTTGTGTGCCCTCCGAGCGGACTCACCGCGACCGTGGCGAAGGCGGCGATTGCGGCAAAGAAGCATGTCCTCTGCGAAAAGCCCCTGGGCTTGAACTGCGCCGAGGCGTTGGACCTGCAGGCCGCGGGCGAGCGAGGCGGAGTCGTACACATGGTGGCCTTCACCTACCGCTTCGTTCCCGCACTGCGCTTCCTCAAGCGCCTTGTGACGGAGGGGCACTTCGGCGAGATTCGCCACTGGCGGATGTCATACGTCTCGGACGGCATGCTGGATCTGGCCACGCCCATCGCATGGCGGAATGATCGGAGCCAGGCAGGTGCCGGGGTCTTGGCGGACATGGGGTCCCACGGGATTGACGCTGCGCGGCATCTCCTGGGAGACATCGTCGCCGTGAGCAGCGTGAGTCGTCTGTACGTGCGCGAACGTCCCGACCCGTCCGGTGTGGGCCGCGAGACGGCGGATGCGGAGGACGCGTATGCGTTTACCGCGGAGTTTGCCAATGGGGCCATCGGGACGTTCGACTTCAATCGGGCGGTCGCGGGCCGCGGCGGGAGCGGGCGGGCGAACTACCAGAGCATCGAGATCCATGGAACCGGAGGGGCCGCTGTCTACGAGTTGAATTCTCCTTTCGCCCTCCAGATCAGTCTCGGCCCGGCCATGACCCGCACCCAGCAATGGGCTTGCGCGGAGGTCCCGGGCGACCTGCAGAAGTATCCCGGGTCGCCGCGGAATCCTCGGCTGGACGATCCATTGCTGGGGTACAAGCTGGACCAGGGTGTAGCGTTCCTGCAAGCGATTCGCGGGGACACGCGGGATTATCCCACGTTTCGAGATGGGGCAGAGGCCCAGCGAGTGGTGGACGCCGTCGACCAGGCTGCCCGGGCGCGACGCTGGATCGATCTCCGAAGCGAGGCTCCCCCCCGGCTCTGACAGCGGGAAGCAATGAGGGTCAGGTGTGCGTTGCCCCACGCCATTGCCGATGGGGAGAGTCGATGCCCCCTCGTAGTGGTGCTATGCGGGGTCATCCCGACCCATTGCCCCGACTGTAGTCGGACGATGTCGAGCCCGCTGGGCTTCCGGAGCTGGCTGAGCCGGGGGTTCCATCCGATGTCGCCGCTCTCGCTGAGCTAGATCGCCGTGAGCGTGGGGCCGAGGCCCGGGGGAAGCGTCCGGGGTCGGCCACTACGGCCCGCTCGCTCGAAGAGTTCCGCCGCCTGACTAGGCCAAGGGGCTGACTCCCGCGGCCGGCAAGGCCGATATAAGCCGCGGCATGAGTCCTGTGAGGGACGCCGAGGTTCCTGTTCGGGATGGGCCGGATCAGCGGCGGGTGAAGAGGAAGACGCCCGCCAGCACCAGGATTGAGCCGACCGCCATCGGCAGCGTGATCGATTCGCGCAGGAAGACGGCGCCGAGCAGGGCCGCGGCGACCGGCATGACGTAGAGAGCCAGCAACGAGGCGGTCGGACCGTGGCGGGCGATCATTCCGAGGAAGAGGATGAATGACGCACTCAGGCCAACCGCGCCGCTCAAGATCACCGCCAGCCAGCCCTGGATCGTCACCGTGTCGATTGCCACACGCTCGCCAAGCGACATCGTCACCAGCGCCACGAAGAGCAGGCCGGCCGCGATCTGGCCGGCCGCCGCCGCGACCGGGTCAGTGTTGACCAGGCGGCGGCGTGAATAGATGGCCGAGAGAGCCGTCATCAAGGCGACGGTGAGCGCCATCAGATGGCCGCGAGGGTCGCTCTTGGCCACGTCGGTCAGGCCGGTGCTGCGCGTGGCGATCAACACCACTACCCCGGCGAACGCCGCCGCTAGCCCAGTGAGCTGATCGCGCCGCAGCGGGCCTTCGTCCAGCAACTTGCTGGCGAGCAGCGCGGTCATCACCGGCCCGAGTGAAATGAGCACCGCCACAACGCCGCTGGAGGCGTAGCGGAGGGCCAGGGCAGAAAGGATACCAGTCGCGGCCGGATTGAGCAGGCCGACCACACCCAAGTCGATCAGCAGACGCGGCTGGCCGGTCAACCCCCGCATGGCCCGCTGGATCAGGGGGACGAAGAACGCCACCGCGGCCAGCAGCCGCAGTGTGACCATCGGCAGCGGGTCGATCTCCGAGACCGCGACCCGCTGCAGGAAGACCGACGAACCCCAGACCAGCCCAAGCACGACAACGTCGCGCACCAATCCGGTGGTCGAGGAGTTCGTGGGCATCGACAGAGCGGGTCCTCCGGGCAGCAAAGCTGGAGCCCGAGATGGCTGTCTTGTACGTCAGGCTGCCGGGCTTGGTCTGCCCACCAAGGGCTGGGTGGTTGAAATTGCCTTTTCGGCTTGCCGCGGCCGAGCCCTGCAGCGTCGCGGCCGAAGGCGATGCAATTTCCCGCGGGCCGCGCGGTAATCCCCCGGGATGCGTTGGAGCATGCCGCAGCCTCCTGGCGGGTGTCAAGCGGGATCTCCCGGGTGAGTCCGGCGTCGGATCGGCCGCCAGACACGGGGATGAAGCCTTGAGGAGAGAGCCTTCAGGGTACATTTCAGTGGCCCGTTTCAGTCCTTTGACTTCTAACGCAGGATTCCCATTCGCATCAGGAGGCATCCGTGCAGATTAGTCCGGTAGTGATTGGCCGCGGCCAGGCTGGGCAGGCCATGCTAAGGAGCCTTGCGATCGTGGGGCTCATGCACCCTGAGCTGGAGATCCGGCCGGCCGTGCAAGCCGAACGCGGGCGCCCACTACATGCAGTAAGCCGAGGACTCGAGAACCCTGTGTTGCTGGTGGCAAACCCGCACGCGCTCCACGCCGCCACCATTATCGAAGGCGTCAAAGTTGGCTTCAAAGCCATTATCGCTGAAAAACCAGCCTGCGTGTCCCCCGAACAACTGGCCACGCTGGAAGGCATCCAGATCCCGGTCAGCATCTGTCATGGTTACCGGGTCATGTGGGGACCACGCACTGTCCGGCATATGATTGCAGCGAACGATCTAGGCAGAATAATTGCCCTGGACGGCCGCTGTTGGCAGTCCTCTGCTGCCCAGCGCGCCCTGGACCCAGCGCCGAACTTCCAGCTTTGGAAAAACGATCCCGCTTTGAGCGGCCCCTCTGACGCCTTAATTGACAATGGTTCGCACTGGATTGATCTGGCAACGTTTCTGATGGGCGAGCCCGCGCAGAGAGGCAGCGCCTGGGTCTCCTACATCAACGCGGAGGCGCCGCACCGCGACACCCACGTGCATCTCGATCTGGTCTTCAGCGAGGCGCGCCAGGCCCGGGCATCCATCTCAAAGACCGTCCATGGAGCTGGCAACGATCTCGAATTCACGGTCATCGGCTCGCGCCGTTCCGCGAGCTGGCGATTCCTCCGGCCCGATGAGATTGAAATTGGCGATGGCGCCGAACGGAAGACCATCCACCGTAAAGACACCTCCATGGGCTCCGGGTCGCGGCCCTTCCATGGCTTGGGCTGGCTTGAGGGCTATGTGGAAATCATCCGGCAAACCCTGCTGGGTTTGGCAGGGAAAAACACCGCTGCGGTCCCCACATTGGCCGAGGGCCTGCAGGTGATGAACACAATATTCTTGCTGGAAAGAGAGCCGGATTGATACCTCAACCTCGATTGTGTAGAACCAGGAACGATGAAGGGCGCGCTAACGATGGCGAAAAGAGTTGCCAGAAGAAGACCGGTCTTGGAGTTAGATTGAGGGGTTCTTTCGATGGGGATTGGCTGGCATTCTCCTGAACCTTTATCGGAGAACGCTTCCTATCCTATTGATTTCCTTTCGGGGTTCACTCCCAGCGGCTTGCCGCGCTCCGAGGACGCCAGGGAGAACAATATGGGCTTTTGGCACTGCTCGCGTTGTCATGCGGCATTCTGGGAGGCTTCTCCGACAGGCACCCGTTGCCACGGCTGCGGGCGCAATGGTTCGTGTGATGGTCTTTGGCGCTGTCTTGTTGCCGCTTGGTGTAGCCGAATGGAAACACGCGGTTGACCATCCGCACCTGCACCTGGAAAGAGATGAGTATCCAGGATTCCTTCACAACTCATTCGGGATGTATGTATCCACCACGGGCCCGGCGTACCATCCTACCTCGGTGACTACGCCCGACATGACCCCAGGATTCACCAACATAACCAGCACGTTCGATTTCCCTTGGACCGTATGTATTGCGGAAAAAGCAACCCCCGTCAGGCAGTGCTGCTTGTCGAGGGTTCTTTTTTCCCGGCATGCCGTCACCCCGGTGCCTCTACAATAGCTCGGACTCGCCAAAATCCCTCCTATGGGGCTCTTCTCTCCTTCTTACGTATCAAATTTCTCTTTCTTCAGTGAATAAGTGCTCCTCATTCGGGTCGAAGAGTATTCGGCCCCCGTTTCTGAACATGTCGGCCAACGCTATGAATTCGGATGAGGTAAGAGATGGCCTGTGGAGAGCACCTTCTCCAGCAAACCGGTAGCTCAAGCGGAACTCCTTGGAAGGAATGCTGTAACCCAAGGAATACTTCTCGACCTTTCTCCATGCCATGATAACCCTCCCTACGCCCCTACAGGGGTGCCAGAAACCGAGCAGTATCCTGAGAATGCTACCACAAAGCCCCCGGCAAGCCTACGAATGACTTTGGATAAGTGGGACGGCATTAGGAAAGAGAGCGGTTTGAACGAGGTCTTGGCGGGATCTCTATCTCAAGAAGCTGGGCTGGCCCGGTAGCTCCACAGTAGCTCGGAGTGGGCAAAAACCCTCGAAATTGGCCAAAGTCAGTCAAACTCCCCGGAAACCGCATCTGCCTAAAAACAAAGGGGTTCGGCGATGTTTCAAGGCCTTCGCCAAACCCCTTTGCTGTTGTGTGAAGACGGCGCTCTAACCAGCTGAGCTAAGCGCCCGCTTGTCCTGCCGCCGGCTGCCCCTGGCGGCCCGCGCAGGCCTCTTTACATACCACAGGACCCCCATCCGGTCCACCAGATTTTCAGGCCCCTCCGGGGTTTCCCCCTCGGCTCTCGCCTCTCGGCGCTCGGCTCAACCCACCCGATAGCGACATCCGAGAGAACACCCCTCGTGTTTTCGTCTTATCGCTATCCCTATCGCTATCGGCTCTTCGGCCCCGGCTCTAGGCTCGCGGCTCTCCCCTCTCCCCCCTACCCCCACGTGATACAGTTCATGTGCAGCGGATTCCAGAGGTCCTCGTGCGCCGGCAGGATGCGCACCCGGAATCCGTGCAGCCCGGTCGTCTGCCCCTGGAGCGTCCCCGAATAGATGTACGCGCCGGTGCGGGGGCTCCCCTCGACCTTCATCTCGG
>Ga0315282_10011419_pt1 | contig 13769 bp, 12 predicted proteins | sample YL17G07_20_MG_FD_203693 | JGI IMG/M metagenome (GOLD analysis project Ga0315282, IMG submission 203693) | Sediment microbial communities from Yellowstone Lake, YNP, Wyoming, USA - YL17G07_20 | ecosystem: Environmental > Aquatic > Freshwater > Lake > Sediment | place: USA: Wyoming | collected... | reverse complement strand
CGGAACTGCACCTTCCGCTCGCTGAAGACGAAATCCGTCATCTGCCGCACCAAGGGATACACGAAGCGGATCACCGGGAAGCGCATCAGCCGTGACTCCAGGACGTGCCACACCCGTCGGCCCAGGAGCGTCCCGATCAGGAGTCCCACCATGTAGAAGAAGAGGACGCTCAGCACGAATCCGAACGCGTAGTCGAAAAACCAGCGAACCGGCGTGATGACGAGAATCCTCACCGCCGCATTCGTGTAGGCCTCCGGCCGGAACACCTCGTAGAAGCCGAGCCCTCGGAGTCCGGCACGCGTCGCCGCGCTGACGTACCGGATGAAATACTCGTCGATGAACTGGTAGGCTTTCACCAGAATCAGCACGGTGAGAACCGTGGGAAGGAGAAGGGCCAGTCCTCGGACGAACAGACGCTTCCGACCGATCTTGTGACCCTCCCGAGACTGCTCGCTCGATGCGTCCTGTGTCATGGAGTTCTCACGGGGGCGGAGATTTCTCGCGAAACCAACCTTAGCACATCTCCAGGGACTTGTCAAGGAAACCGCCTGGGTGTTGACGCCGAGGGGGACATCTTCTATAATCCCGGTTCGGAGGGGAACGTGAAGCTCAAGGTGACGTTGGTTCAGTTTGCGGCGGGCGCCCGGAAGGAGAAGAACGTGGAGCGGGCGTCTGCGTTGGTGGAAGAGGCGGCGGCGGGCGGTGCCAAGTTCGTGCTTCTGCCGGAGGTTTTCAGTTTCGTCGCGGACGCTTCGCTCTGGCGCGAGGCGGCCGAAGAGATTCCGGGACCCACGAGCACACGACTCGCGACGCTCGCCCGCAAGCACAACATTCACATCCTCGCCGGGTCTATCCTCGAACGCCGCGGCAACCGGCGGAAGTGCAGCAACACCAGCTTTCTCATCGCACCGAGCGGCGACATCCTCGCACGCTACCGCAAGATGCACCTGTTCACCGTCATCCAGCCGGACGGCGTCGTGTTCGACGAGGTGCACTGCACGCTGAGCGGGGATCAGCCGGCCGTGGTCGAGACGGCGATGGGCCGCGTGGGACTGACCATCTGCTACGACCTGCGCTTCCCCGAGCTCTTCCGGGTGCTGACGCTTCTCGGCGCGGAGATGATCACGGTGCCCTCGGCGTTCACCGCGTTCACGGGAGAGGCCCACTGGAAGGTGCTCCTTCGCGCACGCGCCATCGAGAACCAGGTGTTCATCCTGGCGGCAAACCAGACCGGAACCGCGGTCACCGGCATCCGCTTCCACGGACACAGCCTCGTGGTCGATCCCTGGGGAACGGTGCTTGCCGAAGGCTCCGAAGACGAGGAACTGGTCAGCGCGGAGATCGACACGGCACGCGTCGAGGAGGTCAGGAGCCGGCTCGGTGCGCTTCGCCACGTGCGCGGCGACCTGCTCAAGCGACTCTACCAGACGCGCCCGAAAAATCACTGAGTGCTCACTCCCTCTCCTCCCCCCAGGAGGACGCCAAAAAAGTAGTGTCATCCTGAGCGAAGCGAAGGATCTGGCTGCGAGCCGGGAAGGGTATGCGCGTTTTTCCGCTGGAATCGGGCACATTGACTCCATGCGGGGCAAGATTCTTCGTCGCTTCGCTCCTCAGAATGACATTTTTAGCAGCCTGCTAGGGGAGAGGAAACACCCCCTCGCCCGTATCGTGCTGCCAGGGAGAGGGAAAACAGGAGGCATCGCCGGGAGGTCCGCCATCGACGTGGAACAAGCGATCACGGTGCTGTCGGAGCTGGTCTACGGCTCGAGATGTCCGGTGTGTCAGGTGCGTCGCTCGGCGTCGGTGAGCGGACTCTGTGAGACATGCGAAGGGGCACTCACGCCGCGGCGGGAGGCGAGGTGCCCACGCTGTGCAGTCCGGCTCGGCCCCCATGTTCCCGTGGAGGAGCGGTGCAGTCATTGCCGGACGCAGTCGTTCCGTTTCCGATCCGCGCGCGGACTCTTCACCTACGACGGGCCCGTCCGCCGGCAGATCCACGCCGCCAAGTTCCAGAGGCAGTATGCGGTGGGACAGAACCTGGCGGCGACCTTCGCACGCGGCACCCGGCGCGAGGACATTCCCAGCGAGGTGAGTCTCATCGTTTCGGTGCCGATGTTCTGGTGGGACCGGCGGGTCCGAGGCATGAACCTGTCAGAGGAACTGGCCGGGGCGCTCGCCGGGACACATCACCTGAAGCACGACGCTGGTCTGCTCAGGCAGCTTCGCCCGTCGGGACCTCAGTTCACGCTCTCCTCGGCGGCGCGATTCCTCAACGTGCAGGGTCTTTTCGCCGTGAGAGCCGGAAGGGACCTCCGCGGGAGGACGCTCCTTTTGGTCGACGACGTCATGACGACCGGAGCAACCGCATCGGAGTGTGCGAGGATTCTTCGAGAAGCGGGAGCCAAGGCGGTGCACGTCGCGGTGCTGGCAAGGACCGAGCCCCTTCAGGCGCGATAGGGCCGACCCGCGCGTCCGCCCCCGTTGTCTGGCAGGACGAGGCGGCGCCGGCGCGTAAGGCCGAAGGCCCAAGGTCGAAGGCCGAGGGAAATCCGAAACCGTAAGCATAAATCCATACAGAGGTGGATTTCTTTATTTGTTTATTCATCACGGATTAGTCGTTCGGATTCCGAAATTGCTTGGGGTTGGGGCCGACGTTGGCGCGGGCGGTTCGGCGCGCGCTTACTGCGCTAGTCTGGAGCCTCGTCGCACACGTGGAGGATCAGAAGCTGTCGAGCTTGTCGGTCGCCACGCCCAGCTGGAAGCCATCCACGGCGCGCTTGATCCACCGGACGGTGACGACGCCGAGGAACGACTGCTTGTCGTCGGGCGACTTGAAGGAGACCTCGAGCTTGGCACCCACCGGGAAGTAGATGGGGGTTTCGAGGAGCAGTCCCCCCTTCGACTGGTTGCGCGCCATGCCCTCGATGTATTTCTCGGTGGAATCGTAGAGTCCCACGCTCTTGACGCGCCGGCATCGAAGCCGCAGACGACAGGACCGACGCTCGAACTTCCTTCCCTGCGCCGAGGACTCCTCCTCGACCTTCGGCCTCTTGTCCTCGCTCATCGCGTCTCCCAGATCTATGACGGAATCCCGCCCGCACCACCGAGGGCCCTGTGACTGGCGAGCAGGAGCAGATTCTCCATCTGTGCAGCCGCTCCAGCACGCTCATGTCAGCTGGACCAAGCCCCGAAACACCTCGTCCTTGACGTGGTTCCGCGCGTCTGGGGCCCAAGAACCCTTTCCTGGGCTCTTCTTGCACGCAAGACACATGCCAAGGACCCGATTTTCCCGCCAAATGCATACTCGGCCAAAACAGACCGAAAGTTAAAAAATCTTGAGATAAAAGAGCCTATCGCATCATCACGCCCGTCAGCGGCGCCAAGATGCCGCCGCAGTGTGGAAACAACGCTCATCAACAGTCCCGCGGCGGAAAAGCCTTGACTTCGGCGCAAGTGGCTCTAAGTTAACGTGTTATGGGTTTCGCTCGGTGAACCGTTTCAGCATCATCTCGGGGGACGGGGGTGCGCATTTGCTTTCCACCCGCATTCTCTTTTTCTATATCCTGAGAGAGCAGCTCAAGGTCTTCGTCCTGGCGGCTCTCGGCATCACGGTCGTCATGAACTTCGGGGCGGTGATCGTCTATCTCCAGGGCTATCCGCTCCCCTTGGGCTCGCTCCTCAAGATCCTTCCCTACCACATGCCGGTCCTCTTTCCCTGGATCTTCCCGCTCGCCGTGCTCATGGCCACCACGCTGACCTACGGACGCCTCGCCTCGGACAACGAGATCCTCGCCATCCAGATGTGCGGGATGCATCTCATCCGTCCCGTGGTCCCCGCACTCACCCTGGGCATCCTCATCACGGCGATGGTTCTGGTCGGCAACGACTGGCTCTTGCCGTGGTGTCGCAAGCGCGAGTACGAAATGTACCTCCAGGAGAGCGACCGGATCCTCGTGCGGGTCTTCCAGAGCAAAGAGAAGCTCAAAGGGGGAAACTACACGCTCACCTGGGAAGACTTCCGGAACCGCACGCTCTATCACGTCACGGTGAGACAGCGTGAGGGAGAGGACCTGGTCGCGGAGTACACGGCGCGGACCGGCACCTACTCGACGAACGGTCAGGAGCTCACGCTCGAGCTCAGGGACATCACGGGGACGCATTTCCGGGACGGTCTCGAGATCAGGTGGGATTCCCACACGCAGACGATCCCGCTGAAAGGGGTGTTCATGCGCGAGCCCGGCGATAAAGCCCTGACGACCGCGGGACTCCTCCGGAAACTCGAGGAGAAATACGGACTCCTGGCGCCGATGCCGGAAAACGGCGAGGCGGCCAAGGCCGTGGAACAGCAAGTGCGGGGCCTCTGGATCAGCATCTACAGCCGGTCGGGACTGGCGATGTCGGCACTCGCCTTCGCCCTCATCGGCGTCCCCCTCGGAATCCTCGCCCGTCAGGCCCACATGCTCAGTGCCTTTTTCCTCGGGTGTCTCCCCGTGATGCTCGTCTTTTATCCCATCTTCCTGATGGGACAGTCGATGGCGGAGGAGGGAACCATCTCGGCGGCCGCCGCCTGCTGGACCCCAGACGCCGTCCTCGCCGTCATGGGCATCGGCCTCCTGGGCTGGCTTTTCGTGAGGTGAGGCGTGGTGAATATCATCGACCGCTACATCATCCGCTCCTTCCTCTTCTCCTACGTCGTCTGTGCGGTGACACTCCTGGGACTCACGATCATTCTGGACGCGTTTCTCCAGATCAAGGACTTCATGGAAGCGGCCCACTCCCAGGGCGCCCCGGGACTCGGCGTGCTCTCCGTCATGTTCCAGTACTATTCCGTGCGACTCCCGGTCTTCTTTCACACCACCAGTCCCGCCGTCCTCCTCGCCGCCGCCATGTTCTCCATGGCCCAGTTCAACAAGAACAACGAGCTCGTCCCCATCCGTGCCTCCGGGATCAGTCTCTTCCGCACCATCACCCCGCTCTTCTTCTTCGCCATGGCGCTGACCGGACTCCTCGTGGCGAACCAGGAGGTGCTCATCCCCGCCATGGCCGGCAGGATCCGGTACACGGAATCTCTCCTCAGGGGAGGTGCCGACGCATCGTTCGATTACCTCGACCTCGTAGACGACATGGGCAACAACTGGGACATCCCGCGCTACGAGCGGGGTGAGGACCGGATCAAGGGGACGCTCCTCGTGACCGCCTATCACCGGGAGAACCGCCTGGTCCGGGTCCAGGTGACGGCGGAGTCGGCCAGGTGGAAGCGCACCCGTGAGGACGGCGTCCCCCGATGGCACCTCTCCCACGGCACCGAGAACCGCTACGACGCCGCCGGCAAGCGTCTCTCCGCCGAGGAAGGGAACTACGACACCCGCTTCGGCGAGGACGGCTACGTCATCCTTCGCGTCGGGGACCGAACCGCCGACCCCTTCCGCATCGTCAGCAACTTCCTCCCCACCGACATCTTCCCGTCGGACCGCAGCATCCTCTACCAGTCGTCCTCGAACCTCCGCAAGGTCTACGCCTCGGACCCCTCGCGCAGCGACGTCGCCGTCGTGCTCTACGGCCGCTTCGCCTTCCCCCTTTCCAACATCGTGCTGCTTCTCCTCGGTCTTCCCTTCGTCCTCGGCACCGAGTGCAAGAGCACGTTCGCGGGACTCGTCGTCTGCATCGTCATCTGTGCGGCATTCTACGGGATCCACGCCCTCTGCACCGAGCTCGGCAAGGAACAGACCCTGTCGCCGCTCGCCGCGGCATGGCTCCCCATTGCGATCTTCGGACCACTCGGAATCTTCCTCTTCGACGGGGTGAGGACATAGTTTACCCCTCTCTCTGCCGGGAAGAGGGGTGGCTCTAACAGGCCGCTGAAGAAGTGTAGTGCGGTCCCCTCGTGGGCCGCCCAATATTCCGTGGCGCCCCACAAGGGAGGCGCACTACATGATGAATAGGAACGCCGCCGGTTCCTTTGGTGGCCCACTACGCAAGATTCCCTCCTCACCCCGGAGCTCTCCATCGAGGGGCGAGGAAAAAGCAGCGTGGGCGGTCCCGAACTCGATAGGAACGTGCCGTGAACAAGCCGTCGCATGAGATCGCCGCTGAGAAACCGGCGCCTCGCCGCGGACCGCTCCTTCTCTATCTGCTGCTCACCGCGGCTTCCGTGGTCATGCTCTCCCTGTCGCTCCCGGGGTACGAACAGTGGTACCTCTCGTTCTTCTCCCTGGTGCCCATACTCTTCGTGCTTCAGCGCGCCACGCCCCGCGCCGGAGCACTGGTGTTCTGGCTCGCCGGGTTCCTCTTCTTCCTCCTGGCGGTGTCGTGGATCTCTCACCTGAGCATCATCGGCTGGGTGATGCTCGCGTTTTTCCTGTCGCTGCCCTTCCCTCTCGCCGCCCTTCTCATACGACTCCTCACGACGGGACGTCCACGTCTGCCCTTCGTCCTCGGGGCGCCGCTGGTGTGGGTGACCATGGAGTTCCTGCGGGGCCTGCCGATCGGAGAATTCTGCTGGCAGTACATGGGACACGCGCTCTATCGCCAGACGACCCTGATCCAGCTAGCGGACTTTTCGGGCGTGTGCGGCGTGTCCTTCGTCCTGGTGACGGTCAACGCGCTCCTGGCACGGGTCGTTTACCTGGGATGGAGCGGGGAGCGCCGCCGGGGTCTCCGCGCCGGACTCAACTGCCTCTACGTCGGACTTCTCCTCCTGGGCACGGTCGGCTACGGCAGACATCGCATCGACGAAACCCGACCCATCCCCGGTCCCTCGATCAGCGTGGTCCAGGGGAACATCCCACAGGAGCTCAAGGAATACGCCCAGTCCTACACGTGGGAAGAGGTCCTCGAGAAACGCCGGACCATCGTGACGAAGTACGAGACGCTGACGGCCCGTCTCTTCGGCGTCAAGGACGACATGGTCGTGTGGCCCGAGACGATCGTGCCGTATCTGGAGGGCGAGCGGTACGGGTCGGAGGACTACTCGGCGGCGGCCGAGAAACGGGTGCGCGAGATGCGTCGGAAACTCGGCCGCCCCTTCCTCACCGGAAGCGTCAAGCTCGTCCACGACTCCGCCGGCGAGCGCTCTTACAACGCCGCCTATTATTTCCCCACCACCGACGGCCCCTTCCAGGTCTATCTCAAGATTCACCTCGTCCCCTTCGGCGAGTATATGCCGCTCGGCTCCGTCGGATGGATCCGGAACGTCCTGCAGCGGTTCATGCCGCCCGGGTACGAAGCGACACTGAGCGCCGGCACGGCACGGGTGCTCTTCCGGCTCGACGACGTCCCCTTCGCGACGCCCATCTGCTACGAGGACACGACCCCCTCCCTCATCTGGACGTTCACGAGAATGGGGGCACGCTTCATCGTGAACCTGACCAACGACGGATGGTTCCGGGATACCCCGGAACTCGACCAGCACCTGGCCAACTCCGTCTTCCGCACGGTGGAGAACCGCATCGGACTCGTCCGCGCGGCCAACACCGGCATCTCCGGATTCGTCACGCCGACCGGCGTCATCACGTCGTTCATCGCCGACGAGCGTACGGGCCGCTGCCGCGAAGTCGAAGGGGTGCTCACCGACCGGGTGTGGCTCGACGACCGGCGGACGTTCTACACGGCGCACGGCGACCTCTTCGCACGGACGGCGCTCGGCTTCGTGACGCTCCTGGGACTGGTGCGGTCCGGGCTTTCCCTCAGGAAGCGTTCACGTCCCAAGGCGTTGGATGTGAAGGACTTGTGAAATAGGAAAAACCGGATTTTTTCCTCTTGACTAAGGGTGTGCGGCTTTTATAATTCCCGTGAGGTGGGCGGACGCGCTTGCGTCTTGCGGTAATGTCCCGTCCGCAAACGACTTAGTAACCTTGAGCCGGACCTCGGTGGCCCGGTGAACATACGGAACAGTCACCTGAAAACGGGAGGTAAGACCAGCGGTGTCTACACTAGCCAAAATCATCGCGTTCCTTATGCTGATATGCGCCGTCGCCTTTGCCATGACCGCCTACGTCCTCAAGCAGGAGGCCACGAACTGGAAAGACAAGCATGATGCTCTGGAGAAAAACAAGAACGCCGAGATCAAGAAACTCACCGACGAGAACGCCGCACTCAAGAACGACCTGGCGACGACCACGCAGGACCGGGACAACCAGCAGAAGGAGGTCGTCGCACGGGACCTCAAGATCGGCGAACGCGACACCGAGGTCGCCCGGCTCAACGGCGAGCTCAAGCTGGCACAGGCGAGCGTCAAGCGGCTGGAAGACGACATCTCCTCGATCAAGAACGACCTCAAGAACCAGGCCAACGACATCAAGCGGCTTCAGGGCGAGAAGGATGCGGCGGTCAAGGCCAGGGACACCGCCCTTGAAGACCAACGCAGCGCCGAGGACAAGCAGCGTGCCCTCGAAGCCGATCTCGCCGACCTCCGCAAACAGCTCCAGCTCACCAAGGGGGACCTCAAGAGCGCCCTCGACCTCAACAACCGCTACGCACAGCTCTTCGGTGAGGAAGGCATCCGGCTGACCGCCATGACCGAGACGCCTCCCCCCAAAATCAACGGACAGGTCGTGAACGCCGACAACCGGAGCGGGATCGTCATGATCAGCGTGGGCAAGGATGACGGAGTCACCGTGGGAATGTCCTTCGAGGTCAGCCGTCCCCAGGCCTCCCAATTCGTCGGCCGCATCCGGGTCACCGAACTCTACAACCAGGAGGCCATCTGCAGGATCGTTCGGCCGATGACCCCCAACCCCATCCAGGAAGGTGACCATGTCACTACCAGGGTCGAGTAACGCCCGGAGAGACCGGGAGAACGGGGACACCACGCTCGTCACCGCGATGCTAGCGGTGGCGGCCCTCTTCATGCTGGCGGGCACGATCGTCCTGTCCTCATGGCTGCATGATTTCTACGGCAAGTTTTTCTGGCAGGTGAAGTAGGGAGATATCCGGAGGACCTGCTCCCGCGGCCGTCGGCCGGGGGGTCAGGTCTGTCTTTGCCCGGAGGGGACTCCACTCGAGGGGCACGGGCGGCGGCGGGTGAGATAGGCACGGCGGATACGGGACGGTCGGACTCGAAACGGGCCTCATACCCTTCCCGAGATATCGGGATCGATTCTACATTCCGCCACTCCAGGCCATTCCTTCCCGTCTGCGGCTTCTGCTCTCCGCCTTTTTTGCAGAGGGCACGCGGTCATGATCTGGGACAGCATCCTGGGTCTCTTTTCCACCGACATGGGGATCGACCTCGGCACCGCCACCACTCTCGTCTACGTCCAGGGCAAAGGCATCGTCTTGAACGAGCCCTCGGTGGTCGCCGTCAAGAAGGGCACCAACCACGTCCTCCTCGACGGACAGGCCGTCGGATTCGAGGCCAAGGCGATGCTCGGGAAGACGCCCGGGTCCATCCAGGCCATCCGACCGATGAAGGACGGCGTGATCGCCGACTTCGAGATCACCGAGGCGATGCTGCGCTACTTCATCAGCAAGGTGCACAAGCGGACCTGGGGGTATAAGCCTCGCGTGGTCATCGCGGTCCCGAGCGGGATCACCACGGTGGAGAAGCGGGCGGTGCGGAACTCCGCGGAGCGTGCCGGCGCCCGTCGGGTCTACCTCATCGAGGAGCCGCGGGCCGCCGGGATCGGCGTCGGTCTCCCCGTCGAAGAGCCCACCGCCTCCATGGTCTGCGACATCGGGGGCGGCACCACCGAGGTCGCCATCCTCTCCCTCGGCGATATCGTCACATCGACATCCATCCGCGTCGCAGGCGACGAGATGGACGAGGCCATCACCAACCACATGAAGCGCACCTACAACCTCCTCATCGGGGAACAGACCGCAGAGCGGATCAAGATCGAAATCGGGTCGGCCTATCCCCTCGAGAAGGAACTGACCATGGAGGTGCGCGGCCGCGACCTCATCGCCGGACTCCCCAGACGCGCGATCGTCAACAGCGAGGAAATCCGTGAGGCCGTCAAGGAGCCCGTGGACGCCATCGTCCAGGCCGTCAAGCTCACCCTGGAGCAGACCGAGCCCGAGCTCGCCGCCGACCTCGTCACCAACGGCATGGTGCTGTGCGGGGGCGGGTCGCTCCTCCGCGGAATCGACAAGGTCATCGCCGAGGAGACGGGACTTCCCGTCCGCATCGCCGACGACCCCGTCGCCGCCGTCGCTCGCGGCACCGGTCTCTTCCTCGAACGACTCGATTTCTGGAAGCGCTACCTCGAGGGTGAAGATGAATCGGCGTAACGCCAGACGCCTTCAGAACATCCTCGTTTTCCTGTGCCTCGTGGTGTCCGTCGCGCTGATGACGCTGCCGGTGCGGTGGACTCAGCCGGGCCGGACCGTCCTGCTCTCCGGCATCGCGCCGATCGAGCTGGGACTTTCGGCGGCGTTCGACGCCCTGGCGATCCTTCCGGAGCGACTCCGCGACTCCAGCCACCTTCTCGACAAGAACACGGCACTTTCCGCGCGCGTCATCGAGCTCGAGACCGAGCGCGACTTCCTCAAGACCCGGTGCACCGAGGAAGAGAACCTCATCGAGCAGCTCACCGACCTCAAGCGGGTGCTTCCCGACGTCGGCTACCAGCTTCTCCCCGCACAGATCGTCAGCAAGGAGCGCGTGCGCACCCTCAGCGGACTCATGCGCAGCTTCACCCTCGGGTGCGGCGTCAGCTCCGGCGTCCGCAACGACGACCTCGTCGTCGTCGGATACGCGGTCGTCGGGAAAGTCACGGCGGTCAGTCCCTCGGCCTCGACCGTCCGCGTCCTCACCGACCCCGATTTCCGCATCGCCGCTAGGACCATCCCCAGCGGCGTCGAGGCACTCCTCGTCGGGTACGGAGAAAACCGGTGTCTCCTCAATTACGTGGAGAGCCGTGCCCCCGTGAAGACGGGCGATTACGTGGTCACCTCCGGATTCGAGGGACTTCACCCGCCCGAACTTCTCCTGGGAACCGTGGAGAACGTCGCACAGACCGCTAGCGGACGACTCCTCTACGTCGAAGTGAAACCCGCGGTGAATCTCGATCGGGTCAGTCAGGTCATCGTCGTCCGACGCCGCCCGGCTCCGGGATGAGGCCCTGTGGACCAAATGTTCTAACTCTCACTCGGGAGCGACGTGGTGCGATGGCTGGTGACCGCAGCTCTTCTCCTCTTGGTGCTCGCGCTACAGGCCACGGCCGCCCCGCGCATCGCCCTCTTTGACGCCGTCCCTGACTTCCTCATCATCCTCGTCGTCCAGCTCGCACTCCTCTGCCCGGAACTCCAGGGCGTCCTCTGGTCGTGGGCGGTGGGGTTCCTGGCGGACCTCCGCTGGGGAAATCTGGTCGGCGTCATGGCACTCACCTACGGACTCATCGCACTGGTCATCTGCGGCATCCGGCGTCAGATCTTCGCCGGTCACATCCTCACGCGACTCCTGCTCGTGGTCGTGGCCGACTTCCTCCAGCACGTCGCCGTCATGTTTTCTCAAATTATCCGTGGACAGAAGCTCTATTTTCTGCTCTTCTGGAGACAGGCGCTGCTGGGGGTGGTGTATACGGCGGCCGTGGCGGTCGTGCTGCTGCCGCTCTTGTCGCTGGTCCTCGGCAGGCTCTACCGGGAGCGAAGAGCGGTGTAGTTCATGTTTTACCATCGTCTGAAAGTTCTGCTGATTTTCATTTCGGCGCCCATGCTCATCATCGCGGGGAAGTTGTTCTACCTGCAGATCGTCCGCGGGATGTACTACCGGGAGCGTGCCGAGAGGAACATCTCCTACCGGGAGTACATCGACACCCGGCGGGGATACATCACCGACCGCAACGGCGTGCCCCTGGCCGCGGACGACATCGAATACGAGGTAGGCGTCTACCTGGGACGCCTGGAAGGTCTCGAGGACCCGCACGCCTGGTGTGAGGGAATCGCCGGCCTCCTCGGACTCAGCGCCGACCAGGTCGTCTCCCAGCTTAAAACCCTGGAAGACCACGTGAACGAACTCGCCCTCCGCGGACCGGACTGGCGATACAAGCAGGACCTGAAGTATCTCCGTCGCCGCCCGCAGGCCCTCTTCACCCGGGTCGCCGCCGACGACATCAAGAGACTCGAACTCGGCCAGGACCGTCTCCCCAAATACGTCGAAGGCGGACACATCTACCCCGTCTTCACCATCCGCGACACCGCACAGCGCCGGTATCCCCAGGGGACCCTCGCCGCCCACATCCTCGGCTACATGGGACCGGTGAGCCCCGAGGAGTTCAACGAGAAGATCGTCATCGACGGCAAGGAGCATCCCGGCAAGGGATACCGGTACTCGTTTGCGGGGGACGAGAGGAAGAGGTTCTTCCCGGATGACGAGATCGGACGCACCGGGATCGAAGCGCGGTACGAGTCGGTGCTGCGCGGGGCCCGTGGACATCTCTACGCGGTCAAGGACGTCCACGGGCGTCCGCTTCCCGACATGCCCTCGAGCCGTGACGAGCCCGAACCCGGTCATGACGTCCGGCTCACCCTCGACGCGCGTCTGGAGCGCATCGCGGAGGAGGCGCTCGACGAGCAGGTCGCGCGGCTGGCCGCCGAAGAGCGTCCGGGCGACCCGCCCGTCTGCGGCGCCGTCGTCCTCCTCGACCCCGCCACCGGCGACGTACTCGCCGCCGCCTCCAGCCCCCGCTTCGACCCCAACACCGTCCAGCAGAACTTCGAGACACTCCTCGACGACCCCCGGAAGCCCTTCTTCCACCGTGCGACCATGGGAAGGTATCCGGTCGGCTCGACCTTCAAGATCGTCGTCGCGACCGCCGCCCTGGAGGAGCAGCTCATCAGCGGACACACCGAGTTCACCTGTCACGGGACGTTCGCCGCCGGCGACCGCATCCTCAAGTGCACCGGCGCCCACGGCACCGTCGAGCTGACCACCGCCATCGAGGAGAGCTGCAACGTCTACTTCTGGAACACGGGACTCCTGGTGGGCGCCCGGCGTCTCAAGACGTGGGCCGAGAAGATGGGACTGGGTGCGCGGACGGGTGCGGACCTCATCGAGGCCGAAGGCCAGGTCCCGCTCGCCACGAACCGCGGCGAACTCCTCAACCTCGCCATCGGCCAGGGACCGATCGTCTGCACCCCGCTCCAGGTCGCTCGGGTCGCCGGATGCATCGGACTTTCCGGCAAGCTCGCCGAGCCCCGCTTCTCCCTCGAGAAACCCGTCAAGGTCGTCGAGATCGACATTCACCCCGAGCGCATCAGTGCACTGCGCTGGGGGATGCACGACGTGGTCCACGGACGGCGGGGCACCGCGCGGACCACCGGGTTCGTTCCCGAGCTGGTCTACGCCGCCAAGACGGGCACGGCGCAGACCCAGCGTGCGGACATCTACCACGCGTGGTACGCGGGGTTCGCCCCGTTCCGCACCCCGACCGTCGCCTTTGCCTGTCTCATCGAGAACACCCGTGCGTTCGGGGGCGCCGGCGCCGCTCCCGTCATCCAGCGCATCTTCTCCCGCATGATCGCCGACGAGGAACTCGGCAAATACTTCCGAGGAGTCCAGGAATGACCCTCACCCACTTCGTCCCTTCCGCCCGTGTGCTCCGTCAGATCGACTGGCTGCTGGTCGTCTCGGCGCTCGCCATCTGTGCACTCGGCATCGCGTTCATCTGGAGCGCGTCCATCCGCCTCTCGCAGGAGACCGGCGACTGGGCCGCCACCGCCCAGCCCCTCCGCCAGTCCGTCTGGCTCGTCGTCGCCCTCGCCGCGCTCGTCGTCGTCCTCGTCCCCAGATACACCCTGCTCATGAGGTTCTCCTATCCCCTCTACGT
>Ga0315282_10011418_pt1 | contig 13770 bp, 13 predicted proteins | sample YL17G07_20_MG_FD_203693 | JGI IMG/M metagenome (GOLD analysis project Ga0315282, IMG submission 203693) | Sediment microbial communities from Yellowstone Lake, YNP, Wyoming, USA - YL17G07_20 | ecosystem: Environmental > Aquatic > Freshwater > Lake > Sediment | place: USA: Wyoming | collected... | reverse complement strand
GCGTCGCTGCTGCTGACGACCGAGGCGCTCGTGGCCGAGATCCCCGAGGAGAAGAAGGAACCGCCGATGCCGCCCGGCGGCGGCATGGGGGGCATGTACTGACGCCTGCCAGTAGCCGGCAGTCAGCAGTCGGTCGCCAGTAGACCAGAAAGGCCCGGCGGGAGCTCCTTGCCGGGCCTTTGCCTTGTCCTAGCGACAGAACTGGTTTCAAAACCCGCAGGCGGGTGGCGGCGAGCGGGGCGCCCCGCCCGCGCCGCAGGCGCGACACGCGTCACAAGGGCTGTTCGGGCCGAGCACGGGTGGGGTCCCCAGCGCGGCTGCCGCGCTGGGGGCCCACGGGTGGGGGCCCCACGGGTGGGGCTGCTCGCCGACAGGACCCGACGAGAGGTAGAAAGGGGTTTTGAAACCAGTTGTACTGACTACTGGCTACTGGCTACTTACCTGAGCGTGAAGGTGAGCTCGATGGTGACGAGGACGGGGACCGGCTGGCCTTGCTTGGTCCCAGGGACGAACCGCCACTGCTTGGCGGCCTTGATGGCCTCCTGATCGAGGCCGAACACGGGATCGAGCGACCGCACCACGTGCACGTCGCCGACCGTGCCGTCGGGGAGGACAATGCACTCGACGATCACGGTCCCCTGGACCTTCGCCCGCATCGCGTCCGCGGTGTACTGCGGCTTCACCTCGCGCAGCACCCGCGGCAGCTCGATGCCCGACCCCGGCCGGTAGGGGCCGCCGCCGGTGCCACCACCCCAGCCTGGGCCGAGGCCAGACCCGGTTCCTTCACCGATGCCGGAGCCCGTGCCTGTGCCGGAGCCGCCGCCCGTCCCGGGGCCCTGCGACAGAGTGTTCGGAGCGCCGCCGTCGATCACGCCCGGGAGCGTCTGCACCCCAGCCCCCAGCGCCATGGCCGGGATCTCCAGCCGCTGGTCCGGCTTCGGATCGTCCTTCGGCTGATCCTCAGGTCTCGGCGTAAACTTCAGGGGCTTGCTGACCGGCACCGAGATCTTGTCGCGGCCGGGGAGCTCCGCTTTCCGCGCCGGCAGCGGCATCCGGTTGCCGCCACCGCCACCGCCGCCGCCGGGTCCCTCTTGCGCGATCCACACGATGTCCTGGTTGACGCGCTGCTGGATGTACTCCTGCGTCGGCTCGGTGGCAGGCACGTACCGGACCGCGAGCACGGCCAGGATCACGATGGCTGCGTGCGAAACGGCGGACACCGCAAGCGCCCGGGGCATCCGCCTCTCCTGCTGTTCGAAGAGAAACGGAATCTCCGTCGGGTGCTGGTCTTCGAAATGGACTGTCAGGTGACCGGGCGCGGTCGACAGCGTCTCGGCACCTTTGACGGGAACCTCACTCATGGAAAAGCGGACCGCCCGCCTCGTATTTTCGCGCACACGACCGGTGGGTGCAACTGCAAAAAGGATGCCTCATCGGGATCTGAGGAAAATGGCGAGGTCGTGCTAGCCCGGCGTCGGCGGACCCTCGGTACACCGCAAGAGTGCCCCGGAAAGATGACACCTCGGCATGCGGCGCGCACTCAGAGCCGGCCGGTCCAGGCGCCGATCGCGGCGTTGCCACCGCCGTAGTTGTGCAACGTCGCCAGGGCGTCGGCCGCGCGCGGTTCGCTGTGCACCGCAACCAACACCCCGCCGCGTCCGGCCAGCGTCTCAAAAATGCGGCCGTCGTGCGCCTGGAACCCGACGCGCTTCATGGCGGCCGCCACGCCCACCCGGCCCAGATCCCGATTCACTCCCTCGAGCGCCGCGACGAGCGGGCCGTGTGCGAGGACCGGCCCGAGCGCCGGCAACTCCATCCGCAGCGGTTTGCCGCCCAGGACCCTCTCGATGAGCGCCGCCGCCTCGGGCGTCTGCTTCACGAGCACCGTCAGGCTCGCCGGCACAAACCCCTGACGCTTCAGCGCATCGATCCCCTTCTCCGCCCAGTTGGCATCTTGAAAGACGGCAACCGTAAACCGACCCGTATCGACCTGGGGCATCATTGCCTCGCCAGCAAACGACATGAGTTGTGGATGACGCGGGGGCTGCAGTTCCGTGGCGCGGTCAGCGCCACTCGGCCCGCTCGATTTCGTCCGCACCGCTGGCGCTCAACGCCTGCCTGACTGCGTCGACGCGCTCGAGCGTCGTGTGGGCTCCGAGCACGACGGCGCCCTCTTCGAGACGCGACTGCCACCGACCCGCCTGCTCTTCGCCGAGTCCCGCCTTGCGGAGCACCGAGACGATCCCGCCGGCCAGGTGGCCCGCGGCCTCGCCGAGGTCGGCCGCGAGCGGACCGGCGCTGACGATGGGCCCGATGCCAGGCATCACCAGCGCGATGGCCGCGAGGATTTGGCCGCCGAGCTCACCCAGCCGCGCGGCGGGCCGGGAATCCTCGATCTCGGCGCCAGGCGTCGCCCCGACCTGCCGCGCCAGTTTCACCTCCTGGTCATGGCTCCTCAAGACAATCGACAGAGACGCCGGGTCGAGGCCGAGTTCCCTCAACGCCCGGACCGCGCCAGCCGCCGTACTGGGGTCAGGAAAGAGGGCCAGGACGAGCGGGTGGGACATCGCCCTACTATATCCTAAACGACGTGACCCGATTCGACGCCGCGATCGTCGGCGCGGGCCCGGCCGGGGCCTGGGCGGCCTACCGCTTGGCCCGCGCGGGCGCCGAGTTCGTCGCGGCAACCCTACTGCGGCCTGGGCCTCCGCCTGCTCCGCACCTTCGAGGTCGCGCTCGCCTGGCGGCTGCTCACGCTGGAGCTGCGGGAACGCATGGCTCAAACGTAGAACAGGGAACGCCGAACGGAGAACGCGGGGCGTGGGCGGTCGTTCGACGTTCAACATTCGACGTGACGGCTGTCCACCGCCGAGTGCCGGTCTGCCGTTTGCCTACTTCACGAGATATCCATCCCGCGTCCTGGCCCGGGTGCCGCGACGGTCGACCTTCACCTCGATCGATCGCCACTCGTGGCTGCCCGGCACCATGGGCCGCGAGGGGGTGTAGCCAAGCAGGTACTGTGCACGCAGCTCCCGGGCAATCGAGCCGAGGGTGTCGGTCAGCTTGCGTGGGTCGCGCTGGTGGAAGGAGCGTCCACCGGTCAGCACCGCGAGCTCCAGGAAGAAGCGCGACGGCTCCTTGCCAAGGGCGATTGGGTAGATGATCACGTCGCTTCGCCGCGCCCGGTCGAGCGCCTCGTCGGAGGTCGCGTGGCTGTAACGATCCTGGCCATCCGAGAGCAGGACGAGCGCGCGCCGGCTCGTGACCGGCTGCAGCAGGTCGATGGCGCGGATGATCGAGTCGTAGAGCGGCGTGGTGCCCCACCTGTGCAGCTCGTTCAGCGCCCGGTACTGGCTCGCGCGGTCCCCGGCGAGCGGCTCAATCTTCTCGGTCTCGCTGCCGATCGCGATGATCATCGACCGGTCGGACGGGCGCAGCCCGGCCAGGAAGTCGCGCGCCGCTGCCTTGGCCAGCGCCAGTGGTTCGCCGGCCATGCTCCAGCTCCGGTCAACGGCAACGGCGACCGCAAGCGGGAAGCTGCCGGCCGCGAACGCTGTGACCATCTGCGGTTCCCCGTCCTCGTAGACGGCGAAGTCCCCCGACTTCAGGTCGGTGATCGGTCCCCCGTCGGCGCCCGCGACCGTCACAGAGAGCTCGACGAGGCTGACGCCCGACGAGAACCGCGGCACCAGCTGCTGCTGCACCACTCGACCGTTCGCGACCGGCAGGGTCGCAGAAAACCAGGCCCCGGCGAGCACGGCCGCGACGCGCACCCGGCGAACGGCCGAGCGCTGCTCGTCGGCCCGGGCGATCCTCATTGGTGGTACAATTGGGGAGGTTTGCAGGGCATCACCCCATTTCGGGCTCGTTCCGTCCAGTGAGGGCGACATGCGCTTCGGGTCTCTCGGGCTTCCCGAGTTGTTGATCATCCTTCTCATCATCCTGCTCATCTTCGGTGCAAACCGGTTGCCCGAAGTCGGCCGGGGGATCGGGAAGGCGATCAAGAACTTCAAGGAGGCCAACAAGGAAGGTCCCACGCGCGACGACTAGGGAGCGCGCCGAGCAGAAGCTGGCAAGTCCCGCCGGTTCAGATCACGATCCGTGAGTCGCCGACACGCCGCGTCAGGCGCTCGCGATCGAGGTACTCGAGCAGGGGGATCGCGAACTTCCGGCTGATCCCGTACCGTTCCTTGAAGGTCGCCACGTCGAGACGCACCTCGCCCACCGGAAGAGCGGCCTTCAACGCGGCCACTTCCTCTTTGAGCCGGCCGAGCGCCTCCTCGTGAAAGACGAGCGTGTCGACCCGTACCAGCGCCTTCTGGCGGAGAAGCAGCTTGATCATCCGGTCGGCGACGTCCCGGCGGACGCCGAGCGCGGCCACCAGCGCCGCCTGGTCGGGCGGCTTCAGCCCGGCCTCGCGGAAGGCACGCTCGATCGCGTCTCGCGCCCGGGCCTCTTCGGGCGAGAGCGCGAGGTGGTGACCGGCCAGCGCCAGCCGATCGCGCGCCACGATCTTTCCTCGGGCCGCGAGCCCGTTCAGCACGTGCTCGAAGACGCCGCTCCCCGCGCGCGCGAACACTCGCTCTCGCGCTTCCTCGCGGGGCATCCCTTCGGCAAGCGGCTCGGCACGGTGATGGTCGGCCAGCAGGCCGAGCAGACGCTGTTCGAGCGCTTCCAGCTCCGGCGGCGACACCAGGACGTCGCCCGCCCTGACGGCGAGTTGTCGGCGTGCGAGCCGTTCGAGGACCGCTTCGACATCGGCGGGCGGGACGGCAGCCCGGCTCGTCAGCGCGGACGCCGGGAGCCCCCCCGATCCACGTTCCTCGACCATCGCCGCAATCGCGTGATCGTCGGACTCCAGCTGCTCCCCCGCGCTCGCCGCCGGGTGGTTCAGGCGTGCGAAGCGGACAGCGGCCGTCGCGGTGCGGATCCCCGTGCGCGGCGGATGCGGATCGAGCACGCGACCGCCGCCAAGCGTCACCGGCGGCGAGTACGCGCGGAGGATGTAGCGATCGCCGCGCGTCACGACGGCCGGCGCCTCCAGCCGCAATCGCACGTACGCCTCTTCGCCGGGCCCGACCTCCGAGCGAATCGAGCCGGGCTGCGCCGCCCGAGCGCCGTCGCCCGCCGGCGTCGGCGCTGAGGCCGGCCGCGCGCCAAGCGCCACCCTCCCGAACAGCTCGCCGGTTCCCTGATGGAACCGGACGCGCGCGCCGTGGCGAAGCGGCCGCGCGCCAGGAACGAGCTCCAGGACGGCGTCGACGACGCGGGTCGGCTCGAAGGCACCAGGCGTGACGAGCGTGTCGCCCCGTCCCACCTCCGACACCTCGACGCCGCCCAGGTTCGCCGCCACCCGCTGGCCGGCTGACGCGCGCGTCTGCGTGCTGCCGTGCACCTGCAGCCCGCGCACCTTGACGGGCCGCTTCGACGGCAGGATGAGCACGTCGTCGTCGAGCGTCAGCTCGCCGGACACGAGGGTGCCGGTGATCACCGTGCCGAAGCCTTTCACCGAGAATACCCGATCGATCGGCAGCCGCACCGGCCCCCGGACCGATCGCCGCCCGGCCCGGCGCGCCAGCGCGATGAGCGCGTCGCCGAGCGCGTGAATCCCCTCGCCGGTCTTCGACGAGACCGGGACGATCGGCGCCTCCTCCAGGAACGAGCCGGCCACCAGCTCGCGGGTCTCGAGGCGCACCAGCTCCAGCGTGTCGGCGTCGACCAGATCGGCCTTCGTCAAAGCGACCAGACCGGCCGGGATCCGCAGCAGCCGGCAGATCTCGAAGTGCTCGCGTGTCTGCGGCATGACCGACTCGTCGGCGGCAACGACCATCAGCACGAGGTCGATCCCGCCGACGCCGGCCAGCATGTTCTTGACGAACCGCTCGTGCCCCGGCACGTCCACGAAGGCGAGATTGACGTCGTCGGCCTGCCAGTGGGCAAAGCCCAGATCGATCGTGATGCCCCGCTCCTGTTCTTCCTTCAGGCGGTCGGGATCGGTACCCGTGAGCGCGCGCACCAGCGCGCTCTTGCCGTGATCGATGTGCCCGGCGGTGCCGACGACGACGCTCTTCGTCATCAGGGTCTCGCCCCTCGAAGGCTATCATCACGCGCAGAGAACACCTGTGGAGCCCCTCAATTAAGCACCGCACCGCACCAAGTACCAAGAAGTAGAACCAAGGACTGTCACGTTCATCTTGCCTTGCGTCCCCGCTTGCCCTTCCCTTCGCGGCGTCGTTCGCGCCGCACCTCGACGACACGCGGCTCCCGGCGAGGCCGCGTCCGGCTGCGCGGCCGGCCGCGCCGCTCCTCGTCCCTCCGCACGGCTTCGAGCACGTCGGTGAGGCCGAGTTCGAGCTGCCGCCGGTCCATGTCGGCGCGCAGCACCTGCACACCTACCCGGTCACCGAGCCGGTACACCTTGCCGGTGTTCTCGCCCCGCAGCGCGTGCGTGGCCTCCAGGAAGCGGTAGTAATCGTCGGCCATGGTGGAGACGTGCACCAGGCCCTCGACGAAGTGCTCGACCAGCTCCACGAACAGGCCGAAAGGCGTGACACCGGTGATGTAGCCGTCGAACTCGTCGCCGACCTTGTCGGCCATGAAGCGGACCTTCTTCCACTGGACGAGCTCACGCTCGGCATCCTCGGCGCGCCGCTCCATTTCCGAGGTGTGCCGGGCGATCTCGGGCAGGTCCTCCTCCAGCTCCTCCCGGCGCTCCTGGTTCACGGCCCCGCGCCGCGCCTCCCGAAGCAGCCGGTGCACGACGAGGTCCGGATAGCGCCGGATCGGTGAGGTGAAGTGCGTGTAGCTGCGGAAGGCCAGGCCGAAGTGGCCGAGGTTCGCCGGATCGTAGCGGGCCTTCTGCATCGTCCGCAACATGAGGAGCGCGATCGGCCGCTCCTCGGGCTTGCCGGCGAGTCGTTCGAGCAGCCGCTGGAAGTCCCGCGGCCGGACGCGGTCGAGCGGCACGGCCAGGCTGTGGCCGAAGCCGGCGAGGAACGCCTCGAAGCGCTCGACCTTCAGCGGGTCCGGCTCCTCGTGGACGCGGTAGAGCCCCGGCCCGTAGCTGTCCTCGAGGTACTGCGCCACGGTCTCGTTGGCCAGCAGCATGAACTCCTCGATGATGCGGTGCGCGATGTTCCGCTCCGACACGGTGATCGCTTCGACCATCCCCGCCTCGTCCAGGACGATCTCCGGCTCCTCGAGGTCGAAGTCGATCGAGCCGAGGCGGCGGCGCCGATCTTTGAGGACGTGGAACAGCTCCCGCATCCGCTCGAACATCGGCCCGAGCCTCTCGGACTTCTCGGTGGTCGACTGGTCGCGCTCGGTCAGGATCGCGTTCACTTCGGTGTAGGTCATCCGCGCCGCCGTGCGGATGATTCCGTCGTGGAACTCGTGCCGCACGACGGTGCCGTCGCGATCCACTTCCATCAGGCACGACTGCACGAGACGGTCGACACGCGGGTTCAGGCTGCACAACCCGGTCGCGAGCTCCTCCGGGAACATGTGGACCGCGCGCTCCGGGAAGTACACCGAGGTGCCGCGCTCATACGCGTCGACGTCGAGCGCGCTTTCTTCCCGCACGTAGTGGGACACGTCCGCGATGTGCACCCCCAGCCAGTAGTGGCCGTTCGGCAGCCGCTCGACCGAAACGGCGTCGTCGAAATCGCGCGCGTGCTCACCGTCGATGGTCACGATCGGCTGATCGCGGAAGTCGGTGCGGCCGGCAAGGTCCTGGCGGCGCGCGTGCGCCAGCCGGGCCGGCCCGCGCCCTTCGGTCAGGCGCCGCGCTTCCTCGATGGCGCGCTCGCTGTGTTCCTCGGGAATCCCGTACTTCCGGATGATGATCTTCGTGTCCACGCCCGGCGCGTTGATGTCGCCGAGCACTTCGGTCACGCGGCCGATCGGGCCGCGCGTCGGCGTCGGCCAGCGCACGATGTCGGCCGTCACCATCAGCCCCGGCCGCGCCCGCAACTCCTCGCCGCGCGGGATCTGCACGTCGGTGAGCACGTGCGGGTCGAAGGGAACCACGTAGCCAAGGCCCGCCTCGCCCACCTCGTAGCGGCCGACGATCGTCTCGTTGGCCCGCCCGAGGATGCGGACGATGCGGCCTTCCGGGCGGTTGCCGTCGCGGTACCGCTCGATCCGCGCCACGACCCGATCGCCGTGCATCGCCTCCTTCAGGTCCGCGGCGGCGATGTAGATGTCCCCCACGCCGCCCTCGAGCGCCCGCTCCGGCACGACGAAGCCGAAGCCGTTCGGGTGCGTGTGCAGGCGCCCGACAAGCATGTCCATCTTGTCCGGCAACCCGTAGCGGTGGCCGCGGATCTGGATCAGATCGCCCTTCTCGACCAGGCCTTTCAGCTGGCGCCGGAAGGACGCGCGCTGTTCGCGCGGCAGCTTCAGCACCTGCATCAGCTCGCGCGCCGAGGCGGGATGATGGACCTTCAGCCGGATCTGCTCGAGGAGTTGGTCAGAGGGCAGCACGTGCGCAATCCTCAGGGCATCGCGGCGCGTTGGCGAGCGCGGCAGCCCTTTTTCCGTGTTTGGCGCTCTCGACGTGCTGGCTCGCGCGGCCGAAGTTCACCTCGAACAGGTCCACCCGAGCCTGAAGCACGTCGGCTCGTGCCTGGTTCACGCGGGCCTGCACGCGGCTCCGATCGAGCTCCGAGGCACGGGCCCAACGGACGGCCGCGCCCCACAGGTAGCCGGCCAGCAGCACGACCAGCAACGCCACGACCGCCCACAGCACGACCGTCACTCGACTCATCGCAGCCCTCAGCAGGCCGCGCTCACGCGCCAATCAGAAGAACCTGGACGTCGCCTACGTTGGTATCCGTTGGCCCCGTCACGAGGAGATCGCCCAGCGGCCGGAAGAAGCTGTAGGCGTCGTTCTCCGCGAGCACGTCGTCAACGCGCGGCAGTCCAGCCGTCCGAGCACGTTCCAGCGTCGTCGTGTCCACCAGCGCGCCTGCCGCATCAGTCGGGCCATCGACGCCGTCCGTCCCGAAACTGGCGAGCACCGCCTCCCGGCCGAGGCAGCCGATCAGGCCCGCCGTCGCCAGCGCCAACTCCTGGTTCCGCCCGCCCCGGCCGCCACCGACGACGCGCACCGTGGTCTCGCCGGCCGAGAGGATGCAGAGCGGCGGCGCCGACCCGCGAGCACGGTCAGCCGCACGTCGAACGAAGCGCGGCCCTGCCTCCCGCGCTTCGCCAGTGACGGGAAGACCGTCCACGAAGACCGGGTAGCCGAGCGCTTCCGCCTCCGCTCGCGCTCCGTCGAGCGCGTCGCGTCGGGATCCGATGACGCGAGCCACGGAACCATCGAGCCGCGGGTCCCCCGGTTTCGGCGTCTCGGGCACCTCGCCGCGGCGACCGCACTCGAGCAGGCGACGCGCGGCCACAGGCAGGCGCGCCCACACTCCCAACCGGTCCGCGGCGGCGAGCGCGTCGTCGAAGGTGCTGGGGTCCGGGACCGTCGGGCCGGATCCAATCACGCTCAAGTCGTCACCGATGACGTCGGAGACGGCCAAGGCCAGCGTCGGACCGGCCGACGCGGCAGCCAGCCACCCGCCCTTGATGCGGGACAGGTGCTTGCGCACCGCATTGAGCGCATGGATGTCGGCGCCGGCTCCCAGCAGGATGCCAGTCACCTCCTGCTTGTCGTCCAGGCCGAGACCGGCCTGGGGCACAGCGAGCAGGGCCGAGGCGCCGCCGGAGAGGAGCACGACCAGGCTCTCGTCCGGCTCGACGGCCGCCGCGGTCCGGAGCGCGAGCAGACCGGCGCGCACGCTTTCCGTGTCCGGCACCGGGTGGCCCGCCTCCACCCATTCGATCGGAGGCGGCAACTCGATGGCCCGATGCGTGCCCACCACGATCCCCGCACGGACGCGCCCGGCCATCCGGCGCAGAAAGACATCGGCCATGTAGGGCGACGCTTTGCCGGCCGCGACGAGATGAACCGGACGGGCCGCAAGGAAACGCTGGGTGCGAGGATCGGTGAGGGCACGGTCGAGGAGGCGACGTGCGCTGGCGGCGGTCAGGGTCGCCCGGACGATCCGGGCAAGGTCCCGGCGAAGGTCGGGAAGACGACCGCTCAGTGGGCCTTCTTTGGCTTGGACCGGGCCGAGAGGCCGGTCACGGTGTCGAACGTCCGGAGCAGTTGGCTGACCACCCGCTCACAGTCCTGCTGGCTGCACAACCAATCGAGTTCGGCCAGGATCCTGGCCAGCGCCTGTTCGGCGCTGCTGATCGCCGGCTCCGAGTAGTACTCGCGCTGCCGTCTCAGGCAGCGTTGATGCTTGATGAATTCTTCGCGGTAGAACTCGATGTGCGGCGTGCTGGGCTGCGCGCTTGCCTTTCGCGTGTCGGTCAAGCGATGCATGCTGCCTGTCCTCAGTTTTCAGCGAGGAAATCGGTGGGCATTTTCTAGTCTAGTGCCCGGGGCGCCGGCTGTCAACGCCCGGGCACACGACCGGACGCGGCGACTCACCGGACGCTGCGGGCCGCGACGAGACCGCCAGCACAACCCACAACCATGCCGCCGAGGATCAGCAGGGCCACGTGTGAGGCGGGCAGGAATTGTACCAGCGAGGCGTCGATCGCGCTGGAGGCGATCCGCGCGAAACGGGCGTGGGCGACCACGTAACCAGCGTGCAAAAGGAGGGCGGCAAGGATCGCGCCAGCGCCCCCTTGCAGGATCCCTTCCATCACGAAGGGACCGCGGATGTAGGCGAGCGGCGCACCGACGAGCTGCTGGATCTCGATCTCGTCCTGCCGCGCGTAAAGGGCCAGGCGGACGACATTGGCCACCGTCAGGCCGGCCGCCACGATCAGGATCGCCGCCAGCACGAAGCCCGCCCACTGCACGAGGGCAATCGCGCCAGCGGCGCGCTCGATCCACTGCCGGTCGTAGCGGACGTCGCTGACACCCGGCGCGCGCGCGAGACGGCGCGCAAGCTGTTCGAGCGCCTCGCCGCTGGTGTCCCCGGCTTTCAGACGGACCTCGATGGAGGCCGGGAACGGGTTGTCGGAGAGCACGGCAGCCGCAGCAGCGAGATCGGGGAAGTCCTCCCTGAAGCGCCCGACCGCGTCGTCCTTCGACACGTACTCGCGCGCCGTCACCAGCGCGCTGTCGGCCAGCAGCCTGTCGACGGCGGCCTGCTCTTCGGGCGAGATCCCGTCCCGCAGGTAGACCGACAGCTCCGCGCTCTCGCTCCAGCGGGCGATCACCCGCTGCAGGTTGGAGGTGATGAGCAGGAAGCCGCCGAGCACGAGGACGGCTGCGGCGATGGTCACGATGGAGAGCGTCGTCGAGCGCCGGCCGCGCCAGAGGCTGATGAACGCCTCACGGACGAAGTAGGTGATCGCGCGCATCACGGGCTCAGACCTCCACCACGCGGCCGTGGTCGAGCGTGATCGCCCGGCGGCCCACACGGCGAATCAGCTCACGGTCGTGCGTGGCGACGAGCACGGTGGTGCCGCCCGCATTGATCTCGCGGAACAGGTTCATGATCTCGAGCGACAGGTCCGGATCGAGGTTGCCCGTCGGCTCGTCGGCCAGGATGAGCATCGGCTCGTTGACCAGCGCCCGCGCGATCGCGATGCGCTGCTGCTCGCCCCCAGACAGCTCCAGCGGATATGAGTTCATCCGGTGCTGCAGCCCCACCCATTTGAGCACCTGGAAGGTGCGGCGCTGCTGCTGGACAGGCGACACGCCGAGCACGCGCGGCACGAGCGTGATGTTCTCGAAGACCGTCTTGCGCGGAATCAGCTTGAAGTCCTGGAAGACGAAGCCGACGCCGCGCCGGTAGGTCTGCACCTGCGCCGGCGTCAGCCGATCGAGATGGCGCCCGGCGACGGTCAACCGTCCTTCGCTCGGCAGCTCCTGCCGCAGCAGCAGGCGCAGAAAGGTCGACTTGCCGGCACCGCTCGGGCCGGTCAGGAAGGCGAACTCGCCTTTCCCGATCCTGATGGCCAGGTCGCGCAGCGCATAGACGCCGCGCTCGTAGCGTTTCGACACGCCTTCAGCTTCGATCACGGCAGTCGTGTTCCGGGTGTCAGAGAGAGGTCCCGCACGCGGCGCCGTCGAACCGTCTCACGGGAGCCGGCAGCCGCCCCAGATCCTACAACAATCAGAGCGCGCGGCGCACGTGCCGCGTCCGGAGCGAACGGCCCGACCACCACACGGCGAGGACCGCCAGGAAGCGTCGCACGCCCTTCACGTCCGCTCGAGCGCGCGGCGCAGCAGCTCGTTGACGTGCTGCGGGTTGGCCCTGCCGCCGGTCAACTTCATCACCTGACCGACCAGAAAGGAGAAGGTCTTCGTCTTGCCGGCGCGGTATTCCGCCACCGGACCGGGACAGGACGCGATCACCCGCTCGATCGCGGCGACCAGCACGCCTTCGTCCTCGAGCTGCGCGAGCCCCTCGGTCTCGACAATCTCGTCGGCGGCACGGCCCGACGTCCACATCCGTTCGAAGACGTCCTTCGCGATCGTCCCGCTGACCGTCCCCCGATCGATCAGCCGGATCAGCCCGGCAAGCCCGCGCGGCGTCACGGGCGCCCGGTCGATCTCGATGGCGTCCGCGTGCATCCTGCGCATCAGCTCGCCCATCACCCAGTTGCTCGCCGCCTTCGCGTTGCCGGCGGCCGCCGCGGTCGCCTCGAAGTAGTCCGCGATGGCGCCCGTCTCGGTGAGCAGCGCGGCGTCGTACTCGGGCAGCCCGTACTGGGTGACGAGGCGCCGCTTGCGCGCCTCGGGCAACTCGGGCAGCGACCGCCTAATCGCGTCGATCCGCTCGACGCTCACGCGGAGCGGCGGCAGGTCCGGGTCCGGGAAGTAGCGGTAGTCCTCCGCCTCCTCCTTGCTCCGCATGGCGGCGGTCCGCCCGGCTGACGCGTCCCACAGCCGCGTTTCGTGCCGCACGCGGCCGCCCTGCTGGAGAATGCCGGCCTGGCGCTCGATCTCGTACTCGAGCGCGCGCTGGAGAAAGCGGAACGAGTTGACGTTCTTGACCTCGGTCTTCGTCCCCAGGGCCGCCTGCCCCGCCGGCCGCACCGAGATGTTCGCATCACACCGCAGGCTGCCCTCCTCCATGTTCCCGTCGTTCACGCCGAGGGCGACCAGGATCGCGCGCAGCCGCTCGAAGAACTCGGCCGCGTCGGCAGCCGCTCGCAGGTCTGGACGCGTGACGATCTCGACCAGCGGCACGCCGCTCCGGTTGAAGTCCACGTGGGTCCGCCGATCCGAATCCGCGAACCCTTCGTGGAGCGACTTGCCCGCGTCCTCCTCGAGGTGCACACGGATGATGCCCACGGCGTGAGGGACGCCGCGCACGACGTACTCCAGGCGGCCGTCAAAGGCGAGCGGCTGATCGTACTGGGAGATCTGGTAGCCCTTCGGAAGGTCCGGATAGAAGTAGTTCTTCCGGGCGAAGACCGACGTCTGGTTGATCCGGCACCCGAGCGCCAGCGCCGTCTTGATCGCGTAGTCAACGGCGCGGCCGTTCACGACCGGCAGCGCGCCCGGCAACCCCAGGCAGACCGGGCAGACGTCGGTGTCGGGCGGCGCGCCGAACGTCGTCCGGCAGCCGCAGAACATCTTGGTCTCGGTCAACAGTTGCGCGTGGATCTCGAGGCCAATGACAGGCTCGTACTGCATAGTCCGGCGACAAGTCTACCGTACGCGGGAAGGGAGAAGGCGGGGGACGGGACACAGAATACAGGACACAGGACACAGGACACAGAAGGAGAGAAGGAGGGAAGGAGGGA
>Ga0315282_10011417_pt1 | contig 13770 bp, 11 predicted proteins | sample YL17G07_20_MG_FD_203693 | JGI IMG/M metagenome (GOLD analysis project Ga0315282, IMG submission 203693) | Sediment microbial communities from Yellowstone Lake, YNP, Wyoming, USA - YL17G07_20 | ecosystem: Environmental > Aquatic > Freshwater > Lake > Sediment | place: USA: Wyoming | collected... | reverse complement strand
CGTCGAACTCGAATGTGAGGTGGTTCTCTCCAATGGTCAGTTTCCTCTTCTCACTCTTTCTACCAGCATAGCCATGACCTCCAAGAGAGACAACGATATCGACTTTTTCATCTCTGAACGCGTCCAAAGACAATTCGCATGTTGCTCTCGCATTCCTCCCTGACGCCTCAATCTCCGGCCTGAAGTAGAACGAGTCTATTCTGCAGATGTTGTACGCCTTCAGCCACACGGGTCTCCATATGCCTGAGGTCGGAAGCCGGGGTCCCCAATCCCAACCGAAGGAGTACTGCGCCTTTCTGCCGTAGACACCGGGAGAGTAGAAGGCACCGCTCAGCTTGACGTCCCTTGCCCCGTGCATTTTCTCGAGCGTCTTGATCGGAGAATCGAACCTGACCGCTATGACGTTCTCACCCTTCTTCAGAAGGCTCTTCACGTCGATCCTGTGCTCATAGAACATGTTCGAGAAACTCCCTACCCTCTGCCCGTTCACCCACACAGTTGCGAAGGTGTCTAGTCCCTCAAATGCCAACTGCAGACGGTCTGACTCTAGGAGTTCTTCATCTACTGCGAATCTCTTAGTGTAACACCAATCCTTGTACTCAATCCACTTGACATCAAGCTCGTTGAGCCTGTAGTAGGGGTGAGGAATCTCATTCGAGTTGATTAGGGATAAATGGATAACACCTGGCACACGGGCTTCGGTCCACTCAACTCCTTTGTGACTGTCTCCAGACGAGTGTTCGATGTCATTCGTACCAGTGTTCAGATGTTTCAGTTTCCAGACTTCATTCAGATCGACAATCTTCATAGGAAAGACTCCACAACTCAGTGTGACACTTAAGCGTATCATAGCGTTCGATTTCTGCATTTACATGCTTGCTTTCCAGGTTCTGGGACTTCTGTTTCGATTCGTTCTGAATGAGCCCACAAGGAAGAAGGCATCGTCAGTCTCAGGGGTTGTGTTCTGGGGAGGTTTCGCTTGGATCATCAACCTGCTCTCAGCGGAGTTGATCGGATGGCCAGCGTTCCTCGGCTGGTTTGTAGTAGTAGTCGGCACGAGCATCTTGGCTCAGAGCGTTCTGACGATTCTCCTGTGAGATCTGCACATGCTCTCAGTCTCTTGGTAGTGTGACGTAGACACAGCTTCCCCTATGACGATGGTAGGATGGACGGATTCGTGTATGCACAAGATGTCTTGGGTCTGAACGGTACCGAAGCGATGGGGTACTACACGAGGAGCGATATTCCATACTATTACGACTATGCGGACAACTACGTATTGGATGACAACTTCTTCTCCTCGCTCTTAGGGCCAAGCCTGCCGAATCATCTGTGCATCGCTTCGGGAACATCCGGTGGGATAATAGACAACAACGGTGGAACAATCAATTCCACAAGCCTAGGCATAGGTGCTTTGCACCTGACTTGGTTGACTCTGGCTCAGGAACTCAATGTAGCGGACGTCTCGTGGGCTTGGTACACAGGCGACAAAAATCCCACGTCAAGAACGATCTGGAACGTTCTGCCCCTTTATGCTTACTTCCAGCAGAACCCCCAGCCTCCTCTCATAGAACCGACGGACTTCGTGGCAGGAGAGCCAACTTCGCCCCGGTCAAACGGGTATTATGGTTCCATCTTTGCGTTCCTGCAGAATTTCATGCTAGGGCGCATCATAACTGCAACTGCAATTCTCGCGGCGGTCGTTAGTGCAGTGTTGATCGTCAAACGTCCTGTGCGCGCGGTGGACCAACGCGTGCGTTTCAACCCGCCGGCGGGGGCGGAAGTGGTGCTTCTTCTGGCTATCGACTTGCTCTATCGGTAGGATTCTTGGCCCTGACATGGAAAGCATAATTCAAGCTTCTGCGGTATCATCTCAATAGACGTATGTTTTCGTTTATGGCATATAACGTTGTCGTCAGACTGAATCCAAATCTCAAGGGCCTATGAGCCACCTATCACCGCAATCCCCCTGTTCAGCGCCCTGTCATGTTCGCATGTTATGGCTGCATGACTCCACATGAGACGCGTTCGTATTTGACTAGGCTCCTGCCAGACTGGTGACTTGCTCGACCATCTCGGACAGAGGGCGCGGTAACACCTTAGCTTTCTCAAACAGAGTGGTCACTGTCTCTCTACCGTAGTAACCGAACACGGACGCTAGTAGATCCTTAGCTCTTATTGCTTTGGCCTCCTCAAGTTGGTGGAATTTGCCGGGCTCAAGTTCGCCGAACTCCGACCTGTTCTCTTTCACGAGCTGTACCAAGTAGTCATCCATCGAATGTGAGACTATTCCAGGCAGGGCGTCAGGAGTTCCTACCGGGAGTATGCACGATTTCTCAAAGGCATTCCGCGTATCTGGATGCAGAGATAGGTGCAACCGATCAGGACCAACTAGCTTGAATGAATTGTCAGACAGGATCGAGGACCATACGGACTCTATGGCCGTCTCCTTAGTTTTGTCGTCCAGGTCAACCACAACCAGAGCCCTTGCCCCCATTTTCAGCACAGACTTGGTCACTATAGCAATGGCCCTCCTCCCTCCCACAGGTAGGATATCAATGGCACGCTCTCTGAGATTTGTTCCCAGTTTCTGAGCAGCCAGTCGAAGTGTCAACGCGTCGCAGTCTCCCTCGACTATGACGAACGTCCGATATCTGATCAATCCTCCAACATCCAAGCCAAGGTCACTCACCTGTTTGAGAGAGCCTCCTTCGAGTTTTGTAGCAAAGACTACCCCATTGCTGTTTCTGGTCAATCTGAAGGTGCATACATCTTCTCCCAGTTCATTGCATACACCAAAAACATCGGGACTGTGAGTTGTCAGAATAAGCTGGTGGCCTGTTGCCTTCGCCGTTTCGACGAACAGTCTGATCAGGTCCCTTAGAGCTGCAGGATGTTGGTGTGTCTCAACCTCCTCTAGGAGGAAAATCGTTGGTTTCGAACTGACCATCAAGGACAGCACATAGAGTGCTTGACGCATGCCGTCACCAGTATCATCAAGGAAGAACCTGCGCCCTCCCATTGACACATAGGGCTTTTCCACAGCGCGCGTATACTGCATTCTCCCCAGGTCTTCCAAGTCCTCTACGTACGCGCGCCCGACCTTCTGCAACAGGCCTTGCAAGCGACTAGACGCACGAGGGTCTGCTGGATATTGTTCCATCTCCCCAGGTGAATCAAGTATCATTCTATCTATGAGTCTTGCCCGGCTCAACACTTCAGTCACGTCGGACGGGATCAGCAGCGTCGTCTTGGTGCAGCTGACCAGCGAAGCATCCATGTCGCAATAGCCTCGCACCTCGGCCCCTTTAAAGGTCGAGACCGTGAATCTCTCAAACCCGAAGTCCCCTCTGAGTATCACCCCCATCGGTTCCATGTTCTTGAAGACCAGCTTTATGCGTATGTCCTGAACAGGATCGTAGGTGAACCACAATTCCTTGGCATTCCAGGCATCTCTTCTCGCTCTTCTGTCCAACAGGTTCCTCAGACCTTCATGGGGCTTATTGTCAAGCAACTTGGAGATCATCCACACCGATTCGAGTACGGTCGACTTGCATGAGTTGTTCGGACCAATGAGGACATTCACTCGCGTCAAGGCGTTGATAGAACAGCTCTTGATGCCCCTGAAATTGCTGATCTCGATTCCCTCCAACTGGAGTGCCCCACTCTTGGCCACGCAGAAATGATGCTCCTCTGCATAGATAAATCTTCGGAAGGGAATGACTGGTGACTAGCTCATCCATTGAATGGATTTCTTTTTTTGTTCCAGATACTCTGAAAGGGCAGCCACGAGAATTCCGCGTCCTTTCTTGTCATCTTTGGCAATCCTAGCTACTGCATAGTCCAAGGAAAGGAGCGAGCTTTCTCTATTTCGGTAGTAGTTGGTCGAGACAACAAACCCTCCCACAAAAGGCGGAACACTAAGGACTACGAACACAGCGAGTTGCAACGCATCATAGAGTGGAATGCCCCAAAACTCACCTAGTGTCAATGACTTCAGCACGTATTCATCTATTGCTCTAGCTACTGCCATCCCGATTGCCATGAGAAAAAGGGGAAAAAGCAACCATAGAGCTGTCCCGAGACGCCGTAGTGTTGTCCTTCTTGCACTGGACAGGGGACTCCATTCCTCGGCGATCGCTGATTCTAACAACTTGCAGGATATCCAAATCCGTCTTTCCTTTCCCTTGAAGCAGATTGAGTCCACATCTAGATAGCAATCCAGACTCTCCGTCAAAGTCCCTCTCTGTTCTGTTGTGAGCGCCCGCCATTGGGGAAACTTGGTTGCGAAGAGAACTGAGATCAAGTTGGATTGCAGATCGTCTGCACTGTCGGGTGCGAAACTGAGATATGAAATGCGTTGGTTCAAGGAGCCCGTACGAGCTACAATCTCGTCAAGTTTTTAAGCGTTGACGGAATCGCTGGTAGGTTCGTTCCGATAGCCCACGTTTGTTTCTGAGCCTCCGACACTGTATTCCGACACTGTATTCGGTAATCCGGTAATACACAATCATCGACATCAGTAGGGCAGGCATATCGTCCGTCGCCCAGTAACTCACCCCTTTCCCCTCAGATGGTGCGTGTGGTGGTCAAGCAGAAGCTCAGGAGGACTCAATAGTCGACTGTGGGAATGCGCCTCCCTCCTTGATGGGGGCCATGAGTCTCCTTACCTCAGCTTCTATCGTGCTTGGGTGCAGTCCTTCCCTTCAGGAAGAGTTCGCCTCAGGGCTGGCGAGGTCGCAGGCTGAAGCTCATATGAGAAGATCGACGATCCTGTTGCGGCTGATGTCGAAGAGGACGAAGTACATCCACACTCGGAAGTGATCAAAAGGTCTTGGCTGGTGAAGTTAGTCCTTGGCTTGGTCCTTTTTGTGAACTACCCACAGTGGGAGAACTGCATTCTCTTCTGAAGATTACCGAGCCTAATCGGCTTGCCGAGAGCAACCTCTACTCTTCTCTTGACCCCCGGGATCATGTCGAAGCAGTCATTGTCGTGATGTTCGAACGCGCCTAGAATGTCATCCTTCTCGGTGCTCAGCTCCTTGAGTAACCAGACCCCGTTCAGGTCTGCAATTCTCATAGTAGTGGTTCCTGTTCGGCATTGCACTTAAGAGTTGGCACGCACTCGCCGCCCGCGACAGCACATGTCCGTGGTAGGGACTAGGATACAAGACCAATGCAAGCTGCCGACCAAGATACACGGGTCTCCTTCCGCCTTTCCTCACATCCTGCCAATGTCAGGTGTTTCCGCATCCTTGTAGCACTGCAATTGATTGGCTTCACTCTATGTCAGCATGAAGTCGCGGGACATATGCCTAGTCCCACACAGCCCTAGCCCCGTGCAACCAGACGGTCGGTTCGTGACGGGGGTGATTGTTGCTTCCTCAGGTGCAAATCAATGGCGGAGACGATGCGAAAAGGGTGCGGATTGGAATGAACACGCGCAGTTGGCTTATTAACATACCCATCGTGGCCTACACAGGAAGGATTGAAACACCCAACCCAAATGGACATATTGGATATTATGAGTGGCCTGAGGACAGGTGCCATACGGATTCCTGACTTCCAAAGAGAGATTGTCTGGGAGGCCGATCAGATTGAGATGTTGTTGGATAGTGTCTACAAGGGATACCCTCTCGGCATGTTCCTTCTGTGGAAGACGACAGGTACACTGAAGGAGCGTAATCCCTTGGATCTTCCGAAAATGGAATCTACTTTTGAGAAGAACTACCTCCTCGACGGCCAGCAAAGGGCCATTGCGATATATCGCGTCTTCACAAACAACATTGTCATCAGGACTGGAACAAGCCAGGTGGAATACAAGGCCTATCTCGACTTAGAGAAAGGAGTCTTCAACCTGTACAAGAAGAAGTTGCTGGACCAAGGAAAGGTCGAACTGTCCGAAAGCCAAGTTGGCTTGGAAAAGCTAATCGAAGTTGATATGGAGAGGAAAAGTGTGGACTTTCCCGGTGACTCAGATTTCTACAAAGAATTGATTGTGCAAGACAAGAAACAATGGGTGCGTACACTTGACAAGCTGAAGCAGGCACTGAGAGACCCCGTCGTAAGTGCCGTAACCGTCGAGGGCGCTGATCTGGGCGCGGCATGTGAGATCTTCGTTCGCCTCAACAGAGAGGGGACTCCCCTCAGTGTTGTCGATATCATGGTGGCAAAGACCTATGCTGATCGCCCTAGGTTCAATCTAAGGGAGAAGTTGAATGAGCTGAACGATGATCTTGAGCCTACCTTCGGTCGTCTTGATGGTCTCACGATTCTAGAGTGCCTCGCCTCCTGCTTCAGTGAAGGCATCTCGGAGAGGGATATCGTGAATTCGTCTGACAAGTTGAGACAATCTTGGAAAGAAGGAACCAAAGCTCTCGGGAGAGCAATTGATTTCCTACGTGGAAGGAGTCTCGTCCCCGTTGCCAAATTCCTTCCCTTTGATGTCATACTCGCGAGCCTGACGTACTTCTTCTACAAGGTTGGGAAAGAATCCCTAGCACAGCTTGGTCATCTAGAGAGCTACTTCTGGAGAGCGAGCCTTTCTCAGAGATACATTGAGGGTCAAAACTCGAAGATCAGGGAGGACATAGGCAGTATGAAGGGTATCATTGCGGGCGAGGCCGCCCCGGAATACCAGATCCTCCTGACGACAAAGATGATCAAGGAACAAAAGCTGCAATTCAACTCCTCTATCAGCAAGGCGATTCTGTGTTTCTACGCAACCCTTGGGCCCAGAGACATTAGGACTGGAGAGGCAATTCAATTGAGTGACTGTTTTGCCTCGGCGAATGCGAGTCAGTTCCATCACGTTTTCCCGAGGGGGTACCTAGAGACTATGTCAAAGAGAAAGACCTATGAAAGGGACATCAAACCCTTCATCAACAGTGTGGCCAACATCTGTCTTATTACTTCACTCTCGAACAAGGTAGTTGGGAAGAGACCTCCCAACCTGTATCTGGCCGATTTCGACGGAGAGATTGTGAAGCGAGCCCTTTCGAGCTATCTCATAAGTGGAGATTCCTATGAAGCTCTTATGAGAAATGAATTCAGATCTTTCTTGACGCACAGGTCCAGCGCTATACTTGAAGCACTGAGGAAAAAGTGCAGTTAGTTATGTGCGGGGTCGCGCGCGAAACAAGCTCTAACACCCTTAACGTTAAGGGTGTTGCCTATTGTACGCCGATTACCTACGGCCTCCTGAGATACAGGTTGAGGTCAGACGCCCACCACAAGTGGGTCCGCTGTGCCCTCACGAATTACAGAAAACCATAAGATCCAAGGAGCTGGCGGCCCGATGCTCGCGCTCTCTTCCCCGCCCCAAAATGGACAATCCCTTATATCCCCCACGGCCGGTGGTAGGCCAAGGCCAGTCGCATGTGGATCATGTGTACCCGGCCACAAGGTCGGCCCAACTGTGGCAACAAACGAAGTGGCAGGGAGAGCAACAGGAGTCGTCTAGAAGCTACGGACGTGCCAGGCGGCGAATCACAAGGGGGTCATCGATTTCTGTTATTCGGGGACAATGTACATGAAGCCAAGGAGGTCATGGACAAAGTCTGCAAGTACTGCCTCGACGAACAAGGTCGAACAACTCAAGTGACCCTTGCCGGTTGCCCTGCCCTGCCGGTATACGCCTTCGAGTACAAGGGCGCAAGTGTCACGGTTGAGTGTCGTGGGGAATACGACAACTGGCAAGACCTCCCCCAGGCAGTATCTGACTATGTCAATACGTTCGACAAACCGGATGTTGTGTTGTATGACGCTAGAAATCAGAGAATGGTTGCAGCAGCGGAATTCACCGAGACGGTCTCTGTCGGCAACTCACAGTGGCAGAGGTCTGGAAGGGCCGTCGCAGCTGCTATGATGAAGGTACCGTTCTTGGCAGTCTACCCAAGTGCCGCTGAGGATAGATCACAGGATACCATAAGGGAACCTACCGCGTTACTCACTGAGTTTTTCTTGATCCTAGCCTTGCAGGATCGAACGAACCCAGCACTACTGCTACTCAGAGACGATCCATATCTGTCCAGCCTGAACAGCGAGAGATGCAAGAACCGCCTTCCGGTCATTGAGAGACCGTCAGGGGATGACCTAGTAGGCAAGTGGTTCGGGCTTAGGCTCTTGTCAATCCTAGACGAGTCGGTGAGACAAGAACTCGCGCCGATCGAAGAATGTATCTTCGATTGGATGTTCAGAACTCTAGAGGATCAGGTTTCAGTGAAGACGGGTGCAATCGCGAGAGTCGAAAATGACCTGCCACATTGGAAGGCTGTTCTCGGTTACCCCATGAACATCCACCAACTGAGGCAGCATTTTCTCGGGGATATCTCCCTGACCAAATGGACAGGAGTACACGGCGGGGTGGCAAGCAAGTCCTATTTCCATCAAGTTGTGGAGCCTAGGTTGCTCCAGACAACTACGAACGACATAATGACCTATGTGGAAGGAGGTAAGCATTGCATCATACGACCAGATCACACCCAGAAAGTAGAGGCAGAATTGAGAGAACTCTATCCTCCCCATGAGGAGTTCCCTTGGCCTCTTGGTCACCTAGATCAGGAACTACCCTGTGCTCTGATACCTTTCCAAGGATGGCAAAGACAAGGTAAGACGTTGTCGGATCCCAACTGCGGAGAAGCTGTCGCATTTGCCGCAATGTTTCGAACTCTCCAGACTGAGAAGGCAAACGTGGTCTTCATCATCTATGGCACGCCACACCCGAAGTGGCTGGATCAGTACAAGCAAAGCATTCGAGGCGAACCAACCAACAAGCTTATGCGCACTGTTAGAGCTCTAGGAGACGTATTGTGTCTCGATAACAGCGGAACGCCTGTCTCCATTGCGGTGACCTAGGACTGACCCTCTACACAGACCCATCAGAAGACATGGTGGACGCAACCATCAGAGAATACCTAGAGCACATGGGGTACGGGTTGGCCTACTATTCTCCCCCGCACGGCTCATGGTCGCTAATAGAGTTCAGGTTTGGGAAACTGAAGTACAGGGGCTTTTCCCCTCGTGATATGACAAGACCCGACATTGTGGCCTACAGAACCGGCGGCAGAAAGATGCTAATCGTTGTCCTAGAATCCAAGGAAACCATTGAGCAGCTGATGAATGAGAATATTGCCAAGTGTCTCAAGACCATGAAGAGTTACGTCCGTAGACTCCTCTCGATGCGCTACAGACACAGATTCACTGATGGCAAGTGGGCCGACTGGGAAAAACAGATGGAAGAGATAAGGTCCTACAAAACAGCAGTAAGCTATTGCTTTGCTGTGGGCGAGAAACATGAGACGGAGGGGTCCGAGCAAAACACCGACGTTCTCAGATCGATCATCGAGAAGTGCGGTGACACGCACGCCTTCGGAATTGCAGTGTCTGTGGACTGGGCTCACTTGTCATCCCATATGAGAGTAGTGTTGAACCGGAATGCAGATCTGCTCGCTGAGTTTCCTAATGGAGAGATCATCGAATACACGTATGCGGAGCAAGGAGCAACAAAATCGACCCCCGGGGGACCGAATAGACAAAGATGAAGTTCATAGGCAATAAGTACAGGCTCTTAGACTTCATAGATAACGTGATCAATAAAGAGAGCATCGAAGGACCCACGGTATGTGACCCCTTCAGCGGCACTACCGCCGTGGCTCAATACTTCAAGCGCAAGGGTCACCGCGTGATTGCCAATGATATCATGTTCTTCTCGTATGTCTTCCAGCGTGCGTTCATAGAGTGTAACCGCTACCCTGATTTCTCAAAGCTGATCCCCACTTTGCCCTCGTTCGAGGACAGACCACCGGAGACCATCAGACTCAGGGAGCTCAGCACTGACTTCCCGGGGCCATTCCGCAGAGAATATGAACCCCTTTGGAGAGTGATCAACCATCTGAACCGACTTCCTCCAAGATCAGGCTTCGTCTACCAAAACTACAGCCTTGGTGGCACCTTGTCAAAGAAACACAAGAGACAATACTTCAGTGACAGCAATGCCATGAGAATAGATGCCATCAGAGACTGCATTCAGAACTGGCTTGCAACAGGGCTAATTGATGAAGAAGAATTCTACGTCTTGCTTGCCGCGCTCTTGGACTCGGCCGACTTCGTGGCCAACAATTCGGGTACCTACGGGGCCTTCCTGAAGATATGGAGGTCAATGGCCCTCAAGCCTCTCGCTCTCAAAGTTCTGCGACTGATTCCTAGCGACAGGGAGCATGAAGCGCATCAGGAAGATGCCAATGAGCTGGTTCGTCACACAAGGTGTGATATCCTGTACCTTGATCCTCCCTATAACACGAGGCAATATGCGACCAACTATCACTTGTTGGAGACGATTGCGAAATGGGACAACCCGAGGATCTATGGCAAGACAGGACTTAGGCCGTATGCTAGCCAGAAATCAGACTATTCCGTCAAATCAAAATGTGAGAAAGCCTTTGCGGACTTGATTGATCATGCTGAATGCAGTCATATTCTGATGAGCTACAACGACGAGGGCATAATACCTCATGGGGTCATAGAGGCCGTTCTGGGGGGTGTCGGTAGACTCAGAGTGTATGAAAGGAGATACAAGAGATTCCGCAGCGAGTCTGATCATCCGGGACGGACATACAAGAAGAAGGGTGACGTGGTGATAGAGAGGCTGTATAGCGTCAGACTCTGATAGTCAAGATCCGTGATACGCCCGTCTGTCGATATCCGGGCGCAGGGAATCAGACATCGGATTTCATTCTTTCCTGAAGACCAGTATGTCCTGATGTATCAATGATGGGATGAATACCTTGGGATACCCGAAAATGTGGAGTTTCTTGCTGACATCATACCATATGAGATTCGCCTTCAGAACCAGTCTGGTGCGGTCTATGTCTCTGTCAGATATGACCTTAGCAAGATCTGCGTGGAGCATGTAGTACTGACTCCCGTGATACATGTCCCCGATGAAAACGGCCATGTACTTCCCTTTCTTCAGGATTCTTTGGCACTGACTGAAGACCAGACACATGTCTTCTAGCCAGTCATCCTTGGACTTAGTAGGTTCCTCATCAAATCTGGATAGTCTGGACCTACCGTAGGACTTAGCCCTTGTCTGCTTGACCTTGTGCATGTTCCAGTAGGGTACATCTGTGAGAATGAAATCGACGCTGCGAGTCTCGAACCTGCCTTCATCTACGAGTAGTTTCCTACTGTCACCAACACTAATGACCTGCTCTTTGATATTCTCCAGTCTACATACTTCCTTGTAGATCTGCACCCACTTGGAGTTGATATCAATACCAACGGCCCGCCTACCGCACAAACTGGCACCAAGCAGTGTCCCGCCTACCCCTGCAAATGGGTCCAGCACGAGCTCACCCCTTTTCGTGAAAGTCTCTATCAGATCAGCACAGAGTCTGGGTGGTTTCTGGCCACCGTGCTTGCTCCTGAGCTGAAACTGCAGATCAGGAGGGTATTGCTTTGTAATGACTGACCTAGTGGAGAACTTCCATTGCTTTCCGGTCAGATCGTTGAGGGTGTTCCTGGGATCGTATACACCTGTCTTCTCACTCTGCACCGGTCGCGAATGGAGTATCTTCCTCCAGTCATCCTCACTCGCATTGCCGCCTCCCGAGGGAGCACCCGAATCGCCTTCTGATGTCGCTGTCATCCGTTATCGTGAGGGTCTCGTGCTATTTAACTCCCCTTTTTCAGACAATCGAGAGCGACAAGGAGTAACTGGACGCATGGGCGGCGCGGTTGCTACGAGACGTTTGGTTCATCTATGCAGAATGGCTCTAGAGCGGAAAGCGCTGGACATAGATGGGGGCTGACCTAAGTCGTATGTCGGCAAGAGAGTACCGGCCTAGATATCTTGGCAGAAGGAGGTGAGTCGGTACGTCAGGGAAAGCCGCGGAAGTCAAGGCCGGGGAACTCGCTTTCCAAATGATTTCCTGCTATTTCTTCTCTGGTTCGGCGTTCTCGGTACCCTTGAGCTTGCGCTCTATCAGGTCAAGAATACTTCTAGCGACGCTGATGCTCCCCTCGTCGCGAATCGTCAACGTTCCGTATTCAGCAGTCTCCAACCTGCCCAAGACGTTCACTTGGATCGATGCTCTGGGTGCGTTCTCTGGCATGGTAGTCTCGGGCCTGAAGTGTGATACGTCATCCAAGTACGCCTTTCTGACTACTTCTGCTACTTTTTGGGCTTCTGGAGCGTCGAGGCCCGCTATGCTTGCCAGATCTGCCCAGAAATTGCCGTCCGGCAGGACTCCTTGCCACCTGCTGTAAAACTCAGACCATAGCGAGATGTTCAGAACCGCCTGCTTGGCGGCCTCGTTTCTCTCCTGCTCGTTCGCGGGGAAAGTCAACTTTTTGCCGATGCTGGTGACTCCGAGACCCCTCCGTTCAACTAGTCCATAGGATCTAAGACAGGCTAGCTTGGTCAGAAAAGCTCCGCTGTTGGCAGTCTTGTGCCCTAGGAGCTTAGCAACAACTTCTGCATCTTGTGCTTCCTCTGAGGGGAATTTGTCATAGATAACTCTGGTGGCCTCCACCAATGTGGGATAGAGACGTATTTCGGGGACATCGTATTTCTCTCCTATTTTCACTGCTATAACCTCTGGTAAGAGTACTGATGCTTACTAATAAACTTCACTCCGGGAGCCAGTAGGAACAGTAGAAACCAGGTGAAGTGAGCCAAGCCGTGAGGGAAAGGGGACGTCGTCCTTTGGCTATCGCGCGAAGAAGCGAAAGATCCAAGTAGTCTATGAAAGGCCCCCCATGACGTTCACAACGAAGCGAGTAGTTGTTTCACAGATGTGAAGGATAGACTCGGTGTGCTAATCAAAAGGATCGCGCTATGTGCCTGTGCCCTCTCACGCGTTGAGTAGGCTCGTCAAAGATCAGCCTCAGTCGTGCCGTCAGGGCCATATAGGGCTTCAGCAGCTTCCTGCTCTTGTTTCAGCTGAACCATGTAGTTAGCCCCAGCATCCTCAGCGCGTTGCTCCTCTTTCCGTCTGTCAATCGAGGACCGCTTCCTCTTCTTCTTACTCTTTTTCCTCTTCTTGTTCTTGCCCTTGGGTGTTCTCCTCGGAGGCATGCAGGGAACATGGCGTATCACACCACATAACCGATTGGAGGAAAGTCAAAGAGTGACACAGGGATGCATGAAACTGAAGGGGCAAGGAGTGCTGACAGAGCGTTCGATTCCCACTGGGCTATTTGGCTATCTACGGTCTCTGTTAGGCCTCGGGTGTCCTCTGGGCCCAAGCCTTTGAGAACTAGCCAAGAGTTATCTTCAGACCGGGCAGCCGCGGTTCATATGTTTGACAAGAGGGCTGCATACGATCAGGCTGAACATGACATCAGTGAGCACGTCGATAACCTAGTCTCCTTCATCAGACAACCGTCCGTTTCGCCGCAAGGTCTGGGCGTGCGGGATACTGCTGAGCTGTTGAGGAAGGCGCTGGACAAGATCGGCTTCAAGTCGACAAGGCTGGCAGAGACCTCGGGCAACCCCGTTGTTTACGGCGAGCTAGACGCTGGTGCAGACAAGACGGTCCTCGCGTACTCCATGTACGACACAATGCCAGCGGACGAGCCGGGCTGGACCGTAGATCCATTTGCCGGGACGATCAAGGAAGTCAAGCCCTTCGGCGCCACTCTGGTCGCCAGAGGTGCAGCCAACACTAAGGGCCCACTCATGGGTTTCCTGAACTCGCTGGACTCGATCGCGAAAAGCGGCCAGGAGCCGCCAGTCAACGTGATCTTCGCAGCGGAGGGGGAGGAGGA
>Ga0315282_10011415_pt1 | contig 13772 bp, 19 predicted proteins | sample YL17G07_20_MG_FD_203693 | JGI IMG/M metagenome (GOLD analysis project Ga0315282, IMG submission 203693) | Sediment microbial communities from Yellowstone Lake, YNP, Wyoming, USA - YL17G07_20 | ecosystem: Environmental > Aquatic > Freshwater > Lake > Sediment | place: USA: Wyoming | collected... | reverse complement strand
GGTTCTGCTCCCAGCGCGTAAAGTTGACAACGTACACTGCATCCGGGGTCTTACCTGGGTCAGACAAAACAACGCAGACATGCCAATCGCCTTTGACGCGGAAGGTATCGCCCCGCTTTAACACGATTATCGCCTTAAGCTGGCCGCATAAAGAGCGGCACCTTTGGCGTCGTCTTCGATTTCGGCGGCCTGGTCTGCGATACCCAACCCCTCAAGAATGTCTCGCAGAGAAATGCGTTTGCGGCCCGACGCAACCTTGTTCTTCTTGCATTCGGGCAGTCGATGGGTAACGTCGATCATTCGGCCAAAGCCATACTTGCGATAGCGGGCGTGCAATTCCGTCAACTTGTCGATCTCGTAGTCGCAGAGACAGTCTCGCCCAGGATCGGAAACGCACACCAGGTCATAACCATCGGTCTTAAAGCTCGCTGTCCAAGATGGCCTTACCTGATTGCCGTCGATAAGTTCCTTGAGATCACTCAGGATTGGCCCCTTATTAAGGCACCAGGTTTCGCCGCCGACAATAGGCTCGCCCATTTCCTTAAGGCTTTCGCGGTCGGCAATATAAAGCACCTTGATGAGCTTGGTATAGTTCATCCTCTGGGATGGCTCTAAGCTCAACAAGAGGCCCACTGCCTGCTGAAGTTTCTCGTATCTTAATGGAAACATGGTCCTATTCGCTCCGCCTGCAATCATCATAACTGTCTTCGGCAGGATGGCTACGCAACCCTTATGAGTTTTTTTAATTTTTTCTGGTATTTTCATGGTTGCTTTTGGTTGCCCCGATTGATAATATGGACACAAGCAAGATATGAAGGGCAAAACCATGATCTCAGAAAACAACCCGGAACAAGCATTACCGTGGCTTCGCAACTGCCAAGATGACTTACGAGCCAAGCAAGATGACTTGCGAACTAGGCTTGAACAGTGCGAGCGGGATCTCGCGGCGGTTGATCGGTCTATTGAGATCGCTCAAGAACGAATGTCTAAGGCGACTACTTCGGTGGACCACAACCAGTCGTCTTACGCGGACCTTGGACCACGATGGGCCGTGGACAAATACTTTCGGGAACGCCCAGGAATCGCAGTTAAACCCAGCACGCTTGCCAAGGAGCTTATCGCGCTGGGCTGCAAGAGAACAAACTCCGACAATAATGTGTTTGTTGCCCAGGTTAGAACCGCTTGCCTTCGCCTGACTGAAAAGGGACTCCTGGAGCAAACAACCCTCAATGGTAAAGTTGCGTTCCAACTCAAAAAACCTAGGGAGAACCAATGAGAAGACCGTAAAGCGGTAGTGATTGGCCATAAGCTATCGCCGAGACAGAAAACGAGAAAGCCCAGGCTGGTGACCTGGGCTCTCGCAAGGCTTGTACATCCGTACCGTAGTCGGCCGAAGACACCTGCGGCCCTGTTTTGGAAGGCGTACCTTGTACTGGCGTACTTACCGGACGTTACATCCCTAGGTCTCGCCGCTAACACGGCGATGCGGTTCGATTCCGACGCCTTCCGACACTTAGTGTATTACATTTGCTGCCGAAGTCAAGATATTTCGCGCCCAGTCGGACCGCTTTTTTCCTGCGGCCTTAGCTGCGGCGTCGATAGCCTTTTTGTCATCGGCACTTAGGCGAATGGTGATAAGGGCATCTTTCTGCTCGCCCTTCGCCTTTGTTGGTCTGCCGATTTTGGCCATACTCGAAGTTACCCGACAGCGGACTTTTTGTCACACAAATAATTTACTTTTTGTAAGACATTTTTCTTGACTTGCCGACTTATTGTAATACAATTAGTCTAACGAGTCAAGGAGTAGGCCAGGTTGCTTCAACAAAAGCAAGGAGAACGAAAATGGCACAAGGACGAAAGCCCGCTGGCTACCGAAGCGCCGCGACGGGGCGCTATGTCGGCAAGAAGTACGCCGCCAACCACCCCAAGACAACGGTTCGGGAAACGAAGAAGGGCAAGAAGTAGCTATCGTAGCATCTTCACGCTTCTAATCGACCGCTTGGGTATGGTCGTCCGACCCAACACTTGATGTTCGTTCCTGTTGTGGACGATGGTCAGGTAGTTGCTGCCCACATCCAGCACCCACCCGACCGACGTGCATTCAAGCGGTCGGATCGTGTCCAAGCCATCCAGGGCTTCCCACGCGCCGGCGCTAACCTGGCTGTCGGTCCAGTTCACCAAGACAAGATCGCCAGCTTTGGCTGCTGTGTTCATGGCGTCTTCGCACGTGTCTTACCTTGACTATTCTACTCTACACTGACCCATTACTAATTCTTGGTTCAGATATAGGGCACTACCGGAGTTTCCTGTTTTTGGATTTGGTGCTTTGAATTTGTTTTGGATTTGGTGCTTCGAATTTCGGATTTACTGAACAGCACCATCAATTTTGAACCGCTGGACAAGTCCCCCCTAGAGAAACCTTCTGGTCGGCCGGTGCTGGGCCTTGGCCAGGAGGTAGGCGTCGAGGTCTTTGCGGGAGATGACGGTCCGGCCCTTGGCGTCCACGGACAGCGGCAGGCTCTCGCGAAGCTCGCGGAGGACCTGCCAGGTGGAAAGGTTCAGCGCCTGGGCCGCCTGCGGGACGGTGAGGTGCTCGCCGGGGCAGCCGCCGGAGGCGACGGGCGCGGCGGCGGCGAGCTGGCGGCGAAGCTCGGCGTTCTCGGCCTTGATCGCCACCGCCGACGCCGACGGCACCTGCCAGCCGCGAAGCACGGCGTTCTCGGCCTCGAGGTCGGCGACGTATCGGCGGAGGCGCTGGATGTTCTCGGTCTGGTCGTTCTCGGTCATGTGTCGGCCTCGCTTTGAGGGTCAGAGATAGTTCCGCTCGTCACCGCCGGGGCAGTTTCGCCCGAGCAGGTCGTCTCGCTGCCGGCGGGTCATGCTTCGCGCGACGTGCTCGCGGCGGGCGGGAGGCAGGGCGTTGAAGTCCGCGAGCGTTCGCGGCATTTCGTCGCCGGCCTGGTCCGAGCCCGCCGAAGCGGCCGCGGCGGCCCGGGATGCCCCGCCCGCCGCAAGACCATCGGGCGAAGCGCCCACGGCCGCCGGGGCAGCCCGCAGCAGTTCCATCTCCTGGCGGAGCATGGCGTTTTCGCCCCGCAGGTCGACGTCGTCGCCGCCGGGGCTCTGCATCGAACGCAGCGAGGCGTTCTCCCGCTCGAGCTGCCGGGCGCGGGCAAGCAGGTCGGCCAGTTCATCGGTCATCGTGTTTCTCCGATTGGTTGTGAGTAAAGGCTACGGGCTTCAGGCTACAGGTTTCTGGTTCCAGGTTCCGCCGTTGTTTCCCCGGCTACCGGCTACGGGCTGCCGGTTACTGTTTTGCCGGTGGCGTGGTCGCAAGCAGCTTGCTGCGGCCCTTGACGGAGCTGTATATGGCGATGCCCGACACGACCAGGGCCGCCAGGGCCTCGGCCAGGGCCGTGCCGAGCTCGTTTGACTGGGCGGCCTCGAGCCCAAGCTTGCCGGCCAGGAACCACGCGATGCCGCGTGCCGCGGCGGCCGCGATCCATTGGATGACTCTTGTGTTGTCCACGATCCATGCCTTTCCTATGAGTTTCCAGGTTGTCAGGGAGCTAAAGGCCCACCCATGTCAGCGCGCCGGCCAGCAGCACTTTCAGCACTGCCAGCGTCGCCTCCTTCTGTAGTGCCACGCGTGCGGCGTTCTTCTCGTTGGCGGAATCCCACTCCGCCGCCTTGGTGTTCCATGCTTCCAGCAGGGCCGCGCTCGGCATCTTCTTGAGCAGCGTAGCCCAGGCCGCGTCGATGTCGCCGCTGAGCATCATGTCCAGCCAGTCGCAGAACTCTTGCGCGGTCATGGCCACCAGGCCGGGGCCGTACTTCTGGACCACCGGCTTGAGAAGGTCCGGCGTCTTGGCCAGCAGTTTGTCGAGAGTGTTGGTTAGGTCTGCCATTGTTCTATTCCTTGCACCTGCCCATCAGGTACTCAACGATGGGTCAGTTGTGGGCAGTGGCCGCCGGTCGGGTGGCCGAACCGGGCGACTTGTTGAACACGCAGTTCTTGGCGTCAACGAACTTTGCCCAGACGATAGACTGGCTCGTTAGGGCCTGTTTCATCTCGTCCGGCGTCAGTTGTCCCGCGTTGGCGCGATAGGCGGTCTCGGCGGAAAGCTGCGCCGTCGATGTCAGCAGCCCGGAGTATTCCGCGTTCATCCACACCCCGCCGCAGCCGGTCAGACAGACCGCGCACAGCAGGACCAGTACGATCGTTCGCTTCATGGTTGGTTCTCCTTGATGTGCCCCGCGGGGCTTGTTTCCGATGACTCTCCAACACCTGCGTCTTCTGGTTATCTTTGATGTGCGCGGGGGACTACTGTTTGAGCAGGTAGCCGGCCAGCAGCAGCGCCAGGCCGACGAGCAGTTGCCAGATGCGTCTGCCCCATTGCGCCAGCCCATCCCGGCCGCCGCGCACGTCGGCGCGGAGGAGTTGGATCTGCGTCTCGTGACGGCCCGTGCGCTGGAAGAGCTGCTCGACGTGGCCGTTCGTCCGCAGCGCCTGCTGGTGAATCGCGTCGAGCTTGGCGGATATGCCGCCGAGCTTCTCGGTGATGGCGTTGAACGCCTCCAGGCAGCGAACGGGGGCCGCGCCGCTCGGCGTTGAGCTCGCGGTCGAACCGGTTTCGTCATGACAGTCGGTCATGTGTTATCCTCGCGGCTCCCAGACGCCATCGCCCCAGACGCTGTCGCCCTCTTCGACGTCGACCTTCTCGTGGTCTTCGCCGTTGCCGAACTCTATGTCGCCGGGCGGCGTGCCGAACGGCACGGCCCACACCGCGCCGGCTATCATGCAGGCGTTGAAGTACGGCCCTTCCGCCCGGCCGTTGACGACTCGCAGCTCCAGCACGCCGGCGGCCGTGACGCGGCATTGAATGTTGAAGTCGGCGATGGCCGCCACGCCTGAGCCGATTGCCGAGCCGTCGGCTGCAATGGCCGTGTAGGCCAGGTCGATCCACTGGTTGTCGCCGCCCGACCACGTTGCGATCGCGTTGCCGAAGGCCAGGTGAGCCCCGCCGCCGCTGAGGCGCGTCTGTGTGTTGCCCGGGTGGTCGCCGGCCAGGCCGTTGTCCGAGCACAGCCGAACGTCCAGGCCGATCTGCACCAGCGAGTTCAGGCAGCCGGCAGTGCTGTAGAACGCCCCGGTCGTCTCGTTGGAGCCCGCGTAGTGGGCGCAGAAGGAGGCCACTTTCTGCCGGCCTTCCGTGCCGCTCACGTCGATGAAGCGGCAGACCTCGCCGCCAAGAGCGCGGACTTCCCGGAACCACACCTTCTGTTCGGCCTGGCCGACGGGGTTCAGCGCGTAATCGGTCGCCTCGGCCTCGACGAGGCCCGGCAGGCCCTCGGCGGCCGTCCACTGCTCTTCCAGCGGGTCCCACCACAGTTCGGTGATCGTGTAGGCGCCGCCGCCGTCGTTGGCGTCGATTTGCGCCATGCCCTGCCGCAGCACGTCCGCATGGGCGATCGGCTCGTCACGCAGTCCCGTCGGCTGCGGGACCGGCGAAGAATAATCAATGTCTCTCATAGCAGTTACTCGTGATGGAGAATTCTCTTAGCAGGGATGCAGGGGATACAGGGGATGAAGAAACAGCAATTCTTAGCAATGATGAACGCAGATAAACGCTGATAGCCTTCAGTGCGTGCTTGATCTGCCCCGATCCTCCCCCGGCGGTAAGAGTGCATCGCTTTCAGCCCTTTGACACCCGCAAGAGCCACCGGCAGGTCCAACCAATGCTGATGACCATTCTTCTATCTGCGTTTATCCCGAAGGGACCGTTGGTCTGCGTTCATCATTGCCAAGCTGTGCTGTTTCTTTATCACATGCATCCCCTGATCCCTGCAAAAAGGAATCATCGGGCAGGCTCGGCTACTGGCCCCTGGCTACTGACTACTGGCTACCGCCGTGCGGCGGGGTGTCCAGCAGCAGTTCGGTCTTGCAGATTTCCGGCAGGAAGTTCCAGCTCACGCCCACCACGACTGGCGCGCGGGCGCCGTTGCTTCCGGAGACGGCAAGGTCGATCCGCCGGCCACGGGTGCCGGGGATGACGTCGCCGGGCGTGTAGCTCATCGTGAGTTGCCTGAGCACGATCGAGCCGTGGCCGGTCTCGTCCTGCATGGCGGCGCGGATCTCTCTCGCGTAGGCGGCGGCGTCGGCTGAATCGTCGCGGGTGTCGTAGCGGTCTTCGTCCAGGCCGTACGGGTCGCCGCCGGCCGGCACGTCGAGCCGGCGGAACCGCTCGCCGGCGCGGATGACCTTCTGCGCGACGATGGGCCATGAACTGCCCGCCTGCCGGGCGGCGCGCCCCAGGACGGCATGGTCGCATTCGATCGAGCCGACAAGTTTCATCGACAGGGCCGGACTTTCACCCGTCAGGGCGTTGTTCAGGAGCGTGAGGTAGCCGTAGCTGCCGTACTTCTCGAAGAGCGTCTGATCGCCGCTGGAAACACTGCGCGCCTGCTCGCAGGCGTACGGATGCCACCGCCACAGCGGGTTGACCGGAAGGGTGAAGCCGGTGCGGTCAGTCCAAATCACCGCCGGCACCTGGATCCACGACTTCTCGTCGCCGTCGATGCCAAGCAGGACCTGCGGCGGAAGATTGCGGACCTTTGCGGCCGGATCGTCGCGAAGGAGCGTCGGCCCGACCGGCCGCGGGCGGCGGACGTATTGGCCGCCGGGCGCCAAGGCCAGGCCCGACAGGTCGCCCATGCTCCCCATGACGCCCAGCAGCGAGCCGTCCTCGTTCCAGGCGAAACTGCGAAAGGCGTGGCGGCTGTTGACGGCGCTGGCGGCGCCGTAGGTGTACCGCTCGTCGAAAACCGCAACGGTGAAGTTGCCCGATGAGGTCCACTGGAGCGGGTCGACGACGCCGTCGGTGGCCCAGGCGGACAAGTCGTGCTCGTCGGCGTCCCACGCGGGGCCAAGGTCGCCGTCGGCGCCGCTGAAGGCCAGCGACACCTGCCTGCGAACCGGCGAGCCGATGACCGTCACGTCGTTGAAGACGCCGTGATTGTCACGGATGAACTCTATCCGTTGGACCTCGGCCCGCTGGCCGTCGGAGTCGGCCGCTCGCACGGCCGGGCCGTCGATGGGCGCCATGAAAGGCCGGCGGACGCGAGAGCCGCTCACGCTGCCTCGCAGGTCGAAGACCCGCAGGGCGTGCCGGCCGCGGAAGTCGGCCCACGGCTCAATGCAGTATCCGTAGCCGATGGGCTCGAGCACGGCGGCGATCGCCTCAAGGATGCTCCGGCCCTCGACGGCGACCTCGCCCATCACGCAGCCGGCCAGTTCCGACGGCAACATGCCCAGCGAGGCCGGGGACAGGACGGCGTAGTCGTCGACCATCTCAACCAGTGAACGGATGGCCGAGGCGGGGTCCCAGCACTCGGCGCGGTAGGTCCGGCCCGCGGCGCGGACGCACCGGTCCGGGGCGTCGAAGACTCTCGATCCCGCGGCTGCCCCGAGTGCGCGCGTGTCGAGCCGCCAGGCCGCGACGCCGGACGCGGCGGGAACCGAGTTGGGCAAGCCGCCCGCGTTGAACACGGCCGGGATGTGGCTGCGGAACGTGTTTGCCCGCCGAAACTCGGCCGGGTCGAACAAGCCTGTAACAAGGGCGTCGGCCACGGTCTGTGCGGCGTGCCACTGGCCCGACACCACCTTGCCTCGCAGCAGCGCCTCGGGCCCCTGCGCGACCACCTCGCAGATCTCGCCGTCGTCGCCGGCGTCCACGACCAGCCGGCCGCGGGCCACATACCCGCGGAACCACTCGCGCAGGGCGATGCCGGCCAGGCCGGAGTCCTGCACCTCGACCAGCCGGACGCGGGCGCCGCCGGACAGCAGGCTTTCGTCGGCGCGGTCGCGCAGGGGTTTGCCGGGGCCGCTGCCGAGCACGCGGCGAAGCGTGAGCGTGCTGGGCCGACCGTTGATGCCCCACGTGAGCCGCACGGGAACCCAATGCTCGACGAAGGTCTCGGCAAGCCAATCAGCGTTGCCGGGGTTGTCCGATTGCGGCGCAGCCACGGCGGGCGCGGCATATACGCGAAAGGCCGGGGCAATGTACCGGCACCCGCGCGACTCGGCTGCCCAAGCTAATGCGGTCATGAGGAGGACCTTCCTGGCCGCGAAAGGCGGCCGGATGGCGGATCGTAAGGGATCAGAACGCGGGACTCACGGTGACCGACGGCGCCAAAGGCGCCGAATCGTCGGCCATGAAGGGCCCTATGGGCGCCGGCATGCGGGACTCGACGCCGCCGAGTCTGGCCGTTACGGCGAACCAGTACGACACGCCGTCGGCCAGGTCGAACGTGTGCGAGACTATCCCCGCGCGGGTGTAGTTCACCACGGCCGACGGGTTGCCGGAGGCAATGCGCGGGCCAGGCGAGCAATAGACGCCGAAGTCCGTCGGCGCCGGCCGGCCAGGCGGCATGCGGTAGGACCAACTGACGGTGATTCGCCCGCCGGAACCGACCTCGGCCGAGAGCCAATCGACGCCGGCCGGGCGGTTGCCGAGCCAGTCGCCGTCGGCGTCGGTCTCGACCTCGCAGGCATTGGACAGGTCAGGCGTCTCCAGCCAGGCGGCACCCGCCACCGGACGGGCCACGTAGGTGTAGCGAGCCAGCCTCTGGTGGCCCAAGCCGACAAGGCGGATGACGGTGGCATCGCACTGAGCGTAGCCCACGGGCCTGGCGAAGTCCACGCTGGAAATCCCGCCGCTGCCGCGGTAGACGCGATGGCCGTGGGAGAGCCCCGGCCAGTGGCAGCCCGGCAGGCCCCGTGGCGGCCAGGCGCAGAATGGAAACGATGAGCCGCCCATCATGCGATACTCGCGTCGCTGCGGCCGACGGACGTTGCCGAGACTCTGTAGGACGCCCGCTCGGCAGCGGCATCCTCGGCGTCGAGGAAGCTCGTTTGGCCCGTGGCCTCGTCGAAGGTCATGTTTCCGGCCAGCACCGCCAGGGCCGCGCGAAGGGCCTTTGCCGTCCAGAACTCGACGGCCACGGTCGCGGGCAGTATGTTTCCGTTGTCGTGGGTGATCATAAGCACGGCGCGGTCGGCCCCCGCGGCAAAGGCCGCGTCGGGGAAATCGCACCGCCAGAGGCCGCCGCCGCAGTGGAAGACGTGGTTGTCGGCGTGGGGCGAGTCCGCGGAAGCCAGGGCGGCCGTGACATCGCCGGAGACCTGCTGCTCACCCGGCCGCTGATAGGTCAGGTTCAGCGCCGCGGAGCCGCCGGCGGTCGTGTATGCCAGGCCGGTGGACGCTTCGGTCAGGTAAACGTAGATCGACACGTCGGCGGCGCTAGGCTTGACGTGCACGCCGGACGCGACGCTGAGCGGCGCCGGCGGCAAGTTGCGCGCGGCAGCCAGGCTGCTGGCGTTCCAATAGACCAGCCGGCTGGACAGCCGATAGTCAGTCTGCGCGGCGGACCCCCCGGCCCGGACGTAGATGTCCAGCCAGTAGAACCCCGCCGCCAGCGCCGGGAACGTGCCCTGGACGGCGATGTTGCCAGTGGTGGGCGGGCTGGTGGTGTCCACCGCCGTCAACGCGACGGCGTAGGTGGACCAATGAGTTGACTCGTATGTCTCCGGCGTCGCGCCTACATACCATTGGCCCGCCGTGTTCCGCACGATGGCGTAGATCGTTTCGGCGGCATCGTCGTGTGTGATCTGGATTTCGTTAGCCATTGGCGTTCAATCGACCTCCTCGGATGGGGCGGACGTAATAAGTCGCGGTCTGGGCGTTGTTGTTGACCGACGGCATCACGTCCAAGTATTGACAATAGCACTTCCAAGACGTGTAGCCTGGATTTGCCGTGCTCGACCAATACACGCAGGGCGTGGCCGGCATGGTCCATACCGTTTTATCAACGCAGGGGCCCGTCGAGTTCCCCCAGTGGACCATGCTAAGCAGTTCGTTCATGTTCGGCAGTCGCCAGTCGGTGTAGCCCGCGTAGTTCAGGCCCGTCGTCGGGTTCCACTTGGCGCCGAGACTGTAAGCGAGAGCGTTGGGCCAGGTCATCGTGGCGGGCGTCGTCAGGTTCGCGGCCGATGCCGTCCAGACGGTCTGCCGCCAGTAGGTTGGATGCGCCGCCCTGTCGGCGGCGAACGTGTCCGACGATGCCGACGTGTGGGCCGCCGCGCAGACCCAGTAAGTCGAATCCGCCGTGTCCTTCGCCAGGTCGGCGGCGGCGTAGGCGGTGCTGTTCGCCCAGTCGCCCCTGGCTGCCTGAATCTGGTTGGTGGCGTGGACCCCAGTTGCGCCGGGGATGATTAATTGCGGCTTCTCGACCCACATCAGTCCCGCCGCCCGGTCGCTGATCGTGCCGCCGCCCCCGTTGATGAACCGGGTCTTGCGCGGGTTGCCGGCCTTGAAATAGCCATCGTCGCCGGAGGCGTAGCTCGTCGTCTGCCCGGTTCGCGGCAGCCAGATTCTCGGGGTTTCCATCAGCATTCGCGTTATCCAAAAGAGGAACTCAGTTGCCCGATATATAGATGGACGCCCTGTAGATCGTCCCATCGATCTCCGCCATGATGTAGAAGGTGGCGTTCGCGGCGGTGTCGATATTCATAACGACCTTGCCCGTCTCATCGCTGATGACCTCGTAGTCCGCGTCGGCGGTCAACTGTCTGAGCTGCGTGCCGGTCGTGACTGAGAAGTCCGTCTGGGCGACCGGGGCGCCGTAGTCGCCGGTGGAGATCCAGCAGCGGATGCGCCAGTGCCCCGCGATGGGATCGCCGGTCCAGGGATCGGCCACCTGGATGGTCGCGGAGCCCGTCCCGTCGCCGTCGTTGGTCCCCTCGACCTGGAGGAACGGCAGGAAGAACCGGACAGCCTCGTCCAGGCCGGCGATGCTGTGGATGTGCAGGGCGTCGGCGTTGGAGGCCGACCCGGCCACCAGCGTGTTGGCGTCTGCCGCCGTCATGGCGGACAGGAGAGCCAGCGCGGATGCGGAACGGAGGTCCGTGATATCGTCGCAGCCGTAGCCGCCGGCGGAGGTGACGATCTTCGCCAGGGGTATGTGAGGCGTTTGTGACTGGAGAGGGAAACCCGTGGTGTTGACGGTTACGGTGTTGCCCGCCGCCAGGTCGGACGACGTCAGGTAGATGTAGTTCGTGGCGTCGTCGCTCAGGGCGTTGCCCGCGGAGCCTTCGCAGGCGTACACGGCGCCGCCGTCGCCGGCGCCGCCGGGGCGGACGCCGAAGCTAAGCGCGCCGTCGCGGTAGACGCGGAGACTGTTGGACATCGCCTTGGCGAGCGTCAGCAGCCGGTGCCGCTGGCGCTGGCCCTCGGTGAAGTAGCTGGCTTCGCCCGGCGAGTGGTACTTGAAGTCGGTGTCGCTGTCGGTCGTGCCGTGCAAGGCGTTGGCTTCGGCGTCGGTCAATGGCAGTTCGGTCATGGCTCAGATGTCCTTTGAAGGTGTCATGGAAAGCACCAGCGTGTCGGTGATCGGGTCGTAGGATTCGACGGCCAGGTCGTCGGCCGCTTCGGCATAGCCGTCCACGCGAGCCGTCGTGCTAGAGGCCGGCGAGACGTTGCCGTGGGCGTCCTCGACCTCCGCACAGATCGCGTAGAGGCCTCGAGGCAGCCCGTCGGTAACGTACGCGATGTAGTCGATGCCGAAGCCCCAGGTGTATCCCCAGTGGCTGCCCCAGCCGGGCGCCTTGGAACCGCTGAAACCCCAGCCGCCGTTGCCCCAGTCGCAGCCCCAGCCCGTGGCGCCTTGGCCGGCTGGGAAGATCGGCGCCTCATGGATGCGGACGTCGGCTTGCGAGTTGCCCGGCCGGCTGCGCCAGATGCGCCACTTGTCCGTCGGCCCCCGGCCGTCGAGAATGTCGCGCCTCAGGGCCACCCGCAGCCTGCTGCCTCTGGCGGCCGGGGCGGCAATGGCCTGCTGAAAGTAGTCCGTCCGCTCGTCGCCGGCGTCCACGGCCAGCAGGAACACCGTGTCCCGCGGCCCGGCCTGGGGCAGGACAAAGCGAACCTGCCCGTCCTGCGGCGCCTGCCAGCCGGCCAGTTCGCCGGCAAGGTAGCACTGCACGACTTTGTCAAGGTGCGCCGTCCGGGCTGTGACGACGAGGCCCAGGAGCGTCTCCTCGACGCGGATGATTCCAATGTCGGTGGTCCAGTACATTGATTGATCGATTGACTCTGTTGCGCGGCGTTTGGCCGCCGCCGCGAAGTTGTCCGTCTGTCGAAAACCGCTTACGGCTGGGCCACGATTGCCGCTTCGACGTGGGCCAGGGCCTGCACGCCGTTCTCGACGGCGGAGACCTCCATCGGCCCGGCCTGGCGATAGGCCGACAGCAGGCTGCCGGAGTACAGCCGGCCATCGGTCCCGGCGTAGTCTGCCACGACGCCGACGTACTGCTGGATGGCCAGCAGTTTGGCCTTGAGGTCGGCCACGGCCAGGTCGGCTGAGGCTTTCACGGCCGAGACCAGCACGCCGCGCACGGCGATTTCCCTCGCGCCGGCGGGCTGAACCTGGAAGAACTCCCCCGCCACGTCCGGCATCCGCTCGCGGCTGGTCCGCGAGGCCGGGCTGCCGATGACCTCCGCGGCGGCAAGGTCGGTCAGGTCGCAAGTGTCGAACTTTGGATTCACGTGGGAACCTTCCTGTTTGGGACCCTACTGGCTGTCGGCCACCACCGGCGCGGACTCGGCGATGAACGGCAAGGTGACACCGCTTGCGGCGTTGCGGGCGACGGTGGCGTCGTAGCCGCCTATGGAGGCGCCGGCGATGGTGACGGTCTTGTCGGCCTGGGCCTTGGTGTCTTTCCACGTGAACGAGAGCGTGCCGGTTCGCCCTGCCAACGCGGCGGCGCCGGCGGGGTCAACCAGCGTGATGGTGCCGCTGGTCCGCCCGGCCGTGAAACGGGCGACGGACTCGTGCATCTCGCCGTCGCCGTGGGCGCAGAATTCCTGCCGGCGGACCGAGACGACGATCGACTCGACGCCGGCGATGGGCGTCTGGCCGATGGTTACGTTCGCGGGATCGTGGTAGATGTTGAATGCCATTTCCTGCAACTCCATTGCGCGATGAATCGCCAAGGCCTCTCTTCCTGGCTACCGTCTACTGGCGACTGGCTACTGCTTCGGTCAGTGCGAAGTTCCGGTCGGGATCACGAAGCCTACCTCCACCGGCAGGCGGCAGATTGCCCAGGGCTCTCCGGCGGACAGGTCGATTCGGCCCTGGCCCCAGCGGATGCGCGGCTGGTAGGCGTGGGCGGAACCCCAGGCGCAGGCGGCGGCGGGCGGTTCGGCCTCGACGGCGTTTACGGCGGCGTTCTTGAGCCGCAGGATTTCGGCCAGGCGAGCCGACTCGTCGAGGTCGGAATCGTCCACGGCCGCCGCCAGGATGATCTCCAGGCAGACGCAGGCGCCGCGGACGTCCTCCGGGCAGGCGCTCTCGCGCGTGGTTACATACCGCACAATGGCCACCGGCGAACTGCCAAGCCGGTTGGCCTGGACCTGCTCGTCGCAGGTGGCGACGGTGACGGAGTCGAATACGGGCGCCGAGGCGAGACGCGCGGCGGCCAAGGCGTCGCGAATGTCGTCGACGATCGACCAGTCGGTGTTGGCAACGGTGATGGTGGTCATGGTTGGTCTCGGTTCCGGGAAGAAGGTCATAGGTCCTAGGTCATAGCTCTTAGGGTGGCAGAGCCCGTGACATCGGTCTGCGGGGCGGCCCTTTGGATAGTCAGCATGCGGCGGCTTCGGTATCCCCGTGCGCCCTATGACTTAAGACTGGAGTTTTGCAAAATGCGGCCC
>Ga0315282_10011414_pt1 | contig 13773 bp, 6 predicted proteins | sample YL17G07_20_MG_FD_203693 | JGI IMG/M metagenome (GOLD analysis project Ga0315282, IMG submission 203693) | Sediment microbial communities from Yellowstone Lake, YNP, Wyoming, USA - YL17G07_20 | ecosystem: Environmental > Aquatic > Freshwater > Lake > Sediment | place: USA: Wyoming | collected... | reverse complement strand
AGGGAGCGATTTCGAAGTCGTGGACACTTCCGGCAGAGGAGAACGCTGAGCGGGTCCGGCAGCGTTCTTGAAGCTCCATCGGGGGCCCCCAAACGCGACTCATTGCGTTTGGGGACCCCCCTCACGGGGCGTCGCTCCGTCTTGGCCCCATTTCTCGTCCTCTCAGTTCGCCCCCACAATACAGTAAGAATGTGAGAAAAATCCGCCACTAATAGGTGGTACGCGCTTCGTCCTCCCCCTTGCTTCAAGCAGAGAACACATGCTCTCCAGAATGCCGGCAGTCATCCTGGTGCTTGCACTTGGCTCGGCCGGTTCCGGGGCCGAACTCACGCTCACCTTTCAGCAGGAGAAACAGGTCGCCGGGAGGCCTTACTACGGCGCGACGGACTACGCCAAGCACCGCTATCCGCACCAGGAGCAGGAATGGCGTCCGCAGGACATCAAGTGGCACGCCTACGGCCCGGTGCCGCTGGGTGAGACGTATTCCCTCAAGCGCATGGTCACCGTGTTCGACATCGGTCCACTCCCCCGCGGCACGGTCACCAAGGCCCTCCTCACCTATACCATTCACTACGAAAAGGACGTCGCCAAGGCGGACTGGTGCAAGGTGTATTCGACGGGGGCGCCGTTCCTCGAGGACGGTAAGGAGATCGCCTCGGGAGAGATTCCCGCCGGAGGAGCCGGCCAAGACAAACCCGTCCGTTTTGACGTCACGGAGTATCTGAAGGGTGCGGGGGCATCGGTCGCCTTCGAGATCCGGAGCGCCCACGACCGCTACCTCGTCGGGGTCTGGAGCTCCGGCAAGTGGGGACCGTGGGCACGGGCAAACAATCCCGTGGGAAGTCCCGAGTTCTTCCCCAGACTCGACATCACCGTCTCGGTCGACAGGGTCCCGGCCGCACCGGTTCCCGTTCACGTCGGCACCGGCGAAAAGGCGTCCTTCGGCGGGGAGAAGGGAGCACTCTGCTCCTTCGTCTTGAAACCCGGGAAGAGCCGGCTGACCGATGCTAGCATCCGGGATAGCTCCTTTGTCCCGGATGCACCGGGCGAGTACGTCGTCAAGATCGAATCGGTCGGCGTCCTTGAGTACGCAACCGTCACCGTGCGACCCATCAAGAACATCCATCCGAGACTCGCCATCGACCTCCAGGCCGTCGCACGGCTGAAGAAACTCGCCGAGGCAAACGACCCGGGCTGGCTCAAGCTCAAGTCGGCGGCCGACGGATACTGCGCCAAGCAGGGCGTCGCACGCGACTACGCCGCCTGGGGGTACCGGGGCGCCATCGAGACCCTCACCATGGCTTACCTCATCACGGACGACAAGAAGTACGCCGCAAAGGCCATCGAGGCCATGGAGATCTGCGACAAGGAGGGGCTTCCGCTGGTGTCCTCGGACGCCGGCTACTGCATGCGGACCTACGGCCCGGCCGTGGCCATCGGCTACGACCGGCTTTACTCCGTCCTCACGCCCGAGCAGAAGGAAAAATATTGGAAGGACCTGAACTACTGGCTGGCCTGGTACGCCGCCGCCGGATATCAGTCCGACGGCCCGGCCATGGGAAACTACTTCTCCGGACATTTCATCGGACTCTATATGGCCGCCTACGCGACCTACGGCGACAACCCGCTTGCTCCGACCCTCATGGACAAGGCGACAAATTTCTTCGATACGATGATTGCGAAGCAGTCGGAGCCGGGCGGGCCGCTGGAAGGAGGCGACGACCCCGAAGGACGCTACGCGGGCAACTACTACGACTCGTGGTTCACCTATCTCATCACCCGGAAGCTCGCGGGCGAATGCGACGCAGGCGTCATCTCGAACTGGCCCAAGGACGTCTGCCGGAGCTACATCCACCGCACGCGGAGCGACGAGAAGACCTTCTATGACTTCGGTGCCTGGCGCGATCAGGAGCCGAGTTGGATCACCGTCACGCCCATGCTCGACCTGTCCTGTCTCCTGGCCGGGACCCCCCAAGGCGAGTATGCCCAGCAGTACGTGCTCAAGTTCGGCAAAGGCAAACAGGGCGAAGGGATCACCTTTTCCGCCATCTTCGACCCGAACCGAAAGGCAAGCTCCTGGGACGGCCAGCCGTGCAGCTACTTCTCGCCGGGCCTTGGACTCGCCACCGCCAGGAGTTCCTGGGAGAAGGGAGCGGTCTGGGTGGCTTTCCAAGGGGCCGGCACCAGGATCTGCGACCACCAGCACCGGGACAGCGGCTACTTCGAGATCTTCCGCGGCACGGATGAACTCCTCAAAGACACCAACACCGACGACGGCGGCTTCGGGTCGGAATACCATAACTGCCTCCTCGTGGATGTCCCCAAGGACGTCAGTCCCAACACCCCGGGACAATACGACAACGGCAAGATGCACACCGTGACCAGCTACGAGGACACCGGCGGCGCCGTCGTCATGACCAGCGACCTGATCGCAAATTACACCAACTTGCGCATCGGCAAACCCTACCTCAAGAGCTATAAGCGCACGCACGCCTACGTGCGGCCGAACGTCGTAGTGGTGATCGACTCGTTCCAGCCGCTCAGGCCCGAGTGGCCGGCCTACGGCCGGCTGAACTTCACCGGCGGTCCCGACATCGCGGGAACCATGCTCACCGGAACCGTCGGTGAGTCGAAACTTGTCACCCGCTTCTTCGGAAGCCCCGTCACGCTCGAAAAGGTGCACGGCGACAAGCTCCTCCAGAACTCCATCAACTGCAAACCCCTTGACCCGAACGGTCCCAAGACTATCGTCATGGTCTTCCATGTGCTCGGGAAGGACGAACCGGCCCCCGCGGTCAGCGTGAAGACGGACGCACACGAGGTCGTCGTGGAGATGGAAGGGGGAACCAAGTTGGTTCTGAACGGCGACGGCTCGCCCGGCGGATCGGTCACCGTGAAAAACCAGACAAGAATATTGGCCGGAAAGATGGTAAGATAGGGGGTACACGGGAGGCAGACGCCGGCCCATTGGCATCCTCCGCCTTTCCGGGCGGAGGACAAGAGAGGAATCGGTTCGAGGAGGGACTTCCATGTCCAGGATTCTGAACGGCACGTGCCTAGCGGCGTTTCTGGCGGCAGCGTTTCTGACCTGCACGACGGCCTTTGCGGCGGGGGAACTCAAGTTCGAGGACGCGATGGGGCGCCTCGGCTTTGCCGACCCCGGCTACGGCTGGCACTCCTACCACGACGCCATCGTCTGCTGTGACTGGGACCAGGACGGGGACGCGGACATCCTCGTCGTGACCAGTCTCCACGAGAAAGGGCCGCTCGGCTCCCAGGGAAGGCTCTACGTGAACCTCCTCAAGGAGACGGGCAAACTGGCGTTCGAGGACAGGACCGAGAAGCTGATGCCCGACGGCATCAACAAGAAGATGATCGCCGACGGCTGTCCCTTTTTCTTCGACGTCAATAACGACGGCCGGCTCGACCTCTGCTCCATCACCGACGAGGGCCAGCCCACCACGTTCATCAACGAAGGCGGAAAGTTCCGACTGGAGCCGTGGGGCTTCAACGCACAGTCCTGCACCATCAAGGACACAAACGGCGACGGGCTCCTCGACGTCATCGGCAACGACACCGGCATGCTCTACATCAACGAAGGGAAGGGCAAGTTCCGCGGCGGCAAACTCGAAGGGGGACTCTCCGGACACATGCCCCGCGACAAGGTGCTCCCCACGCCCGAGGGAATCCGGGTCGACGACGAGGCAAAGAAGCTGGCCGCCGGGACCGGCCACGTCTACTACTTCTGGAGCAAGCTCGACATCAACGGAGACGGGCAGCCGGATTACCAGTTGTCGCTCAGTCAGGCCTACGGGTTCAAGCTCCTGAGGTTTTACGTGAAGACCGATGCGGGCTTCAGGGACTTCACCGCGGAGACAGGTCTGCCCACAAACGTGGAAGTACACTTCATGGATCTGAACGGCGACGGGAAGACAGACGCGGTGACGGGAGGTACCAACGCGGGTGGGGTGTACCTGGGCGACGGCAAGGGGCACTTCAAGGCCGCTCCGCCAAGTGACGCAAACAAGGTTTTCAGCATCACTCTGGGCGGGTGCTATACGGCCCCGCAGGCCGTCGTCGATTTCAACAATGACGGCACCCTCGACATCCTTGCCTATGAATATCGCGCGGGCGCCGGCAGCGCGCTACTCCGCGGACTTGAAGAGGGACGATACGAATCCGTCCTTAAGACGGGCGCCGGGAGCGGACAGGTCGTCGCCGACCTCAACGCCGACGGACTGCTCGACATCGTCTCCAGCGGCCCTTCCGAAAGCAAGGGCGTGCACGTCTGGATGAACGCTTCAGGAGGGAACGGCCACTGGCTGGCCGTGTGCCCGAGAGGCCCCGAGAAGAATCCCTTCGCCGTGAACGCCTCGGTCGAGGTCTACAGGCCCGGAAAGCTCGGGCAGAGCGACGCCCTTCTCGCGCGCGGAACAGCACGAAGCGACGGAATGCCCGTGCACCTCGGACTCGGCCCTTGCAATACCGTGGACCTGCGGGTAACATTCTCCCCCGGCGTCGTGAAGGAACTCAAGGACGTCAAGACCGACCGGGTCCTTCCGGTATCCCTGCGGAAGGCCGAGTGAAGGGAGCGGACGGATGCGTCATGCGCTGATCCTGGCCGTCGCACTGGTCCTGGCCGCCGGGTGGAGCCCGGCATGGACCCAGGAACTCCAGGTAAAAATCAAGAAGGAACACCCCAAGCTCTACCTCACACCCGAGAGAATCAACCGTCTCAAGCAGTCGATCGGGGAAAACACGCCCGAGTGGCAGGAGTTCAAGAAGACCCTCGATGGCGGAAACGCCGACATGCTCGACCACGCACTCGGCTACGTCGTCACCGGGGATAAGGGGTACGCGGCAAAGGGGGTCGCACAGCTTCGGCAGGCGGTGAAGGGCATCGGCGGGGCCCAGGGCGGCGGGCTCGCCCTCGGCCGGGTCATGTCGCCGATGGCCTCTATCGGCGTCGCCTATGACTGGCTCTTCCCGGAGGTGCCCCAGGACCTGCGAAAGGAATGGATCGACAAGGTCAACGCGAACCTCTCGATGATGAAGTTCGACGGCGGGATGTGGGCGAATGCGACGCAGCGGCACCTGCGCGGCTTCGCCGTCGCGGCCCTCTCCACATACCCTGAGAACGACCAGGCACAGAAGTTCGTCAACGTCTCCTATAACGACCACTGGATGCAGAACTACGTCCCGGCGCTCAACTTGAACGGGGTGGGCGGCGGGTGGCATGAGGGGCCGGCCTACGCGTCGATCGTCGTCGGCGACCTCGTCCACTACGCCGACGCCATGGAAACGGCCACCGAGAACGCGAAGGTCTACGATTCGATCGACTTCTTCAAGAGCCGCATGCCTTACTTCATGCTGATGACCTGGCCCGAGAAGAAGAGCTTCTGGGGTGCGAGGAACTTCTGGCCCTATCCGTCGTTCGGCGACTGCGAGCGCTGGCGGTGTCCCCTGATTTCCCTCGAACACGTCGCACAGATGATCCTCATCGATCACTACGCCGCCACGAAGGAAGCTCGGTGGGCCCTTTGGCGTTTCAAGGAACTGAAGAGCGACTGGGTCGCGGCCACCGACACCCGTGACAAGTTCCTGTGGGCGGACCGTCACGTGAAGCCCGAGCAGGCCACCATCCGCACCCACTGGGCAAAGGGCACCGGCACCGTCTTCACGAGGAGCGACTGGACCGAGTCGGCAACGTGGGTCATGTTCCAGTGCGGAGCCCGGTTCAGCTATCACCAGGCCCTCGACCAGGGCAACTTCAACATCTACAAGAAGGGCGACCTCGTCATCAACTCGGGGGTCTACGAACCTTCCGGCCCGACCGAACAGAGCGGTCACCTCCAGGCGTATAAGTCCCGGGCGATCGCACACAACACCCTCATCGTTTGGAACCCGGACGAGACCTTCCCCGGCTACCGCTCGGGCAATAGTCCTCCCAACGACGGCGGGCAGCGGACGTGGCGTCCCGCCGGAAACAGCCCGCACTTCACCCAGTGGCTCCAGCACAAGAAGGCCGTCGATACCGGCGATATCCTCGTTGTGGAAGACAAGGATACGCTGGTCCACATCCTGGCCGATGTGACGGGAGCTTACAACTCCACCTACTGGGTGTCGGAGCCCAACAAGCCCAAGCTGAAGGAGTTCACGCGGGAGCTGGTTCACCTGCGGCCGGTGACGCCCGGGGGCGAGGACTTCGTCGTGGTGTTCGACCGGGTGGAGACGACCGATCCCTCGTTCGCCAAGCGGACGCTCATCCACACCCTCGCGGAGCCGCTGGTCGAAGGGAAAGGGGCGGAGGAAGCGCGGGGCCAGACGCTCTATAAGGACGCCCGCAACTTCTCGACCGAGGCATTGAACGGCCGACTCTTCGTCCAGAACGTCCTTCCCGAGAAGCTCCGGCTGCGCAAGGTCGGGGGACGAGGCATCATGGAGTACGGCTTCAACGGTCGGAACTATCTGCACGAGATCACTCCGTGGGAAGACCACTACGGGGCGTACCGGATCGAGACCGAGGCGACGGAGGTCCGGACGCGTGAACTCTTCCTCCAGGTGCTGTCGGCGCGCGACAAGTCGCAGGGCACTCCGCCCGTGCTGTCGCGGCTTTCAAAGAACGGCGCCGAGGGCGTGAAGATCGAGTTCACGGGCGGTTCCTGGGAAGTCCTCTTTGCCTCCGAGAAGAAGGGCGACTACACGGGTGACGGCGAGCGTCCGCCGTGGGGAGGCGGCATGGCACGATTCACGCCCCGCGAACGCCCCCACTTGATCATGACACCGGCCCCCGCGAAGACACTCGCGCTGGGAGGCGGCATCGCCCTCACACTGGACGGCGTCTCGACGGTTCCGATTCCTCCGTGCACGCTCGCGGCCCCCACCCTTGCCATCGTGGAACTCCCCGGCAAGCGCGCAAGCGAGGTCGACGTCACGCTCAAGACGGAGAAGCCCGCGGTCGCCCGCGTCGAGTTCGGCCTCAACACTGATTGTAACCAGCTCACCCCGTGGGAAAGAACGCCCGCGACCGGGCACAGGGTCGTCCTCCGGGGGCTCCTCCCCGGAAAAGAGACGTTCTTCCGGGCGATGGCGAAATTCCCGGACGGCGTCGTCGCCTATTCGAAGGAGTTCCAGGTCACCCCACCCGCCAAGGACGAGACGCCGCCCGAAATCCGCGACGTCCAGGTCACCGAGGTCTACCCGACCATGGCCTTCGCGTTCTGGCGGACGGACGACGCCTCCACCTCCGTCGTGGAGTACGGTGAGACCGAGAAGCTCGGCAGCACGGCCGGCAGTGCCGACGTCAAGGGAGTCCTGGAGGTGGACCATCGCGTCCTGTTGTCGGGGCTCAAGCCCGAAACCAAGTACTTCGTGAAGGTTCGGTCGAAGAACACGGACGGACTCGAGTCGGCGAAGGAAGCGCTCACGTTCACGACGCCCGCGAAGGGGCCGAGCGACATCGTGGACGACTTCTCGAAAGGCTTCGACAAGTCCCAGTGGGAAGGGATGGTCGACGTGATCGAGTGGGGTCAGAAGGACCGGATCAACGGGACCCCGGCGATTTACGTGGAGGTGGAGAAGGCCGGCGGGAAGATGCCGATCGTCGTCCTGAAGAAGGGCGACTTCGAGGACTTCACGCTGACGGTCACGGCACGGACCACCGAAGGGGCCGCCCGGACGGCCCGCGACTACGCGGTCTTTTTCGGGGCGAAGGACACGGCGAACTTCTATGCGGCCTGGTTCAGTCCGTCGGGCCCCGACCGCGACATCTGCGGACTCGTCCGCTTCGTGAACGGCAAAGCCGAGCCGGTCGGCGAAGTCTACGGCACCGCACCCCTCATGAACGACACGGAGCAGAAGCTGCGGATCGTCAAGAAGGCCAAGGACGTCATCGTTGAGATCGACGGGCGGCTCTTCGCCGAAGCCCACAACGTCGACGTTCCGCGGGGCATGATCGGCATCGGTTCCAATAACGACGGCGCCGCGTTCGACAACCTCATGGTGACGGGCGTCGTTCCCGAACCGAACGTCATCGAGGTCATCCAGAAGAAGAGCGCCTCGCCGGAAGGCATCGTCTTCGAATGACCGCGTTAATTAGGGACAGTCACCTATTATTTGACTGGCCCGCGTCAGCAGGACTCACGGAAGATGTAAGTCTGCGGACATATATCGTTGTAAATTGGCAAATCCCAACAGGCAAATAATGGGTGACTGTCCCTAATTAACTGGAAGGAGAAAGACATCGTGGCCAAAGACAAGGTCGTCGGGAAATCGTCCGGGTGGGTCGGCCCCGTGGAGGAGTACACGAGGAACAAGGGGTCGGTCGGTGAGAAAAGGATCGTCTTCGTCGGGGCCTCGTACAGGTTCGTGCACAAGGTCCTGCGCGACATGCTGCTCGTGGGCGGGTTCGAGAACGTCCACCTGGTCGTTCACGACATCGACGAGACGCCGATGAACGTCGTGGCGGACCTCCTCGAGAGGATCGCACGTCAGAAGAAGACGAAGATCCAGGTGACGCGCACGCTCGACCGCAAAGAGGCCCTGAAAGGGGCCGACGCCGTCATCCTCAGCATCACGACCGGCGGACGGGAGGCCGACTTCCGCTCGTTCGAGGTCTGCGCCAAGTACGGCATCCCCGTCGGCGTGGGCGACACGCTCGGCCCGGCGGCCCTCGCCCGCAACCTCCGGGAACTCCCGCACGTCGTCGCCATCGCCAAGGACATGGAAGCTATCTGTCCCGACGCCGTCCTCCTCAACTTCACCAACCCCCTCTCTTGCGTCACGGGGGTCGTAAACCGCACGACGTCCATCCCCTGCTGGGGACTCTGTCATTCGGGGGACGAGCTGTTCGCCTATTTCTCGCGGGTCTTCGGCGTCAAGAAACCGCAGGTCAGCATGGAGATCGGCGGCGTCAACCACCAGTCCTTCGTCACCAAACTCTTCATCAAGGGCAAGGACAGGACAAGAGAGATCCTCGAAGCTACGCTCAAGTCGGAAGCAAAGCTGGAAGACACACTCCTGGCGACCCGGAAGCAGGAGGTGAATCTCCAGCAGGACATCTACCGGGTGCTCGGGGCGTGGCCTTCGTGCGGCGAGACGCACCTCGCCGAGTTTTACCCGTACTTCTTCACCCCGCGTCGGCTGGACCAGTTGAACCTCCGGGCGCACACGAAGCGGATCATCCCCGGACGCGAACGCTTCGGCCGCACCCCGGTCCCAAAGATCATCGAGGAATGGGCCTACGGACCCGAGCCCGTCGGCGACCTCCACCTCCTGACCAGCGAGCACGCCCACGAACTCCTCTGGTCGGTGTTCACGCACGAGCCCTTCACCCGCATCCTGAACGTGATGAACAACATGGGAGGGGCGACGCATGCGTCGCCCCTACAGGGCATACCGAAGAACGCCTGTGTGGAGGTGCTCGTCACGGTGACGGGGAAGAAGGTCACCGGAAAACCGATTCAGCTGACGCCGGTCGTGCAGTCGCTGGTGCACCGGTGGGTCACGATCCACGACCTCTCCATCAAGGCGTCCCTGGAGTGCGACCGCGACGCGGCGAAACAGGCCCTCTTCCTCGACAGTCATGTCACGGACATGTACGACATCGACCCGTTCCTCGACGACCTCCTGAAAGCGCTCAAGGAATGGCTGCCGGCGAAATGGGCCATCAAGTAGGGGCGACGCATGCGTCGCCACAATGTAGGGGGCGACCCGCGTGTCGCCCCGTAGTGCGAGAGGGGGAAAGCATGTCCGCGACGTCCCGACGGTTCTGTGCGTCTGCTCTGGCGTTGGTCTTCCTGACGGGTCTTCTCGGCGGCCGCGCGAGTCAGGCTCAGCAATCGGCGTGGACGAACCTCGGCGTCGGAGGGGGCGGGGCATTCTATAACCCCGCCGGCTCCCCTCACGACCCCAAGCTGGTCTTCGTCTCCTCCGACATGAGCGGGATCTACCGGTCGGAAGACGCCGGGAAATCCTGGCAGATGCTCGACTGGCGGCAGATCCGCCACAGCAAGTCCCCGGTGTTCCATCCGACGGACCCTAATGTCGTCTACGCATGCGGCTGGTCCAATAACCAGTTCAAGGTGTCACACGATAAGGGGAAGACGTGGCGGGACGTGGCAAACCCGGCTCCCTGGGCAGAGGACTCGCTGGGTCTCTTGACGATCGACCGCGCCAATCCCAAGCTGATGCTGCTTTCAGGTGCGAAGAACCTCTATCGTTCGACCGACGGCGCGAAGACGTGGTCGGTGATTGCGGGGGCGCCGGTCGGCTTCATCGGACAGCACATCGACCAGACGAGTCCCGCCGACAAGCGTGTGTGCTTCGGCGCCAGCGCGAGCGGCGTCTGGCGGACGAGCGACGGCGGACTCACCTGGACGGACCAATCCAAGGGTCTTCCGTCGCGCGAGATCCGGGGCTTCTCCGGAGCTTCCGACCCTAAGACCGGTCGCGTCGTCATCTACTGCACCATCCCCTCAAGGAAGGTGGACGGCAAGTTCGCCGGCGGGGTCTATCGCTCGACGGACAGAGGCGAGACGTGGGAGTCGGCCATGGGCGAAGGCATCAACACCACGCTCGGCACGCAGGAGGGAGGCGAGGCCGACATCGACGAGTACTTCTTCCTCTCCCAGTCCGAGACCACGCCCGACACCATCTTCGTGACCAACCGTGGCACGGGATACCTGCCGCCCTATCACTGGACGGTCTACCGCAGCGACGACGCTGGGAAGACCTGGCGGTCCTGCTTCTTCAACGACCCCCGCAACAGGAAATACAGCAACACGCCCGATCCTGGGTGGCTGATGTATGAGGCGTCACGGGGCTGGGGCGACCGCGCGCTCGGCTTCAGGGTCAACCCCGCCACGCCCGACCAGGCCATCTACACGAATTACGGCGAAGTCTTCATCACGATGGACGGCGGCAAGACATGGTACCAAGCCTTCACGAAGCACGCCGACGGCCCGGGTGAGCCGAAGAAGGGGGACCGGTGGACCTCGATCGGCATCGAGGATACAAACTGCTGGCAGTACGCCTTCGACCCGCACGACAAGAATCGCACCTACATCTGCTACACCGACATCGGATTTGCCCGCAGTGAAGACCGCGGCAAGACGTGGTATCCCATGATGGCGGCGCTGCCGTGGCGCAACACCGTCTACCAGATTGCATTCGACCCGGACGTTCCGGGAAAGATTTATGCCGCCTCCTCCAGCCAGCACGACATCCCACACTGGTCGCAGGTTCAGGGTCCAAATCCGAAACTCCCGGGCGGCATGGCACTCTCGCAGGACTATGGAAAAACGTGGACGAAGATCTCCGAGGGACTGCCCCCGGCGGCCGTCACCTCGGTCGTCGTCGACCCGACCAGTCCCAAGGACGCCCGTGTCCTCTACTGCACGAGCTACGGGTACGGGGTGTACAAGTCGACCAACGGCGGCAAGTCGTGGGTGAAGAAGACCGAGGGAATAGTCCCGGAGAATAACCGGCTGGTCTATCGCCTCGAACGGACGAAGGACGGGACGCTCTACTGTTCCGTGGCGGGACGACGGCCGGGAAAGGGCGTCGATGTGGCTGTCACCGGTGGGCTCCACAAGTCGACCGACGGCGCCGAGACGTGGACACGGATTTCTTCCGATGAGATATTCCGTCCCGTTGATTTCTGCATCCACCCGACCGAATTGAACACGATCTACGTGGCCGTGATGGACGGACTCGGTCACAAGGGCGGCATCTACAAGACCACCGACGGCGGCAAGACGTGGACCCAGTCGGTGCCCGACTACGACAAGAAGTTCTGCAGCTACATCGAGGGGTTCTCGGTGGCGCTGAATCCGAGGGACCCGAATATCGTGTATTTCCTGACGAGCACGCACGGGATGTTCCTGAGCCGGGACGCGGGGAAGACCTGGACGGCGATCGGTCCGGAGAAGTCGCCGCCGTTTATGACGGCCCAGCGGATCTATTGGGACCCGGAGGACCCGGGCACGGTGTGCTTCGTCACCAACGGAGGCAGCGTCTGGAAGGGGCCGGACCCGGCGAAGTGAAGAAGGGGCAAGAGAGGCTGAAGGAAGACTGAAGGTACATCAAGAACAGCAGCGAACCGTTCCTTCAGTCTTCAGTCTTCAGCCTTCAGTCTTCAGTCTGCCTTTCCCAGAGAGAGGAGAAAGCGATGGCGAAGAAGCTCAGCGAGTGGCGGAGGGGATACGCACCGGACCAGGTATTCCAGCGGGTGCGCCCGAAGGAGAGCAAGGAATATATCCTTAACCCGCACAAGGGAACAACGACGTTCCAGCGGTTCAACGGCGACCCGCTCTATCCCGGACTCAAGTGGAGCGACCGTGAGGGGCCGGAGACGTTCAAGCCGTTCGACGGGAACCTGAAGAACCCTCGCTATCCTGACACGACGATCTCCTACTGCCGGTGGCTCTGGTCGGTCCTCGAGCCGGAGAAGGGGAAGTATCGGTGGGACATCATCGACGGGGCGCTGGAGGCGGCGCGCCTCCGCGGACAGACCCTGCAGGTCCGCATCCAGCCCTACATCATGAGCGACGCCCCCAAGTGGTACTGGACCATGGGCGGAAAAGCGGTGAAGAAGCCCTTCCGGGACGGTGTCCAGGAGATCGACCACAACGCCCCGGCCTACTTCAAGCACTGGGGCGACATCCTCCGCGCGTTCGCCGACAGATACGACGGCCATCCCGACCTCGAGAGCTTCGATGTGGCCTACGGCGGCGCCTGCGGCGAGTGCGGCGGAAACTCCACCACGAAGAGCGCCGAGAGGCTAGCCCGGATCTACCTCGACGCCTTCAGGAAGACACAGCTCGTGTTGATGCTCAACACCGACGGCTGCCGGTACGCCGCGAAGATAAGGGGCAACCGCTTCGGCTGGCGCGGCGACTGCATCGGCGACCTCCGCATGGAAGCCCCGGGCCTCCTCCCCTACGGACAGCGCTGGAACCACATGTACGACGAGTACCCCCACTTCGCCTGTGAGGACGTGCAGGACCTCTGGAAGACCGGTCCCGTCACGCTCGAAACCTGCTGGACGGTGGGACACTGGTACGAGCAGCACTGGGACATCGACTGGATCCTCGAACAGGCCCTGAAGTACCACCCGTCCGTCTTCATGCCGAAATCCTGCTACATCCCGGAGGCATGGACGGACAAGATCAAGGAGTTCAATAACCGCATGGGGTACCGGTTCGTCCCCCGGCAGATGGTCCTGCCGCTCGAGGCGAAACCCGGACAGCACATCGAGTACACGCTGTGGGTCGACAACATGGGCGTCGCGCCGATCTACCGCCCGTACAAGCTTGCACTGCGGTTCCGCCACCAGAAGCAGGAAGCCATCGTTCACTCGAAGCAGGACATCCGCACCTGGATGCCCGACTACACCTGGTTCAGGGAGAGAATCACGTTTCCGAAGACACTCAAGCGAGGCGTGGTCAAGGTGGACATCGGGATCATCGATCCCTCGACCGGCAAACCCCGCGTGAGGTTCGCCGTCCAGGACGTCCTTGCGGACGGCTGGCACCCCATGACCTCGATCGACGTGGTGTGACGGAGGAAACATGCTGGACCTGACGGCCTGCATGCTGATCGTTGTCTTCGTTGTTCTCGTGTCAACCGGCGCCGGTATGTCCGGCATCCCGGCCCACACAAACTACGGTGAAGACCGAAAGCCGGATCTCTCTCCGTTCTCGAACCCGCCCTACGAGCTGCGGGAACACCCGAGGATTCACCTGAACGAACGTCGGCTGGCGAGGCTGCGGG
>Ga0315282_10011413_pt1 | contig 13773 bp, 14 predicted proteins | sample YL17G07_20_MG_FD_203693 | JGI IMG/M metagenome (GOLD analysis project Ga0315282, IMG submission 203693) | Sediment microbial communities from Yellowstone Lake, YNP, Wyoming, USA - YL17G07_20 | ecosystem: Environmental > Aquatic > Freshwater > Lake > Sediment | place: USA: Wyoming | collected... | reverse complement strand
ATCGACCTTGAGTGAAGGAATCTGAAGCTCGATCGGCACGGGTATCGGCCCAGCCCTTAGATCGAAGTTCGGATTAAAGAGCGGACCAAGGACAAAGCGTGTGGGTGTCGGTTGAACTGTCAGCTTGACTTTCGGTTGAAATGTCGGCTGAACCGATGGCAATCGTGTAACAGACGGGGGAGGTTTAACCAGAGCCTCCCCCGTCTGCTTGTTTCCGCATCCCGCAAGCATTGTCGCGATGATCAGAACAGCCACGAGGCAACCGAGCGGGCTGCGGCGTGTGAACATACCCATATTTCTTACAATAATAACGTTATTGTTTCGGTCGATAGGTGCGGCGGAATGCTCGAACGCCAAAGACCAAAGCCAGGGCGCTGAAGCCACCGACGATCACAGACTCCAGGGGAAATCTTCGTTTCGGATGGGCGCACCGCCACCCGTGCCCGGCAAACCAGGGACGACCCCCGCCAAAGCTGCGGCTGTCGCAGCCTCGGCAGTCTCGTACGGGGACGAGGACGTCGCTCTTTTCGTCGGTTTGGCCGTTGGTACGGGCGCGAGGCATTCCGGTACGGTTATGGTGTTGGAATCCAACGTCACTGAAGCAGTTTGCGCCAGGGCTCGACCTTCCAAGCTTGCGCCGGTCTGCAGTTCGATGTCCGTGGATGCGAGAATATTTCCTATGAACGTAGTGTATGTACCGATAGTCGCGGAGCTGACCTCCCGCCACCACGTGTTACACGGGTCGCCATCGGTGATAGATGAATGGGACGATGTAATGAGCGTTGCCGCAGATTTGAAAATATAGACGCCCGCCCCAAGGAGCTTCAGGTGTCCAGACAATTCGAATGCATCAGCGCAATAGACACCCGGCCTAAGAGAGAGACCGACCAGGTCCTTCGTACCCGGGTAGGTTTTAGTGCATTTCTGTGTGGCGAGAAAGTCGAATGCAGCGGAGTTAGCAATCTGAGCGTTAGCCGCGCTCCCATCAGCTTTATGGATGTGGTATGGAAGATTGACTTTACCCGGAGGAAAGTGAGTGACTGCGTTGCCTGGACTTACACCCAGATCTCTAGTTATATTGGTCGGACCAGTATTGGTCACTGTCTGGCCGGCCAGAACCGCGTAACTCTCCACATCGCCCAGTGTGGGCTAAGTGGCCGCTGCCAGCGGGCGGGCAGACACATCGTATGATGGACCTGCCAATAAAAGTGACAAAACCAGGATGATTGAAAGCGTTAATAACTTTATTCTGTGCATTTTAGGCGGCCGCCTATCCAAAACATCCGGCGAAGGGGTACACGATTGGCGAAGATCGCCAAGCCCCCATCTAAGGAAATCTAGATTATAACAGGCATAATTTATGTAAGAAAGTTATAACACAAGGGTTGTTAAAAAACAAGCTAAGAACTAAGGTTCGATCTTTTATCCGAAGATCAGCAGAAATGACCAGGCGCAAGTCTTGCTGACGCTGGTGAAGAAACATTTTTGGGTTGATGTAAAATCATATTAATGAAACCCACCATGATTGACCTTTCCACTAACCGGCTCATTGGGATTACCGCGGAAGGCTCCGGATTTGGGGGTGTGAGCGGGGTACGCGCGCTCACACCCCCAAATCCGGAAATTCCCAAAGAACCAACCATCGTTGACCTAATTCGGATACCTGCTATACTATATCAGGAGCTTTTTCCCAGCCGCAAACTGAGCAGTTAAGAATTATCAAAGCACGAGAGAGAATCCATATGGCACCCGAGACCCTTGAGGATTACCTGACAGAAGATCAGCGCAAGTTATTTGCCAGCCTGACCAGTCCAGTCAAAATCCAGGCCTTTCTGGACGCTACACCTTACAGCACGGAAGGTACCGGCCGCTGCCCGCTGCGAGTCATTCAAGATCGGCTGGCCCACTGCATGGATGGTGGACTGTTCGCTGCGGCTGCTTTACGCCGGTTAGGTTTTCCCCCATTGGTAGTCGACCTTCTCCCCGACCCCGGCGTGGATGATGACCACATCCTGGCAATCTTCAAACGCAATGGGCACTATGGGGCAGTTGCCAAGTCAAACTATACCGGCCTGCGCTTTCGTGAACCGATCTACCGCACCTTGCGAGAGCTGGTCCTTTCCTATTTCAATGATTTCTATAACTTAAACGGGGTCAAATCTCTACGCAGCTTTACCCGCCCACTCAATCTGCAGACCATGGACCGCTTCAATTGGGAATGGGATGATAAAGGCGCCTACGCCATTGAAAAACGCCTGAATGAACTGCACAAAACGCCCTTGATGACCCCTAAAATGGCACAGGAACTCTCTGTAATCGATGAAATTGGCTACAAAGCCGGTATGATTATTACCAACCTGGACGGCGTTTATAAACCGAAGATATAAGTGAAAAAGCGCGGCTGGAGCGATTAAATAGAGTCTACTCAGTAATCCACGGAGGGTAGTCATGAACGTTTCACCTCAAAGGGAAGAGAATATGCGCAAGGCTTTCAAGCTGGTAAACGGTTTCATGCTGGGCATGTGGCGCCTGGGTTTGGGCCAGTTTATCAACATTTGGCCTGAAGGCATTGGCCGCATTATGGTGATCAATCACACCGGGCGTAAAACCGGGTTAAGACGCCAGTCACCGGTTAATTACGCCCTGGTGAACGGTGAGATTTACTGTGTAGCAGGTTTCGGTAAGAGGGCTGACTGGTACCGCAACCTGCTGGCCAATCCAATTGTCGAAGTATGGCTGCCAGATGGTTGGTGGGCAGGTTTTGCAAAAGAAATGAAAGACAGCCAGGAACGCCTGCCGCTGATCCGGGAGGTGATGATCGCTTCGGCTTTTGCCGGCCGCCTGGCGGGTTTCGACCCAACCATGACCGACGCTGCCCTGCAAAAAATGACGGCCAGCTACCGCCTGGTGCGCATCCACCGCATGGAGGCGCGCACCGGGCGCAGCGGCCCCGGCGACCTGGCCTGGGTTTGGCCGGTGGCTACCATGCTGCTGCTGCCGTTCATATTTTTCAAGCGAAAGAGAAGCTAGTATTTTCAAACAAGCCATTCCTGGCCTGCAGGTGCTTGACCTGGGCTGCGACAAAGGTAATGAGACCCTGGTGCTGGCAAAACATGGCCTGGTTGGGGGTCATAAGCTTGAGAAGTGATCTTTTACATTGGCCCAGGCTAATAGCCAGGATTACCGAAGGAATACCGGCCCAGCTCTGCAATCAATGTATCCATCGCCAGGTCGAGCGGCATCTGGCTGGTTTTAGTGTCTTCGTCCATCTCCACCAGGCAGTGGTAAATGGCCACCAACTCTGCCATTGAAAAACGGCGCGCCTGGTCAACCAGCTTGGGCGCCAGCCAGCCCTGGTGTTCTACATCCTGGATTACCTGAGGTATCCCTCCCCCTTCATCCAGGATCTCGCGAGTTTGCAGCAGTTTCCGAAAATGGTCTGCCATCCGGTTGAAAAGGGTAATCGCATCTTTTTCTTCCAGCAAACCATGCAGCATGCGTAAAGCAGTATGACTATCCCCGGTGGCAATGGCATCTGCCATTTTGTAAACATTCACCTGCCCGCCGGCGGCAGATAATTCTTCTACATCTTCGACTTCCACCGGCCGTTTGAAATCGACGTAGGTCAGCAGCTTGGTAATTTCCTGGCTGGCAAGGGCAGTATCACTGCCGGTGTGATTGGCGAGTGCCAAAGCCGCCTGGTGCGTAAACCGCCCGCCCTGTTTTTCAGCTTCCTTACCCACCCAGTTGGGCATGGCCGACTGGCGCGGCAGCAGGCATTCGCGGATCAGATTAGGCCGTTTGGTCTGCGCCAGCCATTTGATCAGCCAATGATCCGGTTTCAGGGTCTCCCAATCCTTGCCTGACAGGCGGTCCTCAACCAGCAGCACCAACCCGGTTGTTTCAGGCAGTTTTTCTAACAGCGACAGGAAGCGCTGGCGCGCCGACTCTGGCCCAAGCCGGACGAAGGGATGCGCCAGCACCACCAGGCGCCGGTTTGCCAGGAAAGGCAGGCTGTCCGTCGCCGTGCGGATTTCCTCATCGCTGGCAGTGCGGCCATCCAGCCGGGTGGTATTGAGGTCAGCCATACCCGGGTCATCGCTGACTCGGGCGCGCAGGTCGTCTACAATGCGCTGCATGGCAAAAGGATCATCCCCGCGCAGGAGGATTACAACCGGCTTATCCGAAGAATGGGGTGAGTCCATCAAGGAGAATTATATCCTGTTAAATTTCCTATTCACCGCGGGACTTCCTAAAGAGCCCCTATTTTTAAGAGCCAGAAGACCCAGAAATAGAACATATATTCTATTCTTCTTTTTCAGTGACCGGATTTTCTTCTCCCCCAGTCGTTACCACCGGCGCGATTTCGGGTCCTTTCCCCCATTTTTGGTAAGCCAGGTAAAGCAAGCCCAGGTTGACCAGCATAAACAATCCCATGATGCCCTCGATCAGGAAGACAGAGGAACCAAAAGAAGTCAGGGCCACTGCCAGCGCATCTATGAAGGCGTGGTACAGGATGGCGGCTGCAAACCAGCCCCATGTGCGCCGGGTAAATGCCCGCCAGACCATGACTGACAGGGTGATGTGCAGCGTTACCGCCGTCAGGCGCTCAAAAAAACTGAGCAGGGGTAAATACCAGGCAGTGTTTGCTAAGGTATTTGCGATTTCGGGGGTGATCCCGATTAAACTGACCCCGCTCTTACTCACCCACAGGATAAGCATGTATTGGACCAGCAGCCCAAGTCCTATCAGGATCGACTCAATCCCACCATGACCAGCTCCCAGCGTCAACGCGGCCGGGAAGACCTTTGCCCGGTCTTTCAGTACGTAGTAAGCCACCAGACGCGCCGTCTCTTCGCAGATACCGGCCAGCAGACCCAGGATGATGGCGTTCAATAGATTAGCCCACAGCGTGATCACATACGGCGGCAGGAACGGCCGGGTCACCTGGCGCACCCCTAACAACAGCGGGATGTGCACCACCTGCGAGCCGATGAAGGTCAGCACACCAACCCCAAACAACTTCCAGGACACTTTAAAGCGCTTCTTTAACCACAGCATGACGGCAACTGGCAGCAACACTTCAAGTATCCCGGACAGGATGAAAGTGAAATTAATCATAAGTCTCCACAGTTACTGCTGCATTGTTTCACGTGAAACAATCAAGAAATCGAGGTGTTTTCGCGGCGGAATTCGAGATACGAATATACGATGACAAAAACGGTCACCATCATCAGCGGCACCAGCAGCAGCAAGATAGCATAATTCGGGTAGAAAAAGCCCATCACAGTAATTATACCAACTGCCTTGAACAAAACACCGCCCAGCCGGTGGGTTTTCTCCCACACCGCGTCACTGCTCAACGTCCAGGGGGTGCGGATGCCGATAAAGAAATTGCGCCTGGCCTTGCCGATCAGCACCCCGGCGTAATAGAGAAAGACCCCCATTCCAGGTACAAGCATGCGGTTCATATTGAGCTGCACACCCAGATTGATCAGGACCGTCACCAGGTGCAGGTATAAAAAGAAAACCATAAACACCACAATGAAACCGTTGTAATCCTTACAGAAGAGCTTGATATTCTTTTTCAGCGGGTCAATTTCGGGGATGCCCAGCATGAGCAGTCCCAGCCCGAACGTCATCAGGGGCAACAAGAAGGCTCCGGTAAAACGCGAGCCGTATCCATTGGGTTCACCTAGCGCCCCCCAATGGGTAACCACCTGCTGGCCCAGGCGTGGGTAGCTGTATAACCCCACTCCAAACATGAGTACAGCCAGGATAAAGATCAGGATAACTGCGGTTTTTGTAGTCATTATTCATTCCTTTTAATCTGGCGCAAAGTTCATACGGGATGCCCTGCTCAATGGAAACAGGGCATCTCCACAACTGGCGTAGTCTTTGTTTCACGTGAAACAGTGGTTATTCCTCTGGTTTTTCTGGCCGGATATCCAGCGCTTGTTGGGCGTCACGAGCCTGCCGGGTCTGCTGACCCAAAGCCACCATCCCGCTGAGCCCACCCAGGTTCATCGTGTCCACCGCACTGCTGGGGACGATCACCAGGGCGCCCTTCTCTTTCAAACCCTCGAAAAGCATATTCATGGCTCGCAGGTGCAGGGCAGTCGGATTGCTGACATAGGCTTTCGAGGCTTCTGAAAAACTATGAGCAATCTGCTCTTCTGATTCGCCCAGGATGACACGCGCCTGGCGTTCACGCTCGGCCTGCGCCTGGCGGCTCATGGCGTCTTCCAGCCCCCGCGGGATAATCACATCCCGGATTTCGACACTCTGGACCGAGATACCCCACGGCGTGGTGCGCTGGTCAATGATCTTCTGTAGATCGGCATCCATTTTAGCCCGCCCCACCAGGATATCCGCCAGGTTCATCTGGCCGATCACCTCGCGCAGCGCGGTCTGAGCAGCCCAGGTGATGGCAATGCGGTAATCTTCCACTTCGAGGGCGGCTTTCTCCGCATCCCACACTACCCAGAACAGCACCGCATCCACATCGACGGGCACAGTGTCCTTGGTGAGTGTCTTCTCGGCGTTGAACGGTGAAACCATCACTCGGTGGTCGATCCAGTTGGCGGTACTGTCAAGGATTGGCAGGATCCAGAATAATCCCGGTCCGCGCAGCCCGCGGAACTTGCCTAACCTCAACACAACTGCTTTTTCCCACTGGCGGGCAACCTGGATGCTAAACAGGAAAAAGGCCGCCAGCAGCGACATGACCACCACGTAGATGCCAATGGCCGCATCTGAGACGATATTGTCCATCAGGGCTGCTCCCAGGATGCCAGCCATGAATACCACCAGGGCAATCGTGCCGCCAACCGGGTTGATATGCACGTTGGATGGTAATCCGCTCTTCGAGCGCGATTGAGCCTGCTGCTGGTTTTGGATCTGGCTTTGGGTTTGGTTTTGGTTTTGTTGGGTTGATTTGAACATTCTTTTACACCTTTCTCTTATTATTCGTCTGCTAGATTATCTCCGGCCTTCCATGAGGCCAGTTGTTCCTCAAGTTCGACTTTCACTTCCGGTTGGGTAAAACCCAGGCGCTGCGCTTCGTTCAAATAGTGGCGGGTCAGACCTTGCAGGCTTTCGTGGCGCAGGCGCTCCACAACCTGCGGTGAAGGCATTTCCCAGATGTAAGTACCGCGCCCCTGCTGGGTCGAGATCAAGCCAGCCTCATCCAACATGCGGTAGGACCTTGCTACAGTATTGAAGTTGACCCGCAGCTCGGTCGCCAGCTGGCGCACCGTCGGGAGCTGGTCGCCAGGCTGCAGCTTTCCGCTGGTAACTTGCTGGCGCACCTGCTCCATGATCTGCACGTAGATCGGCACACCGGAACGGTGATCAATCTGGATCGATAATTGGAGTGTGTTCAATTCAAGAGGTCCTCTACATTGTATCTTTGTCTCATTGTCTCATTGTATTATTGTATCATTGTATATCGTTTTTGAGATTTGTCAAGAGGCAAAATAGCTGCCGCGGTGTTAGACTCCAACCCAAACCTTGATGCATTCTTTTCTCATTATCCTCGGCAATAAAGTTATAATAATAACAGTCACAGCAAAAGGAGCCCTCTATGATCTCTCAATCCCTGAACGGCCCCTGGGAATTCCGCCAATTCGGCACGCCCGGCTGGCTGCCCGCCAGCGTGCCCGGCGGCGTCCACACCGATCTGATGGCAGCCGGGCGCATCCCGGCCCCCTTTGTAGGTACCAACGAAAAACAGGTCCAGTGGGTTTCTGCCGCCGACTGGGAATACCGGTGTTCCTTCGAAACTACCCCTGCCCTGCTCGAGCAGGAACGCGTTTACCTGGTGTGCGATGGCCTGGATACCCTGGCGGATTTGGAACTGAACGGCCAGCCGTTGGGACCGGTGGATAACATGTTCCGCTGCTACCGTTGGGAGGTCAAAGGACTGCTCCAGGCTGGAGCCAACCAGCTCTCCATCCTCTTCCACTCGCCGGATGCCTACACCGCCACCCGCCAGCAGCAGCGCAAGCTGCCGGGAGCAACCAACCCCGGCGCCGCCTATCTACGCAAGGCCCCCTGCCACTTTGGCTGGGATTGGGGACCCAGGCTGCCTTGCATTGGCATCTGGCGCAGCATCTCGCTAGAAGGGCACAGCACCGCCCGCCTGGAGCAGGTTCACCTGCGCCAGCAGCACAACGCTGGAAACGTAACGCTTTCCATTTCGGTTGCCTGCGAAACCTGGGGCGATGCCGTCCTCTCCCTGTCAGCCACCATCACTGCCCCAGATGGCACGCTAAAGGAAGCTGTCACGCCCTTCACCGGGAACGACCCGGTCCTGCTTATCCCCGTCGAAAACCCCCAGTTATGGTGGCCAAACGGCCAAGGTTTACAGCCGCTTTACCAGGTAGAAGTGACCCTGATGGACGGTGGGGTCACCCCCAGCACTTCGGGGGTCAAGCTTGACAGCCGTCACTTCCAGGTGGGGCTGCGCACACTGGAGCTGCGCCAGCAGGATGATGCCTGGGGACGCAGCTTCACCTTTGTGGTCAATGACGTTCCGCTTTTCGCTAAAGGCGCCAACTGGATCCCGGCCGATTCCTTCCCGACCCGCATGACCTTTGAACGCTACGAGCACCTTATCCACAGCGCAGCAGCTGCTAACATGAATATGCTGCGCGTGTGGGGCGGCGGCTATTATGAAGACGAAAATTTCTACGCATTGTGTGACCGCTACGGCATCTTGATCTGGCAGGATTTCATGTTCGCCTGCACCGTTTACCCGCTGGATGAACCCGCTTTCTTCGAAAACATGCGGCTTGAGGTGGTTGAGAACGTGCGCCGCCTGCGCCACCACGCCTGCCTGGCGCTGTGGTGTGGTAATAATGAGATCGAGTTGATGTGGCCGCTCTTCCACATCAACCGCGGAAAACACGCCAGTTTGGGCGAAGCCTACCAGCGTTTCTTCTGGCGCATGCTACCGGATATGGTCCAGGCCGAAGACCCTGACCATGCTTACTGGCCCAGTTCACCTTGTTCCACCGAGTTCCTTAAAAAAACCAACAACGATTCCAACGGAGATACCCACCTGTGGCAGATCTGGCATGGCATGCAGCCCTTCACCGCCTACCGCAGGCATCTCTCCCGTTTTGTTAGCGAGTTCGGCTTCGAGTCACTGCCCGCCCTGGAGACCATTGCCAGCATTGCCCATCGTTCAGAGTGGGACTTAAAAAGCCCCACTCTCAAGCACCACCAGCGCTGCCCGGCCGGCAATGAAAAGCTGATCTACTACCTGACTGAGCGCTTCCGCCTGCCCAAAGACTTTCCCTCTCTGGTCTACCTGACCCAGGTGGTGCAGGCCGAAGGCATGCGCACCGGCATCGAACACTGGCGGCGCAACCGCGCCCGCTGCAGCGGCACACTTTACTGGCAGTTGAATGACTGCTGGCCGGTTTCATCCTGGTCCAGCATCGATTCGGTTGGCCGCTGGAAAGTATTGCAGTACTCCGCCCGCCGCTTCAATGCTCCGGTTGCGCTTTCGTTGGAAGATGAAAAGGATCGGGTTGGCATTTTCGTGACCAATGACCTGCCTGTTCCCTGGCAGGGTGAAGTGCGCTGGTCGCTGGAAAGGCTAACAGGCCAGGCGCTGCAAACCGGACGGGAAGCGGTCTCAGCCGTCCCACTGGCAGCCACCTGCCTGTGCCGCCTGGATTTCAAAAAACAACTCCGCCAGCCGCCCGGCCGCGCCAACATCGTCCTGGTCGCTGAACTGTGGCAGGCAGACCAGCGCCTGTCCAGCCAGGTACTGACCTTCGCGCCTGAAAAAGCCATGCGGCTGCTGCCGCCCGGGCTGGCTGCCGAGGTGCAGGTTGAGCAAGGAGAACTTGCCATCACCCTGACGGCCCACACGCTGGCGCGCTTCATCGAGCTGTCGTTGAGTGGCGCCAACGTCATCTTCAGCGATAACTACTTCGACCTTCCCGCCGGGCGTACAGCCCAGGTGACCAGCCCGGTACCCGATGGCTGGACGCTCGACCAGGCTCGCCAGGCTTTAAAAATGCGCTCATTGGCAGACATCCAACCAGCCAGCTCTCCCCTATCCGACAGCTTCCAGCATTTCCTGGCCGGCGCCAACCCTACCAACCTGATCGCGCGGATTTTTGCCAGCCTCATATAGAGAATCCCGCAAAAAAAGTGTGCGTGTGGGGCGCGCTCCACACGCACACCTTTTTTGCGGATTCCCCTGCCAGACGTAAATTTACTTATCGTTCTCCCTTGATCTCCGCCGCTAACTGTACGAAAAACTGGCGCAGGTATTCATCGCGCTCTTCCGCCAGGCGGCGCGCCGTGGCTGTGAACAGGCGCTGCTTGATCTTACACAGCTTGAACAGGTATTCATGGTAAGCGCTGTGCGGTTCGCCGGGTTCTTTCTCACCGGTCAGCTTGAAGCGTTCAGAAGGTTCGGCATATACCGGTTGGCCCGCCAGCACAGCATAGGCGATGGTGCGCGCCGCCCCAATTGCCCCGAGCACATCCAGCTTATCGGCGTCGAACAGCACTTTGGCCTCCATTGTAGCTGGCGGCTCACGGTCGTCACGGAAGCGGTGGGCGCGAATGCAGTGCTGCACCGCTGCGGTCCGTTCTGGCGGCCAGCCTTCTTCCGCCAGCACTCTGGCGGCAAACTCCGCCGATGAAAAGTGGTGGCTGGCGCGCTCCTCAGCCCCGGGCGTGGTGCCTTCGGCATCGTGCAGCAGCGCCGCCGCCCGCACGATCTCCAGATCAGCCCCCTCGGCCTGCGCCAGGCGTTCGGCCATAGCATACACCCGCTCGATGTGCGCAAAATCATGGACAGGGTCTACATCCACATACCAGGCACGCGCCTGTGAAAGCGTTGGCATGAAATCCTCCATCTTTGACCCTGGGTGTTGCATCCAGGGTGATTGAAATCAGAGGCTAAAAAACCAAACCTGCCAGGTTTATTGCATTACTTTGCTATCTTTCTTGCTCTATCATCGCTGCAGATAAATCTTCATTTCCCTTACCGATCTTAATCCTGCTCAATGCCAGCATAGCCAGCAAATCAAATCCCACCGCCGCCAGGGCATTCGCCCAAAAACCCCAGGCATAGAATTGGGGCGCCAGCCAGGCTCCGAGCGCCCTGCCCAGCGAAAAGACGGCTACATTCAAACCCATCAGGGTAGCGCGCGCCGAGGGCAGGATCTCGGTCATCAGCGGCAGGCTACAGACAATGGCAAATTCAAAGGTCAGGTAGAACAGCCCCAGCCCGACCGTGGCTCCTACCAGGCTGCGCCCCAGCCAGGGCAGCGTCAGCGCCACCAGCGCATTCCCTGACAACCCGATCGTCACTGCCCGTTCTTTGCCGAGACGATCCACCAGCCAGGCCGACAACCCTTCGGCCCCCAGTTCTGAGAAACCGATCACTGCCGAAGCCGCCCCCAGCGCAGCAATTTTGAGGTTGAAGGAATCTTCCATCCAGACCCCGAACACCACGTTCACCACCTCGTTGGCGCAGGTGAAGGTCAGACTGAGTGCCAACGCAGCCATTACGGAAGGGGCAGCCAGGGCACGCCAGAAATTTTTCAAGCTGCCGCTTACCGCTCCATGGCTGGCCGGAATAAACGGCACCAACCAGGTTACCAACCCCATCATTAAAAATGCGCCTGCTGCCGCCAGCGGGAAGGGCGCCTGCCAGCCGTAACGAGCGATCAGGAAAGCCGCCAATGGCATGCCCATAATGAAGCTTACCGACCAACCCAACTCGGTAATTGCCAGCACCTGGCCGCGCTGTTGGTAAGCAACACTATCCCCCAGGTAAGCCTGCATGGCAGGCAGGTATACATAGATCCCTAAATACCCCAATACTACCGCTATGAAAAAAGTAGTGTAACTCGGCCAGATAGCCACCAGGGCGGCGCTCACCGTGAAGATGCCCAACCCCAACAGCATGCTTGTCTTACGCCCACGGCGGTCAGCGATCGGCGCCAGCAGCGGGCTCAATGCCCCCATTAATGCGCGCACCGTCAACACCAGCGAAATCGATGCCAGATCGACCCCCATCCCACGGGCAAATACTGCCAGGAAAGGGTAGATCATACGGGTGGAGGTGTTCACTGCTAACCGGATGGCGGTGAACAATCCCACCTGTACGCGCAGCGAGGCCGGACGCAGTGAGTGTGACATGTAAGCCCTGATTTTACCCGATAATTTGGCGTTAGAATGAACAGGGGCGATCAGGCCTGGAAAGCGGAATTTTCTCCCACTCTTACGCGGCCTAACGCCAGCAGCGCCCCCAGGTCGAACACCACGCAGGCCAGGCCGTTGGCCCACATGCCCCCGCTATAGAAAAACGGCGCCAGCAAGGCCCCCAACCCGGCCCCGATGGAGGTGGCTGCCAGGTAAGCTGCCATGGTGGTGGCACGCTGCTCCGGCAGCACCTCGGTCATCAGCGGCAGGCTGCATACAATGGCAAACTCGAACGACAGGTAGAACAACACCAGCCAGACAAGCGCTCCCCATAATGTATGCGGCAGCAGCCGCAGCCCGCCCGCCGCCAGGATATTGAGCGCCAACCCAATGTCCACTGCCCGCTTTTTGCCCAGGCGGTCCGCCACCAGCGCCGCCAGCCCTTCCCCGCCCAGCTCGGAAAACCCGATCAGCGCCGAGGCCAGCCCCAAGGCTGCCACCCGCAGGCCGAAGCTGTCTTCCATCCAGGCGCCAAACGCCAGGCCGACCACCTGGTTTCCGGTCAGGATACCCACCCCCATCAGCAGGCCCGCCAATGCAGGTGGATAGGTCATCGCTTTCTTTACGTCGAACAACAGGTGGCTTTGTTCTACCGGCGGCCTTATATCGCGTGGCACCCACCCTACGAACAGCAGCGTGACCAGCACACCAACCGCCGTCAATGCCACAAAAGGAGACTGCCAGCCATAGCGGTCGATCAGCAGCCCCGCCAGCGGGACACACAGGATAAAACTGAGCGACCAGCCCACTTCCAGCACGGCCAGGGCGCTGCCGCGTTGATCGTAAGGGATACGGTCTCCCAGGTAGGCTTGCGCCGCCGGGGTAAATACGTTATCTCCCAGGTTGACCAGGAACAGGGACAGAAAAAAAGCCCACAGCGTTGGCCAGGCTGCCAGCGCCAGCACCCCCAGGATGAAGAATACCAATCCTAACAGCATGCCCAATTTGCGCCCACGCCGTTCTGCTACCGGTGCCAGGAAAGGAGCGATAGCGCTGGTGATCATCGATGCAGAAACAGCCAGCGAAATCGTCTCCAGGTTCACCTTCAGGCCGCGTGCCAGCGCCGGCAAGAACGGGTAGATCATCCGTATGGGTGTGAAGATAATCAGCCGGCAAAAGGCAAACAGGGTGATATTTAAGCGATGCTTCATTTAGGTAGAGGTGGTGTGCTGCGATGGTAAAGCCAACCTGCTACCTGCGCTGCGATCAGCAATGTCAGCACGACCAGGATTGTAAAGAAGAGCTTGATACTTCTAGAATCAGATTTGAACACCGGCGAATCCGGGTGCAGCACATTCTGCGCCCCCTGCAACTGCCACACCAACGCCGCCCCAAAGACCAGGTGGCAGAAGAGGTCAACACCTGTCGGTTGACCAGCCACAGCCCGCCCTGCAGCAAGACTGCAACAATGCCGAACGCCAGCGGGATGCGGAAGCGCGGCTCATCCCAGAAGATGCCATCCCAATTCATCTGCTGTACTACCACCGACATCGGCAGGTAGGTCAGCCAGAAAACCAGCCCGCTCCACCCCAG
>Ga0315282_10011412_pt1 | contig 13774 bp, 15 predicted proteins | sample YL17G07_20_MG_FD_203693 | JGI IMG/M metagenome (GOLD analysis project Ga0315282, IMG submission 203693) | Sediment microbial communities from Yellowstone Lake, YNP, Wyoming, USA - YL17G07_20 | ecosystem: Environmental > Aquatic > Freshwater > Lake > Sediment | place: USA: Wyoming | collected... | reverse complement strand
GCGCCGATTCGGCGCCGAGGAGTCCGTCACATTTCTCGCCTGGTCCGCTGACGGCTCAAAGCTGCTGCTCGCATCGCCCGCTAAGTTCGACTTCCCCGACGTGCCCGGCACGTACGACGGCCTTCGCGCATCGGTTGGCGATGTTGCGACGGGCGCGATCTCTGCGGTCGGGCCGGAGCACTTCTCATCCAACGGCGGCGCGTGGAGCCCTGACGACAAGCGCTTAGCCTTGTGCTTGTGGCAAATGGCGCAAGGAAATCGGAAGGTGCACGAGATTGATGTCGTGCCCGTGAAGGGGGGCGCAGGTCGGGTCATCTTCCGCGATGTTGAGGACAACGGCCGCTACCTGTTTCTCAGGTCTCCCCAGTGGGAGCCGAAAGGTCGTTCGATCTGCGTGCTGTCAATGGAAAGGCAGTTGCGGAAGCCGGAGGGCGCGTCCATGCCGGTGGACGCGGCGGTGGCAATGGACGTACTGCTGCTGAGTCCGGACGGCGCGACGCGCAAGACGGTTCATCATGAGCCCATAGAGTTCGCCAAGGCATACGAATACAGCGAGCCCGCCTTCTCGCCCGACGGCAAGCGGTTGGCATTCATGATGCAGGGGCATGTATACGTTGCCGACGTGGCGAGCAATGGCACCGACACGACCTCGAAGCGCGAAGTGCCGCTGCACGGCAAACTGCCGGAGGGAAAGATGCTCGGCGCGCCGGCATGGTATCCGACGAGCAGCGCGATTGCCATTGCCTTGCTCACCCCCGCCGCATGGGAAATCTGGCTGTTCCAACCGGACGGGAGCAACCTCCAGCGCATCGCGCGGGTGCCGCGGCCGAAGTGAGGGGCTCCCGGGCAGCGAGTGCCGGTCGTACCGGTGATCGCGGCCGGAGGATGAGATCAGGCGAACAGTCGCGCAGGAGAACGCAGCCTCGCACGGATTCCCCCTCGACTCCTCGACTGCTCACCTGTTCGCCTGGTCGTGAACAGGAACTCGTTGGGGGGTGACCGTGAGTCGCGGCACGGAATCGGCGCAGCAGACGGCGTGTTTTCTACCGGGCTCACCATCCGAGCCGCCTCTCTACTTCTTCTCTCGACTCACTCGCCACGCTGATTCCATCGGGAACGCCCTTCGACGCGCTTCGCTTGCTCAGGACGCCATTCGCCACGCTACCGGCTGTGCGTCGTTGATCGGTGTACCACCTTGGCCTGCCATGAGCAAGCCGTGAGTCCGGCGAAGGGCGCGTCGAATGGCGGAGGGGGAGGGATTCGAACCCCCGGACCGATTGCTCGGTCAGCGGTTTTCAAGACCGCCTCCTTCAACCACTCGGACACCCCTCCGGGGTCAGATGACAGAGGACAGATGGTAGATGACAGAAAAGCAGCGGCGGCCACCCCAGCGCATCCGCCGCCGCTCTCTCGGCCGCCAGCAGATGACAGAGAAGCGGCGATCGCCGCCTCGCTCTCGGTTGGCGGGAGCCGAATCGAGCAAGGCACCTGCAGCCGCTCCGACACCGGCTGGAAGTCGGACTCCCATCCACAGCCGGGGGCCCTTCGGCAGGCTCCCCTCGACTCCCCCTCGACTGCGCTCGTAGTAAACGCTCGGGACAGGCAGGGTAAACGGCTGTGCCACACCTGTCCTGCCGCGCTCAGAAGCGCCGCAGGCCGAGGATGACCTTGCCGATGATGGCGAGCTGGTCGGCCGGCGCGACGATCGCCTCCATCGTCGGATTCGACGGCTGCAAGCGCACGCGCCCGTTCTCGCGGAAGAACCGCTTGACCGTCGCTTCGTCGCCGAGCAGCGCGACGACGATGTCGCCGTTGTCGGCCGATGACTGCTTCTGCACCACGATGAAATCGCCGTCGAAGAGGCCGTCGCCGATCATGCTGTCGCCTTTGACGCGCAGCATGAAAGTCTCGTCACCGGTGACGAGGTCGGCCGGCAGCGCATAGACCTCCTCGATGTTCTCCTCCGCGAGGATCGGCTGGCCTGCCGCAACCTGGCCCACCAGCGGGACGCTTACGGTCGGCCGCCGGACCATCGTCGGATCGAAGCTGCGGACGATGTCCACCGAGCGCGCCTTGGTGCGGTTGCGGCGGACATACCCCTTCCGCTCGAGCGCATCGAGATGACGCTGCACCGTGCAGCTCGAGCTGAGGCCTACGCGGCGTCCCAACTCGCGCACCGTCGGGGGCGCGCCGGTCTCACGGTAGATCTCGTGGATGCCGCGCAGTATGCTCTTCTGCCGTTCTGTTAGCTGCTCCATGATTCCCTCCTGCGATTGGGGCGCCTATACGGGGCGCGCCGGGCTGTGGTCACTGCCATTCTCTGGCCGCCGTATTATACCACAAACACATGATTTCGCAAACCCCTGTTTCTAAGCAACACGGCGCTTGGTTGCCTGCCGATCAGACGCCGGCCCAGTCACCCCTCGATCAACCTGTCTGCTAACCCGTCAGGACCGGCTCTGCTCTTCCCACCATTCACGCACCACCTCGGATACCACGCGCACGCGTTCGATATCCCCCGGCGGCGAGATCTCATCGGAGATCCCGAGGATCAGCCGCGGCGAGAAGAGGTCGAGCACCTTTCGCGTGCACGACACCAGATCCTCAATCGGATAGTCCGGCAGGAAGTAGACGGCCGGGATGCCGTCAACCAATGTCAGGTCGTCGCCAAGCGCGGCCTTGGCCTCCTCGAGCGTGACATCGCCCTGGGGCTGCGGAGTGATGGCCTCGATGCCGTCCAGGCCGGTCTCGTGGACATATGGCAGCAACTCGCGCACATAGCCGTCCCAGTGAGCATAGACGTACTTGCCCGCGCGGTGCAGGAGCTCTGCCCGGCTGCGATAGACCAGCAACAGCCAGCGCTCGAAGAGCCGCGCGCCGAGCAGATGCGAATGCACATTATCGCCGAAGTTGATGACGCGGACGGGGCAATTCGCGACGACCTCCAGCATGGCCCGATCCGTTTCGTCGATGGTGCGAATCAGCCGCTCCATCGCGCGGGGGTGATCGTTCAGCGCATAGAGGGTGTTCTCGAAGCCCATGTACTCGAGGAACAAGCGCTGGAGGTTGACTCGCTGGATGTAGACCGTCGGCTCGGCGCGGTCACCGACGATGGCGACGCCCTTCTCGTAGACTTCTCGGTCAAACTCCCACCGCCGGCCGCGCAGCATGTAGTCGATGACCTTGATGTCCTCGATGCGCTTGATCGGAAACTCAGCCCGCTGCTGCGCCAGCTCGGTGCGACGTTCGACGGCTGACACCTCCCCCACCGGCGTGCGCCAGGTTATGGTCACGCGGTCGGGCGAATCCGCGACGGTGCGCTCGATGCTTGGATCCTCGATGCACCGAAGAGCGGGGTTGAAGACGTGGTACGGCCGCACCGACGCGCCCAGATCATCGTAGACGTCGAGCAGCTCCAGGTGCCGGTAGCGCTCGGGCAAGCTGCCCAGTCGCTTGTTGACGTTGTACCAGTGTTCGAGGCGAGGCTGCCATACCGGCGGATAGGCGCCCTGGTCGAAGGCGGCAAGGCAGCGCTGTCGCGGGGTGAGCATGTGGAACCTCCGATGGATACGCCGAGGCTTATACGACTACCGCGACGGGATATCCTGGAGGCCCGGAGAAAAGGGCGGCGCCCGGTGCGCGGGCCGGGCGCCGCAGTGGAGGGTGCTGACACCGAGCGGTGCGTCACGCCGCTCGGGCTCGTAAGACCATGTTCATCGAGCCAGGAGCGATTGCGCTAAGCAGGTCATGCCCTCGCTGATTATTGTCAACATCAAATGTACCCTCCATGGCTGGCAGCGTCAATGCGGAGTGTGTCACATCAGGCACGCTGTGTCATATGGAACGCACAAACGCGCGCGAAACGTTTTGGGGACGGCAAGGAAGCGGGCCGGTACAAGGGCAGGCGCAGAGCCGGGGTGGTCCCGAGGCGGTAGAGGGCGCTCCTCTCACGTTGGCTGGCGCCAAGCCTACTTAGCGCGCATTATTCATGCGCGCACGCATCGCACGTAGGATGCACGCTCTTCAAGCGTAGTATGAATAATCCGGGTTAGGGAGACGTTCGGCGACGAAGTCCGTCGCCTCAACGGCAAGCCGTACCGCCTGCTCGGCGACCTCGCGCTTGTAGGCCCGCGCCGGAATGCCGTCGGGAAGGCTGTTGGGCCCCGTCCCCTGCGAAACCCGATAGGCGCTTCAGCGCCAAGCGTGGCGGCCGATTCTGGCGGAGGGGGTGGGAGTCGAATGCGCCTGAGGCGCACAAGCCCACGCTCGTGGGCGCAGCTTTACCCGCCTTAGGCGGGCCGCGATCCCTCCTCGAGCCCGTCAAGCCACTTCCGTCCCTGGCCCCCCTTGAGTGCCTTCTCCCGCGCCCTGGCAGCCGTGTAGTCCGCGAAGTCCTCCGTATAGACCACCTCAAGATCGCTCAGGATCTCTCCTGCCTTCGTCTTGCCGCGAGAGTGTTCCCTCAATCGCCGCACCAGGTTACTGGTAATCCCCACGTAGCGCTTTCCGTTGCGCCGCGACCTCAGGACGTAGAGGGTGATCGCCTTGCGTGTCCTGCGCCTAGGATGGCGGGCAATGTATTACAAAATGCTAAAAGTGAGCAGCGCCCAGCTAGGTTGACCGCCCATATCGTTGCGTATCCAGCGCGTGCATTGTGACTCTTGGCGACTATTCCGGCAGCATCATTATCTGAGTGGAGACTTGCATCGAGGCGCGACATGCTTCTGTGCCTTCTGGCGCGACGCGCCGGTGGCTTTCGTAGCAACGCTGCATATGCCTCACCCGCGGGTGACGAATCTGAAGCGGGAACACCGCCTGGTATGTCTGCCGGACTATCAAGGCATAGGCATCGGCGCGGCGCTGAGTGACTACATCGCGTCAATGTGGCGAGGGCTGGGCTTCCGCTATCGCAGTATCACGTCGCATCCGGGAGTGATCGCGACCCGCTACAGATCGCCTTTGTGGCGCATGGTGACCGCGCCAGGATTGCAGGGGATGGCTTTTCCCGAGGGATGTCTGTACGCAAGCAGGAGACGACGGCCGACACGATTGCGCGCCGCGTTTGAATTCGTGGGGACGCCTATGGAGCGGACTGAGGCAGCGGCGCTTCTGGGGCGATGCTGAAGATGATATATGGACCATCAGGACGATACCAGTAGATGCGTCGCAATGTGTCACGCAGGGCCGCGAGTGAGCTAAATCCACTGCCTCGCAGATCGTTTCGGCTGAAAGCGGCGAGCGAGGAACGATGCGCAACAGCGGTAATGATGACACACAATGAACCAAGAACAAGAGTGTCGCCGACAGCAATCGAAGCCATGCGCCTGCTGTACAGGCGAAACTCCTTGGTCTTTTCACCGCGTCGAATCATCTCGGCAAAGCGGGACTGTATGACCAAGCGGTGTTCCATGTGTCTCATCATAGTACGGCGCGAGAGGCGGCGTCAATGATTAGGAGGGGAGTCTCTTGAGCGACGAGCTTTACGCAGAGAAGCTGGCGCACTTCAAGGAGAACGAGAAGCCTGAGGTCGTGCTGCTGATCGCCGACGACCTGGATCTGATCAAGATCATCGTCGCGTGGACGAACACGACGGTCACGCGTGCGCAAAAGCTCAGTCCTCTCCGCGATGACTCGGAGAGCGAAGCGTGGGAGTGGCTCTGGAATAACGTGGTCTACTCTCGCGAGGAGTTGGCGACCAAGAGCGCCCTCACGGAGTACGGTTTCGAGAAGAAGATGCGCCCGCTGATTGGCAACCGCGTTCTGTATCCGGACGGGACCGTGAACTCATTCGCGCAGCGTTACCTGCGCGACCGTGTTCTGAAGCTCTTTGAGGCCAAGCCGAAGCGAAGCACGAAGAAGACGTGATCGTCTGTGATCCCCTGACCCACGGAACCGACGCGGCGGGCAACACTGCGCGCCAATCCGCGTAGTCGAGAGTGTAAAGTAAGACGAGCCGGAAGCCGGCACACCCTGCTCGGGGCTGGCGGAGAGGGTGGGAGTCGAACCCACGATCCCGGGTTGAGCGGGATACTCGATTTCGAGTCGAGCGCCTTCGTCCACTCGGCCACCTCTCCCGGTTTCAGTCATTTCGTGCTCACCGGGGGCGCACGATTGCGAATCGTGTAACCTTGCCGTCAAGCCTCCTGCGCCGAATCGTGTAACCTTGTCCCTCACAACAGCCGGGCGTCTTCGGCTCGTGGGCCGATGCTACACCCCTACCCGGTCCGATGTCAACCGGCGGCACCTCTGCTTGTGGGTTTTTCCATACTGCCGGTACAGGTGGCGCCCCGGCCAGGAGTGGAGGAGCCTAGCCGGGGTCGTGCTGCGCCACCTGTTCCGGTCGCTCTCGTTCCTACTCAAATCTCGTACACCCACATCCGTTCAGCCTTCTCGGCTTCGCGCTGCGCTCTCTCAGTCTCTCGCTCTTTCCACTTGCGGCGCTCGCGCCGGGCGAAGTCCATGAGTCCGGCTTTGCGTTCCGCCGGCGAAGCCTTGCGGGGCAGCGCCGGGGGCCGCAGGTACACACGCAGGTCGGATTCGGTTTCAACCTTCTTGAAGTCGAGACGCCGGGGCGGTGCTTCGTATCCTCTCACATCCTCGCCGTTTGCGATCGGTACCACCAGCGGCAGGCGCCTGGGGTCATTCCTCAAGCGGTAGTCGGCAGGCCGGGTGATGAACCCGTAGAGGCCGCGGTGATGAAGCTCGGACAGTTCCCGCCCGGCAGCGGCATCGAGCGGCGCACCCTTGCCTTCGCTGTGTGCGGCCAACATCGCGAGCCCATCGGTAGAGGAAGGCAGATCGGCGAGGCGGATATTCCAGGTGAGGCCGCGCGAACCCATCGGCACCTTGCGGGCCGGTATGAGTTTCAACACGACGAGACGGCGAATCAACCGGACGTCCAGGCCGCTTCGTCGGGCGGCTTCCCGCATGGATACGCGCTCACCCATCACGCATCACCTTCGCCCTCTCGGTGCGCTCCTCGTCTTCGCGCAGGGCAACCGCGTGGAGCAGGTCTTCGTCAGTGACTCGCTGCGGCTTGCGGGCGCGTCCGTGTTCGTTACATCCTCGCGGGCAGCGCCAGTAACCGGGCGGCAGCATCGAGCTACCCGACCAGCGGAAGACCAACCACACCGAGCCGCAGCAGTTGCAGCGCAGACGCATACCGGAACCGGGTACGACCTCGACGTTGAACGCATCGCAATCGGCCTGCGCCAGGTGTTCGGGGGCGTCCGGGCCGTCGTCGGGTGTGGTCGCGTTACATCCCGTCGAGCATCGCCACCAATGACCCGGTAGGGTTCCGCCTTCGCCGATGAAGACGTACCAGAGCTTTCCGCACTTGCGGCAGCGCAGGCGGTAACCGTGGCTGTTCAGGATACCGACGCCGACCTGGGCGAGCGAGGTTGCGTCACACCCTCGCGTGTGATTCATGGTGCGAGTCATACGGCACTCGCGGCGTCGGCCTTCTCCCACGGCAGGTGTTCGCCGGGGCGCAGACCGGGGGCAAAGGTGGCGTCGCCGATGGTGTTGCAGATGGATTCCAGGACGTGCGCCAGGTGTTCCCGACCGAGCCCGAACCCCGACCACCAGATTTGACTCTCGGTGTCGGTGAGGCCAGGCAACCTCTGGCCGTCGCGTTTCACCTTCCCGTCGTACACGGCGACCAGGACGCGGGACAGGCGGGCTTCGAGCTTTACCTGGGCGTCATGCGGTGGGGCGGTTTGCTTCTGTGTCTTTCGCGGCATGTGCTTCTCCTTGGGGGTGGAAAGTGGATGGCGCGTCGGGGAGAAGCGGTTCCCGACCGTGCAAGGCGAGAACTGCCGCGCCGACGCGCCAAAGCCTGTGCGTGTTATCCCTGAAACAAATGAACCGCCTCTCGGTACTCGCGGCATGACGTAGCCTCACCTTGCACGGTTACGGGTAGGGTTCAGCGCGGCGGGGCGGACTCCTCTTTTCTTTTCAGATCCTCTCGGACGGCCGGGACCGGGGGCAGAGGTACAGCCGGGGGCCGAGCGGCCTTCCTACACACAGGCGGGCCTTCTGCGGGCGGGACCGAGGGATTCTGTGGGGGTTGCTGGTTCCAGGGGTGTCTATGACCATCCTCGGCGCGAGACACGACCAGCGGCCTTCCCTGCGCAGGCGAAACGCGGGGAACGGGCTTGTGTGCGGGGATGGCGTCTGCATCCTGAACCGTGAACCTGAGCGACCAGCGGCAGAACAGATCAGCGGGTGCGCCTTGGCGGACGGCAGGAACCGGATACCATCGCAGGGAAACTAGAGGTAGCCCGGAAGGGGCGACGACAACAACGACAGGAGAACAACGACAATGGCGAAGATTGTTGGACCTAACCTCACCGACCCACAAGCCCAGATGGTGCAGAACCTGCTCGACAACGGCGCTGGCATGACGTACAGCGAGATCGCCGAGCTTATCCAGTACGAAGACCCCGAGACGTTGCACATTGGGGAACGTACTTGGCTCGAAGACCATCTCCTCTCTGGCATCGTGAAGGGGGAGGTCCGGCGCGTCTGGAACAACGACGTGCAAGACCACTTCTACATGAGCATACCGCACTAGAGGATCGCGCCACCTTCCGGGCTGCCCTTCATCACCGGCGTCGGTACTCATCACCGACGCCGATTGCTTTGTGTCTAGACCCACTGGCCGGCGCGGCGCCCTTCGATTCAACTCAGGGCAGGCGAGCGTCGGTTACAATGCATGGCAATGCAAGGACGGGTTCGACAAGCTCACCGCAGGCGGGGCGGGGCTGTGCGCGGCGCGGCGCTGTGGCGCGTTCGGGCAGGCCGATGGAGCATTTGACGGGTAGGGCGAGCAGGGCTTCCTAGAGGCTCACAGTGCAACTCTTGCGGAACCTGCCGAGCAGGATGAAGACGACGGCCATGACCAAGGCGCCTGTAAAAGCGGATATTATCAGCGCACCCGCGGGATACATCCTGCCCTTCTTCGGTTCGTGTGCCTTCATAATCTCGGCGAAGGTGGTACCAGGGTCGCGGCGGGCCAGATTGGTCCACTTCCCGTCACCATAGGTCTCGACCTCGCCGGTGAACCGATCAAGACGGCTGACGAAAATAGGTCCATATCCTCGGTACGAATACCGCAGGCCGAGGTAGGTCATGGCGGGACGGATGAGGATGACGACCAGGATGCAGATGACGACGACAATGAGGGCACGGCGAACCTGGGGCGATCCCAAGCGTTTCATGGGCGGCCTCCTGCCCTGTCTTATACCGCACTCGCGGGCGCGTGTCAATACGGATCACGGAGACGGTGATCGGGATTGTGGCTGACGCCGCGAGTGAGTCGGCATACCTCTACCAGTCGGGGCAGGTCGGACGCTCAAAGGTCATCGGGGGTCAAGACGGGCCAGCGCTGTTCCCTCTTCAGCCTGATCTGCACGGTGGTGGCGTGTGCCTCGAATATCCGACCAAGGCGCTCACAGACCTTGACCGAGAACATATCGAGAGCCGCCTCGGCAGACACACCGAGCGCAAGACAGGTTTCGATTGCATCACGCCCCTCGGCCTCAACCGCCCCGTTCAGATGTTGCCCGAGCAGCAGGGAAGTCGGCACCAGCACGAGACCGGCGAAGTCGTCTGCGTGCCTCTCGAACCAAGCCATGTCGAGGGTCGGGTACAGGTGAAGGTCATACCATCCATCGAGCGACAGTTGGGCAAGGTCTTCGTAAACCTGGGCGTGCATCGTAAGGTGCCCGGCCTCGTGCGCAAGCGTGAAGTTGTAACGTGTCAGATACCTGTCTTCGAGCAGTTGGCTGTCTATCGCGATGCCCGTCCTATCAAGCCTCAAGTAGCCGTCCCGCCCGAGGGAATCACGAAGACCGGGAATGGGTATGATGTCCAGGCCCAGGCATTGCTCGATCACGTTCTCGATCGGGACCGGGATCGGTGGGCCGGGACAATGAGTTGCCCAGAAGTCATCCACGATACCGCGAATCCTGTCATACGGCAGGTAGGGTGGCCTCATCAGGCCTCTCTGATCTTCTTGACTAGCTCATCGAGGTCTTTGCGCGTCACCTTCTCCCTGCGCATAATGCGGAAGAAGACCGGCAGCATCCCCACAGTCGTTTCTCTGTCGAGGTCCGGTGGCACGGTCGCTTGGCTCGCTGCTGCAATATCCTCGAAGCGAGTCCATTCCGCAGTCCCCTTTGTGATTCCGAGTGCCACGCCCAACGCCTCCAAGCGCTCACCCGTTGGGGCTGCGACTCGCCCTCGTTCGACTTTGCTGTGGTTCGACGGGTCTAGGCCGGCTGCGCTGGTGAACTTCCGTAGCGAGATCCCCCTTGCCATCCGCCGCCGCTTAACGTATTCCCCGAAAGTCACGGCTGCGTCCTCCTGTGTGTGGCGTGTGGTATTTCTTATACCACATTCCGAGCGCAAAGTAAACGGGTCAACCGCACAATCCGCCACGGATTCTGCGTTCTGGGGCGGATACGCAACCGTGGAAGCCGCCAAGGAAAGGAGTCGCAGACATACCGGCGTTGGGCGCTTCCTGCTAAATAGTTACGCTTTGCTATTGACACCTCGGCAAGGGCGTGATACGATTACGCTAACAGGCAGAAGCGTAACTCCCCACGAGGGGACGGAAAGGGGTGTCAATTATGCGACCGAAGAAGCTGCCGCGAGTCCTGACCGACGAGCAGGCGCAGAAGCTCCTGGCGCTGCCGAGCCGCCGCTATCCCACGGGCCGGCGCAACCGGGCATTGCTCGCCATGCTCTACAAGCCGTGCTGCCTGCGGGTGAGCGAGGCCCTGGGGCTGAAACTCCGTGATGTGAACCCGTCAGAGGGGACGGTTCATGTGTGGCGCGGCAAGGGCGCCAAGGATCGCACGGTGTACCTCGACGCCTACACCACCGAGATACTGCGGGCATGGCTTGAGGTACGGCCGAAGGGGGCGGTGACGCTGTTCTGCACCCTGGAGGGCAGGCCGGTATCAACGGCCTACGTGCGCGGGATGATCGCCCGGTTGGGCGACCACGCCGAGATCGGGTTCCGGGTTCATCCCCACACACTGCGGCACAGCGGGGCGAGCGAGCTCCTACGGCGCGGGTTCACGCTGGCCGACGTGCAGCGCATCCTGGGCCATGCCAACATCAGCACGACGTCGGTTTACCTGCATGTGTTCGACAGCGACCTGGCGGCGAAGGTGCGGGGGCTGAAGGCGGGGTGAGGCGCTGTTACTTCTTCCCGCGGCCTACTTTGGCGCGGGGCGCGGACTCACCTTTGTCAGTATGGGGGCGAAGTCGGCGGCGACCGGCGGCCAGCAACTGCGCCCGCCGCTCCTTGGTCTGAACCCCATGCTGCGCTTCGTACCCCTTCAGCGCGTCGCGCTCGACTCTCTTGCGCTCCCGGTCTTTCTCCCTACGTCTGCCCGCTTCCACGGGGTCTTTGCGTACTTGATCCTGGCGGACAACTTGACGGCACTTTTCGGAGCAAGTACGGGCATCGCTCCTGGAGGCGATGAAGAACCGATCACAGGCAAGACAGGGGGCAAGCCGCTCCTTGCGTCCTTCCGGCCAAACATAGGCCGCGATCTCGGCGAGCAGGCACAGGTAGGTGGCCTCAAGCGTCTGCGGCACGGATAGCAGTAGGCCTAAGACGAATCGGCGAGCGTGGTCCCAGCCGAAACTGTCACCTATCGCGTCTATGGCGTCCATGAACGGCAAGAAATGGGAGACCACCTTCTCGTTGGCCGCCTTCCACTCCGCCAGCGAAGGCTTGGGGGGCCACAGGCGAAGTGCAGCGGAAAGGGCGAGGTCGGAGAACGCCTGGGGTTTCCCGTCTGGGCCGAGTTTCTGACTAGGGGGACGGCAGTAGTATCTGAGCCGTGTGCGATGAAACTGCCGCAACCACTCGACATCATCGGCACTGATGATCTGCAATCGCAACCGCTCTTCCATGTGCCGGGATACCTCTTCCCTGGCTACCCTGGCTGCACTCACGATGTCCCGCCGCATCCCGAATCCCTCGATCGCCCACAGAAGTCCCGACTTGGGCGCAGGCGGTAACCGGCGCTCCGTCGGAATCGGGGTGTCGCCGTTCAGCAAGTCGCATACCACCCGCCACAGATCTGTACTCGCAGAAGTTCGTTTCGGCATCGCAGGGCGCTCCTCGCGTGTCCGTCACAGATAATGTCGGCGCAAAGTGGTATGGATTGAAGCGGGACGGGGCGATTCCGTCACGGTATAATGGTACCACACCCCACAGGATAACACAAGGAGCGAGGAGGCGAAGTGATGACGGAAGAGCCGATGACGTTATCGGTGCCGGAAGTGGCGAAGGCGCTCGGGGTTGGCCTGCAAAGCGTTTACCGCGCGATCCAGGAGAAGCGGTTGCCCGCACTTCGGGTGGGCACGAAGCCCAAGCTACGGGTCCCGAGAGTCGCTGTTGAACGACTGATGGACGACCCCGGAGCTTGGCAGCGGGGCGAGGGATAAGGCTCATGGCCGCGATGAAGCAAGTGCCCGCGGCTAACATGCTGGCCGCGAACCCTCTCCCTGACGCGCGGATGCGGGGACTTTTCGCGGCGCTCTACGCCGGCACGGCCAGTCTATGCGACGGCATCCTGCCGATGGCGGAAACCCGGAGTCCGGCAGTCGTCTATGCTCTGGCCTACCCAAGCATCACGCAGCGGCCATCGGCGCCCGATTTCCAAGCGGCGGCGCGGACCGCGCGTGAGCACGGACTGTGCGCATTGCCCGCGAACGGCAAGCAGCCTGCATCATCCTGCTTCGGCGCGGGGGGGCGGTGGCGTCATTGGAAGCGCGAGGGCGCCTTGCCGACCAACGACCAGATCGGCGGATTCTGGGCCGACGGAGCAGATGGGTTCGGCCTGCTGATGCGCGAAAGGTTCGCCTGTTTCGACTTTGACCCTCCAGGGTCCGAGCACGACAAAGTCAACGCCGAGAAACAGCGCATCGCCCTCGACGTCCTCATGCCGCATCTTGCGAATTTACCGAGCGAACGCACCCCGCATAGCGGACAACATTTCTTCGGTAGAGTGCCGGAGGGCTATCGGCCGCAACGACACAGCCTCGCCAGTCTGGGGTTTCAACTTCTGTGCGACGGTGACTTCGTCAGGACGTGGCCATCCGACGGTTATCGCACGAATGACGACCTCTACGCCGACGCCTGGCCGGAAATGCCCGCCGAGATCCTCGCTCTGTTTGGTCAACGAGAAACCCGCGAGTATAGGCCGTTTATGACCGCCGAGGAAAGAACGGCCTGGCGCGACGTGCTGCCCGACCTGCGATTGTCGGCCAGCACTGGCGACGCGAAATGCCCCCTACATTCTGACGAACAACCTTCCTTGCGCGTCTATCGAGACCCTGGCGGGCATCTTCGCTTCGTCTGTTACGCCGAATGCCCTGGATCGCGCACCATCCTGCCTGATGGCCGCGAGACACACACCGGGACGTTGCTACGGCTGAGGCGCAAGCTCGCGTTGCAGCGCGGCGGCTTCGATTACGATGCAGTAGAGGCCGCAATCCAAGCGACCGCAGACGCGGACCGATGGCCTTCAGATATTCGCGCAATCGCGCAGGCGATTCTTCGCGTCGCACGGCAGCGGGCGCTCGACCCGGCGCAACCTATCGGAGTGACGTACCGCACCATTGCGACGGTCAGCGGCGGCGCGTTGCCGTTCGGCGGAAGTGTCACGCGAGCGGTTGAGCATTGGCGCGAGATTGGCGGCGAAGTTGCCGCCGGCGCATTTTGGAGCCAAGAACTCAAGGGTGGGCG
>Ga0315282_10011411_pt1 | contig 13774 bp, 8 predicted proteins | sample YL17G07_20_MG_FD_203693 | JGI IMG/M metagenome (GOLD analysis project Ga0315282, IMG submission 203693) | Sediment microbial communities from Yellowstone Lake, YNP, Wyoming, USA - YL17G07_20 | ecosystem: Environmental > Aquatic > Freshwater > Lake > Sediment | place: USA: Wyoming | collected... | reverse complement strand
TCTGGATTCAACCTATGGAATCTACGAAAGGTTTTTAAGCGGAAAAATTCGATTTACGGAATTCCTGCTCCCCAGCTTGATCCTTCGACTGCGCTCAGGACAAGCGGTATGGGCTTGCCTTCGGCCCGAGCTCAGGCCGAGGGTGCGCCGACGAGTGGGTCAATGAAGACCTCGTTTTTTCTCCATTTTCTTAACGATGGAGGGATTGAAAGAGACAGGTTGCTTCAGAGAGATATGACCGGCGATACTCTCTACCGCCTTTCCGTCGATAAGGATTTGGACCCGTTTGATTTGTGGGAAATTAAGGGTAAGAGAATTCACAATCGAGTAGAGGGTTAACATCTCCGCTGAACTCCCCCCCGGATGCTCCCTGGAAAGGGTCTGATCAAAATTGACCTTTGCCAACCCCTGCGCATCAATTTGAAGCGTCAACAATTTTGCGCGAGAAGGCACGGTAGGAATGAATGCTCCCTGGGGGCCTCTGATAAGTTCTGCAATGGTCTCCCTTGCTTCTTCCTCAACCCTATCTCTCTTTGGAATCTCCCTCTTTTCTCCAACCAGATACTCACCCTCTTCCTCTGAAAAAAAGAGGGTGACGACCTTTTTCTCCTTGACAGCGATCTTCTTCTCCGGCTTCTTTGCCGAGAGCGGTCTCAAGAAATCCATTATTTCCTGGCGAAAATGATAAGCCAAAAATAGACCCATGCCGACGATGATCAGGAAAACAAGAAATTTTCCTATCCCACCTTTTTTTCGGCTTTTCTTCTTCCCTTTTTTCTTAGGATTTCGCTTCATTGAAAAAACCGATCTATCGTCCCGTCTTCTCCTCAGCCATCTTTCCTACGATGGGCAGTAAATATCGCTCACCCCGCAGGGCTTTCACCATGAGGATGAGCCACAGGATAAGGCTTAAGATCCAGATGGGATAGACGAGAAGATGGAGGATCGGAATCACTCCTAAAATCGTTGAGATAACGAAGAGGCCAAGAAAAGTGATCGTGGATTGCATCGCATGAAATCTTACGAAACTGCTTCTCTTCTCCACCACTAAAAAGACGACCCCTGTGATAAAGCCAAGAATATAACAGAAGAACCCCGCCACATTTTCCTCTAAGCCGGTACTCGATCTACCCTTTTCCTCCATAGTCCACCCTCCCCCTATGACAAATTCCAAAGGTATTTAACAACAGGCATCCTAAAAGTCAACCCTTCGACTACCCGGAGCTGGGTAGGGGAGGCTTTAGCCTCCCTTCCTAAAGGGCGACTGAAGTCGCCCCTACCCCGTTTAAGTGAGGCATTACCCCGATCTTCTTTCTCAGGAACTGGCCGGTATAGGAAGCAGGGTTCTGGGCCAACTGTTCTGGAGTTCCCCATCCGACCACCTCCCCCCCTTTCTCTCCTCCCTCAGGACCGAGGTCGATGATATAATCCGCCGACTTGATCACCTCTAAATTATGTTCAATCACAATGACGGTGTTCCCCTTGTCCGTGAGCCTATTGATCACATTGAGCAACCTCTGGATATCTGCAAAATGAAGACCTGTGGTTGGCTCATCTAAAATATAAACTGTCCTTCCTGTCTCCCGTTTGCTCAACTCCCTGGCCAATTTGATCCGTTGAGCCTCTCCTCCTGAAAGGGTGGTGGCGGGTTGGCCCAACTGGAGGTATCCAAGCCCCACATCGACAAGGGTTCGGAGTTTTTGATGAATCGATGGAATAGCCTGGAAGAAATCATCCGCCTCCTCAACAGTCATCCCCAGCACATCCGAAATCGTCTTTCCCCGGTATCGAATATCGAGGGTCTCCCGATTGTATCGCTTTCCATGGCATGCTTCACAGGTCACATATACGTCCGGAAGGAAGTGCATCTCTACCTTTAGCATCCCATCCCCGCCACATGATTCGCACCGTCCTCCAGGGACATTAAAGCTGAATCGGCCCGGCTGAAATCCCCTCATCCTCGACTCCGGCAGTTGAGCGAAAAGATCCCGGATGGGCTGGAACAGCCCTGTATAAGTGGCAGGATTGGAGCGGGGCGTTCTTCCAATCGGCATCTGATCCACATGGACCACTTTATCCAAATGTTCCAACCCCTCTATCCCCTTCACGGACGCACACCGTTGAGGAGTATGATGGAGGTGCTGGGCCAATAGGCAATAGAGGGTGTCGATGATCAAGGTCGACTTCCCTGATCCTGAGACACCCGTGACGCAGGTGAAAACCCCTAAGGGGATGTTCACATCAATATTCTTCAGATTATTAGCCGTAGCATCTCGGATGACCAAAAACCTCTCTCCTACCGGCCTTCTATGCTCTGGAAGAGGAATGAAGCTTTTCCCGGAGAGGTACGCTCCGGTTAAAGAGCGATCGGTTCCCATCAATTCCTCTGGAGACCCAGAGAAAACGACTTCTCCTCCTTTCTCTCCCGGGCCAGGTCCCATATCGATGATATAATCAGCAGAACGGATCGTCTCTTCATCGTGCTCCACAACGATCACGGTATTGCCCAAATCCCTCAGGCGTTTCAGCACTCCTAGGAGACGCAGCTGATCCCTCTGATGGAGTCCAATGCTGGGCTCATCCAGAATGTAAAGCACACCCACCAGACTGGACCCGATCTGGGTGGCCAGGCGAACCCGCTGAGATTCTCCACCGGCGAGGGTTGAAGCAGCCCGATCTAGGGTGAGGTAGTCCAAGCCGACCTCCATCATAAATCTCAACCTTTCTTCAATTTCTTTTAGAATCCCCTGAGCGATCTTTTGAGATCGTGGAGTCAATTCTAAGTCCTTCAAGAATTCAAGTGCCTCGTGGATATAAAGATGGGAAATCTCAGCAATCGATCTTCCCCCCACTTTGATAGACAAGACTTCCTTCTTCAACCGTGCCCCTTGGCAGTCGGGGCAGGGAATCAGATTCCTGAACTCCTCCAGTTCCTCTACTCCGTCTCCATCCTCTTCCCATCTCCTCTCCAATTCCCGGAGGGCCCCCTCAAACTCCTGCCGAAACAGGTGGGATCGCCCTTTCCTTTTCACCCGAAAAGAGATCTTTTCTCCATCCGACCCATAGAGAAGGAGGTGTTGAATGGGTTTGGGCAATCGGGAAAAAGGGGTATTCAGATCAAAACAATATTGCTTAGTCAGTGCCTCCAGGATGGGCCATAAAAAGGACTCTCCTCTCTTCTTCCATGGAAGGATCGCCCCTTCCTTTAAAGAAACCGATGAATTCGGGACGACGAGGTCCGGGTCGAAGAAGGATTTCGTTCCCAACCCGCCACAGGTCGGACAGGCGCCGTGGGGGCTGTTGAAGGAGAACATCCGCGGGGTCATTTCCGCGAAACTGAACCCGCAATGGATGCAGGAGAACTTCTGACTGAAGACAATCGGAGGGATTCCTTCCCTCTCCACTTTGACAATCCCCTCGGATAAGCGGGAGGCAATTTCTAGCGATTCGCCGAGTCTTTGCTCCACTCCCTCTTTCGCCACTAATCGGTCCACGATCACATCGATCTCATGCCGTTTGTTCCGGTCCAACCGGATCTCCTCGCTGAGATCCCGGATTTGGCCATCAATCCTCACCTTGACGAATCCTTCACTCCGAAGTTCGTCCATCTCCTTACGATATTCCCCCTTCTTCCCCCGCACGATGGGGGAGAGGATGGAGAGGGAAGTTCCTTTCGGCAGCCTTTGAAGGGTCTCGGTCATCTGCCGCAAGGTCTGGGAAGAGATGGGAGAACCACAATGGGGGCAGAATGGCTCTCCAATCCTGGCAAAAAGGAGTCGAAGGTAATCATAGATCTCTGTCACGGTACCCACAGTAGAGCGTGGGGTCCGTGTCACGCTTCTCTGGTCAATGGCAATTGCAGGCGAGAGGCCTTCCATCGATTCCACGTTTGGCCTCTCCATCTGTTCCAAAAACTGCCGTGCATAGGCGGAGAGGGATTCCACGTATCGCCGTTGTCCCTCTGCGTACAGGGTGTCAAAGGCAAGTGTGGATTTTCCCGAGCCACTTAAACCAGTGATCACCACCAGGCGATTCCGTGGAATCTCCACATCGATATTCTTTAAATTATGAACCTGGGCTCCCCGAATGATGATCTTATCCATCTTTAAAAAGGTAACAAAAAAAGAGTGACGAGTAAACCCCGTTAGAAAATTTTTGGCTCTCTAACGAGGAGAAGGCTCACACGGGACATTCGCTCTCATGAGGAAATTGCCTTTATTCCCGCTGCTCGCTCCGTTAGAAGTAAATTCGCAAGGGGAACTCCTGGTTTAAAATGAGAAATTTCTAATGGGGCAAGCAGTGAGGCTTTCTAACGGGGTAAACCCCTTAAAAGCAAATCATACGAATGATAGCGAATCTGCCGAATCATGGGTCGCCGTTCAAGTGATTCGCCCTATTCGCCATCCTTCGGGTCATTCGTCTCAAAAAAAATACTTGACAAATCGGACGGGGGGGCTATAATGAGCTTGGTTTAGTTTATTAAACTATTTTCTTGTTATAGTTGCTTACAAATTATTAAACAAAATTCTTCTTATACTGTTTGCGCCGGATTTATGAAGATCGGAGAGCGAATTAAGAACCTAAGACAGATGAGCAACCTGACTCAGGAGGAACTGGCGGCCAGGGCGAACCTGACCAAAGGCTTCATTTCTCAGGTCGAGAGGGACCTCACTTCTATCTCTCTAGATAGCCTGGTTCAGATCCTCGAGGCCATGGATGAAAACATCTCCGACTTTTTCAGAGAGACCTCTCAGGAGAAGATGGTCTACCGGGAAAAGGACCGGGTCCCCATCGAAAAAGAGAGGATTCAGAGATTTGAGCTCCTGGTCCCCGGTTCCACCAACCGGAGACTAGAGCCGGTGTTGCTGACCCTCAAACAGGGACAGGCAACCCCGAAAGAGAAACCCCATGAGGGAGAGGAATTCGGGTTCGTCCTTCAGGGGAGGGTGAGCCTCCGGTTTGGAAGAGAGATAACGAAATTAAAGAAGGGGGAATGTTTTTACTTCTGGGCTGAGAAGGAGCACTGGCTTGAAAATACAAGTTCCCGTAATGTCGTCATCCTCTGGGTCACTTCTCCCCCTTATTTCTAATCCTTCATTGAAAGAAAGATTGAGAACCGAAAGCACTGGGACGTCATTTGTTCACGGGGTTCTATGGCTTTGACCGTAAAATCCTCAACGATATGGAAAAGGTGAACCCCGTTAGAAGACCTTCGGCCCTCTAACGGGGTTCGCTCCCATAAAGAACTTACCTTCATCCCCGCTGCAAGTAGCGAGGCTCTCTAACGGGGTGAAAAGAGGAAGGATGGTTAAAAGAACCATCGTAGGAGCGTGTGGTTGATTCATCATGGCTAAAGTACTGATCATAGGAGCGGGTGGCGTAGGGTCCGTCGTTGCTCATAAACTTGCAAAAGTCCCACAGGTGTTTACCGATATATTGTTGGCAAGCCGTACCAAATCAAAGTGCGATCTAATTGCCAGAGCAGTCGGAGCGGATAAAATCAAGACGGCTCAGGCGGATGCCGATGATGTCCGACAATTAGTTGAATTATTTAAAAGCGTTAGACCAGAAATCGTCATCCATGTCGCTCTCCCTTATCAAGATTTGACCATCATGGAGGCTTGCCTTGAAACGGGAGTCAATTACTTGGATACCGCAAATTATGAACCAAGAGAGGTCACCAAATTTGAATATAAATGGCAATGGGCGTATCATGACCGATTTAAGAATGCAGGGCTCACAGCCATCTTAGGTTGTGGCTTTGATCCAGGAGTCACAGGAGTTTTCACCACCTATGCAGCCAAACATCATTTTGACGAGATTTACACCCTTGATATTGTTGACTGCAATGCAGGCGACCACGGAAAGCCATTTGCAACGAATTTCAATCCGGAAATCAATATTCGTGAAGTGACCCAAAGAGGGAAATACTGGGAAAATGGCAAATGGATTGAGACAGAACCCCACGCACTTCACAAACCGTTAAATTATCCTAATATCGGACCCCGCGAGTCCTATCTGATTTACCACGAAGAATTAGAATCGTTGGCTCAACATTTCCCAAGTCTCAAAAGAGCTCGATTTTGGATGACCTTTGGACAGGAATATTTAACGCATCTACGGGTGATTCAAAATATTGGAATGGCAAGCATTAAACCTATCTTGTATGAGGGGAAAGAGATTGTGCCTCTTCAATTCCTCAAAGCGGTATTGCCCAATCCGGGCGAACTCGGTGAATCTTATTCAGGTGAAACCTCCATTGGTTGCCGGATCAGAGGTATCAGGAACCATAAGGAGAGAACATATTATATCTATAATAACTGTAAGCACCAGGATGCCTATAAGGAAACGGGGGCACAAGCCGTCAGTTACACGACTGGAGTGCCAGCCATGATTGGTGCGATGATGTTGATTATGGGTAAATGGAAAAAGCCTGGCGTCTTCAACACTGAAGAATTTGACCCGGACCCATTCATGGAACAATTGAATATCCATGGACTCCCCTGGCACGAGTTACACGATGTCGACCTGGAATTATAAGTCTTGTGAAACTGGAATGATGGAACAATGGAATAATGAAAAAGTAAAAGGTTAAGGCTAAGGTTAAGGTTGAGAAATTCTCGACCTCAACCTAAACCTCGACCTGATCATGTTTCATCCAGTATTCCAGCATTCCAATTTTCCCTGAGAACCATGCCTATTGACTTTAGAAAGATTCCAACACCCTGTTATGTGATTGATGAGCTGTTGTTGCGAAATAATCTGGAATTAATAAAAAAAGTTAAAGAGGCCGCCGCGATTGACATTCTCGTTGCGTTTAAAGCTTTCTCGAATTGGGGTGTATTTCCGATCTTTAAAGAATACGGCTTTGGCGCTTCAGCAAGTTCAATGAACGAAGCACGATTAGCATTTGAGGAACTCGGAGTAAAAGCGCACACGTATTCGCCTGCCTTTGAAGACAAGCAGATAGCAGACATTTTGAAATATAGTAGTCATATTTCCTTTAATTCCCTAAATCAATTTCGAAAGTACTTTAAGATCGCCAGCCACAAGGGTGTTTCAATTGGCTTGCGCGTCAATCCTGAGTTTTCACATTCTCCCTATGACATTTATAACCCTTGTAAGCCCGGCTCTCGATTTGGCATGACTGCCGAACAGCTTGCCGAGGCCTTACCGCAGGGAGTTGAAGGTTTTCATTTTCATACGTTATTTGAGGCAGATTCCCTTGCGTTGGAAAACGTGTTGGCTGTTTTTGTAAAGAAATTTGGCCAGTTTTTATCTAAGCTAAAATGGGTGAACATGGGCGGTGGTCATCTGATCACAAAAAAGAATTACGATATAGACCATTTGATTAAAGTCTTGATGGATTTCAAAAATAAGTCTGAGGTCGAAATCATCTTAGAACCCGGAAGCGCTTTTACTTATCAAACGGGTTATTTGGTCTCCACCATATTGGATATCGTTGAAAATAACGGTATCAAGACTGCAATTCTTGATGTTTCATTCACCTGCCATATGCCCGACTGTTTGGAGATGCCCTATAAACCTGCCATCTTGGGTGGCACTGATGAAAGGATAGGAAAACCGACCTACAGAATGGGAGGGATTAGTTGTCTGGCGGGCGACTTTATGGGAAATTGGTCATTTGATAAAGAATTAAGGTCCGGTGATAAAATCATATTTGATGACATGATTCATTACACGACTGTAAAAACGACCATGTTCAATGGCGTCCCTCATCCTTGCATTGGAATTTGGAGTGAACCGTCAGGATTTAGACTCATTAAGGAATTTAATTATTGGGATTATAAAAATAGATTATCTTGATCTGTTTCTGACTGGAGTGATAAAGGGGATAGACTAGAGGTTGGGCGAGGGAATGGGGTATCTTAGGGGAAAGATAATTACTGAATGTTGAAGGTGTTACCCCTGGGCTCTTTATTTGAACAGGTTAGGTGAGAATCAGGCATGTAATGATAGGCAGAATTATCTTATCATAATATAATTTTTCTGTCTAATATCTGTTGAGCGGCGCGTAAACGCGCCGCTCAACAGCGAGCTGCTTCGCCAGCGTCTTGTGGGCGGCGCAAAAGAAACGCGCCGCCTAACAATCCGCTGGAGCCTCGCGTCGCCTCGCCGTCTGGCTCCGCCTGCCGGCAACCGGCGCCTGCTCGGCTCAGCTCGCCGTTATGCGAGGATCGGTTGAGGGATGAACATGTCAGAAGATAAACTCATTGAGGTTTTCCTGAATCCTCTTCAATTCCTAGAAATAGATGAGCCTTGGGCCTCCTTGGAGAAAAGGGAACCCTCGCTTAAAGCTGTTCTTGACTTCATTTGTACACCCAGCATCGGTTCAGATTTGAAAAGTCTAATCGAGAGATATAGAAAAATCAGCGTAGAGAAAACTCGGCTCTTTGCGGCGCCGCATGAACAAAGAATTCTTGACAAGCTTGTGTGGCCGTTGCGGAATGCCAAAGCAGGATACACGTGTGGCAACTATCTTGGCACCATTGCTCTGTGTGGCATGGTCGCCGAAATGGTTGCTATACTCCTATTCCAGATCACCAGTTTCCGCCTCAACAACAGACCGATGTCAGAAAAGGATCAAATATCGGTGTTCGGACGCAAATTCGAAAAGCTGGGCCAGGATCGTCGGGTTCAAATACTATCAGCTTATGGCGTCATCGACAAGAATTTGGAAGAAGCATTTGAGAGTATACGTATTACTAGAAACCGGTACTTACACCTGTGGTCACAGGATCATGAGCAGTTGCCTGTTGATGCCGTGAAATCATTTGAGGCCGCGGTGCTTCTTGTAGTATCCGTCATAGGTCAAAACATAAAGGATGGGAAACTCGTCATGAATCCGGCGCTCGTCAGATATCTTGAGCAGAAGGGAACTTATAAAGCAGAAGACTAATATAGCGCATAACAAACGGCCGGGTCGCCAATAAAACTGGCTCCCGCTGAAGCCTAGCGTTGAGGCTGCAGAAAAAGTCCCCAAGCAGATTTTTGGGCGAGATGCAGAAAAAAGTGACCTCATAGAATGCACCACAATCAACGATCTCATACTTGGGAAGAGTCAAGTGACCCCCGAAAACATCGTTCTCACTCGTCAAAAGGACTTTTTCTACAGGCTCGTTTAGACAGACAAGACAGGATGGGCACAGTAACTGGCAAATCCAGAGATAGGACGAGGCATGACGACGCACCTCTCTGCACGACTCGCCTGGCATGACCGCGGATGGGACGGACGGATCTGCGACGCTCCGCACCTCAACGCCCACTGCATCGTCCACCAGCACATCCGCGACTCGCGGGAGGATGACAAGGAGCGTGGGGCCGCCGGCACGCCGCTCGCCGAGCTTGACGGGTGGTTGCCGCCCTGCTCCCGTGATCCGGCCACCTACGCCGGCCGCGGCTTCGCCATTGTGCATCGAGACCCGCTTGAGTTTCGGAAGCTGCCGTCGGTCTCGGAGGACATCCCCCCGTACTCCTCCTGCCCGGCCCCGTATCGCTGGATGCGCGAGGAGTTCTTCCAGGAGGTCTGCGAGGCGGAGGACCTGTCGATCCGAGGGCCGGACGAACCCCGGAGCAACGGGTGGGTCTTCGAGCCAGATCGCCAGCGGGAGCTTCTCAAGCGGTTTTGGGGGAAGCTGGAACCGGAGAACTCCCTCATCTTCTACTACTGCAACCACGGCAATCCCCTCGACGAGAACACGCCCCGCATCGTTGTCGGCGTGGGAAGGATCGCTGAGGTGGGGTCGCAGCTCTACTTCGGCACGACGCCCAAGTACCAAGACCAGTATCCGGTCTGGTCGCGCCGCATCACCCAGGCCTACCCCGACCAGGGTGTTCGCATCCCGTACCAGGAGTACCTGCGAGGCGGTCACTCCACGGACGACATCATCTGCCGCGTGCCGCGGAACGCGTTGCTCCCCTTCTCCTACGGTGGAGAGCACGTCTCCGACGACGTAGCCGTCGCCATCCTAGAGCGCCTGATCCAGTGCGTGGAGCGTGTGGGCGCCGACGGGCACGTCGCAGGCGATTGGGAGCGGCGCCTCGCCTGGCTCAACGATGCGCTGGCCGAGGCATGGAGCGGCCGCGGTCCCTTTCCCGGGGCCGGCAGCGTGCTCCAGTATCTCGGTTTCTTGAAGGGAACCTCCTTCCAGCGGGCCGTCATTGCGTCGATGGCGAAGCAGGGCGAGAACCCCTGGGACTACGTCCTGTCGATCCTCGAAGGGAGGGCCGAGCCGGACGGGGGACCCTACAAGGCCGGGCTCCTCAAGGCGCGGGAACGATGGGGACTCCTCAAGTCCCGCCAGGCGCTTCTGTCCAAGCTCGCGCGGTTCGAGCTTTCTCCAGGCCAGGTCCAGCGAATCGCCAATCCGGACCAGCGGGCGGCGAGTGGCATCGACGCCACCGAGGAGGCGTTGGTCGCCAACCCGTACATCCTGGCCGAGAGCGACCTCGGGGCGGTGGATTCCGATCCCGTGGCCTTGGAGACCATCGATCACGGTCTACGACCCGAAGGGAACGCCGCGCTGTTCCCCGATGATGACGAGGTTTCCCACGACGACAGGCGCCGGGTTCGCGCCGTGGGAGTCGCGGTTCTCCAGGAGGCGGCCGGCAGCGGAGACACGGTCCTCACCTTCAGCGACTTCCTGAACCGCATCATTGAGCGTTTCCCCGAGCGGAGAGCGTGCCGACCGGATCGGGAGATCGTGGTGGCCGGAGCGGACTTCTACCAGAGGCTCCTGTGGATGGCCCTCGACTCCGATCCCGAGATGGTTGCGCTCAAGCACCTCCAGTTGCTGGAACAGCGCATCGCTTCGCTGATCACGCGGCGGGCCAAGAAGGTGAATCCCGCTGCCGATCCCCCGATCGACTGGCTCGCCGCGCTCAAGGGACTCTTCGGCGAACCGGAGTCCGACCGCGCGCGGGCGGCACTGGAAGAGAAGCAGGTGGGGCTGTGCACGCTGTTCTCGCGGAGACTGAGCGTCCTGACCGGCGGCGCCGGCACCGGCAAGACCTCGGTTCTCAAGGTCTTCCTTCAGGAGTTGGTCCGCGCCGAGGGTCGTCATCCGACACTCTTGCTGGCCCCGACCGGGAAGGCACGTGTTCGTCTCTCGACGAAGACCGAGCGCAATGCGATGACCATCCATCAGTTCCTGCTGAAGCAGGGCTGGTTCGTACCCGACATCTTCGCGCTCAGGGCTGAGAGCGATCAGAGTCCCTACCAGGCGACGACCGTCATCATCGACGAGTGCTCGATGATCCCGACGGACCTCTTCGGGACGCTGCTGCACGCCCTCGACTCCGGCCCTCTGAGTCGGCTGATCCTGGTGGGCGACCCAAACCAGCTACCCCCGATTGGCCCGGGGAGGCCCTTCGCCGACATCATCGATTGGCTGCAGAAGGAACACCCCGACTGCATTGCTCCCCTCAGCGTCTGCATGCGCACCGACGAAGAGGAGGGCGCCCCCGCCGAAGACAGCGTCGCGCTGGCCCTCGCCGACGGCTACCGGACATCGGTCGTCAGCCCGGGCGACGACGAGATCCTAGCCACCGCCGCTAGGGGGGAGTCGAAGGGCGACCTCGAGGTCGTGTTCTGGGACGACCACGACGAGCTGCTCGCCAAGCTGAGGGGCCGGATGGCGGAACTCCTTGGAATCCGAGACGACGACTACCAGAGCTTCAACCGTTCGCTCGGGATCGACACCAAGGACTGGGTGCGCAGCGAGACCTGGCAGATCCTCTCTCCGACGCGTGCCCAGCACTTCGGCACCGACGATCTCAACCGCCTCATCCAGATAGAATACAAGGGCGGGCTCATCGCCAACGCGAAGAACCCCTGGTCCAAGGTGCCGCGGCCGTTCGGGGACGAGGAGATCATCTACACGGACAAGGTGATCCAGGTTGTCAACCGCAGCATCAAGGGATGGCCGAGAGACACGGGTCTGGACTACGTGGCGAACGGGGAGATCGGGATCGTTCGCAACACGACGAAGGGGGATCGGGGAGACTACCTCGATGCCGTGTTCTCGACGCAACCCGAGGTGTCCTATCGGTACTTCAGGAAGCAGGTGGATGACTCCCTCGAGCTGGCCTACGCGCTGACGGTCCACAAGGCGCAGGGAAGCGACTTCGAGGTGGTCTTCCTGATCATCCCGCAGAAGGCGTCGACCCTGTCACGGGAGCTGATCTACACGGGCCTCACGCGCTTCCGGCGGAAGCTGGTCCTCCTCATTGAGAAGGACATCGAGCCGCTGCGTCGACTGCGCAGTCCGGACTGCTCGGACACCCGACTTCGAAACACCCATATGTTCACCTTGGCGCTCCGACGGGACGAGGTGAAGCGGCCCCATCTGGAGGCGCTCATCCACCGGACGCGGAAGGGAGTCGCCGTCCGCTCGAAGAGCGAGGTGGTCGTGGCGGACGTTCTCGACGTGCTTGAGATCAGCTATGCCTACGAGCAGCCCCTCTACTCTCGCTCGGACCCGAAGGACTTCCGCCTTCCGGATTTCACAGCGAGCTTCGAGGGGGACGTCTACTACTGGGAACACCTCGGCATGTTGAGCGTGCCGAGCTACCGCGAGGCGTGGGAACGCAAGCGTCAGTGGTACAAGGATAACGGCTACGCGGACCGCCTGATCACCTCGGAGGACGGGCCGGACGGCAGCATCGATGCGGCGCGGATCGAGCGGATCGCTCGGGAGAAGATTCGCAATGAGTAGGAAACGACACCCCGGACTCATCTGGTAGCAAGGACAATGATGATGGACGAACGAGACTCGCGCTCTGTAGGAGGCTCTCTAATCGAGGCACTTAGGAGGGACTTAGGGACTTAAGTTATTTAAGTTTCCGGATGGCTGTATCACAATCATGGACAGTCCGGACGTTCACCATCAGGAGGTAATTGGGTGCCGTCCTCTTCCAATGGAAATGTGAATTTGATACCGTATTTAAGTGACCTCGGGGCAGGCTCAAATAAATATCAACCAGTCAAGAAAGGGGTTGCTTCAGACTCTTGCTCATCTCGACGGTGGATGAGATTCATTGCATACTGGGCAGACTTTAGAAGGATAGGAAGACCAAAGATTTTCTGAATAGTTTGATGCACCTGGCCCGACTTGAACGGGCGACTTGTGGATTTGAGAATAGTGGAATGACTGTTCTTGGGCTCCATTTTTGAAGGAGAAAGATTGGTTATGTTCCAGAAGAATTTTGAAATTGCAAAAGACGCACCACCTCCTATGGCCTGGACCAATTATGAAAAGTTGATTCTGGAGGAATGGAAGACATTATTGTCATCAGGTAAATTTAAAGACGAGAAACGTTTTCAAGACTTCTTTGAACAACATCCCTGCATGCTCTCAGGGGTATATGGCTTACTATCCAGCCCGGACGTTTTCCCATCGGCCCTTATCTCAAAACCCGTCTTGCCAGATTTTACGCGAAAGATTCCTGATTTCATGTGGATTACATTTGACAGCGTAAATATTTATCCAATCCTTATTGAAATTGAATCGCCAGCGAAACAATGGTTTACCGAGAAAGGGAGACCAAGAGCAGCATTAACTCAAGCGCACGATCAATTAAAGGAATGGAAAACATGGTTTTCTAAACCCCGAAATGCCGCATCTTTTGCGGATTATTACAATCTCCCGCCCGGACTTCGTGGCCTCTTTTTGAAACCATCATATGCTCTAATTTATGGACGGCGAGGAGAGGCTAATAGAAATACCCATCTGGCAGAAAAAAGGACTCATTT
>Ga0315282_10011410_pt1 | contig 13774 bp, 13 predicted proteins | sample YL17G07_20_MG_FD_203693 | JGI IMG/M metagenome (GOLD analysis project Ga0315282, IMG submission 203693) | Sediment microbial communities from Yellowstone Lake, YNP, Wyoming, USA - YL17G07_20 | ecosystem: Environmental > Aquatic > Freshwater > Lake > Sediment | place: USA: Wyoming | collected... | reverse complement strand
GGTCTTACCGAGGTAGCCAGAGGCATTCGGGCTTACAGCGACAGTCTCGAGCACGACCCGAACCGTCTCGAAGAAATAGAATCACGATTAGAACTAATTAGAAGTCTAAAAAGGAAATATGGCCAAACTATCACTGAGGTCCTTGATTACCTGGTAAAGGCGCAAAAGGAGCTGGATGAGGTTTCTCATTCTGCGGAAAGACACACTCAACTTGAGGAGGTAGGCACTTCTCTCAAGCAGGAAATGGGGCGAATAGCTTACCAGCTTTCAAGAGAACGCTCCAAAGTAGCGAAACAGCTGATGACCGAAGTGAAGAAAGAACTTCATGATTTGAACATGCCCCAGGTTGAATTTGAAGTATCAATAAGTCAACAGAGAGCTCAGGAAGGAATTCCTTTCCCCGACGGAGAGAGTTATGCCTTCAGCAATGAAGGGGTTGATACCGTAGAGTTCATGGTATCAACTAATCCTGGAGAACCCCTTAAGCCCTTGGCTAGGATTGCCTCAACCGGAGAAATCTCCCGTTTCACTCTAGCATTAAAGGGAGCACTTTCTGAAGCCGATAACATCCCGGTGCTTATTTTCGACGAAATCGATATCGGCATTGGGGGAAGGAGTGGAGAAATAATAGGTAAGAAGCTCTGCATTTTAGCCAAGAACCGCCAGGTGGTTTGCGTTACCCATCTTCCCCAAATCGCTGCTTTCGCCGACGCACACTTTAGTGTTCACAAGGAGGCCTCGGGTGCTCGAACTTTAAGCATGCTCGAGTACCTTGAGGGCGAGGCCCGTATTAAGGAACTCGCTATCATGCTTGCCGGCCTCCAATATACTGAAACTTCCCTTAATAATGCCCGCGAGCTTATGCACAAAGCAGAAATATGGAAAAACCCCCACCGCAATGGGATTTGAGAGCCCACTTTACCAACAGTCCGAACTCGGCTTGGTGCACTTTTTGACGAAATGTGCAGGACAAGCGAAAATTATCACGCTGGACGGGAGCTAAAGGAGAGAGCCTTTCTCAAAAAGTCGGTTAATGTGATAGAATCGGGCTAAAATCAGGAGGTGAGCCCGATGCCGCTACGGCCGTTAAATCGTGAACAAGTTTGGCTACTGCCACCAACTCTCGGCGAACTGTGACATGGAAAGTATTTGCCGATTTTGTCTAGCCGTCATATAATGAAGCATAGTATTAACATGTTTCAATTAACATTTGAGTAAATGGGTTGAGGTTGATGATGGAACGTGAAGAAACCTACCAAGTTGCACTTCCAGTTGCAGAACAAGAAGTTGTAAAGAAAGTAACTGATTCCGACAGACACAGAGCTAATGAGCTTGACGGCGCCACATGGACAAGGTATTCAATATCAATGTGGAGCGATATAAGAAAGAGCAAAGAAGAAACGGAGCTAGGGCATCCGGCAATATTTCCTATTGCGCTTGTATCGCGTATCATACGTTGTTTTACCAATAAAGAGGATAGGGTAGTGTTAGACCCGTTTGTAGGCGTAGGCTCCACAGCTATTGCAGCCGAGGGACTTGGAAAGATAGGTATAGGTTTAGAAATATCGTCTGAGTTTGCTGAGAAAGCGAGGATGAGACCCTGCTCGAAAGATATGTTTGACGGTGGTACTTCAGGTGAACGTAAAATCTACAATGCAGATGCCAATGACCTTTTGTCCTATGTTGAGCGTAATTCGGTGGACTTAGTGGTTACATCTCCACCTTATTGGGATATACTGCTTCAGAAGCGGACGGCAGATAATAAGGAAGTAAGACATTACGGAGATGAATCAGGAGACCTGGGTAAGATTAGGGAATATAAAAAGTTTCTAGAGGCTGTAAGTAAAATATTTCGTCTAGTCTATGATGTAATGAAGCCTACAAAATATGATGTGGTCGTAGTAAGTAATAGATTTGCGCAAAAAAGAGGAATTTTACTGAGGACTTAGGCATGTCTAAAACTACGGATGTTAGTCAAATTGGCTCACAAACAAAGACATTCTATCCTCTTGTTGGCAGTCTTTCTGACTACCAGAAGAATGTCAGCGAGATATTCTCTGCTATCCAAGCTCATAACTTTACCCGTGTCGAAGCTATCGAGTGGATGATGCGAAAATATGAGTCCAGCCGGGAATTTTGTCGCAAACTACTTGATATGCTTAAATCCGTCGGGCTAATTACTATTCTCGAAAAGCACTATAAACTGAATACTCCTGCTCAATGCTATCTACAGACAGGGCAGCCTGACGTGCTGGTATGGGTTTTCATCGATAAAGTGTTTGGCTTTGCTGAGGTAATCAACATTATAAGCGAAAGAGAAGCTATTGATTTCCACGCCCTCTCCACTGACAAGTCTACACTTCGCACTGAATGGGAAGCAAAGGTACTAATTAAGCTTTCACCGAGTCAGTTCGACCACAGATTGAACTGGCTTAGGGCACTTGGTTATGTAGACGTAGTAGCTAGACAGCATTTCCTAACTGACCGTGGTCTGAAGCTAGCTGCGGAAATCAACCAGAGGGCTGTTGTGACTGCTGAGGAAAAACAGAGAATCTCACATCGAGACCTAGAGGACAATATAAGATTCATCGGCAATTTTTTTGAGTTTGAAACGACTGCCAGAGCAAGTATAAATGACGTATTACCTTCCTACGCTTTGAAGCTCGTTGAAGGGGACCGCCAGTTAGATTGCTTATGGGTCAGGTATATCCCCTTTGGAGGGAAAATCAAATTTCCCATTGAGATTCATCTTGGTGGAAACATGGCAGATACAATAGATAGGTTAGAAACTGTATCGGAATATGTACAAAAAGCGGTTATCATTACGGGCGAAGAGCAAGAAAAGAAGATATTGGACAGGCTAAAGGTAAAAAAGTCGAGGTTACTTGATAAGCTCGTCATTGTTAGCATCGAAGACGTATATAAGGCTGTTCAAGCAACTAATGTGCTCAGGTCATTCACCACGAAGATTTTTACGGATTGAGGGCGCTGTCTTGAGCGTCAAGCTTATGGTAATTTCTAGTGCTGGAAAGAATCCTAGTATATAATTGGAGTTTATTTTGTAGGAGTAGCCATGCACTATCGAAATAAAACAGAGATGTACCCAGATGTCATAGCTTGGCTTGGCGGGGTCTTGAGAGCACGTTTTCAGGGAAGTGAAATTGACATAAGGGATACGCATGCCCTACTCCTTAACAAATATATCCGAAGTCATGGCCTTATGTATTATTTCCAAAGCAATATCTGGCAGACATACGATATCAAAGTTGACCTGACAGCCTTTATCAAGAGTCAAAAAAGTAAAGGGCTGATATTTGTTGAATGCAAAACTACGAATATTAGCCTTCTCAATGTTTCTCAGCTTCTTGGGTATTCCAGAGTAGCTTTACCATTATCATCGTATTTGGTATCCTCAACTGGTATCGGCACGAGCGTTCAAAGCCTTATCACAAAGTACGGGCGGTCAGACATTCTGGAATATCACTGGCGCAAGGGTGAAGCAGCTCGGAATATGATTATTGCAAAGTGGGAAAGTAATCTAAAGAGCATAGACCTTAACTCGGTTCTACCTCCCGGGGCTTCAGGGCAAGTGTAGTATTCTTGGCTAAGCGTACTATACAAGCTCGTCAATTGACGACAAGAGATAACCCTTTTGGAGAGTTAATGACTTACGTTGCACAATACTGACAATTGTTCAGTCTGCCCTGTCAAATAAGATGATGCAGCATGAACGTGTTATAATTACATTACGGGATGACTTTGAATAAGCACTCACTTGGTGGTGGACATGCCTGCCATTCCTGAGTTTTCGCATACGGAACTAGAAAGTATCTGTGGTGTCCTTGCTGATACAAGCACGGGGCTCACAGGTAGTGAGATAGGCAGCATCTTGGCACGACTGGATATTCCTGACCCAATGCCTACCATGACCAAGCGGCATCGTCTTTGCGAAGCCCTCGCTAAGCGTCAAGCACAAATCCGCTCGGGCAACATCGTGGGTGCGTTTATCCAGGAAGCAATGAAGCCTGTGCGGTATACAGGTAACCGTGTGCTCTTTGACTCTCGGCGCAATGCCCTGAATATCATCCTGGCCTTTTGTGGTTACTCGCTGGGGGAAGACGGAAAGTTGCGCTTGCGTGCTCAACCGGCTCATACACTCACTGAGGCCGAAGACGCTGCAGGGCGCCTTCGCTCGGAGTTATCCCGCCGAGGGGTACATCCCGATGTGTTGAAATTCTGCCGCCCGGAACTGCTCCAAGAAAACTACTTTCATGCGGTCTTCGAGGCGACAAAGAGCGTGGCAGACAAGATAAGGGAGAAGGCCGAAGTGGATGGGGACGGCTCCGAACTTGTTGACCGGGCCTTCGGTATCGGGAAACAAGCGATGCCACTCTTAGCATTCAATAGCCTTCAGACCGAGACCGAACGCAGTGAGCATATTGGCCTAATGCAGTTGATGAAGGGGATGTTCGGGGGCTTCCGCAACGTTACAGCACACGCCCCCAAGGTAAAGTGGCCAATTTCAGAGCAAGACGCCCTAGATTTACTTACTATCGCGTCATACCTTCATCGCCGCCTTGACACGTGCTTCAGGACACCCCGGCCGACATAGAAGTGTGGGTTTTGGGTGAGCCTCTGGCAATTGAGAGCTGATCATTTGGGGCTCAACGGATGGGTGATAAACAATTACTCAAAAATTTGTCCCAAAAGGTATTGACATTTTTAATATAGTCAATATAATATAATATTGGAAATTAGGAATGGTGTAACACAATGTGGAACGATTATGGAAAACCCAGCTTATTATCAGATTAAGTCCATCGTAAAAGTTTTCAGGCTTGTGGAACTCCTAGTTACCAAAAATGAGTTCCAATTAGCCGAACTCTGTCAGCTCCTCAAATTTCCTAAAACAACGGTTCATAGGATGCTTCTTACCCTTAAGTCATTGGGATATGTCGAACAAAATTGTGCAAGCCTTGGCTATATGGCTACCGTAAAGATTCTGGAGTTGGGGGGGGAAGTTGTGCAGAATTTGAAGTTTACCGAGATAGCCAAACCATTGATGATTAAGCTTTCCGAGGAGACCGGTGAAACTATCAATTTGGGTATCTTAGATGGCATAGATGTAATCTGCATTGACAAGGTAGAGAGCAAACAGCATTTGAAACTTGACCAACCTGTTGGATTTAGAGCTAAGGCTTATCATGCTGCCATGGGAAAGGCGATTCTAGCCTATTTATCTGAAGAGAAGAGGACACAGCTGTTTTCAAAGCATACCATCGGTCCTGGTACATCGAAATCGTTGACGACTCTTAATGCCATCGAAGAAGACCTTCAGAGGGTTCGGGAGCAAGGCTACGCAGTGGATAATGAGGAATATATCATAGGAGTCCGCTGTGTGGGGGCTCCCATCTTCGACCATAATCGAAAAGTAGTTGCCGGACTGAGCATCGCAGGCCCAGCTTTGCGTATAAATGAGGAAAACATTGAGTCCTTGACTAAATTAGTCACGGAGACGGCAGCTTTTATCTCAAATAGGCTAGGTGTGATTTAATGAAAAGTAAATATGACCCAGTATTAAAAATAATGTCAAAAACGCAATATAGGGGCGAAGTTTTTTTCAGGGTTGCGGGTGATGAATTTCTCGAAGTGGGATATGGAACAGAGGAAGCTGTGGCCGGCTTAAAAGAGATGCTTTTCAATATATTCAGAGTAATAGTTGTGAATAAGAAAGTGAAAGATGCAAACATAAAAGGTTTAAAGGAAACGGTTCCGGGGGGTCGAACTAATTTATATAAGTTCGACCCGTTAAAAATCAACATAAGAAAATTAGCTGACGAGATTAGCATAGTAGAGAGTGGGGTTGAGAGTATTGAAGATGAGGAAATCGAAGCACGGTTTATAAGGATGCCACTTGTTTTCGACGATAGCGAAGTGCATAAGGCTATAGAAAAATATGTTAGGGAGATCAAGCCAGAGGCGTCTAATTGTGAAAATGGAAGTAACTTGAAGTACATGGCAAGATACAACGGTATTACAGTAGAGGAGCTTAAGCAAAAATTCTTAAAAAATGAGTGGTTTGTTGCGATGGTTGGCTTTTTCCCGGGATTACCATTTCAGTTTCCGTTAAATCCCACTTGTGCAATAACATCGCCAAAATATAACCCTCCTAGAACCTGGACAGCTGAGGGCACTGTAGGTCTGGCAGATTTTTGTGCGAGTATATATAGCGTGGAGTCTAGTGGTGGCTACCAATTAATTGGTAGAACTGCTCCTATTTTTGATAGTAGCCAAAAGCACCCACAGTTCAAAGAAAGTCCAATTTTATTCAAACCCACGGATATATTGAAATATTATGAAGTATCAGAAGAGGAGTTGCGAGAGATACATAGATTGGTGCATCAAGAAAAGAAATGGGAATACGATATTACACAGAGGAAATTCTCTTTAAGGGAGTGGTTGAAATTCTGCGAAGGGGTAAAAGATGAAGCCGAGAAATTTAGAAACAAACAGGAATATGGTAGGAAAGTTACACCGCTACCATGAGGGTAAGCTATGTTGAAAGTGTTGAGTGCTGGTGTCCAAACTCTGGTTCAAGATTGGATGGGAAGGGAAGGATATCTAGATAAAGGCGTTGCTCCCTCAGGAGCAATGGATCACTTTGCCGTAAGAACCGGGAATCTGATTGTAGGTAATTCTCTAAATGAAGCGGTGCTTGAAATAACAGCTGGTCTTTTTGCTGCGGTATTTCAGACGGACACTGTTATAGCTATAACTGGTGCTAACCTAGCCCCGCAATTAAATGCAAATCCTATTCCGCTGTGGGAAGCCACTAAGATAAGCAAGGGCGCTGTATTCACCTCTGGGAATCTGCGTAAAGACACATTGGGCTTCAGGGAATATCTGGCAATTGCAGGTGGGATTGACGTCCCGATGTATTTAGGTAGTAAATCTACAGCTATTTACGGCGGATTTGGTGGTTATGAGGGGAGAGCTTTAAAAAAGGGCGATGAATTGAAGCTTTCAAAGCCAGGAGGGGATCTAAAAAGTATTGAAGGAAGGCGATTCAAGGTTGCTCTTATCCCTAAATATAGTAAAAATTGGGAAATGAGGGCTGTTCCAGGACCGGATGGAGTTCCAGATTATTTCAGCGAGGAAGGTATGGAATTTTTTTTTACTGAAGAGTTCCTCACGCAATTATCTTCAGACAGATCGGGGATTAGATTAGCGGGTCCAAAACTAAGGTGGGCTAAGGAGAGGGAGGTATCAGGAAGGCATCCCTCAAATGTGCTAATGGATCATGCGTATTCAGTGCCTGGAGCTCTTAATATATGTGGAGATACACCAATAATTTTCCCAAGGGAGGGGCCAACCCTAGGAGGTTACGTGTGTGCACTCACCGTTATTTATGCTGATCAATGGATGTTGGGACAGATTGTTCCAGGGAGAGATACGGTTAAGTTTATTTATTGTACCCCCGATGAAGCTACTCAAATAAGAAAAGAACAGGACAAAGTTTTTGAGGAAAAATCTATTATTCATTAGAGAAATATCAAATTAAGAAGGGGGAATAGAATGGAGAAGTATAATGTCGTTATTAATGCCGATATGGGTGAGAGTTTTGGAAGATATAAGCTGGGGAACGACGAGGAACTTATAAAGTATGTTACATCCGCAAATGTAGCTTGTGGGTTCCATGCCGGTGACCCTACAGTAATGAGAGAAACTGTTAGATTAGCTAAGCAATATGGTGTTGCGGTGGGTGCACATCCTGGGTTTCAAGATCTAAGGGGTTTTGGCAGAAGAATGATGGATATCACTCCTGAGGAAGTGACCGATAATATACTTTACCAGTTGGGAGCACTGGGAGCGTTCCTTAAAGCAGAAGGCATGAAGATGTGGCATATTAGCCCCCACGGTATGTTCAACCCTCTAGTTGCAAAGAATGAGAAATATGCAGAGGCTTTTATAAGGGGTATACAGGAATATAGTCCTGAATTAATCATAATAATAGAGAGTAAGAGCCTTCTATATAAAAAGGCTCAGTTATCTAGGTTAAAAGTAGCCGCAGTGGCATTTCCCGACTTGAAGTATGATTCTGAAGGCAACTGGATGATTGAACATGCTAAAAGGCCTGCTGATCCAACTGAGGTTGCTCGACAGGCAGTTTCTATAATTAAAAATCACAAACTTAGAACTATTGATGGAAAAGAGCTTGAGGCTCAAGCTGAAGTGTTATGCTTCCATGGAGATGCTCCAAACTCAGTGGAAGTTCTAAGAAGGGTGAGAGAGGAGTTTGGAAAGGAGGGAATAAATATAGTAAGCTGGTGAATTTCAATGAGTCCAAAGAAATAGGGGAAAAGTCTGCCTGAGTTTCGGAATTTACTCTATACAAAGGGAGGTCAAATGGCAAAGACGCTGAAGGAAATTAGAGAATTTATGGAAGGAATGGGAATCCCGGGGAGAGACCTTTGGGATCTCCCACCTTCGGCGAAAACCTTTCCAGATGGCGCCCACTGGAGAATAGAAATTTCAGGAGTCGAGGGTGCCTCAACCATGACCGCCATGATTGACGAAGCCAGGAAGAGGAACCTACCTATTCATCGAGTTATAGCCACTGTGGGCGGGGCAACATATTTTGACTTTGAAGAATTAAAAGCTATGGCTCAGATGGCACGAGATGAAAAGATAGAAGTGGTGATTACGGTGGGCCACCGCAAAGGCTGGGACGTAGGGTCAAAAGAGATGTCTACTGCCGAAGGCAGTATGCAGGGTTTTAGGTTGAGAGGGTCTGACAACATTTCCTATTGGCTTGCCGATATGATGAGAAGCATTGAAGCTGGTTTTAGGGGGTTTTTGGTTTATGACGAAGGAGTGCTTTCCATTGTAGCTAAAATGCGGGCAGAGGGTTTTATACCCAAGGAAACAGTTTTCAAATTCTCAGTTTTTGGCGGCTACTGCAGTGCTGCTGGAGCCAGTGTCATTGAATCAATGGGGGCCAATACAATGAATCCCTTGTCGGATGTTTCACTGCCGATTCTGGCCTCGATTCGAAAAGCGGTTAACATGCCTCTGGATGTTTATATAAGCATTGTCGATTCCTTTGGCGGAATGTTTAGAGCCTACGAGGCCCCGGAGATTGCCAGGGTCGCCTCACCCTGTTACTTTAAGTTCGAACCGGGAACTTCCGAGGGCGATATTTACAAGCCTTGGGTCACCGAGGGCTGGCATCAAGGATTTGTCAGGCAGAAAGTTAAAATGGCGTCCATTGTTAAAGAAATCGTAGAAAGGCATGCACCTCAACTCAAACTGTCGGGGAGAGGGCCATCTGATTTGGTTCTCCCATCAGGTGAGTAAAAAGGGAAATGCTGGCTAAGACAGAGAAAGACCTGTGGGCAGGAAGTAAAAGTCCTGCGGTGAAATGTCAAGTACTGAGTGATTGCACTTTAACACCGGCGCCGAGGGGGACAGGCTTTCGATAGAAGTCACCCCAAGGATATCGGCGTACGAGGAGGTGAGAAATGAAATAGAGTAATCTTTAGCAGACCAAAATCTAGTGAAGGAGTTTTTATTTATGAAAAACAAAAGGTTGTTAGCACCAGTTGGTAGCATCTTCGTAGCCTTGGTGCTAGCCACGCTCTCTCTTATGGCAGCTTGTGCCGCACCAACCCCAACACCAACACCAACACCAACTCCTCCTCCGCCGTTTAAGGTGGGCAATATCTATTACCAAACTGGTCCGTGCGCGCAGATCGGGAAATGCCAGTTCGCCTGTGCCGCGCTTGCTGCGAAAGAGATTAATGAGAGGGGAGGTATCCTAGGTGGGAGAATGATTGAGATACACCAGTATGATGAGGGCTACTCCGCTGAAGAATCACTTGCCTCGGTAAAAAAGGCGGTTGCTGATGGGTGTGAATTAATAGTAGGCTACAATGACTCTACAACCGCACTACCAGCACAGGCCTATTGCAGGGAAAAAGGGATTGTTCTTACAACAACCGGTGCCGGAACCAAACTACTAACAGAGGGGAGCTACCCAGGCTACTTCCGATCCGGTTTCATGTGTAGGGCTTCAGACAGAGCCAGGGCAAGGTGGGTAGAGGCGATGGGATATAAAACTGTTGTGTATCTTGCACCTGATAGTAAATACTGTATTGATGCTCTGGAAGATTATCGCTCTATTTGGGATGAGCCTGATAGTCCGGTGAAGCTCCTCAAAGTCATTTGGATTCCTTATGGTGCGGCTGACTGTAAGTTAGAAGCAACAGCAGCAGCAAGTTACAACCCTGATTTCATCTTTGGCAATACCTGGGGTGACCTGATGGTGTCTCAGGGAAAAACGCTTCAGGAGATTGGCTATAAAGGCAGCTGGACAGTTTGTTATAGCTTCATGCTGGATTATGTGGTAAGGGCACTGGGTGATGCCGGTAACGGTAGTTGGCACTGCTTCAACTGGATGTATGACTCCAGTGTGCCCGAAAGTAAACGCTTTTGGGAAGCGTTTAAGAAAGAATACCCAGATCCAGACATGGAGCCTACTGGTTTCCCAGAATCAGCTTACGAAGGAATGTGGATTACGCTTCTAGCTGTCGATGCGGCGGGTGGCGTTGGTGATCTACTAAAGTATGATCAGTGTCTAAAGGCTGTAGATTGGATGACTCCCCGTGGTGTTAAGGCTTACATCTTAGATAACAGGGAGCTTTGCCAGCCTAATTGGCTAAACGCTGAGCTTATGGATGGAAAGTGGATCAACATTACGCCTATGCCGGTGCTTGAAGAGGATTTCTATTGGCCTCCAAAAAAGTAGTTAATCCTCGAATCAGTGGGTTGTTTACAGAGAACCCCCCAATCCATACCGATTCAATCGGTATGGATTGGGGACTGTTATAAGGTTAGAGAAGGGTAAATAACTGTGGACTGGGCAACTCTTGGTCAGATGCTGTGGTGTGGTATAGAGCGTGGTGCAATCTATATCTTATTCGCCTTGGGTTTGACTTTGTGCTTCGGAGTCATGCGGATAGTAAATATGGCCCATGGTGAATTGTTCATGTTGGGTGCAATGGGCGTTTATTCGTTGATGACCTATTTTGGAATGTCCTTCTTTCCGGCCATGCTTCTTTGCATTGCGTTGGTTGCGATACTCGGGATTGCTTTTAATCGGGTAGCGGTTGAGCCTTTTGTTATAAGAAATCCATTGGCTGTACTCTTATCAACCATTGCAGTAAGCTTTGTACTAGTCCAAGGGGGCAATGCTTTTTGGGGTGCTATCCCAAGGACGCTCGAGTTCCCCTTTCCACAGGTCCTGAACGTCGCTAGCGTGTCGGTCTCAGCGAAAGGTATAGCGGCGGTTATCGTATCAGCAATAACAGTATTTACAGTATACTTATTCCTGACCAAAGCCAAGATGGGCAAAGCCATGCGAGCAACTTCCGAGAACGCGATTGGTAGCACTCTGGTCGGAATAAACGTTAAACGGATATATGTCTATACAATGATGGTGGCTTCAGCTATAGCAGCGACAGCAGGAATATTCGCTATGTCATCTGTAACTGCGTCTCCATCTATGGGGCAGGGGTTGCTTATAATAGGATTCGTGGTCGTAATAGTGGGAGGGATGGGCAATATTATGGGCTGCATTGTTGTCGGATTAACCCTGGGTATAGTGGAGGCTATCTTTGGTCAATACGTCTCGATGATCTTTAGGCAAGCGTTCCTCTATGGCATTATGGTAGTCGTGTTACTGGTGAAACCTCAAGGCTTATTTGGTGGGAGGTAGGTATTGTCAAGAGGTGATGTTCTCAAGTATTTAGTAATTTTGGCTCTGCTTATTGTTGTTCCTCCCGTCCTGCCAAAAGAGTATTTTAGGTATCTTATATTCTTATCTTGTGTTTTTGCTATACTAGCACTGAGTGCTGACATTATTATTAGCGGCGCAGGGCTGCTTACGTTTGGACATCAAGCATTCTTCGGTATAGGTGCTTACACGTCAGGTGCTCTAAATTTCTACCAAGGTGTGGAACCATTAGTTGGCTTTCTGGCAGCTTTTGTTGTCTCAGGTGTTAGCGGTATTCTTTTTGGGTATATTTGCCTGAGGAGATTAAGGGCAGTGTATCTAGCTATAGCCACGTTTGGATTGGGGGCAGTAGTATTCCTGATTGCCCGGAATTGGTATCAGTTTACTGGCGGGTTGACAGGGCTGCGTGGGCTTGACTATCCCTCTCTATTTGGCTTTGAAATTAATTCAGAGCTTCGGTTCTGCTACTTGGGATTGGCTCTGCTGTTGCTCACAAGCTACTTCATATATAGGTTATGGCATTCCCGATTGGGGCGAGCTATTATTGCTCTCCGTGAAAATGAAGAACTGGCTAGGTCCAAAGGGGTTAGCCCTATCTTCTATTATACTGTGGCATTTAGCATAGCATGCGCGTTTGCGGGTCTCAGTGGGGCCCTTTATGTCCATGAGATGGCTGTTGTCAATCCCATGTTATTTCAGTTCAACTACATGATAATAATATTTATCGCAGTGCTTGTGGGGGGAAAGGGCAGGCTACCAGGACCTATCATCGGTGCAACTATTTATGTTTGCCTGACTGAATTCTTACGTTTTGCTGAAAATCTGCGCTACGCGCTAATGGGAGTTATTTTGCTTATAGTTGTCACTTTTATGCCAAGTGGTGTATACCCGTTTTTGCTATCACAGGCGCACTCCTTTACAAACTTTATAAAGCAGTGGCTAAGGAGGAAAGGCTATGGCACCAATCCTTAAAATCATAGGAGTGTCAAAGGACTTTGCAGGATTGAAGGCACTTCACGACGTGGATGTTCAGATCCAGGAAGGGGAGATACTTGGCGTCATTGGACCAAATGGATCGGGAAAGACGACTCTGACAAATGTCGTAACGGGATTTTTGCCGCCAACCGCTGGGTCGGTGGTATATAAGGAGAGCCTCATCAGTGGCTTACCGCCAGAGATAATTGCAGCAAAAGGCATAGCTAGGACATTTCAGATTACTAGCATATTTCCTAATCTAACTGTTGAGGACAATGTCATCGCTGCTAGCTACCTCAGAACAAGCGGTAGCCTTTGGGGGGCATTCCTTCATACAAAAGCTTACCGACGAGAAGAGGCGAAACTAAGGCAGCAAAGCATTGAAAGTTTAACCTTACTGGGGTTGCAAGGGAAAGGAAGTGCTCCCGCCAACACCTTAGGTCTCGCAGAACAAAGACGACTGGAAATAGCACTAGCCCTAGCTATAGCCCCCAAGTTACTGCTGCTTGATGAGCCAGCGGCTGGGCTCAATGTAACGGAAGCTCTAGAGTTAGTACACTTGCTGAAATCAATTCACAGGAAGGAGATTACGCTTGTGGTCATTGAACATAACATGAAAGTAATCATGCAACTATGCAGCAGGATTGTGGTCCTTAACTACGGGGTTAAGATTGCCGAAGGAACTCCAGAGGAAATAGCCAAGAATGATGAGGTTATCTCGGTCTATTTGGGGGGAGAGTTAGAAAGTGCTTAGGATTAAAGACTTGAATGTACATTACAAAAAAGTTATTCAAGCATTGAGAGGAGTGTCGATAGAGGTCAATGAAGGTGAGATAGTGGCGATTATCGGGCCTAATGGGGCAGGTAAAACAACTCTATTGATGACTATTTCCGGCATAATAAGGCAGACGTCTGGGACCATTGAGTTCTTAGGCATAAGGACAGATAAAGTGGCAGCGCATGCTCTGATTAGGCTGGGCCTTGTTCAAGTACCCCAGGGTAGAA
>Ga0315282_10011408_pt1 | contig 13775 bp, 11 predicted proteins | sample YL17G07_20_MG_FD_203693 | JGI IMG/M metagenome (GOLD analysis project Ga0315282, IMG submission 203693) | Sediment microbial communities from Yellowstone Lake, YNP, Wyoming, USA - YL17G07_20 | ecosystem: Environmental > Aquatic > Freshwater > Lake > Sediment | place: USA: Wyoming | collected... | reverse complement strand
GGGAAGACGGGGATCAGGTTCAGCGCGCCCCATATCACGTTGACCCACATCGTGTACTCCAGCACCTCGTCCCAATACGGGTGCTGCAAGGCCACGTACTTGTTCGCCGCCGCCCAGCGCAGGCCGAAGACGAGCGCCGCCAGCACGAAGCCCGCGCCCGGGCCCCACAGGAGTTCATGGATGCGCGGCCAATGCCGCTGCGTGTCGCGCTCCGACACGCACACGCCGTAGCAGAAGTACAGCACCACATGGTTCTGGCGGTCGCCGTAGCAGCGCCCGCACAGCGCGTGGCCGAATTCGTGGACCAGCAGCGACAGCAGAACGCAGCCGACCTTGGCCAGGACCAGGCCGAACGGATCGCTCCGGCTGTAGCTCAGGATCAGCGCCCCCACCCAGAACAGCGGGTGAATCCGCACGGGGATGCGCAGCAGGGCAAGCTTCAGGTCCCAGGCCGTGCGTGGCGGTTCGAGCAGGATCATTGCCGGGATTCTAGGTTTGCGATTTGCGATTTGCGATTGGATTTTGGCCGCGCAAAACCGAAGATTGCACTTCAGCTATGGAACGGCCCGTTGCATTGATCACCGGCGCGTCAGGCGGCATCGGCCGCGCCTGCGCCCTCGCCCTCGCCGGCGGTGGCATGGGCTTCCAGCCCATGACGGACCACGGACAGGATGTCCGTGCCACGGGTTGCGACCTTGCGCTGCAGTACCAGAAGAACGCCGCCGTGCTGGAAACGCTCGCCGCCCAAGTGCGCCAGGCCGGCGCTGTCCGCGCGGCGCTCTTCCAGGCCGATCTGTCCGCGCCGGGCGCGGCGGCGGCGCTGGTGGAACGCGTCGCCGAACAGCTTGGCCCGCCGTCCATTCTGATCCACGCCGCCGGGCACATCGTCGAGAAGCCCATCGGCTTTACCGCGCCCGCCGAGTGGGACGCGCTCCTTGAAGTCCATGCCATCGCCGCCGCGGGGCTGGCCAAAGCCATGCTGCGCTATCTGCGGAAGAGCGAGCACGGGCGCATCGTGTTCATCGGCAGCCTTGCCGGTTCGGCCGGGCTGGGCAACGGCGCCGCCTACGCGGCCGCCAAGGGCGCTCTGGAAGGGCTGTGCAAGAGCCTGGCGCTCGAAACCGCGCGCTGGAAGACGACCGTCAACGTCGTCGCGCCCGGCTACGTTGACACCGCGCTGACCGCGGGCCACGACGCCGACAAGCGGGCCCAGGTGTGCGCGAGCATTCCGCTGGGCCGTTACGGCACGCCGGACGATGTCGCCGCCGCCGCCGCGTTCCTTTGTTCGCCGCAGGCCGCGTACGTCACCGGCCAGACGATCATCGTTGACGGCGGCTTGAGCCTGGGGTGAACGAGCGAGCATGCGAGACCATCGGTTGACTGCGCCGCACCTGGCCCTCGCCCTGGGCTGTCTGCTCTTGTTGACGGCCGGCGCTGCCCGGGCGCTCGACAAGGTTGACGGCGAGTCGAACGGGGCCAACTATGATGAGGTCATCCGCGACCTGATCGCCAACTTCAGCCGCGACAGCAGCACGGCTCAGGACGCCGCGTTGAAGCTCGCCAAGCTTGGCAAGCGCGCCGTGCCCGTCCTCTCGGAACTGCTCAGCGCCAATCTTCCGCCCCCGCCGCCGCCCGCCGGCACGCCGCCGCCGGAGACGAAAGGCAACCCCCAGTTGGCGTTCTACTCCGTCCTCGCGCTCTCGCGCATCAAAGCCGTCGACGCCGCCAAGCCGCTGCTGCCGCTGCTGGGCAATGAGAAAGGCAGCCCCGAACTGCGCACGCTCGCCCTGGAAGCGCTGGGCCTGGAGCTGCTCGCGGACAGCGCGCCCGTGCTGCAGAAGATCGCCGCCTCCGACCCTGACACGCAGTTGCGCAAGAAGGCATACGCCCAGCTTTCCGTCATGCCCGCGTTCTGGGTCAAGGCGGAGAAGCTGTTCGTGGACGCGCTCTCCGACCCCGACGGCGAAATCCGCACGCTGGCCGCCCGGCAATGCTACTACTGCCGCATCTACCTCAGCGCCACGGACAAGCTGATCGAGGTGGCGGAGAAAGACGCCGAACCCGCCGCGCGCCTGAACGCCATGCTGGCCTTGTCGCGCATGCGCGCCCGCAAGGCCGTTCCCGCGCTGGCGCGCCTGGTTTCCAGCGCCGACACGCCCCCCGCCGCGCAGCAGCAGGCGTTGCGCGCCTTGAACGCCATCACAGGCGTTACCCTGAAAGACGCCGCCGCCGTGCAGAACTGGTGGAAGAAACTGGGCGAAGCGGAATACGCCAAGCTGGAAGCGCCGCCGCAGGCGCCCCCGGCCGGTCCCACGCAGCGGGCCGTTGTGGTGCCCGCCGACAACGTTCCGCCGGACGACCAGGGCCGCGACAAGGATGCTCGGGACAGAAAGGCTGCGCCATGACGTCCCCGGCCGCCGCCTCAAGTCCTCCGCTGGACGCCTCGCCGGCAAGCCCCTGCCAGCCGGCGTTGGGCGCCGGAGCGTCTTGGGCCGAACAGAGCGGCAGGCTGGTGATCGCCCTCTGTCTGGTCACCCTGCTCTTCGTGCTGTGGACGCCGCGCCTCGAAGCCGCCGCCGGCTGGACCGCCAAGGAACTGCGCGTGCTGCCGCGCATGAGTTTCTTCGTGCTCAGCGCCCTGGTGGCACTGATCGTACAAGGGGCGCGCCCCAGCCGCGCCGTCCTGCTCGGCGGCGGGCTGCTCTGCGCCGCGGCCGCGCTCTGCCTGCTGCCCTGGGCCGAACTCTGGCAGTTGCCCGTTCCTGTGCCGAAGCCCGGCGCGGCTGCTGCCGACGTTGCGGTTGAAGCCACGGACCGGAGGATCATGCTGCTGGCGGGACCGGTGCTGCAGTTGCTGCGTCTCCAGGTCTCGCTGCTCGCCGCCATCCTGCTCGGCACATGGCTGGGCCGCCGCATTCAGGCTTCCTCTCATCTGGTTGCCATGCTGTGCTGCGCCATCGCGGGCGACGTCTGGCTCAACACCTTCCACGTGCCCGACGCCGCCGCCGCCACCCATCCGCTCCGTCTGCTGCGCCTGCCGTGGCCGCCGCCGCTGGGGCATCTGGGCCCCGGCCCCGCCTGCACCGATCTGCTGTTCCTCAGCGCCACCATCGAAGCCGCGCGCGGCCTGCGTTTCCACATGTTGTCGGTGGTGCTGGGCGCGGTGTCCGGCTACTGCGCGGGGTCGTTCCTGGGACTGGACCCCTGGCCGGCCTGGCCCGCGCTGTCAATGGCGCTTTTCACCAGCGGCGTGCTGGTAGGCTGCTGGCCGGAACTGAAGTGCAGCTTTCAGGACACGGGCAAAGCGCTGCTGCTGGGAGCCCTGTTGCTGGCGGCCCTGCTGGCGCTTGCCTCGCTGCAGCGCGCGCTGACACCGCCCCCGGAACCGTCTCCCAGCTTCGCGCGGCACAGGTACGTGACGTGACCTGTGTGGCGCGCAAGAAAAAAGGGGCGCTGCACAGGCAGCACCCCCGTACCCGACATGCTCCTCAACGCTGAGGAGGGTTACGCGCTAGTTGGGGATGTAGACCTTCGTCCCGATGGCCAGGTGGTTCGGGTCCTTGAACTGATTGGCCTGGATGATCTTGCCGACCTTTACGTTGTACTTCCGCGAGAGCGCGTAGAGCGTTTCGCCTTTGGCCAGCACGTGGTAGCGTCCGCCGGCCGCGGCCGTCGGATCCTGCTGGACGGCAACCGCGGCAGCAGGCGCAGGCATGGGCGTGGGCGCCGGCTCGACGAAGGCGGGCAGTGCCCGCGACTCGCCCTTCTTCTGCACGGCGTAGTCGTCCGTGCTCGAAGACACGGGGAGGGCCGGCGCCGTTGTCGGCGCGGGCTCCGGGCGCACCGGTTCGCTGAGCGATTGCGGTGGCGGCACTTGGGCGTCGGCGGTGCTCTTGCCGCAGCCGCTGCAGAGCAGCAGGCCGCTCAAGGCCACGGCGGCCGCGGCGGCGCTGCAAAGACGTGACGAAACTGATAGCATGTGTGATCCCCCCAGGATCGAGAAAAGCACAGGCGGCAGACGCCTGGATGTTCACCGGGCGGGCCCCCCGGCCCGCCACATGGCTTGTTAAGCGTTGTCGTCCTGCTGCGGCAAGGACTTGAGAAAAATCGCGTCGCGGAAGGCGAGCCAGTTACTTGCCACCCGCTGCCTGTGCCTCTACTCTTGAGTGTGTCACGTCCTGATTCGAGAGGAGACTGCCGATGTCCAAGGAGCTGCCCGACCACAACGACGCCGAGATCGTCCTCAAACTGTACGACCTGCGCCGCGAAGCCGTGATGCGCCAGTCCCGCGACGCCATCGGCAGCCAGTTCTGGCCGAAAACGTACGAGGACTTCAGCGCCGTCACCAAACCCGACCATCCCTTGAACACCGCGTTCCGCCAGGTCTCCACCTACTGGGAGATGGCCTACAGCTTCGCCAGACACGGCATCGTCAACGCCGATTTCCTGATTGAGAACAGCACCGAAGGCCTGTTCCTGTATGCGAAGGTGCAGCCCTTCCTCGAACGCTTTCACCGGGAGGCGAACCCGATGGCCTTCAGGAACGCCGAGTGGATCAGCACGCAATGCGACGAAGGCCGCCGGCGCTTTGAGTTCGTCCAGGCGCGCGTCCGCAAGATGCTGGAGGCGAAGTAGCGCACATGAGCGCCGGCTGGCAGGAATTCGTCCTGTATCTCGTCTTCGCCGCGGGGACCGCCGTCTCTTTGTTCGCCTTCATGTGGGGGCGCCGGGTGAAGCGCAGCAGCAGCGCGCCAAGGGCCGTGCGCGAAGACCCTGCGTTTGCCGAGTACGTCGGCAGCGGCATGACGCTGGGCGGTGAAACGGAAGTGACCGCGCCGGACCCGAAGGCGCTTCTGGACATTCTGGCAGTGCACCTGGACAACCCCGCGAACTACATGAACGCGGTCTGGGCAGGGCTGGGAAAGCGCGTCGGCCAGATGCATGTCGAACGCACGAACGACCAGGAATTGAGTTTCACGACCGAAGGACTGAACATCGCGGAGGGGTTGGTGCGGGCCGAAGCGGGGCCGGTGAGCGGTTCGGTGCGGGTGCGCTTTAGCGTGCGCCTTTCCGGCGGCACGGGACTCATTACTGCCGGCCAGGTCTGGGCGCTGTTGCTTGGCGTTCCCGTCTCCATCATCGTTCCGGCGGTGATCTTCACGTATGTGCTTGGGTCCAGCAATCCCGCCGTGAGGGGGCAGTTCATGCAGGTGATCCAAGTGGGGCAGGTGCTGTGGGAGCCTTTCCTGCTCATCGGGATTGGCACACAACGCCTGAAGTGGTCGGGACGCCACCTCGAGATGCTGATTGCTGCCGCGGCCTTCGAAGCCCGAACAGGCCGGCCGGCAACCGCCGCGGTTCCCTCCATGCCCCAGCAGCGGTAGGACGACGGGGGCGGTCAGCTACGGCGTTTGGCATCAAGGGGCGGTAAGCAGCAGCCGATACCGTGTCCAGCGCCGGCGCCCCGCCCTGCAGCAGGCTTGATCTCCAGGCTGCCAAGGCTAACGTGTTTCCGGTTAAGCAGTTGAAGGTCTGGCGTGTCGCTTGAGTCTAATCCCCAGCGCCGGAGATAAGGGGAAGCGAACGTGTCGCTCTGGAAGTTCGTGCTGCGCCTGTGCGTAGGCATCCTCCTGGTGGCGTGCCTGCTGTACAAGCATGGCGTCCAGGCGCAGGAAATCCTGAACCGCATGCTCGAACTGCCCGTCCCGGTGCTGCTGGGAGCGCTCCTCATGAACCTGCTCGGCCAGGCGCTTTCCGCGTACCGCTGGGGGCAGCTTTCCGCGCTCGCGGGACGGCCCGTTGAGTTCCGGCGCCTGCTCGAGCTGTACTTCAGCGGCATGTTCTTCAACATGTGCCTGCCGACCTCGATTGGCGGCGACGTTGTGCGGGTGGTGGGCATGAGCCGCAAGACAGGCAGCAAGTCGGCGGCGCTCGCGTCGGTCTTCATGGACCGTAACGTCGGCCTGTCAGCACTGCTGGTGGTCGGCACCGTCGCTGCGCTGCTGTGGCCGACGGTCAGCATCCAGGCCACGTATCCTCCCGGCAGCCCCCAACCCATCATCGTACCGCTCTGGCCGCTCTTCCTGCTGCTCTGCTGCGGCTACGTGCTGGCCAACATCGTTCTCTTCAGCGACCAGTTCTGCAACCTTGTGACCGCCCTGATCTCGCGCGTCCGCCTGGGCATCGTGGGCCAGAAGATCGCGCGTCTGCACTCGGCGGTGCAGGAATACCGCATGCCGTGGACGCGCTACCTGTGGACCTTCGCGCTGTCGGTGGTCTACCAGGCCAGCGAGATCGCCCTGATCTGGCTGCTGGCCCGCGGCCTGCATATTGACGTTTCGCCGCTGGTCTTCTGTGCGCTGGTGCCGTTCCAGGCTGTGGCCTGTCTGCTGCCGATCACCTTCAACGGCATCGGCGTGCGCGAAGGCATCTTCTGCGCCGTGCTGATGGGGCAGTTGGGCCACGGCGTGAAAGATGAAGCCCTGGCCCTCTCGCTCATCTATCTCCTTGGTGTCGTCATGATCTCCAGCCTGCTGGGCGGGCTGGTGTACGTTCTCAGCGGCATCCAGCGGCCTTCACTGGCAGAAGCAGAAGGCGTTGCAGGATCGGCAACTGCCGGGGAATAGCCAAGAGCTAAGAGCCAATGAAGGTCTCGGTCCTCACGCCCATCCATAACGAGACCGCCAACATCCCGGAGTTGGTCGAACGCATCGAGAAGACGATGGAGGCCTGGCGCGCACAGAAGCCCGGCCGCGATTGGGAGCACGTGGCCTGCGACGACCATTCCACCGACGGCAGCCTGGACCTGCTGCGCTCGCTTGCCGCGTCGCATCCGCGCCTCAAGCCCGTGCAGAACCCGCGGCGTTCCGGCCAGACCGGCGGCTTCGACACCGGCTTCCGCCACGCCAGCGGCGACGTCATCGTCACCATGGATGCCGATCTGCAGAACCTGCCGGAGGACATCCCGTTGCTGGTCGGCCGAGTAGAGGAAGGCCGGCTCGACCTCTGCAACGCCATCCGCAGCAGACGCCGGCACGCCGGCATGCTCATCGCCATCTCCAAGCTCGGCAACGTCCTCATCCGCATGCTGATGGTCTGCCCCGTCAGCGATGCCGCCAGCAACTTCACGGCACTGCGCAGCAGCTTCGTTACAGACCTGACGCTCATTGAGAACGATCACCGCTACCTGATCCCGATCCTTGTGCGCCGCGGCCTGGAGCCAAGACGGATCGGCGAACTGCCCACGCGGCACGAAGCCCGCAAGCACGGCTCATCGAAGTACAGCGCCCTGCGCAAGGCGCTCACGGGCTTCCCCGAACTCTTGCGCTGCAGGAAGCGGATCAAGGCGGGGTTCTATGATCGGCCCTCGGGAAGGACAGCGTCGTGATCGGCGAGCAGAAACCCGGCGTCTGGTTGACGTTGCTCGTACTCGTCGGGGCGTACTTCGCCGTCACCGCCTGGAACCTCCATCTCCAGACTATTGTCAATCCGGATGAGCCGCGCTACGCCTGCCCGGCGCGCGAGATGTTACGCGGCGGCGACTGGGTCGTCCCTGAGTTCAACGCCCGCCCGCGCCTGCTGAAACCAATCGGCTTCTACTGGCTCATCGCGGCCACGGGCGCGGCGGGGCAGGCGGTCGGCCTGGGCCTGGCCGCCGCGCTGCGCCTCGGTCCGCTCCTGATGGGCTGGCTCGCGGTCGTCGCCACGTTGTTGCTCGGCCGCAGACTCGCGGGCGCGTGGTGCGGCGTCATCGCCGCCGTGGTCCTGATGACCACGTGGTTCTTCCATCAATGTTCGCGCGAACTCGTCGTGGACATGACTCTCACCGCCTTCATCACCTGGTCGTGGCTCTTCTGCCACATTGCGCTGGAGCGGATACGCACTGTGCGAGAAGCCAAGAGCCAGGAGCCAAGAGCCAAGAGCTTCCTGCCGTTGCTCGCCTTCTACCTCTGCCTGGGCCTGGCCTGCATGACCAAAGGGCCGGTCCTCGTGGCGCTGTTCGTCGTCGTTCCCCTCGTCATCTACCTCGCCTGGTCGCGCAGGCTGAGCGATCTCCGGCGCGCTGGCCTGTGGTGGGGCGCGCCTCTGGCGCTGGCGGTTGGCTGCTGGTGGTTTGTGGTCTTGTGGCAGCGCGGCTACACGCAGGAAGTGAAGGCCTTCTTCTTCACGGAGAACGTGGCGCGCGCGGTGGGCGGCAAGGATCACCAGAGGTACATCCCGTTCCTGTTCTACCTTCTCGACCTCGGCCAGAACTTCGCGCCGTGGGTCATTCTGCTGCCGTTCGCCGCGTGGTGGTCGCTGCAGCAGTGGCGTTCCGCGCGCGCAGCCGAAACCCGAAACCCGAAACCCGAAACCCGGCTGTTTCTCTGCTGCGCCCTCGGCGTCCCTTTCGTCATCCTCGGCCTTGTTTTCAGCAAGCGCGCGCTGTATCTGCTGCCGCTCTACCCGCTCCTGGCGCTGTGGGTGGGGTGGATGACTCATGACTTTGTCTGCCGCGCGGGCAGCGAACTGGCGTGGTGGCGAGCAAGAACGGCGGTGGGCAGTGTCTTGCTGACACTTGCCGTGGCCGCAGGAGTGGCGACGGCCGCCGGCGGCTTCCTTGGCGCCCCTGTTCAGCTCTGGCTGCTCGTCGCGTTCCTGCTGGCCGCAACGTACTGGGGCCTGCGCATCGCGCCGAGCGACCGCGTGGCCACGGTGGGCCAGGCCCTGATGCTGGCTCTCGCGTTGTGCATCGGGTACGAGACTGTGGCGCGCCCAATAACGGAATGGACGGCCAACCGCGCCGCCTTCTACTGCGAAGTCAACGAGCGCCTCGCCGGCAAGCCCGTCGTGCTGCTGGGCCTTAGTTCCAACGAAGCCGTGTGGTATCTCGACAGGCCGAAGGAACCGCTCGACGATCTTCGCTTCCCCGAACTCAAGGCACGCTTCTTCGACGCGCCCGGCACAAAACTGCTGGTATCGCAGAGGATTCTGGATAAAGACGCTGAACTGAAGAAGGCGCTCGTGCTCGAACCGCTGAGCGTCACACGCGAAGGCGAACGGTTTTTCCTGGCCGACCCTGACCCGGCGCATCCGCCCGCGCCGGAGATTTTCAAGCCGGTGAAGGAACGCCAGCAGAGGGTTGAAGGAGACGAGTAAAGCCGTGGCGACTCAGATCAGGAAGGTTTTCATCACCGGCGGTTGCGGGTTCATCGGTTCGTACCTGACCCGCGAGTTGCTCAAACAGGGCTTCGAATTGTTTCTCTTCGACGCCTTTGTGAACTTCATTGACCCCTTCGAAAGCAACTACCAGTTCTTCCTGAAGGCGCGCATGGACGGCCTGCGCGACAAGGCGCGCATTGAGCGCGGCGACATCCGCGTGCAGAAGCGCATACAGCAGGTGATGAACGACTGGCAGCCCGATGCGGTGATCCATCTGGCGGCCCTGCCCAGCGCCAAGGAGTCCACGCTCTACCCGACCGAAGCGCTGCAGATCAACGTGGACGGCACCCTCTCCGTGCTGGAAGGAGTCAAGGCCTGCGGCAGCGTGCACCGCTTCATCTTCACCAGCTCGAGTTTCGTCTACGGCAACTTCAAGCGGGATATCGCGGACGAGGAACATCCCACGGAGCCGATTGACGTCTACGGCGGCACCAAGCTGACCGGCGAGATCCTGACCCGCGCCTACGCCAAACAGCACGGCTTCGAATACGTCATCGTGCGGCCCTCGGCCGTCTACGGTTTCGGCGACTGCAACCGCCGCGTTTCGCAGATCATGATTGAGAATGCCATGCGCGGCAAGCCGCTGGTGCTGCACGGCGGCGGGCACTCGAGGATAGATTTCACCTGCGCGACCGACGTTGCGGACGGCTTCGCGCGCGCGCTCACCACGCCCGGCGCGGCGAATCAGGTTTTCAACATCACCCGCGGCAACGCGCGCGCGGTGCGCGAGTTCGCCCTGGAAGTCAAGAAGCACTTCCCGGACGCCCAGCTCATTGAGAAGCCCACCGATGCCAGCCGCCCGGAACGCGGGACGCTGTCCATCGAAAAGGCCCGCAAAGTCCTCGGCTACAATCCGAAAGTGGACATCGAGCAGGGCGTGGCGGAATACGTGGCGCAACTGAGGGCACGCGGGCCGAAGTGACACGCGGTCTGGTGTTCACGCTGTACCCAGGGGCAGCCACAATCCCGCCTTCATCCCTTTGTGTCTTCGCGTCCTTGTGGTTAAATGGGGCGCTGGCATGAAACCTGAGCCTGGCACCGTCTATCTCGTTGGCGCAGGCCCCGGCGACCCGGGCCTGCTCACCGTCCGCGCCGCCGAACTGCTGCGAAGCTGCAACTGCCTCGTCTACGACGCGCTCGTTGCGCCGCAAATCCTCGCGCTGGCCTCCCCGGACGCCGAACGAATCTACGTCGGCAAGCGCGGCAACAAGCACGCGCTCGAACAGCCGGCGATCAACCGCCTCCTCGCCGGCAAGGCCAAGGCCGGCAAGGCCGTCTTGCGCCTGAAGGGCGGCGACCCGTACCTCTTCGGCCGCGGCGCGGAGGAAGCGCTGTACCTGGTCGAGCACGGCGTGAATGTCGTCGTCGTGCCGGGCGTCACCGCCGGCATCGCCGCGCCGGCCTACGCCGGGATTCCCGTCACGCACCGCGAACACGCCAGCGCCGTGGCGTTCGTTACCGGCCACGAAGATGCCGCGAAGACGGAGAGCGCTCTGGACTGGGCGGCGCTGGCGAAGATCGGCACGCTCTGCTTCTACATGGGCGTCAAGAACCTCAAGCGCATCGCAGGCGAACTGGCGAAGCACCGTTCGCCGCGGACGCCCGTCGCGGTCATCGAATGGGGCACCACGCCGCGCCAGCGCGTGGCCGTCGGCACGCTCGACACCATCGAGCAGGTTGCGCGGGAGATGAAGATCCAGGCGCCCGCGCTGACGGTCGTCGGCAACGTGGTGCAGTGCCGCGGCAAGCTCAGCTTCTTCGAACGCGCGCCGTTGTTCGGCAAGCGCATCGTCGTCACGCGCGCGCGCGCGCAGGCCAGCGAACTGGCGGACACACTGGCCGGCTTGGGCGCGGCAGTCTACGAGTTCCCCACCATTCGCATCGAGCAGGCGCAAGGCGGCGAACTGCGCGCGGCAATCGAACGCCTCGCGCGCGGCGAGTTCGACTGGCTGGTACTCACCAGCGTCAACGGCGTGGACGCGGTCTTCGCCGAAGTAAAGCGCCGGCGGCTGGATGCTCGCGCGGTGCGGGCCAGGGTCGCGGCCATCGGCCCCGGCACGGCGGCGCGGCTGCAGGAACACGGCCTTCAGCCCGACCTCGTGCCGCCGGAATATCTTGCCGAGAGCATCGCGAAGTCGTTACAGAGCCAGGGCGCGGTCGCCGGCCAGCGCTTCCTGCTGACGCGCGCCGATATTGCGCGCAGCGAACTGCCCGAGACGCTGGCGAAGCTGGGCGGCGCCGTCACGGAAGTCGCGGCGTACCGCACGGTTCTCGAGACGGAAGGCCAGGAAGAGGCGCTCGCGGCGCTGGACGAGGGCCGGATAGACGCCGTCACGTTCACCTCGGCGTCCACGGCGCGGAATTTCGCGCAGGTTCTCAGGCCACCGCGCCTGAAGAAGGTGCTGGCGTCGAGCGCGCTGCGCTGCTTCTCCATCGGGCCGGTGACCACGGCCGCGATGAAGGAAGCCGGCATCCCCGTGCACGGGGAAGCCCGGGAGCACGACATACCGGGGTTGGTTGAGCTGCTGCGAGAGGCATTGCCAGCCCGGCAGCCGAGCGTCTGAAACGCAAAACGCAGTGTCTCTCTTGCATATGGCCGCCATTCTAAACATAATGTATTAGCACGCGCCTCGGTTTGAAGGAAACGAGCGAAGGCTATGAGTGACCTCGTCGGACAGACCATCGCGGGTTATCCTATCCAGAAACTGCTGAACCGAGGGACTTGTGACGAAGTGTACCAGGCCGCGAGTTCCGGCGCGCCGTTGGCGATCCGCGTCCTGCGCGACGGCCTCCGGCAGGACGCTGCGCTGAATGCCGCAGTAGTTAAAGGCTGGGAGGCGGCACGCGCTGTCGCGCATGCGAACCTCGCGGCCGTGTTCAGCACGGGCACTGACCCGGGCGCGGGCGCGTACAGCCTGGAGGAATTGCCCCCGGGCAAGCCGCTGCGCCAGATGATCGTCGGCGGCTCGAAGGTCGCCTGGCGCGATTGCCTGGTCCTGAGCGAACAGCTCTTCGCGGCCTTGCAGGCCCTGCATGGCGCGGGCCAGTGTTTCGGCTGCCTGTGGTCCGGCAGCGTCCTGATCACGCAGGACCAGGACCTCAAACTCGAAGGCGCCGGCGGCCTGGGCCTTGTCGAGCAGCGCCTCACGGATCTCGTTGCCGGCGCGGCCACCGGTTACCTGGCGCCCGAGCTGGTGGAAGGAACGCCGGTCACCTTCGAGAGCGACATCTACGCCGCCGGCGCATGCGTCTACTTCATCATGGCCGGACAGGACGCGTATCCGGGCGAGGATGCGGACGCCATCGCCCGGAACGTGCTCGAACGCAAGCCGCCGCCCTTGAGCGGCCTGCGCGACGACGTGCCACCGGAAGCCGACGAGTTCGTCGCGCGGCTGATGGCAAAGGACCCGACGCAGCGCTACGGCGCCGTCGCCGCCGTGCTGGCCGATATCGCGCGCCTCAAGAATGGCGAGGCGCTTGCGCCGCTGCAGGGCGGCCGGCCCGCGGCGCCGCCGCGGGCGCTGCCACAGGCCGAGGAACGCGCAGCGGATGAGGCCCCCGTCGAGGCGCCACAAGCCGCCGGCGCCACGGCGGCCCCGCAAACAGCCATAGGACTGGCGGGCGTGGCAAAAGCGCCGCCCGGCACGAGGGTCGTCTTCGGCCGCCTGGACACGCACGTGAAATCCACCATCCCCCAGAGCGACACCGAGAAGCGCGGCGACGATCTGTACCGGCAGGGGCAATTGCCGCTCGCCCTGGCCACCTGGAAAGACGCCTATCTGAATGCCACGCCTCACGCCGCCTTGAAGGTCAAGATTGACCTGGCCGAAAAGGAGGTCAAGCGGGAAGCCTATAGCCTCACACTCGAGGAAGCGCGCTATCGCCTGGGCAGCCGCGACTACAGGGGCGCGATCAACCGTGCGCGCGAGTCCTTGCTGGCGGCGGAGAACGAGGCGCAACGGCAGGACGCGCTGGCAATCGAGAGCGACGCCCAGCGTCTCCTGGCCGAGGCCATCCGAGTCCACAAGCTCAAGATGGCGGTAGTGGCAGTCGTCGGCGTGGGCGCCATAGTTGTCCTGCTCGTGCTTCTGGGCCGGAACACGAACGTCGAGCCGGACACGGGTGGGAGCGCGGAAGACCTCATTAAGAAGGAGATTGCCGAGAGCAAAGGAGCGGAACCCAAGGCCGAGAGCCGCAGGTTGTCATGCGGCGCAGGCACCGTCACCTTGCCGCCGCCGTGGACCGTCAGCGGCAATGAAGGGCGAGTCACGGCGCCGGGCGTGCCCGAGCCGGCTGTGACCTTCCGCATGATGCAGTATCCTGCCGGCACAAAGGCCGTGGACAAGCGCACTGAGTTGCGCACCAGCAACGGCTTGGGCTTGAAGGACGCACGCAAACTTGACGATTGGGAGAACATTGGCGCCTTCATTGGCGGCGTGTTCATCTGTTCCGAGCTGGGCTTCAGGTACATGGAAGGCGGCAAGGCCAGGTTCCGCTATTACTACCTTGTGGGCGGACCTGGCGACACGCTGTACGAGGGGCAATTTGATGGGCGCGAAGACCTGTTCACGCCC
>Ga0315282_10011407_pt1 | contig 13776 bp, 12 predicted proteins | sample YL17G07_20_MG_FD_203693 | JGI IMG/M metagenome (GOLD analysis project Ga0315282, IMG submission 203693) | Sediment microbial communities from Yellowstone Lake, YNP, Wyoming, USA - YL17G07_20 | ecosystem: Environmental > Aquatic > Freshwater > Lake > Sediment | place: USA: Wyoming | collected... | reverse complement strand
AGCCCGTCTTCTGCATGATGCCGCCGAACGAGAAGGCGGTGAAGGCGATGAGCTGGGTCTCCATCATGCTCATCATACCGCCCTTGGCCAGAAGCGCGTCCACGACCCCGACGCCCGTTCGGGCGGGGAGACCCGAGTTCATGGCCGTGGCCACGACCGTAATGGGCGTCTTCTGGACGATGACGGCCAGCGCCCCCGCCGTGAGGGAGGAGAGGATCATGGCCGGAATCGTCGGCTTCTTGGCCGCCGCGAAATAGAAGATGACGGCCATCGGCAGGAGCAGAAGGACGCTGAAGCGGAAATTCGATTTGAGCGTTCCCAGGATGAGGTCGAGGGTCTCCGATCCGACCGCGGCCGGCGCGTACCTCAAGCCTACGAGGAAATAAACGACCAGGCCGGCCAGCCAAGCGGGGACGGAGGACCACATCATATGCTTGATGTGGTCGAAGAGGTTCGATCCGCAGATGACGGTGGCCAGGTTGGGGATGTCGGAGAGCGGGGACATTTTGTCTCCGAAGTAGGCCCCCGCCACAACGGCCCCGGCCGCCGCGCCCATGGGGATGCCGAGGCCCATGGCGATGCCGATGAACGCCACGCCCACGGTTCCGATCGTCCCCCACGAGGTCCCTGAGGCGATGGAGACCACGGAACAGACGAGGCAGGCCGTGGCCAGGAAGAACTTGGGCGAAATGAGCTTGAGACCGTAGTAAATGACCATGGGGATGGTGCCGCTGGCCATCCAGGAGCCGACCAGGACGCCGACGGAGAGCATGATCAGGATAGCCGGCATGGCCTTGTGGATGCTGTCGACAATGCCGCGCTCCATGTCCTTCCACTTGAAGCCCAGGACGAGGCCGAGGATCGCCGTGATCGTCGCCGCGCCGATGAGAAGGACCTGGGCTTTGATCTTATAGACGCCGTAGCCGACGCCGAGAAGAAGGGCCATGGCGAAGAACGGGATGAGGGCGACTCCGAATTTCGGCGGCCTTCCGTGCGCCTGGTTTGCGGCGTGAGGCTGCGTTGCCGGCGATGGTGACGGCTGAGAGGTTTTATCGGCCATGGGCATTTCTTTCAGGCGCTGAAAGTGCCGCGGGCGAGCAATCTTCCGGCGGCCATCATCCGCCTTCCCCGGGCGAAGACGTCGCTCAGGCCGAGATCATGATCGATGATGATCAGGTCGGCGTCCCGGCCGATATCGACACGCCCTTTTTTCCCGAGCTTGTAGAAGTCGGCCGCGTTGGTCGAGAAGAGCCGGACGGCCGTTTCGACCGGCAGGAGATTCTTGCGGAGGACATCTCTGAATTTTCGGAAAAAGTCTGACTCCGAGGCGATCGTCAGTCGGACGAGCTTGCCGCTCTCATCAAAGACGGGCAGACTCCCGTTGCTGTCCGAACTCACCATGATCCGGCTGAACGGGAGGCCCTTGTCCCTGAATCGGGCGATGCAGTCCTCCAGGCCTACCTCGGGATCGGGCGGAGCGGGGTCTGGCCCGATCGTGATGTCGACGGAGCCGCCGGCCGCGACCCACTCCAAGCCCTCCTCGAAGAGCTGAGGATTGCGGTTGATGTGGGTCGGGACGATCTGAGTCGGAGGGATCTCCGTTTCGCGGACGATCCGGAAGAGCAAGCCGAGCCGGCGCTTTCCGTCGCCCAGATGGAGGTGAAGGACCCCGGCTTTTCCACCGAGCATCCCGCCGACGCGACATTCGGCCGCGAGTCGTGCTATCTCTTCAAACGTCGGCTGAGAGGAGCGGTGATCGCTCACCGCGATCTCACCCGCGCCGACGACTTGATCGATGACGACGAGGTCGGAACGAATGGCGCCGGTCAAAGTCCTGACGGGGACCTCGTAGGATCCGGAATATATATACGTCGAAACTCCTTCGAGCTCGAGGGCCCGGGCTTTCGCCAGGAGGGAGGTCATGTGGCGGGTGACTCCGTCCGTCCCCAGACAGCCGATGACCGTCGTCACGCCGCTCGCGATGATGTCTTCGATCCTGATTTCGGGCGCCCGCGTCGCCGGACCGCCTTCGCCTCCGCCCCCCAGGATGTGGACGTGAGGATCGACGAGCCCGGGCATGACGCCCTTCCCGGCCGCATCGACGACTTGGGTCTCGAGACCTTCGACCCGGATCCGGCCGGGCTCGGCGACGGCCTCGATCACGCCTCCCGCGAGGAGGATGTCTTTCCGGCCGAGCGGCTCGGGGGCAAAAACCTCTCCGCCTTGAATCAGAGTGATCATGGGCGCCTCCTTCGTCCGGCTTCGGCGAGCCAGCTCGCGGTCGAGCTCCGGACGAGCCGGGCTGGCCCTAAGTTAGCACGCCGGCCCGGCCTTGACAAGAAGCCAGCCACGCCGCAGAACGAAGTCAAGAAGAAGCGGGAGTCGCTGAGGAGCTCGAGAAGGTTGGAGAGCTTTCTTGACAACGAGCCGCGGCCGCGAATATCTTTGAGCAAGATCGGCGGCGCCCTCCGGATCCTGCCCCTTCGGAGACGGGGAATTTTCAGCGCGTCCATCAAGGAGGATCCATGAATCGGACCGAGGGAAAAACCGTGAAGCGCCTGGGCATGGTCATCGGGATCAAGCCCGACCAGATCGAAGAGTACAAACGGCTGCACGCCGGGCCCGGCGTCCGCGATTTGTTGCGCGCCGCGAACATTCGAAACTTCAGCATCTATCTCAAGCAATTCGACGACGGGCGCTGGTACGAGTTCGGCTATTACGAATACGTCGGGGACGATTATGAGGCCGACATGGCCAAGCTCGCCGCTCAGCCTCGGAATAAGGCGTGGCTTTCCGTCTGCGACGCGATGCAGATCCCGCTCGTAGGCCACACCTCCTGGGCGGTGATGGAAGAGGTTTATCACGAAGACTGAGCGGCGATTCGACAAGGCAAATTCTCGGAGCCCGTTCGCGGGGGAATATATCAAAGAGCGCAACGGAGGAGATGATGAAAAAAGTTCTTTGGGCCGTTTTCTTGTTGGGGTTTGCGGCCGCGATGTCCGCGGCCGAAAAGGCGCCTCTCAAGGTCTATGTCTCGGCAGACATGGAGGGCATCTGGGGCATCGTTCACGCCGAGCAGACCTCGCCGTCCGGACCGGATTACGGCCAGGCCCGGAAATGGATGGCCCATGACGTCAACGCTGTGGTCGCCGGTCTGTTCGAGGCCGGGGCTACGGAGGTCATCGTGAACGACTCGCACGGAGGCATGCGCAACATCCTCGCGGAGGACCTCGACCCGCGGGCCGGCCTGATCTCCGGGACGCCCAAGCCGCTGGTGATGATGGAAGGCATCGACGCGACGTTCGCCGCCTGCGTTTTCGTCGGGTACCATGCCCGGGCGGGAACCGCGAACTCGGTCCTGGACCACACGATCTCGAGCGGCACGGTCCGGGCCTTCAAGGTCAACGGAACGGAGCTGCCCGAGCTCGGCATCAACGGGGCGATCGCCGGCTACTACAAAGTTCCCGTCGTGATGCTCAGCGGTGACGCCGAGACTTGCGCCCAGGCGCGGGCGATTCTAGGAAACGAGATCGTGACCGTCGCCGTAAAAGAGGGGGTGGGGCGCACCGCGGCTAAAATGCTGCCTCAAGACGAGGCCCGCCGCCTCCTCAAGGAGGGCGCCAAGCAAGCCCTGGCGAAGCGGGACAAGGTCGTGCCGTTCAAGCTCACCCCGCCGCTGAATTTCGAGCTGGAGTTTCTCAACAGCCTCCAGGCCGAACTCCCGTCTCTTCTGCCCCAAGTCAAAAGGGTGAGCGCCCGGTCGGTCGCCTTTACGTCCTCGGACTACCTCGAAGGATTCAAGCTGGCCCGGGCCGTCATCGCCCTCGCCGGAATCCAGTGAGAGTTTTGGCGGAGAGAAGATTTCCTTTTTGGTAAACCGGTTCAAGCGGCGGCCTCGGTTTCGTGATATGATCTTTGCCCCATGAAGAGATTCGCGAAGCGGCTTAAGACGAGTCAATTCGCCAGCGCCCTGGCCTTGGCCGGGGCCAACGTGCTCCTGATCTTAAGGCATTCGTCCCACCTCGCCGCCTTCGTGGTCCTCAGCTGGTACCTCGTCGTCTTTGCCTTGGGCGAATCCAGCCGGAAGGCCGCGGGCAAAGGTCCGGCGAAAACCCTGACCGCGAGCTCTTTGAAGGTGAAGCTTCCCCGGGACCGGACGTTCGAGCAAATCAAGAACCACTACGAGGTTGAACGATCCTTAGCGGCGGAGCTGAAAGCCGGCTCCCGCGAGGAGAGAGCGGCCCTCTACGGAACTCTCTATGCTGAGCTTTTTAAACGAGTCCCGGATCATGACCGGCTCCGGCGTGGAGCGGCGCCGGACGGGCAGAGTGCCCGCTTTCGGAACAACCTGAAGTTCGTCGAAACGTATCTCGATCCCGCGGCTACCTTTATCGAATTCGGGCCAGGGGATTGCGAATTCGCCCGGCGGGTCAGCCCGCTCTTCCAAAAGGTCTATGCCGCGGATATTTCCGACCAGAGGGGGCAGTCGTTCACCTCGCCCCGGAATTTCGAACTGATCCTCTACGACGGCTTCCACCTGAGACTCCAGGATCAGTCGGCCGACGTCGTCTTCTCCGACCAGTTCATCGAGCATCTGCATCCCGAGGATGCGGAAGAGCATTTTCGTCGGGTGAAGAGAATCCTGCGGCCGGGCGGAGTCTATATTTTCCACTCGCCCCACGCTTTCTCCGGCCCCCACGACGTTTCCAAATATTTCTCGGCGAAGCCCGAGGGATTTCATCTGAAGGAATGGACCTACCGGGACATCGTCGCGGTCCTCCGGAAGCTGGGGTACACATCCTGGTCCTCCAGCGTGCGGCTGCACGGGAATCCGAGGGCGTGCCCTGCGGCCTACATGAATGTCGCGGAGATTCTGCTCCAGGATCTTCCCCCGGGCGCGCGGAGACGGCTCTCGCGATACATGCTGCCGCGCAAAATCTGGATGTTCGCCGTCAAGTAGCTTTCGTGGGCCGTGGACGTGGCAGCCTCGAGAATAAGATTCCTTTTTGGGGATCGCCGTGCTTCGCTCGCGATGACAACGCAACAATCCTTACAACGTCAGCATCAGAATAAGGCCAGGGAATATTCGCGAAGGAGCGAACGGCGGCGGGGCACGTCGTCAAGGCGCCGCTCCAATTCGCGCCAGAAAGCCCGGCCGTGGCCGTTGACCCGCGTGTGGACGAGCTCGTGGAGAACTACGTAATCCGAGAGATCCTGGGGAAGGACGGCCAGAAAGGCGTTGAGCTGGATGCGCCCAGCGGTCGATGCGCTTCCCCACAGCGTCCGCTGCTTCCTGACCGATAGCCTTTTGTAGGGAAGTCCGTGTTCCTCGGCCAACTCGGCCAGCCGCGTGGCCAGGATCGAGCGCGCTTGTCGGGAATCGAGGCATTCTGCGGCCAGGACCGCGTCGCGGCAGCGCGTGCGGGCGTGTTCAATCCGGCGCAGCGTCCGCCGGATCCATGGACTTCGGGACGCCGCGAAACGCTCGGCATCGGCAAAGGAGACCCCAATGGGCACGACGACGCGCACGCCCTGCGAAGCCCGAACCGTGATCCGGATGCTGCGGGCCCTTCGGCTCTTGACGAACAGCACCGGCCCGATGCCCTCGAGCGCGATCGTCCGGCCCGACGGATGAGGAGGATTCATCGTTTCTCTTTCGATGCGCGGTCGGGTTTCATTGAGCGCATTATACGACGCTCTCGAAATATTCGCCGCTTTTTTTGGGGACCTGGACTGATCCCGTTCAGCGAGATTCATGGTCCGAGGACTTGACAGACCCGAGCCAATCTGTTAAACGTTAGCCCATGTTTATGAAAACAGGAATACTGGCCCCCGCGCCCGCACATACCTGTTTCTCTGCTTCCTCCTGGTTCTGGTGGGCGGTCCTCCCCGCCCGATAAGTCTCGCCCCGCTTTTTTCCCCGTTTCGAGCCGGTCATTTCGCTTTGCGTCGATGAACCGATAAAGAGCGACCGACCGCATTTCCCAGGAGAGGAGCTGCCCATGATTTATCCTGACAGGACGACGTATCTCAAAGACGCCGCCGCCTTTTCGGTCATTCCGGTTTTCGAGGTCCTGCGCGCCGAGTTCGAGACGCCGCTCTCGGTCTATTTGAAGAGCCGCGGCAAATTCCTTCTCGAATCCATCGAACGCGGAGAGAACGTCGGCCGGTTTTCCATAATCGCCTGCGGCCAGAAAGCCCGCCTGACCCTGCGCGGTCCGAAGATCGAGATCCGGGAGAACGACCGCGTCATTCTCGATTCCGGTTCGGACAATCCCATGGAGGAGGTCCGGGCCTATTTCTCGAAGCTGAAATCGCCGGCGTACGAAGGGCTGCCGCCGTTTTTCGGGGGGGCCATCGGCTACCTCGGCTACGAGGCCGTCCGCTATTTCGAAAAAATCCCCGTCTTTCCGGACGACACGGGCATTCCCGACGGCATTCTCGTCGTCCCGGAAATGGTCCTGATCTACGATTCGATCAAACGGACGCTCTTTCTCGTCGCGGCCACGATGCCCGGCTCCGCGCCCGGAGAGGAGTACGAACGCGCGGTCAGCCTGATCGACGAGATGGCCCGGCGTCTGGCCGGGCCTCTGCCCGCGCCCGCCGCGCCTCCCCCAGTCGGGAAAATCTCGGTCGAACCGATGACGCCCAAGGACGTGTTTCTCGAGAACGTGGAAAAATGCAAAAACGAGATCCGGCGGGGCGAAATCATCCAGGTCGTTCTGTCCCACATGTTCAAGGCGCGCATCTCCGTTCCTCCGTTTGCCGTCTACCAATCCCTGCGGATGGTCAATCCCTCGCCCTATCTCTTCTTCCTCGATTTCGACGACTTTTCGCTGATCGGGTCGTCGCCCGAGGTCATGGTCAAGGTCCAGAACCGGGAGATGATGACCAAGCCGATCGCCGGAACGCGGAGGCGCGGGGCGACCATCGCCGAGGACAGCCAACTCGCCCGCGAGCTCCTCGCCGACGCCAAGGAAAAAGCGGAGCACCTGATGCTCGTCGACCTCGCCCGGAACGACCTCGGACGTGTGGCCCGGGCCGGCTCCGTCGAGGTCACGGACTTCATGACCGTCGAGAAGTTCTCGCACGTCATGCACATCGTCTCCACGGTCAAGGCGGAGATGGACAACGGCTACGATGTCTTCGACGTCATCCGGGCGACCTTCCCCGCGGGGACGCTGACCGGCGCGCCCAAGATCCGGGCGATGGAGATCATCTCGGAGCTCGAGAAGTGCCGGCGCGGTCCCTACGGCGGAATGGTTTTCTACATGGGCTTTAACGGCAACTTCGATTCGTGCATCACTATCCGCACGATCATCGTCCGGGGCGATACGGCCTTCATTCGCGTCGGGGCCGGAATCGTCGCCGACTCCGTGCCCGAGAACGAATACGCCGAGACCACGAACAAGGCCCTCGCCCTATTTACCGCCCTCGAGGACGCGTCGAAAGGAGGCTCCTATGGTCCTGCTCATTGATAATTTCGACTCTTTTACCTTCAACATCTACCAGGCGGTGCGCAAACTCGGCCACGATGTCACGGTCCGGAGGAACGACGCCGTCACCGCCGCCGAAGTCAAAGCCATGAACCCATCCCACATCGTCATCTCACCCGGGCCGGGGAATCCCGACTCGGCCGGTGTCTCGACCGAGCTCATCCGCAGCTTTAAAGGTGAGATCCCGATCCTGGGCATCTGCCTGGGCCACCAGTGCATCGCGGCCGCCTTCGGCGGAGGAATCACGTCCGCAGCAGAGCTCGTCCACGGGAAGAAATCCGAGATTTACCACGACGGCCAGGGCGTTTTCAGCGGTCTGAAAAATCCCTTCTGGGCGACGCGCTACCATTCACTGGCCGTGAGCCGGATGACGCTCCCGTCCGACCTCCTGGTCTCGGCCTGGACCGACGACGGCGAAATCATGGGGGTCCGGCACAAGATCTTCAGCGTCGAGGGCGTCCAGTTCCACCCGGAATCGATCGGAACGGAAAACGGCCTCGACCTGTTGTCCAACTTCCTGGATCCCCGGCCGAGGCCGTCTTTTATTCAGGCGGCCATTAAAAAGGTCCTCCGGCGCGAGGACCTGGAGACGGCCGAAGCCGAGGGAGCGATGGAGGAGATCGCCTCGGGGAAAGCCACCCCAGCGCAGATCGGCGGCCTTCTGACCGCCCTTTCGATGAAGGGCGAGTCCGTGAGCGAACTGACCGGATTCGCCGGGGTGATGCGGCGAAAAGCTACGCCCATCGCTCGGCCCGCCGGAAGAGTCATCCTCGATACATGCGGGACCGGGGGTGACGCCAAGGGCACGTTCAACATCTCCACGCTGGCCGCGTTCGTCGCCGCCGGGGCCGGGGCCACCGTCGCCAAGCACGGCAACCGCTCGGTGACGTCTCGCTGCGGGAGCGCTGATCTCCTGGAAGCCCTGGGCGTCAACGTCACCGCGCCCGCCGAAACCATGGCTCGAGCCCTCGACGAGATCGGCATTGCCTTCCTGTTCGCCCCGAAGCTTCACCCTTCGATGAAACACGCCGTTCCCGTCCGCGCCGACATCGGAATCCGGACCGTGTTCAACATCCTGGGACCGCTGGCCAACCCGGCCGGAGCGGACGTCCAGATGATCGGGGTCTTTTCGGATTCGCTCCTCAAAAAAATGGCCGCGGCCCTGCTGAATCTCGGGACCCGGCGGGCCCTGGTCGTTCACGGAAGCGACGGCTCGGATGAGATCACGCTGGCCGGGCCGACCCGCGTGGTCGAGGTTCTCGACGGCTGGCTGAAGGAATACATACTTGATCCTGAAGATTTGGGATTTTCCCTCTGCCCGCCAGAGGCGCTCAAGGGAGGCAGCCTCCGGACGAATTGCGAGATCGCGCTCTCTCTCCTGAACGGGGAGCGGGGCCCGCGGCGAGACGTCGTGGTGTTGAACGCGGCCGCCGCGATCTATCTCGCCGGGTTAGCGGAGTGCCTGAGTGACGCGGTGGAAAAAGCGGAGCAGTCGATCGACAGCGGAGCGGCCCTGAAAAAGCTCGAGGACCTGATCGCCGCGACCAACGGATCGACGGAGGAGCGGAAGTGGAAGGCATCCTGAAGACGATCGTCGAGCGGATCGAAGCCGAGGAGGGACATCTTTTTCGCGGGTTTAGCCGCGCGGCGTTCAAGCCGGAAAAGAGGGCGGCGCCGATCGACGTCCTGGCGAAGGCCCGGGACCAATTCCTGGTTATCGCCGAAGTCAAGCGGGGCTCGCCCTCCCGGGGCATCATCCGCGAGAGCTCCGATCCCGCGGCCCTGGCCAGGGCCTATGAGCGCGGCGGCGCCTCGGCGATTTCCGTGGTCACGGAGAAACACTTTTTCTTCGGGGACAAAGATAACCTGCGCCGGGTGAAGCGGGCCGTGCGGCTGCCCGTCCTCCGAAAAGATTTCCTGACTCACGAATATCAGATCTGCGAGTCCTTCAACCTGGGGGCGGACTTCATCCTGCTGATCGCCGCCTGCCTGAGCGAGGCCCGGCTGCGAAACCTCTGCCGGACGGCCGAGGCTCTGGGGATGCGGACGCTCGTCGAGGTCCACACGCGCCAGGAGCTTCGAAGGGCGCTTCGGGTCGGGCCCTCGCTCGTCGGAATCAATAACAGAGACCTCAGGACATTCAAGACGGATTGGACCGCATCCCTACGGCTGCGGTCGCTCGTCCCGCCCGGGGTTCCCGTGATCAGCGAATCCGGAATCAACAGCCGCGCCCAGATCAAGGCGCTGAAAGCCGAGGGCTTTTCCGGGGCCCTCATCGGCGAGCATCTCTTGAGACAGGACGATCCCGGGCGCGCGCTCGAAGAGCTTCTCCGTGGTTAAGGTAAAAATCTGCGGCCTGACGAACGGGCCCGACGCCCGCCTGGCCCTCGAGCTTGGGGCCGATTTTGCCGGATTTGTCTTTTATCCCCGGTCCCCTCGGGCCGCGGCGCCCGCGATCGTCCGGGAAATCATTCGAGAGTCGAAAGCCGGATCCCGGTCGAACGCGAGCTTCGTGGGTGTTTTCGTGAACGAGGAAGCCGAGATCGTGAGGCGAATTTTCGGCCAGTGCGGCCTGGACATCGCCCAACTCCACGGAGATGAAACTCCGGAATATTGCCGGTGCCTCGGGCTTCCGTACTGGAAAGCCGTGCGGGTGAAGGACGAAAGCTCGCTCCTCAGTATCGAGAGCTATGGCGGGGACGCCGTTCTGCTCGATACGTTCACGGAAGGAAACTACGGAGGAACCGGCCGGGCATTTCCAATCTCGGTCGTGCGCGCGGCCGTGGAACGGGGCTTGAAGATCGTCGTCGCCGGCGGAATCTCAAGCGCAAACCTTCCCGCGGTCCTTGCCGCTCGGCCCTGGGCGGTTGACGTTTCGAGCGCGCTCGAAGAAAGACCGGGGAAGAAGGACGCAATAAAGATGAGGGAATTTTTCCGGAAGATTCGCGAGATCGGAGGTCGGCCATGAAAAGAAGAAAAGGACGGGCCCACTTCGGCCCTTACGGAGGCCGCTATGTCCCGGAAATGCTCATCCCGGCCCTGGAGGAGCTCGAGAGCGCGTTCCTTTATTATAAAAGGGACAGGGGCTTCCTGAAGGAGCTGGACGGATTGAGGAGGGGTTACGCCGGTCGTCCGACGCCTCTCTATTTCGCCGAGAACCTGACCCGGACGGCGGGGGGGTGCAAGATCTATCTCAAGCTCGAAGGGCTGGCTCACACGGGCGCCCACAAGATCAACAACGTCCTCGGACAGGCGCTCCTCGCCAGGAAAATGGGGAAGACGCGGATCGTCGCCGAAACCGGAGCGGGACAGCACGGGCTGGCCACCGCCGCCGCGTGCGCCAAGTTCGGTCTGTCCTGCAAGATCTTTATGGGCGAAGCGGACATGCAGCGGCAATACCCCAATGTCTTTGCCATGAGACTTCACGGGGCCGAGGTCGTTCCCGTCCGCGACGGGGCGATGACGCTGAAGGACGCGGTCAACGCCTCGCTCAAGTATTGGATCGAGCACCTCTCCGACACTCACTATCTTCTCGGGTCGGCCCTGGGTCCGCATCCTTATCCTCTCATGGTCCGGGATTTCCAGTCCGTCATCGGACGCGAGGTCAGAGCGCAGATCCTCAAGGTCGAGGGAAGACTCCCGGATGTTTTGGTCGCCTGCGTCGGAGGCGGCTCGAATTCGATCGGCTTGTTCCATCCTCTCATGTCCTATGCCGGGATCCGGTGCGTCGGCGTCGAAGCCGGCGGCCGGGGGGACGGACCGGGGGAGAGCGCCGCGAGATTCGGCCCGCACGGCCGACCGGGCATCGTCCAGGGTTACAAATCCTATTTTCTTCAGGACGAAAACGGCCAGGTCCTTCCTACGCATTCGATCAGCGCCGGTCTCGATTATGCCGGCATCGGACCCGAGCTGGCCCGTTATCACGACCTTAAGAGGGTCGAGTTCGTCCGAGTCTCGGACGACGAAGCCCTGGACGGATTCCGGCGGTTGTGCGCGGACGAGGGCATCCTGCCCGCCCTGGAGTCCGCCCATGCGGTGGCCCACGCGCTCAAGATCGCCCCAGATTTTCCGCGGGAGGCCATCATGGTCGTCAACATCTCGGGCCGGGGAGAGAAAGACCTTTTCATAACGGCCGCGAGCCTCGCCGGAGAGGAGTGGGCGGAGTTCTTAAAAACGGAGGCCGCGCGTGCGAAACGAGATTGACGCCCTTTTCGATTCCAGGAGCCACTTGAAGCTTATGACCCACGTCGTCGGGGGCTATCCGGACGTCGAGACCAGTCTCAAGCTCGTTGAGCTCATGGCCGCGAGCGGGGCGGACCTCGTCGAGATCCAGATTCCTTTCTCCGATCCTCTGGCGGACGGCCCGACGATTATGAAGGCCAACCACGCCGCGCTTAGAGGGGGTGTCCGGCCCGAGGACTGCTTTGATATGGTCGAGAAGCTGAGATCGAGCGTGAGCCTCCCGCTGATTCTGATGACCTACGCCAACATTCCTTTTCAAATGGGCATCGCCCGCTTTGCCGAAAAAACCGCGGACTGCGGGGCGACCGGGGTCATCATTCCCGACCTGCCTTTTGATGAAGCGGAGGGGACGGGATGCTTTCGTTTTCCGCTCCAGGGAGTCCATCTTATCCCTGTTTTGTCACCGGGAATGAGCGAACGACGGCTGCGCGGCATCCTGGAAACGGCTCAAGGACTCATTTACCTGACCCTTCGGATCGGAACGACGGGCGCCCTTGGGCGAACCGAGACCGCGGGATTGGATTTCATTGAGCGGGTCCGAAACGAAACCGGGCTTCCCCTGGCCGCAGGATTCGGTGTCTCATCCTCCGAACAGGTCGTGTCCTTGAGAGGGAAAGCGGACGCCGTCGTCGTCGGCAGTCATATGCTTGATCTTTTCAACGCGAAGGGATTCGAAGGCGTGGCCTCGTTTCTCCTCGAATGCCGCCGCCGGATCGATGAAGCCTAAGCGCCTTTTCCCGCTGGCGCCCAAACCCGCTGGATGGAAGCTCTCATCCCTGAAATCGGGTCAATGAGATTGTGTCCCCTAATTTTGGAGGTTTTGCCCGGTTTCAACACGAGCTTCTAAGCCGGCCGGGATTCCCCATCTCAGTCCTGAAAATCGTCCCGTCTTTTCCCCATTTCTGGTAAGATATACTCAGATTCCCGGCAAAGGAGAGAGGCGATGGAACAGAGATCTGATCCGACCATCCGGGTGAGTCTGCTGCCCCGCGATACGAATAAATACGGCACGATCTTCGGAGGCATCATCCTGAGTCACCTCGACCTCGCCGCGGCGATCGAGGCCCGTAACTCCTGCGGCCCCCACAATTTCGTGACGGTCGCCATGGACAAGGTCGTCTTTCACAAACCTGTGTTCGTCGGGGACGTCGTGAGCTTTTACACGGAGACGGTCCGGATCGGGAACACCTCGGTCACGCTCAAGATCATCGTCGAGGCGACCCGGGCCGATACCTTTGAAACGGTTAGGGTCACCGAGGCGGAAGTCGTGTACGTCGCCGTGGACGAAAACTGGAAGCCCGTCAAGGTCACCCCTCGGAAGAAGGGCTCGGGGTAAGGGGCTCGCTCCCCAGTCGGTCTTCGCGTGCTCAGCCCCACGATTTCCTCGGCGCTCCGCAACTCCGCACGACAGAACTAGACTATTCCGTAAGATCCCCGCCTTCGTTTCCAGCGCCGAACATCCGGAGCGTGCTCAAACATGCTCGCGCCCGCAAGAGCGGGTCCCCATCGGAACTCAGGGCATCGCGGCGAGGACCTCTTTACGTTCGCTTCGCCCCGTACCCCTCGCCCGGATTAAAGCGCGTTTGACCGTGCTTGATCCTTCCGGCCCATATCCCATAGCGCCGCGGCAGGACCCCGCCGAGATATGAATTCATCGCAGAACCGGCAAAATTGACTTTACCCGCCCCTCGGGGCTATAATTTCTCCTCAAGGCACCCTGAAAATATGGGGGCGAACGGATTCGACGGAGATATTGAGGCTGAAGACGCATGCCGAGATCCCATCGACCTCGTAAAACGGTGGACCCAAGTAAGTGCAGAACCACTGCCCTTAGCTGCCTAATAGAAAGGCATGCCGTTTCTCAGGTTCTCTCCTGCGGTTCTTGAGAAGCGCCGACGAGCAGGATAGCGGACCGGGTCGGCCTTGAGCCCGGCGAGCGAAATTGCTTCGGGGCTGGTTCGGCGGGGTCCTTCCTCTTCGGGCTCCGCGGAACGAGATTAAGGAAGAGGATAAGCATGTAGAAGGCTTCAGCTGAATT
>Ga0315282_10011406_pt1 | contig 13777 bp, 14 predicted proteins | sample YL17G07_20_MG_FD_203693 | JGI IMG/M metagenome (GOLD analysis project Ga0315282, IMG submission 203693) | Sediment microbial communities from Yellowstone Lake, YNP, Wyoming, USA - YL17G07_20 | ecosystem: Environmental > Aquatic > Freshwater > Lake > Sediment | place: USA: Wyoming | collected... | reverse complement strand
GAAATCAGCATTCAAAATACTTGAGGGTGCGTCAAGAAAGGTGGAGGCTCCGCGGGAAGACCTCAGAGGAAAGGGGCGGGTTGTGATTGAAAACCTCATAGAAAAGGAGAAAGATAAAAGGAGCGAGAAGCTCACCGAATCGCTTGCGCTGCTCAACGGAAAGATAAACCTCCTCAGCAAACAAGCCGTAAAAGGATAAGAAAAGAATAGTTTATATCAAACCAATCTTCTTCCTTTGCCTGAAAAGCAGTGAATCCCTCGCTACCTTGTTGAACCGTTCGCGGAGCTCGTCCTCGGACGGTTGTTCCATTTCCTCTCTCCTTTCCTCGGTCCGCTCCACTTCCCCCCTGATTGCCCTCTTTATGTTCTCGTCGACTGCGTAATATTTTTTTATCGTGTCAACCTCGGCTTTGTCTATGCTCCTTATCCCGCTCTCAATCTTAATGCCAAGCTCGTAAACCTTCTCAAAGCTGGGCTTGGCATATACGAGTTTTCCTCTGCTGGTCGCGCACATGTAATTAGTTATGGAAGAAGAAGTTTATATTTGTTTTGCTGGATTCCGGGTTCGATTTCTTGAACTGAATTCCTGCGCAAAGCCGCTGGGAGAAAATCAGAGGCGGATGCCGAACGTGCTCCTGTAAAGTCTTTTCCCATCCCTCTCCCCGGCGAGCTTCTCGGTTCTCTTATATTTAATTCTGGAAAGGACCGCTTCCACCGCCTTCTTGTTGCCGACGTAAATGTCGACCCCTTCCTTAAGGCTGACTATCTTTGGGATGAACGTCTTCTTTCCAACTTCCCTTTCAAGCATCTTCGCCATCCTCTCCACATTCTTCTCATCCCCCCTCAGTTGTATAATCGCCTCGAAATAACCGCCAGATTCCCTTGAGCAGTCAACGCACAACGTCGGAACGAAGGAAACGAGAACGTTCCTTTTCAGCTCAAACAGCTTTTGTCCAACCGGAATCGAGAAGGAGAAAACGCCATCCTCATATTTCGGGTTTTGGATGTTTCCCTTGCATTCCCTCAGTATTGAGCGGATAATGAATTCGTTGCTTAGATTTTTCCATTCCCTGTCTCTTATCCTCTCGCATCTTTTGCACCGCATTATTTTTACCTCGGTCGGAACGCTGACCTTTACTGGGTAGCAGCGCACGCAGAAGTGGCCTACGAACTCCCTTTCACTGCCGCTTATCCCGCATCTGGGGCAAATTTTTTCCATGGTATCTTAGGGATAGCTAAAGTATTTATTGCTGCTGAACGCGCGCGGCCGCGTTTTTCCGCATACAAAACTTTTTATTACTCCCCGCGCAATCGGTTTAAGCGTGTGAAGGTGGAATCGAAGAAAAAGGCGGTTGAACTCACGGACTATCTTGTTACAGTGCCCCCTGCAAGAAGGACCCTTTTCCTTCTCATCGTCGTGGGAATTGTTTTTGGCGTAACAATCAACCTGCTCATAAAAGGGGTAAGCTTTCTCTCAATTGCGGAAGGGGCCGGAAACGGCGTATTCCTACTTTCGCTGCCGGCGATGCTCACGTCAATAACATTGTTCATTCTGGGCAGGAGGCTGCTGTTCAAGAGGATTGTTTTCCTCTCTTTTGTGTGCGCGGCCGCATACGGGGTTTTCTACCTCATCGGGACTGCGCTTTCAATTGAGGGATTCCCGGTTTCGGCGGGCGTTGTCTTCGTCGGGTTCGGGCTCATATTCGCACTCTGGTTCCTGATGGCAAAGATAGTCTTCAACCTTGGGAGGGCCTCGCTTCTTTTCGCGCTCATACAGCTAGTTTTCAACTCGCTTTTCCTTCTTGCAGGTAAATACATAACGCTCGGCGGAGACCCGTTCTCGATAGTCGCGAAGATATACTTCGCCTCGTTCGTCTTCCTCCTCTCGATATATTTCATATTCTGGCTCCTGAACGCGCCAATGAAAAAGACGTTCGGCGTCTCCTCAACGGATGCAGCGGCGATGTTCCTTTCCCAATGGCTCAATCAGACAAAGGAGCTTGAGGGCGCGTTCGAGCGCATCGGCAGGGACATTGAAACAATCGTCGGCGTTTTCGGCTTCAGGGGAAAAAACATTAACGCGCTCTTTGTCGTCCCGTGCGTTCACTTCGGGCCGTTTGGAAACCTCGGCGGAAGCGAGTTCTCCTCGCTCATCTCATCATCGCTCTCAAAGGACGGGTTTGAGCCGTTCGTATTCCACGGGACTGCAACGCACGATTTTGACCCCGTGTCGTCATCAGAGCTGCCAAAGGTCCTTGAGGGGTGCAGGCGCGCAATCGGCAAGCTGGAATACAAGAAGGCAAACGGGTACGTAAGCGTCGGGAAAGCTGGAACGTCAAGGGCCCACTGCCTTGTCGTGAACGACAATGCCTTCATAGGGCTTACGAGGGCCCCAAGGACTACGGAGGACATAAGCTTCTCTGTCGGGCTCTCGCTAATGCTCAGGGCGGAGGGGTACGTTGAAAAGGCAATAGTCGCGGACGAGCACAATGCCGAGACGGAATCCCTTTCAAACGTGGAGGAGGGAAACCCGATACTCTTTGAGCTTATGGACGCGGTCGGGAACGGGCTTGAAAAGAAGGGAAAAAAGGAAGCGCTTCTCATGGGAACGGCAAGCAGGTTCCCGAGGGTTGAGGGAATTGGAAAAAACGGGATAAGGATTGCACTCTTCTCGATTGGCAAAAAAAAGCACGCTTATGTTGTATTCGATTCGAACAGCGTTATGCCGGCTTTCAGGAGTGAGGTAATAGACAGGGTAAGGGAGATCGGGAAGAGAAGGAAGATTTCAATTGACGCGGAGATATTCACGACGGACACGCACCAGCTGAGCAATGTGAAAGGGGTCATGAACCCTGTTGGGAAACTGGGAAGGGAAACGATAATCGGCGCGGTTGAGGGATGCGTTGAGGAGGCATTAGGAAAACTGGAGCCTGTCGAGGGGGGCGCCGCGACTGAGCGCTTCAACATACGCGTTTTCGGGTCCGGGCAGTCTGCTGAGATAGTTTCAACTGTCAACTCAGTGATTGCAGTCGCAAAGGTGTTCGTCCCGCTACTCCTCATAGGGACAGCAGCCTTCCTCCTTTGGGCCCTTAGCACGTTCTAATAAGTTTTAAAGCTCTCCTTCATTATAAACGCATGAACATAGCGTTCTTCTCGGACACGTACCTCCCAAACAGGGATGGCGTTGTCGTCTCAATGAGGACAACAAGGAACGAGCTTGAGAAGCTCGGGCACCGCGTTTTCATATTCTGCTCAGGCAGCAGGAAGGCAAAAAGGGAGAACAGGGACAGGAGGGTTTTTTACCACACGTCTGTGCCGTTCAGGCCCTACCCTGATTACAAGCTGGCGGTCTTTCCATTTTTCTCCTCATACAAAATGAAAAAGCTTGGCATAGACATAGTCCACTCGCACGGGATGGCAAGCATGGGGCTCGCGGCCGTAAGCGCAGCGCAGAAGGAAAACCTCCCCTCAATAGCGACTTTTCATACGATGATCCCGAAGGCAGTCCACTACGTAAGCAAAAGGGAAATGGTGAAAAGGTTCATGGGCAGTGTCGCGTGGAGATACCTGAGATGGTACTACGGGCTTTTTGACGAGGTGACGTGCCCGTCAAACCACACAAGGGAGGTACTTGAGGAGCACGGCATTCCATCGATTGTAGTGCCGAACGGCGTGGACACAAAAAGATTCAACCCCTGCATTGACCCCGCGCCTTTCAGGGAGACGTTCAACATAAAGGGGAGGAAAATCGTCCTCCACACGGGGAGGCTTGTTATTGAAAAGAACATAGACCTTCTCATAGATTCCGCACTACTCATAAAGGAGGAGGTGCCAAATGTTTTGTTCCTAATTGTTGGCGACGGGCCCGCGAAGGAGCATTATAAGGAGAGGGTAATGGCGGAGCACCTTGAGAAGGATTTCCTTTTCACAGGCTTCGTCCCGGATGGGCTCCTTCCGTTCGCGTACGCCTCGTGCGACGTCCTTGCATTTCCGTCGCTTTTTGACACTCAGGGCCTTGTTGCGCTTGAGGGGATGGCATGCGGAAAGCCTGTCGCAGCCGCGAAGGGATCCGCGTCAGAGGACATCGTGAAAAACGGGTTAAACGGGTATCTCTTCGAGAATAATCCTGATGACTGCGCTGATAAGATTGTGAAAACGATAAAAAGGGCAAAGGCCCTTGGCCCAAACGCGAGAAAGAGTTCTCTCCTTTTCTCAAAGGAAAGATGCACGAAGAGGTTAGCCGGAGTTTATAGACGGCTGCTTTAGGGGCACACAAAGAGCACAAAAAGGAAAAGGTAATTCGGTAGGCGCATTACATGCTAGCCTCTGAATTTTTCGTAACCTTCCTTCCTTTTCAGAATGTCGAATAGGATAATGTTCGTCCCGTCAACCTTGTAAATCACCCTAAAATTCCTAATGTAGACTCTAAAGTAATTATCCAAGTGGTGCATCCTGTGCTCGCTTGAAACCGGGTTTTGCTTAAGATGCTCAAGCTTCTTCTCCAGCTCGATGGCAATGCTCTTGTCCAATTTCTTTACCTTCTCTAGAAAAAGCTTGGACGGAAGAAGGGTGAAAGCCATTTAGTCACGCTTCTTTTTTAGTATTCTCCTAAGCTCAGCCTCAGTTCCGAGTTCGATTTCACCGCTGGCGATTCTCTTGTCAAACTCCCTTGCATAAGACAGGTCTGCCCTCAATTCCTCCAGTACGTGATATTCTTTTCCCAACTCCAATATGCCCGCTCTCAAAGCTTCAGCCCTAGTCTTGAAATAGCCTGCTTCCACCAGCTCGGCAAGAATCTCCTCAACAATCCCGCTGAACCTCACCATCGTTTCCATCAACTCACCTAATAGATTGTATATCAAATAGATATATAAATGTTATCATTATTTAAGCGGCTCAGAAGCTACTCCGAGGATTAATGTTACTAAGGCTTCAGCTCGTCCACCAGCGCGGGGAGGTTCTCTACTGCAGTCAGTATAACCCTCCCCCTGTCTATCTCCATCTTCAGCGCGACCATATCGCGCGAAACTGATGCAAGCTTTCGTTTGAAGGAGAGAAGTGAATCCATATCCTTGAACACGAGCACCGTAAGCCCCTTCGCGACGGTTCCAAGGGCCCTTCCAACAACGCTTTCATCCTCGGCTATGTGCATGTAAACGTACTGCCCTATTGATGCCTTCGTGTCGCACTCCTCCGCGACCCCCAATGGCGTGAACCCGACTGCCTTGTTTACAAAAACGTCCCTCATCTCCCTGAATGTGGAAAGATAAACGCTGCTCCTTTCTGCCTTTTCCTCCCAGCTCCTGAGACCGTAGTACCCCCTTTCCTGGAACACGTGCCCCTCATCCACGAGCTGGCCTAGAATCCTCTCAAGATTGTAGTCCCCTATAAGTATCGGCCTTCCCAGGTGGCTAAGCTTCCTGAAACCGTTTTTCAGCTCCTCAATAGAGAGGGGCATCCACTTCCACCTGTAGTCCGTGTTCACCTTGTCAAACATGTCAAGAACGACACCCCTCTTTACCGGGATTCTTATTGACGCCACTGGCGGGAAATCCGGCACGTCAAGAGAATAGAGCAGCTTCTCCGGCTTCCTAAGGTAATAGCCGACGCCCGCTATGACGGCCGCGAGTATCATTAGAAATATGTTAAGAGGCTCCTCATAGAACTGCTTGCTGACCCTGTACGGGATTGAAAGCGTCTTCTTTTCCGTTCCAAAATCAAATGTGAACAGATGAGTGCCCTCCTTCAATCCCTCAAGCTTGAGTGAAACAGTATCTGTTTTACTGAATGTTTTCTTTGAGACGTTATCCACGCTCACATCAACTTTCTGCACCTCAGCCTTGCTTCCCATGCAGTATATCGAAAAGGAGAAATCCCCTTTCTTGAAATCTGCGTTCTCTGCGACTATGTCAACACCGGCTATGTCTATCACAGACTGGGCATACCGCTTTCCCTTCGCGTCAACAAGCCTGAGCTCGTACTCGCCGGGGGAGAGACTTCCGTCGTAGTCGAATGGGACAGTTGCCACCACGCTCGTCTCCCCTGCCTGTATTTCCTCGCTTCTTACAACAACACCAGACTCATTTACCGTCTCAAGGGAAAGCTTCACAGTTCGCGGGGTCGGCTCCTTCAGAACGGCGGTCATCCTCAGGTAATTACCTGAGATTGACGTGGGGACGACATCAAACCCCTCCTTTGAGTAGAGCTCGCCCAACGCCGTTTTCTTTATGTACACCTCCCTCGTTATGCCGTGGACTCCGCCATTCTTGTCTATCCCCTCGAAATAGAACTTTCCATAGCCCTCAGTGTTATCGAAGGAGGGCGTTCTTATCATGAACGTGTTTTTCGGGGTTTTTTCACCGTCAGATTCAACGGTCGTCCTAGTCAGCTCCGCCTGCCACGCGTCCTCTTCTATTATCCTCGCAACGTCAAGTGCCGCAAGCGTTCCATTTTTCTTCCATCCTCCATTAAGCGTTTGAGGGAGGAATATTATGTAGCCCTTGTCAACAAATGCAGTTGAAACCGAGCCGTATATCGTTCCGCTTGTCTTTCCCCCCGTCCCCCCCCTGCTCTCAACGGTGTACGTCGGGTCGTAAAGATTGAAGCCGGGAGTTGAAACAAGCCCTGGGGCGGACCTGAAGGAAACCCCTGCCACGCCATAGGTTGCGGGGGGAACGGTTATCACCGTTCCGTTCTCGTCTATTGCCCCGTCAAACTTGAACCCTATGTATATTATGACCAATCCCTTCTTGAGCATGTCCCTTATTGTAAAGTTGTTCTCCATGCCAAGCAGCTTTGTAGGGATGTAGCCGCTAGGTATTATGACGACCGCCCCCTCGGGGAGTGTCTCTATCTGCTGCTGGTCTATCTCATTTACTGCTATCCCCCTCTCGCCAAGCTTCTCTCTAAGCTCTTTTACAAAGGCGGGATAGCACTCTGCATCGTAGCGTTGCGACAGAAGAAGGAATATCTGCTGCGGAACGTGGTTTGGGAATATTTTCAGGTCAAGTGAAATGTTCTTCATGTCATTCGCCGAGTAGCTGACAAGTGATGTTATTGCGTATGTGCCATCCTCCTCCTTGCCATAGGTGACAAGGTTCGTTTCATCAATTGAGAAATTTACCTCGGGGGATATCTCAAGCATGACCTGCGGCTGGGCCGCCGCTTCAATCCCCTTAAGCCAGAGGAATAAGCCCGCCACGGCGAGAATGATAAGGAGAAAAATAACCGCAGCGACCTTAAGCATGACCCCTCCGACAGGGGGCGCCTTCGGCAGCGGCTTTTTTGAGGGCGGCCTTTCGGGGAATGCTATCCTCTCCTCCGGTTTCTTCTTTGAAATTCTCCGGGTGAGGAAGGAAAGGATTTCGCCGAGGTCTATCCCTTTCTTCTTTTTCACGCTGAACCTGGATACGTGCGAGAACTTTTTCTTAATGCGAAAGAGGAAGGCCCTTTTTGCTATCCTCAGCTTGAGGACATCCTTTTTCTCGGCAGCCATGATATCCCTTTCTGGCTTCCTCTTTTTAACTTTTTGGGCGGAGGACGGCTTGTGATGGCGTGTTGGAGCCCCCTAACTCCTCTTGTTTTCTCCCTCCAGGGGCAGTGAAGGATTTTTAATCTTTACTAACCATACGATATGAGGTGATTTTGAATGAAAGGAACAACACTTAAAACATTTGGCGTGTGGGCATTCATTTGCGGCGTTGTGCTGGCCCTTTTGGTCGGTATAGCTGCTGCGTTTATGCAAATGGACATGTCAACACTGGGCCTTGTGTCCGGCATCATGGTGGTGCTCGGCATTGTCGTAGGCGTTTTGAACATAACCGAGAAGGAAGTGACGAACTTCATAATTGCGGCGATAGGTCTCACGACCGGTTCGGCAGTGCTCGTAAGCCTCGGAACAATCTTTGCAGCAAACCCACTAACAGCGGTTCTTGGGAAGATGATGCAGGTGGCCTTCACTGTGTTCGGGACATTCGTTGCGGGCGCCGTATTTATACCTGCGCTTAAGGCAGTCTACGAGATATCAAAGGACTGAAGGGGCGTTCGTCCCTTCTTTTTTTCTTTTTTCATTTTCCCTAGTGAAGACAATCCGATAAAAAGAGAGTAATACTGACGGCATGAGTGCGCCAATCCTGGATAGCAAAACAAGCTATACCTTTGCCTCTATGTAGCCGAGCCTTATCAGCTCGTTCAGTATCTCCTCGACCCTCGTCTCTGGGACCTCGTGCACTTTTGAAAAATCAGACACGTTTATTTCCCCCCCGTGGTCGGATATCCACTCCTGGACCTTTGACATTAGAACGGAGTCAGAGTGCGTCTCCAAGCTTCTAACCCTAAGCACGAGCTTGTCGTTTTGCTCCTTCATCCAATGGTTCTCCCTTGAGAGAGAATCGTTCGCCTCAGTGAGCGCCTTCGCCTTCTTCTGGAGGGAGTCTACCTCGCTTTTCAGTTCGTCGTACTTTGAGAACAGTTCACCGTACTTGATTGTCACGAACTCCTCCATCTCGGAGAGTGAGGCCTCAAAAAGCTGTACTATCTCCCTTGTGTCCATTTCGTAGCACCCTCCGACAACTGTGAGCATGTTGAGGAAATACTTTAGGGCCATAAGCCTCCTCATCCTCGGGCTCATGCCAGGAACGCACGTGTAGAGCATCTCTATAGTGTTCCCCCTGAAGTACGTTATGCTGAACGCGTAGGGGTTTTTCTGTATGTCCCTGCTTTCCACGTTTATTGCGGCAAGCTCATCCTTCTCCTCTGCTATCTCAAGGAATGAAACAGCCGAAAGCGCATTCAGTAGGGAGCCCTTGTCACTTGTCCTTCTTGCCTTTACCCTGAACCCGCTCACAGTCGGCTCGCCAACGACTTCCTCCTTCCTTTCCTCTTTCTTCTCAGGCAACTAACCACCTATTTTTTCCCCTTTCTCTTCTCGGCCCTCTTTTTTTCGGCTATCTTCGGCATGTACCCGATGAGCGAAAGGGCTATTATGAAAACTCCTATGAGCACCCCGAAAAGAATGGACTCAAGCGAGAAAAATTTCCCGGAGATGAGCGGCAGCACTGCTATCAAAACGAGCAGTATTGCGGCAAGAACCACATACAGCACGAGCGCCTTCTCGAATTTTGCCCTTTTCTTCTTGTACTCGTCCATGCATCCGCCGCACACGACAAGAGTGTTGTTCGTTGCTACCCGAAGGGCCCCTTTTACCCTCCTTATCGCCCTTATAACGACGTCGTCCTGTACCTGCGCCCCTTTCCTCTCCTTCCCGCATATTATGCAAACTTTTTTTGGCATATTATTCCTCCAGTATAACCTGCGTTATGTCCCTGTCCCCCATTCCGAGCCTCTTGAAATCCGCCTTTGAGAATATGTTTATCACCGTGCTGTCGTCTATCCCGACGTCCTTGATGAATGAGGTTATCCTCTTCCTCGCCATCCCGTATCTTTCAAGGAGTATTACAAAAGATATGACGTCCATGTGCCTCCTTTTCTTGTTGAAAAGGACCATTATCTCCTCGATGTGCGCGTCATCAAGCCCGCACGCCCTCATCTTGTTCCTGAAATCGCTTCTCTCAAAAGAAACAGTTTTTGCCATTACCTCAACCTCCATCCCCTCAGGGTATGCCTTTTCCATATCAAGGAAAAACTCCTGGAGGGGCTCCTCCCCTTCTATCTTGTCAATAAGGAACGTCTCCGAGAAAGCGGTCGTTGTCTGGAACGCCATGTTGACGGCGCATTGACCAACCCCAAGCCTGCTTACTTCGCCTCTCATGTAATCGCTGAAGTTAAGCGTTCCCTGCAGGTAATCAAGGAACCTGTCGAACTTGACTCTCAGTATGAAAGTCGTCCCGACGTTCGAGAATATTGCCTCGCTTATGTCTGTCGGGTTCTGCGACGCGACAATAAGGGCGAACTGGTATTTCCTTCCTTCCCTGACTATCATGACCGCGTCGCTGTTGTCGTCTTTTGCTATCTTCCACGCCTCATCCAAAACGACTATGAGCTTAAGCCCCTTTGTGCTGCTCCATCCCGCAGACCTCATCTTTTCCTTTATGAACTGGAGCATGCTTAGGCCCGCAAGCGCCCTGAACACCTCGTCCGGCAGCCCGGACAGGTCCAAATCAACAAGACCGGATGTCGTTATCTCATCAAGCTTTATAGTGCTCGGCATTGCAAAGAAATCCTCCCCCTCCTTTGTGAAGGCCCTCAGTCTGTATAGGGCATTCTCAAGCTCTGCCGGGAACTCGTATGAGCCTGCCTGCAGCAGCTCCTCAAGATTCCTCACGACATCCCTGAGCGTAGGGACCCTTAGCTCCCTCCCAAGCGCATCCCTCTGGACAGTTGAATCCAGCATGAACTTCCCGTCTAGGTATGCCTTTTCTATCGCCTGCTCCGTAAGCCTCTTCTGCTCCGGATACTGGCCTATGTCCGTGAGTATCCCAAGCGTCCTCATTATCTGCTTCACCCTCTCGTTTGGCGACATCCCGGCAAGGTCAAGGAGGTTTATGTAGGACCCCTTCCCAAGGGAGATGACCTTCCCTCCGACCTGTTTCACCCAGTCCTTGTACTCGCCGGCCCAGTCTATTATGAACGCGTTTGCCCCCCAGACAAGCGACGCCCTTGTCAGGAACGTTTTTACGAAGTAGCTTTTGCCTGCACCGGTTATCCCGACTACGGCAACGTGCGGGTTTGTGAGCCTCTGGAAAGTCCAGTTGAATGGGATGTGGAATATCTTCGTCCTGCCTATGTATACGGAGTTTGTCGGGTCCCCCATTAGGAAATCCTCTGGAGGCTCGGGCGGTCTGACGAGAATGTTCCTTCTCGCTATATCCCTGTTATAAAGCGGCGTGACCTTCAGCTTCCCCATTATAACACGCTTCTCTCCAGCTCTGCCGGAGTCACGGGAAGGGCATGTTCCCAGTCAAAGCATCTCAGCATCTCCTCCCCTTTCAGAACGTCCACCTCGACATTGAGCGCGTTTGCTATTGTCGACCTAAGCTCCTTTCCCTGCGCCCTCGCCATCGCCATTGCGGCCTCTGCGCTTACGCCGGCCGCAGTCGTCATTATATACGCTGACACGCCCATTGGCATTATGCCGCTCGTCAGCTTGTCAAGCTGCGTATCCCACATTGCAACCTCCTTTGCGTACCTGTCCATTTTAAGGACATCCGGCTCGGGTTTGTCCCTTTCCCTCGCAAGCCTAAGCTGCGCCTCGGCCCTTTTTGTCTCTATCTTTTCCCTGAACTCAGTCATATCCTTGACGTAGAGGAGCATGCTTACTTTCGTTACATACCTTATCCCGCTTATTGCCCTCTCAAAGTACTCCGTGAATACCACGTTCTGCTCCGCGGTTTTTTCCGATGCCGACTCGTATATCTTGACCCCGAGGAACTGCGATGCATAATACGTGCCGCCGGCCTTCTTCATCACGACATCCTGCTCTGGCGGAATCTCGTATCCATCCTTCATTATCTGCACTATCCTGCTTCCCTGCGTCAGGAGGGGAAAAAGGAAATATCCGTATTTGTAGATTGCCACTGCAGCCGCAGCCCCAATGCCTGCCACTATTGCTCCTATCAACCCAAATATCGTCCCGGACTGAATGAAAGACCCAAGCGCGCCAATGACCGCTATCCCCGCCGCTCCATAGGAAAACTGCCTAACATCAACCACTCCATCACCGAGACTACTAATGCCACAGCATTTTTAAAAACATATGTTGTGGAGGGGCAAGTGCCGACAAAACAAGCCATCTGCTCCATATCGCCACGCGGCAAGTTATATTGGATGGCAAGCCTGTTCAAGCGGCGGCGAGAACAAAATTATTATAAACCCCTGAGTTGTAGTATTCCAGCCAGCGGCCATAGGGGCGGGGAAACACCCGATCCCATTTCGAACTCGGAAGTTAAGCCTGCCCACGACGTTGCCTGTACTGCCTTTCGGCGGGAAAGCGCGTTGCTGCTGGCACTATGTTTATATAGCTATTTTTCCAACTGTTTCTGGGGTGTTCGTTTGAATCTCAAAGAGATACGGAAGGCATTTTTCAATGGGGAGCTGAGGGGCTACGAGCTCGAGGGCAGGATATACAAAGAAGAGAAGGACTGGGAAAAGGCAAACTTCCTCGCATCCTCGCTTCGCCTTGAGTACATGGAGGAGAAAACAAAAACAAAACTTCCATATATCAGAAAGGGATATTTCCCCACCTCCTCATCGGAAAAACTGACAACTGGCATAGAGCAGAAGATAGGCGGCGCCTTAATTCCGCTTGGCTTCGCCGGCCCAATGCGCATAAACGGCGAGCATGCAAAGGGGGATTTCTTCATACCGGTTGCAACGAACGAGGCAGCCCTTATAGCAGGCCTTAACAGGGGGATTGGAATCATAAACAAGTCAGGAGGAGTAAGGGCAGTTGTAACAAAGGATGGGATGGCGAGGGCGCCAGTTTTAGAGCTTCAGAGCATAGGAAAGGCAAGGGACCTTGTAAGGGAAATTGAGGAGAAAGGATCTCTCTATAAGGAGATGAAAAAAGCTGCTGAGAAGGAAAGCACTGTCTCCAGCCTCATTGACATACAACCATTCCAGATGGGAAGGAGGGTATGGCTCAGGCATGTTTACACGACAGGAGACAGCATGGGGATGAACTCCGCAACAAGATACACCGCAAATTCGATCAAAAGGCTGATGGAGCTTAAACAGGGCATAAGGCTCATAGCGCTTTCAGGAAACCTCTGCTCCGACAAAAAGAGCGCCCACATAAACATTCTTCTCGGAAGGGGGAAGTCCGTTGAGGCTGAGGCATTCATCCCAAACAAACTGCTCAAAGAGACATTTGGCGTCAGTGCCTCCTCAATCTCAAAGGTATGCTACGTAAAGAATTACCAGGGGAGCGCCCTTTCCGGCACACTCAGCGGTTTCAACTCAAACGCGGCGAACACGATAGCAGGCATATTTGCCGCATGCGGCCAGGACCTCGCGCAGGTTGTTGAGAGCTCATCTGTCTTCACATCAGCGGAAGAAACGAAGGAGGGGCTTCTCCTGAACATATCCCTCCCATCGCTTGAGGTAGGGACAGTCGGCGGAGGGATGGGTTTCGGAACCGCAAGGGAATGCCTTTCAATCCTTAATTGCACAAAGAAAAGAAGCCCCGGAGTAAATGCAAAAATGTTCGCTGAGATAACTGGGGGAGCGGTGGCTGCGCAGGAGCTTAACCTTCTTGCAACTCTTGCAAGCGAATACGAGCTTGCGTCTTCCCATATAAGGCTCGCAAGAGGAAAATGAGTGTATAGGGTAACAAAGAAATGGAGCGATTGAAAAACGAAATAAATCATTGGGTGATATCGTTGATAGACAAAAATCTGCTTGATATACTGGCCTGCCCCCTATGCAAAGTTGGCGTAAGATACGACAGGAGTAAAAATAGCCTCACATGCAACAAATGCAAAAGGAGCTATCCAATAAAGAACGACATACCGATAATGCTTTCGGAAGAATAAGACAGAAAGGGAATGGGTTTAAAGGATTGCGGATTGTAGGGATAAAAGGTATTTGAATAGATTGAAAGAAATGGGATTGGCAAAGGTGTGGATGGCAGGGATTGAATGAAAGGGGATGACACGCAATGGATATAACAAAAATAGATAAAATGGACGTATTCGCTCTCGTGGTTATTTTCCTTCTCGCGCTTTCTCTCTTAGCGTACATTCAAAGGCCATTCCTTGAGGGGGGAACATACGAAATTGCGCTTGAATTGAAGGAAGGGATTTCAACCGGCGCGTATCCG
>Ga0315282_10011405_pt1 | contig 13777 bp, 13 predicted proteins | sample YL17G07_20_MG_FD_203693 | JGI IMG/M metagenome (GOLD analysis project Ga0315282, IMG submission 203693) | Sediment microbial communities from Yellowstone Lake, YNP, Wyoming, USA - YL17G07_20 | ecosystem: Environmental > Aquatic > Freshwater > Lake > Sediment | place: USA: Wyoming | collected... | reverse complement strand
TTGGCGGTTGTGGCCTTCGTGGTCGTTCTTGCACTTAGAGCATATCGTTTTCTGAGAAACAGCTTTCCTTCGATCACTGTGCCTCGTCATTACGTGACCCCATATGATACACCATACCAAAGGTTTGTCTTCCCAAATACCCCGGTAACACGCAATGCTCCGAGATTTGAGATCGAACCCGAAGGACACGTTGAACCTGTTCTTGACCTAACTGAACTTGATCAAGAAGAACGAACTCGCCGTCACACATAGAGTCCCTCCTATTCTTTTCCAATCCTAATCGAGGTGAATTGTATGGAAAACAATGAGATTTTAGAGGAAATTGTCCTCCCTGAGAGAATCGGTTTTCTAGGGAGCAGAAGCTACGACACGGTTAATGGAAAAATAGTGAAAACTACGCGGCTGATCTTCTGTGACAATTGTGGCTGCAGGCTCGACGAGAACAAGCTAATAGTGCTCTGCAAAATATGTGGTAAGAAACTGTGTTCCTCGCACTCCTGCACATTCGAGTATCAGCGCAAGCACTACTGCGAAGAACACATTCAGCAGATCCTGCCTCTCACTGCTCACGGCTTTGAAATACTCCACTGTGTTCTCGCAGAATTAGAACCAGGTAAAGTACGTGAGCTCGCCAATATCAGCAACGATGACTACAGAGAAGCATTGAATGAACTTCTGGAACTCGGATACGTCAAGGAGAAAGGCGTTTCACTCTTCAAGACGTACAAAGTCCTAGACCGAGGCATCCTTGCGTGGAAGACGTACTTGAACGCATACGTGATGCAAGGAGATGTTGCGCACTTTCTTCAGAAATCAACCGAAGACTCGGGGGTGAATGGATGTCTCGAGAGATTCTAGGCAAATGCATCAATGTATGCCTGCTGTTGGGTTTCATTGCTCTGGCACTGGGGGTTCTGCTGGTTTTCTCGCAACTTATGGCAAGGTTTCGATTCGACCTGGCAATGTCGCTCGTGGCAGGAGGCTTCCTTGTTCTCATCTTCGCTTTGCTAGCAGCCAAGATCGTCTCAAAGGTGGATTGACATGCAAGATGAATGGTCTGAAGCCATGTTGGCGCGTATCGACAAAGTCTCAAGGTGGGTTAATCCACAGAGCATGAAGAGGCTCCTGCTTGTACACGATCTAGAGAGTGACCAGAAGAAGAAGCGCGAGTTAGGAAACGAGCTCGAAACCATACTCAGCACCTACGAATCGAAGTTCCTATTTTTTGAAAGATCAGTTATAGCCCAACCCCCTTCTGGAAAGCTGCAAGGAGAGCTAACACTTGGTACAATAGTCGTCGGGGATGAAGAAGCAGGATACTGCAGACTGCCAATCAATAGTCTGACAAGGCACATGATTCTCTGTGCTCAGACAGGCCACTCCAAAACTACAGCGGTATACAGCGTGATTGACGGTTTATTTGAGCTGAAAGTTCCGTTCGTATGGGCTGACCTCAAAGAGGACGGACGAAAGCTACACCGACAACACGAAGATTTGGTTGTGATTCCGTGGCGCGAGTTCAGATGGAACCCTCTCAGGCCACCTCCGGGAATGGATGTCAGAGAATGGTGGCAGAATTTCGCTCAAACTTCCGGAAGATCCTGGGGGACATTCCACGCCGGACCTAATTACTTGCTAGAGTTTCTTGACGAGCTCTATGTTGATTACGAGAAGAACGGAAAGCTGCCCACTCTCTCAGACCTGTATCAGCTGATAGTTCTTACCAAGGAAACCTCGCGCAAGAGACTAGACTATTATGACGTGATCTACAATCGTTTGCGCACAATCACAAGCATACTTGGCAAGATGCTCAATTGCGAAGTTGGAGTTCCGATAGAGCAGCTACTAGATCGCAGTGTTGTTCTGGAGTTAAGCGGGCTTAGAACAGAGGAGCAGGTCTGGCTTGTTGAGGTCTTGCTAACTTGGATCTATCAATACCGTATGACACAAAGACATCGAGGCGAGCATCTGCGTCACGTAATCTTTCTTGATGAGTGTCACCGCTGGTTCTACGCTGGAAAAGACTACTCGGAAACGACCAGAGAGATGGGGATGCCAGTGATGGACACTTTCCCCACCCAGTTCCGAGATTTCGGGGAAGGATTGATCTGCACAACCAACTTGCCCAGTCGCGTGAGCCAGTCACTTCACTCAAACACGCTGATCAAAATCACTGGTAACCTTGGTAGTGGTGGCGATGTTGATGCAGTGGCTGAAGCTATGGGACTGAATGAAGAGGAGAGAGATATCATTCACAGATTGAAGAGAGCGGAGTGGATCGTGAAGCTCAGCGACTACCATACTGAACCATTCATGATCGTCACATCAGATCACCCAGTTGACACTGATGTCACTGACGAAGAGGTTTCTGAGAGAATGCACCGTCTTCTACCGATGGATGAAGACCAAGAGAAGAAAGAAGCACCGCTCACTCGACCGATCTCAAAATCAAAGCAGGAATTCGCTGGCCAGACCATAAGCGACGAAGCCAGGGCGCTACTATGTGACATCGCAGCTCATCCAATCCGGGGCGTGTCCAAACGATATGATGAACTCGGATTGCGTGGAAAGAAAGCAATAGCCACCAAGTCCGAGCTGGTCGAGAAAAATCTTGTCGGAGAGGTAGAAGTCACCCTAGGAAGCTACAGGCCCAAAAAGTTCCTCGTACCTACCGCTTCCGGAATTCGGCTCCTTAAGCGCCTGAAGCAGCCGGTCAAGTTCTGGGATGAATACGAAGGCAACGTCAGCTTCGAACACCGTCTATACCAGCTTCTGATAACTCACTTTCTGACTGAATCGGGCTACCAGGTCGCCATTGAGAAGAATCTCGACAAGAAGCGGCTAGATCTTCTAGCCATCAAAGACAGCAAGAGAATCGGTGTTGAAATCGCCCTGAATTCTCAGATCAATTCTTGGAATGTCTTGAAAGCACAGAAAGATCTTGACGGCCTGATCGTTGTATGCAAGGACAGAAACATTGCCAGAGGGATCGAGAACAATCTCGCAAAAATAGCCTACCCCACAGTCCTGAAGAAGATCAGCATTCGTCTCCTTGCAGACTACCTGAACCGTCGAGATCAATCTACTATATGATTACTCTCAAAATTACTTCAATAACTCAAACCTCCCCATTTTCTAATCTTCTTTTTTAAAATAACTCAAAAACAAGGTGAAAAAGTAGAATTGGCAAGATATGAAAGATCAGGAAGACGTAGAAACCCGTACCTAGGGCGTGTCTACAACCAACCCCACCGGTCAGGTGAGATCTATCAGAACAGATCAGATCGCTACAGACCAAATTCAGCGGCTCATGAAAGCCCTCCTGTGACTGCACACAGCTCCAAATCCAATCCCTATCGCAGGTTCACCTCAGACTATGAACCTGAACCTGATGTCGAAAGACTCATCGAGAAACTAGAGAATAACCTCAGAGAGAACAGCTTCAGGCAGAGAGTCGATGAAATCCTAGAGCGCATGAATGCTGAGCCTGAGAAAGACTTGGCCGAGTATTTCCAATCTGCCAGTGAATCGGAACCCGATCTCGAGACAGAAAACCTTAGAGTTGAAAGAGAAGACTTCGAGAAAGATCTCGCGCTGTCAGGTGAAGCTGAAGCCTTCCTTGAGAGGCTTGCTGATGAAGAAGTTGATGAAAAGTCAGACGACGCTATTGTCGAACCCGTGGATATTCCGGACAGACCGCCTGAAGAAGCCATGAGGCCTGCTGAAACAATAGAAGAGATAGCTCAAGCAGTGTTGGATGATCCTCTCCTTGCTCAAGATTTAGAACCTGAAGTGTTGCGAGATGTCGAGGTGCTACTGCATGACTATTTGCCGCTTGAGCAATTGGAGCCAAAAGAAGAGCGTGTAGAACCCGGCTACTGATCCTGCATTTCTTTCGAGTGAGGTGAATTCTTTATGGTTAGAATTGTTGCTCTAGACATCGGCTCAGGCTATACGAAATGCTTCGATGGCACTCACAAAATCATGTTTCCAAGCGTCTACAGCTACCGTCAGTCGGGATTGTGGGAAGACAGAGAAGGCATAGTCGAAGCTGTTGGTGAACAAGCTCTAGCAATAGCGCAGCATCCGAACGCTATGACATTCTATCCAGTCATCGACGGCAAACCTCAGCATCAAGCATTCAACAAACTAGCCAAAGAAGCGTTGAACAGGCTGAAAATCGGATTCTTCGAAGACGTCTGTTTGGTCACAGGTCTGCCATATGAAACGGGCAAAGAGGATCGGAATACTATCAAGAAGCTGCTCAAAGAGAACCTGCATCCGAGAGATCTTGCTGTCTATCCGCAGGCAGTAGGCACGTTATTCGACCTAGATCTACAAAGCGCCACAGTCATCAACATTGGTCACGGCACAACTGAGATAGTTGTCATAGAGAAACTGAATGTGCTTGGTGGCATATCCGAATCTCTTGCAAGCGACTATATTCTCACAAACCTCTCCAACCGCATTCAGGCCAAGCATGGATTCAAACCCACAACAGGCAGCCTTGTTGAGTTGATCTCAGGGACAACCGAATCAATCACAGCCTTCGGCAAATCCAAAGTCGATAAAGAAGATATCAGTGATGTGCTGAAAAATGCAGTCACACATCTGGCTGACAAGATTTGTTACGATGCTCGCTATCTGCTAACACAACTCCCACCAAACCTAGAATGCGCAAAAGCAATAGTCCTCTCAGGCGGAGGCTCGTTAACCAAGGGGATGCGCGAAGCAGTAGAACAGCAGCTGAACTGCAAACTGCTGGTGCCGACAGATCCGATCTTCAGCAACGTTCTAGGCTTCCACAAGATGGGGAGGAAGATGTATGGACAGTAAGGTCTCGGTAAGGCTAAACGAAGAACTCTTTGCTAAACTTGCGAACTGGAAGGCTAAAGGCATCAGTTTGTCCGACGCTGTCCGACAGGCACTAATCCTCCTGCCAAATTCTCCCTGAGAGGTGTGTCAAAATCAACCTCCTCTGCGAATCAAACCGTTGCAGAGCATAGACATGAGCATTCAACTGAAAGACGAGGTTGAAGCTTTGAAGACATTGCAGGAATGGTAGCTCATGATATGGTTGCTTGATATGGCTGGTGCATATTCTGTCAATGTCCTCTGATAACAAGGTTTTTCAGATCTGTAACAGAGGAATAGCTGAAGTCCATGAGAACTGTTGTTTCAGTGCTCTTCCTCTTGCTAATCATGTCAAACGTGTCATCAATAGTGCCAACGTGGTTGCAAGCTGACAACAACTCACAGTACACTTTGGTAGCTGCTACCGGCACAAGCACGACCGGGGATCTGATACAAGACAACATAGAAAAGTACCGAAAAGGCGATGTGAGCCTAAGAATTCTGGATGAGAACGGCGCTCCCTTAGCCGAAAGAGCTGTAACTATTAGACAGTTGAGCCATGACTTTCTGTTCGGCTGCAGTTATCCTGAGGGCTTCTGGCCTGGGAACTTCCAAGAACGCTTCTCTTCGTTATTCAACTATGCAACGACAGAGAATCATTTCAAATGGGGCGTATTGGAGCGTATTCAAGGATGGATCAATTGGGGGCAAATTGACAATCTACTGTCATGGGCTCAATCCAAGGGAATCAAGGTGAAGGGACACAACCTAGTGTGGGGAAACTTGCTGTCGGGTAGCGGCTCTGGAGTCCCATCCTGGATTCGTGACAAGTCAAGAGATGAGATTCGCCAACTCTTGGAAGCTCGCGTAAGACAGGTCGTTGGTCGATATGCAGGAAAAGTGTGGGCCTGGGATGTCGTTAATGAACCAGTTCATGACAAATGGTTTGCAGAACATTTTGGAAACGACTACATCGAACTATCGCTACAATGGGCAAGAGAGACCGATCCTAAAGCGCAACTTGCAGTCAACGAAAATAACATACTAATGAGCACAAATTGGAGACGAGACTACCTCGCCCAGCTAAGCCAAGTCAAATCCCTTGGGGCTCCTCTTAATGTCGTTGGAATTGAAGAGCATCACGGAACAACCTGGCTATCGCCAAATGACATATACAAAGGGCTGGATGAAATCGCAAAACTGGGGCTTGACATTCACATCACCGAGTTTGATGTCGACACTGCAAATCTCCCCATAAAAGGCACTTACAGGCAGGGCGTGTGGAATGAGCAGACTCAAGCAGAATACTACGAAATGTTCTACAGAACCGCTTTCAGTTACCCAAACGTCAAGGCCATTTCAACCTGGAGCTTCATGGATCCGGGCTGGACAAAGACGAATTGCGGTCTTGTCAGACCTGATCTTTCACCGAAACCGGTGTATGAGACTCTTGACAGGCTGATTAACGAAGAATGGAGAACCAATCTTGAGACAAAGAGTGACAGCGATGGAGCTGTTAGTTTCAGAGGTTTCTACGGAACTTATGAAGTAACCATGACAGTCAACGGAGAAAACCGAACTGCAACATTCCCTCTGAATGAGAATGGCCCAAGACAGTTGGATTTGACTCTGGCGAAAAGCCAGACTCCCTCGACGACAGGACTGGGTTTGAACATTTCTATTCTTCAGAACTATTTGGTGGCGGTGGGTGCCACGTCGCTCGTCATAATCGGTCTTCTCTTGATTAGAAAACGAGCCAGAAGAATGCGAGGAGTGCCTAGAACCGCTGCTGTCTGCCACCACTATGCGATTCGAGGATAATGTTGGGTCTATTCCAGACTCCAGATGGGTGCACTCTCTATTCAAGAGAATTTGCTTTCTCTCAGCTGAACGTAAAGTACTTGTTCCTTCTCTGTAGATGCACCCTAACTGGAATCTTGTCCTTGATTCTTCCCAGCTGGTCTATTATGACTCTGGAGCTCGTAGTAGTGACAGCCTCGCCACCGTCATGCTGAACCAGGATAACTGCAAACTCGTTGCAGCCTTCGAACTTTGAAGGGAACAGCTCATAGTTTAGCACGACAAAGCTCTTGTCCACAAGCTCAGCAAAAGGCACCTTCGCCTCCACATTGAAGCTCTTCTTCGCTGGAACAATCTCGTTGAAATTTATGACTTCCATGAAACACACCTCCAACTCTGAATTGGGAATTTGAGTTTAAGCTGATTTCTGTGCTGGAACATATGTATCATTGCAGATAGTTCCGAACTCTTCGATAATTGATTCCAATTCTCTTGGGTGGTTTTCTTTGGGTCGAGTCAAGATACGACTAATAGGCGATAGAGACTCTGTCTACATGGTCGCAGGTCTCTTTGCTCCACGCTTGAAATGGAAAGAATATCCGCTCTACAAGGACAAGGAATGCAAGCAGATAGATGAGAAAAGAATTGCTCTATATGCAACGGTGAAGGCGGAGCTCTCTGATAGGACGAAGAGCATCACTTTGGACCAGTATATCTAATCCGGAGAAGGCAGGTCAAACCTGCCATTAATTCTCAGGGAAGCTCTCCGTGTGCGGTAGAGATGCTCAAAGGCTTTTGTGTTTTGAATTGATTCAACATATTCTAAGACAACCTGAGCATCTTGCAGATAGCTCTTGACTCTTGCTGAGACAATCTGCTTCAGCGGCACGCTTTCAGCAGTAGCTGGGAAATCTCTTGAGACAGTCACTGCGCCTTTCTCTTCGAGGCTGCCTACCACCTCATATATCTTCGGTTGAGGCACGCTTGAATATTTGGCAAGCTTTCCCATCTTCAACTTTCCGCATGCAGAGAGCGCGGCATATACCCTCGCCTCATATGTCGAAAATCCAAGCCTAGCGAATACCGTGAAGATATCCTCAGGCAAAATTCCATTTGTGTTCTCCATTTTTCATCACCGCATTAATTTTGGTGAGGCGAGCCAACTGATTTTCAGCGAAGCGCGGTCTAGAGACCGGAAATCAGATTGAGTGAGCCGAATAATCAGAGACGGTTTTGGCCGGCGGACTCAACAATAAGAATCCATAACAGCACGATTGCGCTCCAAGGTGACACACAGATAAATACGGGCGTCTGCGTGCAATCACAGATCTTTTATTCTCGTGGATCATTGAGAAACCTTCAGGAATAACTGGCTGGGAGTTCAATTGAGAAACGGCCCCTTGTCTGTGTTTTTCCTCTCGTTCGTGTTAGTAGTTAGTTCTCAGATTCCAGCATTCTGTGCTGTTCCTGCACCACCAGTCGTTCGGCTTAACGATCCCCAAGTAAGTGGTCTAGCAGTCTCAGTCAACGGAGTTGCTTTACCTGGGTATCAAGGAGCGACTATTACGAGAATATCTTGGAACTGGGGTGATGGTTCCTCGGGAAATTCCTGGTTTCCTGCTTCTCACACATACAGAAACCCATCTACGTACAGCATTACCGTGACAGCATATCAGAGTGACGGTCGATCAACTACAGCCACCACCGTCGCCCGTCTATATGTTACGCCAACCACTCAAAGATACCCCCCAAGCCTTAGTCTTTACACTCCTCAAGTGAATGGTTTGTCTGTCAGCATTAATGGAGTTGCAGCACCTGGTACTTCTGGCGCATCGATTACACGCATCTTCTGGAATTGGGGTGATGGTCGCTCAGGAAATCAATGGTTTCCAGGCTCTCACACCTATGATAGAGGAGGTTCCTACACGGTCACTGTAACAGCATATCAGAGTGATGGATTATCAACCACAAGATCTGTCACAGCTGTGGTGCGCGTAAGCGAAAGCACGTCTCTAGATAGCTACACTAAGGATTGGGCAGGATATGTAGTCTTGGCGGAAAACATTGTAGACGAAACTGGAGATATCACAGGAGTGTGGGGTGAGTGGACAGTGCCTGATGTATCAGGAAGTCCCCGTGACAGCGACTCACCGATTTGGGTAGGAATTGGGGGAGTGGGTGTTCCCAACCTTATTCAAATAGGCACAGATCAGAGTGTGAATATTCTTGGGCAAGTAGAGTACAGTGCGTGGTATGAAACGTTACCGTGGACCATAACCAACCGAGCGCGCAAGATAGCAGGATTTGACATTCGTCCTGGACATGAAATCCGGGCAGGGATATATTTATCGAGTCCTCCGAACGGCTGGGTTCTTTACATCAAGAACAAGAGTACTCGGGCTCCCCCTTGGGAATATCCCATTCAATACTCTTCCAATAAGAAAACCGCCGAATGGATTGTTGAGAAGCCGGCGCGCGCGCTGTTCAACGATTGGATACCAACAACCCTCACCAACTTTGGAAGTATTCGTTTTACAAATTGCGTGGTTACAACAGGTGGAAAAGAAATATCATTGTTGAATATGGGAGGCAGCTCGCGCTTCAGGTTTATTCTCACAGATAATGGAATGGATAGCGGTAAGATTCTAGCTCAACCAGGACCGGTTGATACATCGAACTCATTTGTCGTGTACCAAGGGCAAACCATGCCATATGTACAATACGAAACAACGACTGTAAGGACTGCTACTGCGACTACAAGCCAGACGTACCGTACCCAGTCAGATTGGACTGCTCCTTTGGCAACTGTCACTGGAGCTACGGGGTGGGCCAATATTGTCAGAAATGGTGGGTTTGAAGATGAGTATTCCGAATGGAAATGGGGATTGCCGGAAACGAGGGCCAAATGGGGAGTAACGATCACGCAAGGCAAAAGTCATTCTGGTAGCAGGAGCCTACTCGTTGAGGGGGACGGAGAGACTCTTTGGCAGGAGTATGATATGGTACCGCTCAAACCTGGTACTCATCTGAGTTACTTCAGTTATCTCGAGAGAAACGCAGGGTATGAGAACCCGCAGTCATATTTCCAGCTACTTCTGACAAGACACATGAGCGACGGCACGACAATGACGGCAATGATAGGCATCTACATGACTATCGAGAATAAAGCAAATAGTGAAGAATTCAGTGCAGGTAATTACCCCGTAATCTGGATCAGATACAACGGCAATCCGGTCAATAGCTGGATTAAGACTGAGATAGACGTGTGGACAGTTTTTGATAAACACTTCAATAATCCAGATGAATTCAGAATTTACAAGATAATTACTGGTGGATCGCAGTTTGGTGCATACTTGGACGACATCAGTCTTACTGTTCCAGGTGTTAACATAGCCAGAACAACATGGCAGCAAGACGTTCCAGTATCCGATGCGGGGGGTAGTCACATCGTTTCAATTCTTGTTCTTGGTGTTATCATACTGAGCGGCTTCTTGGCTCTAACGTTAGCTATGCTACGCCACAAGAACACGAGCAAGCGAGTATTTCTCTAGAATTCCCTCAAGTAATAATAAAATGTCCCTCGTTCAATTTTGAATAGCTCATAATTCATGAATGGCCGATTCTCTACAAGCTCTTCGATTTCAAGATGGATTCGATGCAACTCTCATCACTATTCTTCCATCAGGCAGGGCCATCATAGGCTCCCATCCGTCGTTTATGAATTTCTCAACCTCTTCCGCTTTGATCACTTTCTTGGAGGAATTTCCTTTTGAAGTGTCCACTCTGAGGCTGCGATTTTGAGAGAGAACTTGCTCTCCTTCCTCGGCCACTAGCTGAGATACGAGACCTTCGAGCTATGAAGAACCGCACGGAATTGAGATAATCTTCCAAAAACTCTGGCAATATCAGGATTGTTGCTGTAGCTCGAACACACATATCGCGCACATAGCTGGGTAGTCTGCTCAGGTAAATTGATATCTCTATAATGAGCATTTGGGCAGCGGGATGCTTATGCGAAAAATCCTGTTGGTTTGTGTTCTTCTCCCACTAGTATTATCAATGTTCTTGGTTAGCCCTGTTCGAGGTGCTGTCCGTTTAGTATCCTATGCAATGTATCGAACAAGGCCAGCGGCGGTTTGGACCGCAGATCCTCCCCCCAATTCCACTACAAGATTCACTCAAGTTGACGAAGCTGCGTATCTGTGGATCCGATGTCAAATAGATACTGACACCACCGTAACGGTGCAATGGATTCGGCCAGAGGGAATAGTCTATCAAACTGATACTAGATATCTCACGTTTTCTCAAGGAAAGGATTGGGTTGTTAACCCTTCAAATCTTAAGCTTCAAATAGGTGGCATGGATGCGGCAAGATACCTTGGGGAATGGGTCGCCAAAGTCAGCGCCAGCGATTCCCAAGGAGTCTATGAACTCTTCAAACAATCATTTACAATTGAGGCTGCTGTTCAGACCACGACCACGAGCGCCTTGAAACCGGGCCAACTCCTCAATCTAACAATGAAATTTGACCACGCCACTATATACTACAGCCAAGGAAATGAGGAAAGGGCTGCGGATATGGGAAAAGCATTCGAATATGGCTACACGATTCTACAGAAAGACTTCCCGAAACCCTCCCAGAGGTTCAAGCTTTACATTTATCTGAGTTACGATGACCTGCTCCAAGGCCTTGTAACGTACGGTGGATTTCCACCTAGTTCGCTCGACTTCTACAGGAAGACTGGAGCTGTCCCCAGGCCGGTTAATTATGTTATGCATGTACCTCCATTCTTCAGTTGGCGGCATGTCGCGCATGAGTTAACTCATACGTTCATTGAGGAATATAGCGGAAGAGCTTTCCTAAAGATCAAATGGTTGGATGAAGGACTTGCGGAGTATGAGAGTTGGAGATGCTTGCTGGAGAACTCAGCTCACATCAATGAAGCAGACTCATTCAAGAAACAAGCACTAAGCATCGTCAACCAACTAAAAGGAAGAAATGCACTCTATCCATTAAGCAATTTGGCAACGGAGAACGAATGGGCATCATGGATGCAGGCCGGGAAGAGTGGCGATATATATTCACAAAGTTACCTTGTAGTTTCCTACGTGGCCTCAGTCTACGGAATGGATAAGATTACATCGCTTCTGACGAAGGTGAACGCAGGAGCCACGGCATCAGATGCGGTAAAGGCAGTTATTGGAAAAACGCAGGAAGAGTTGCTTGAGCAATTCAAGAATGCCTCTGAATCACAAATTTTCGGGCTTCAAACAACTATTGTCGCAGTGTCGACGCCAACCATACCGACGGTGACTGTCACGAAGGAATCATCGACAGGGACCGGTGTTGAGCCAACTTCAATCAATTCGATGTATCTGATTGTTGCCGCAATCGTGATCGCTGCTATATTGGCCGCTGTCCTTTCTCATCAACGAAAACAAAGGCCAAAACAAGGTGCCACCAGATAATTACTACACGATGAATGTGTGCACAAGGCACTATCTTCGCCACGTTTTGGCAAAGGCGGTTCTCCAGACTGCTGTATTCCATCACCACTATAGTCAAAGAACAGCTTCCCATACAGCTTGTACGATTGTTGTGTAATCGTTGATTTGGTTTCGGTCGCTGTTTCTGCTCGGGTGTTCGTCGAGATTTGTGCTGTCTGATAATAGAATGTGAAGTATGACTAAGAACCTCCTAGAACCACGATCACCAGAATCAGAACGCTTAGAATCTTCCAGCGGTGCGAGGCTCCCAAATCTACTCCCAGTAGAACTGTATCGCTCAAACCAATAAGACTAGTCCGACAACTGTCTCCAATTCATACTTCGATAGCGTGCGTTACTACCTGTCCATCTGGCAGCGTCATCGTAGGTTCCCATCCTTCAGCCAATGATGTGCCCACTTCCAGCGGTCTACCCTGGTCTTTCATCTCTTCCAAGCATTTCAAGAGAGGAATCTCACTCTGTTTGGGCATCATGGTGCTTTGGCTACCACTTTAGAATGCATACGCTACAATGATCAACTTTTCGTGATTATCCCGCCTCCCAGTTTGTAGGTGGTAAACGCTGGTAACACTACAGCTTGGTTCATTGGTCTACGTTCGCTACAAGGACCACGTGCTCTTCAAGGATTCAGACGCTTCCCAGTACCAGCCTTGGACTCGCGAGTGCATAGGTTGGCTTGACCACGAAGACGAAGAGTACGTTCGTATAGTGTGGGAGCGATACTCCGAGCCTAGTTTTCCAGAGAATTCTAAGCTTAGATCGACCGGCTTGGCGATACTAAAGAAAGCGATCCTAGAGATTAGAGCAGTCGGCTAGTGGTAATTTCAGTAGGAGCTCTCAGGGTTGCTTCTTCTTTGTTGAGGATTCCTTCTGCTTCAGCCAAAGACGAATGGCCTCGGCCACAGCTTTCCCCAGCGCTCCCTTCTCTCCACCATATTCCTGTGCTACCTTAACTCTGAGACCGCTTTCCAGATCATCAGGAATGATGACATCGATCCTGCCCAATTCTGCTCTCGTCCGCCTAAACACTAGTACGGGCATACGTTTATATATGCTCTGGTGTGTGCACGTGCACTTGCGTGTTGGTAGTAGAAACTCACTCACCGGAGGGATTTGAAAGGAATGACAGAGCTTCTCGTAAAACCTCGAAAATTGACTTTGCAGGAACTTCCTTTCCTCCGGTCTTTGGGGACAGTTGAGGGCGATACAATCATCCTAGAGCGTAGTCCGAAGGGCTACAAGCTCAAGACGCCTGTCACGGTTCCCGTCGATAGACTTCTGACTGTTGGCCAACGAGGACTCGCCGAATACATAATCAACTCTCTAATCGCTCAACGTCCACGCCTCATACCTTGGGTCTTGGAGAATCAGAGCCTTATCGAACTCGCCCGATATCTACTTCGCTCAAGATCTGGAAGCCTAATGGGCTTCTACGTCTATACCAACACGGTTCACCAGTATTCAACACGGCTTGGTTTCAGCCCGGATCAAATAATCACAGACGTAACCCCCACCAGTGGTCAACTTGATCCAACCCGCATCAAGAAGCATCGCAGATTTCTCGAGGACTGTCTCGCAGAGCTGCAGGATCAGGGTCGCTCCCCCGGCAGAATTC
>Ga0315282_10011404_pt1 | contig 13778 bp, 11 predicted proteins | sample YL17G07_20_MG_FD_203693 | JGI IMG/M metagenome (GOLD analysis project Ga0315282, IMG submission 203693) | Sediment microbial communities from Yellowstone Lake, YNP, Wyoming, USA - YL17G07_20 | ecosystem: Environmental > Aquatic > Freshwater > Lake > Sediment | place: USA: Wyoming | collected... | reverse complement strand
ATCGATCAGAAGGCGGATATCGTGGTCACGTCTCCCGGAGGACATCCGAAGGACGTCAACCTTTATCAAGCTCAAAAGGCGCTCGACAACGTGAAGAGCATTGTCAAAGAGGGAGGCGAGGTCATTCTCGTCGCCAGCTGCCCGGAGAAGTGCGGCGAGAAGACTTTCGAAGACTGGATGGTGGACGCGAGAGACTATCGGAAGCTCTACGCCCGGATCCGGGAGAACTTCATCGTCGGCGGCCACAAGGCCGTTGCCATCTCCAAGATGCTGACGAAGGTCAGAGTCTCGCTCTACTCAAGCTTCGCCCCTCGTGAGACGGAGAGCCTGGGGTTTATCAAGATCCACGACCTCCAGCGGTATCTCGATGAAAAGATCGCGGCCGACGGGGACGCGAAAATCGTGGCCGTCCTCAACGGACGGCTCGTCCAATTCAAGCCTCGGAGGGGTCAGGGGGAGCGTCGCTCTCTTGAAGGCGGATAATTTTTTTCGTTTCGTAGCTTTCGTAGGCGGCCAGGACGACCTCCAGGGCTCGGAGTCCGTCCTCTCCCGTAATTTCCGGCTCCGTGTCGTTCAGGACGCTCGCGGCGAAGGAATCGATCTGGAGACCGAAGTGCTTGGGGTGAGGGGTGTCGGGGACCCGGATCTCCTCGATTCCCCCGCCGTGGATAAAGAAGAGCCGGTTCGGGTAAGGGAAAAGCCGGAGGGCGCCCTTGGACCCGTGAATGCGGAAGTTCGCCGGATGGGATTCCCAGCTCGATTTGCCCTGCGCCGAGTAAGCTCCCCAGCTGAAAATCCCTTCCTGGGGACGGTCGGAAGGAAAGGACGCTTCGTTATAGAGGAGCTGCCCGATGGTTTCTTTGTCGGACTGCATGGTCAGAAACTCCGTACACGGCTGTTGGCCGGCCCTCATTCCGCGGCCGAAAACCCAGTCCACTTCGCTCCCGGTCATCCACCGGAAGAGGTCGACGAGGTGAATGCCGTGATCCATCAGGCCCATGAAAGTCGCGCCCGGGTCGCCGGGATTATAGATCTGATAGGATTGAAAGCGATCGCGGCCCTCACCGCCGAGGACCGTTTCCAGCAGAAGAAACAAGTCTCCCAGCTGTCCCTGAGCGATCATCTCCCTGGCCTTTCGACAGACGGGCAGGAAGCGGTAGGTCTCCCCGTAGAAGAGCTTGACCCCCCGGGCCCGGCACGTGTCGATCATGGACCTCGCCGCGGCGAGGGTCAGGGCCATCGGCTTTTCGACGAGGACGTGGACGCCGTGCTCCGCGGCCTTGGCCGTCAGTCCGGGAGTAAACCTCGGGCCCGTCGTGATGCAGACGATGTCCAGATGCTCCTCGCGAAGCATCTTTTCATAATCCGTATATCCTTTGAATCCCCATTCGCCGGCGACTTTGGTGAGGATGTCCTCTCGGAGCTCCGCCCCGGCAACGACCTCGATGTTTTTGGCCCCGGCATACCCCGGAAGATGGCAGACCTGGGCGACGTGTCCCAGCCCCACGAGACCAACGCGGCATTTCCTCATCGTCACAGCTCCTTTGAGACCGGCTGCGAAACCCTCGGCCGGCGGAAAAGATCCAAACGGAAATCTATTATATGAATTCAGAGTTCGAATGCAAAACGAGGCTCCGGAACATGGCTTGCCGGGCCCGAGTGTGCTATCATGACTTGTTTTTGGAGGCTCGAGTGAAAAAAAGATTCATCGCGGTTGTGTTCACATTGACGATCGTCGCGGTCCAGACCGGCTTGACCTGCACGATCTTCAACGCGTCCAGAAAAGGCCTGGTCTTGGTCGGAAACACCGAGGACATGCCGTCGACCGATTCCTTTATCTATTTCATGCCCGGGGAAAAGGGAAAGCACGGGATCGTCTATGTGGGATTCGAGAGGTACGGCGTCCAGGGGGCCATGAGCGATCAGGGATTGTTTCTGGATTTCAACGCCCTGAATTATCCGAAAATGAATCCTCACCCCGAAAAGCCGGGTTTCGGGAAGGACCAGTGGATGTTCATCGTCGCCATGGAAACGTGCGCGACGGTCGAAGACGTTATCGCCTTGTTCACGACGCATAACCTGGCGGGCTGGGGCTGCTTCCAGGTGCAGTTCGTCGATAAGACGGGCGCTTCGGTCGTCATGGGGCCCGACAAGAACGGCGAGCTTTTCGTGGTCCGGAAGGCGGGCGAATACCAGGTCTCGACGAACTTCAGCCTGGCGAATCCCGAGTTCGGCGCCCGGAGTTATCCCTGCCCGCGATACAAGATCGCGAACGAAATGCTCCAGAACATGAAGGAGCTGTCGGTCGATTATTACCGCTCCATCCTGGCCGCGGTCCACGCCGAGGGAGAGATCCCGACGGCCTACGCCAACATCTGCGACCTGACGAACGGCGAGTTCTACCTCTACAATTTTCACAACTTCGAAGAGGCCGCCAAATTCAACGTCGCGGAGGAGCTGAAAAAAGGCAAGCATTTTTTTAAGATGGCGTCCCTCTTCCCTCGCAAGACGAACGCCCAGATCAGGTTCGAGGAGACTCTCGAACAGACGCCCGCCCGGATCCTGGAGGACGTCTTCAACAAGCAGGGGACCAAGGCGACCATCGAGAAGCTCGCCCAGATCCGCAGCTCCTACTCGCCGGAAAACGGCGACTCCCAACTGAGCGCTCAGGTGAGCAAGCTCGTCCTGCTGATGCAAATCAACGGGAAGCTGAACGAGTCCCTCGAGATCTATGCGGCCTACGCCCGAGAGTACCCGAATTCCGCGCCCATTCAGAAGAACCTCGGCGATCTCTACATGAAAACGGGAAAGCGCGACGAGGCCATCCGCTGTTACGAGACGGTCCTCAAGCTCAGTCCCGATAACGCGGAGGTCCGCTCCGCGCTGGATACGCTCCGGAAGAGTCCGGCCTCGAAGTGACGCTTCCCCCCAGAGGTGAACCATGAAATACTATTTGATCGGCGCGCTTTGCGTCACGACGGTGATCTTCTCGATCTATTTTTTCCGGGACGTCTACCGCCGTCGCGGTCAATTTTCCCGAGCGCCCTGGCTCCACTTGATCGGCATCGGCTTCGTCACGAATTTCTTCGACACCCTCGGCATCGGGAGCTTTGCCCCAACCACGTCGTTTTTCAAGTTCACGAAACACGTCGAGGACAAGCTCATCCCGGGAACCCTTAATGTCGGGCACAGTCTCCCGACCATCACCGAGGCGCTGATCTTCATCACCGTCGTCGAGGTGGCTCCTCTCACCCTCGTCTCCATGATGGTGGCCGCGACACTGGGCGCCGTCCTGGGGGCGGGAATCGTCTCGAAGCTTCCGGTCAGGAAGATCCGCCTCGGCCTCGGAGGGGCGCTCCTTCTTGTCGCCCTGGCGATGCTGACCGGCCTCCTCAATCTCTATCCGACGGGCGGCAGCGCTCTGGCCCTGACGGGAGTCAAATTGATTGTCGCCGTGGCCGTCAGTTTCATCCTGGGTTCGCTCATGACGATCGGCATCGGAATCTACGCTCCCTGCATGGCCCTGGTCTATGCCCTGGGGATGAACCCCCGGGCCGCGTTTCCGATCATGATGGGCTCGGCGGCTTTCCTCATGCCCTGGGCGGGACTGAAATTCATCAGGGAGTCGGCCTATGATCCGAAGGCGTCCTTCGGCCTGACCTCACTCGGTGTCATCGGGGTCCTCATCGCGGCCTTCATTGTCAAGTCCCTTCCCCTGACCGTCCTGAAATGGGTCGTCGTCGCCGTCATTATCTACACCTCGACCATGATGTTCCGTTCGGTGTTCAAAAAGGCAAAGGCTCCGGCCCCATCCGAGGCCGGGACCGGAACAGTCTAGTTGCGCGTCTCACAAATACCTTGCATAAATCGAGGGAATATCACGAACGCGCAACCGCCGGGGAGTTTGAGGGGGGCGGAGTGGCCCCTTCAGGGGTTCAGCGGAGCGAAGCGCCGAAGGGGGAGCTTGACTCCCCCTTGGAAGTGGCCCGGCTCTGCGAGATATTTGGGCAAGGAATTTATGAGACGGGACACTAGGTCTCTATTTCCATTCCTCGACGATGGCCTGGATGAGCGCCGTCAATCCCTCGAGGTCGCTCCGGACGATTTTCTCGATGAATGAATGGGCATAGACCCCGGCCCAGGAGAGCGGAATATCGGCGGCCCCTTCGACGACGAAAACCGAGCCGTCGTTTCCTCCCCGGGAATTGCGGATCTGGATCGGAATCCCGCGGGCCTCGGCGATCGCGGCCACCTTGTTGATATCGGCTTTGGGTGTGACGTTGCTCGTGTCGATCGACCTGAGCACAGCCCCCTTTCCGAGCACCGCGTCGCCAAATCTCTTATTTTCGAGCGGCGAGTCCGTCGAGACGAACGTGTCCACGGCGAACACATAATCCGGCTTGAGCGCCTTGGCCAGCTCCTGGGCGCCGAAGAGCCCGGTCTCCTCCTGGACGGACCAGGCAAAGGTAACCTTTTTGGCCCGGATCTTCGCCCAATCAATCCGGAGGGCCGCGGCGAGCACGGCCGCGCATCCGGCCCGGTCATCGACGGCCCTGGCGGCCATGATGTCCGGCGTCAGGTCGACGATTCTCTTTTTGAAAATGACGGGGTTGCCTTCCGCGACTCCTAGGGCTCTCGCTTCCGCTTCCGTGGATACACCGAGATAGACCTCGAGGATTTCCGCAGCGACGGTCGCCTGGGGTTGGCTTCCGCTCGGATTCTGATTCCCGGAGGAAGCGGTCGTCGTCGGCCCGCCGGGAGGCCCTGTGCGCACCGCACCGCGGCCGGCCGCCGCTCCCGGGCTCCGATAATAATCGGGTCTCGGCTGGATAATTCCCTCGACAGGTCCCTTCGCCGTATGAATAACGAACGGCCGCGCTTCGCATGCTTGTGGAAGAAGGCCGCCGCCCGGCTTTAACTGGACCATCCCTTGAGGCGTGATCTTGTCGACGACGAATCCGAGCTCGTCCATGTGGGCGACAAAAAAGATATAGGGCCGGCCGTCGCCGACGGTGAACCAGACATCCCCCTTCGCGTCGCGCTGCGCCTTCAAGGAAGACGGCAGCGCTCCCTGAACGAAATCTGAGAGTTTCCTTTCCTGGCCCGAGATCCCGGGAACCAGGACAATTTTTCGCAGCAGATCCCAATCGGAAACCACCGAACCGCTCTGCGTCGCCGCGCCGAAAACGCCTGCCGCGACCAAAACTCCGGCGAAAAACAAAAGGCGTCTCATTTGAGCCTCCCCGACTGGAGGAGTCGAACGAGAAGAGTTTTGAGCGCCCGGACGTCCTTCATATCTACGACCTCCGACGGCGTCTGACCGAATTTCACCGGCAAGGCGAGCAGAAGCGCTTCCGTGTTCGGTCCCGCGAGGCCGTTCAGGAGCGGAGATTCGACCCCGTCCGGAAATTGCACCGTGATTTTGTTCTCCCGGGCGATCGCCTCGACGGACTCCCTGAGTTTCTGGCCGCCTTCTTTCGGAAGCACAACGACGATCCCTCCGCCGAAAAGAGGACCCTTCTCGCCGCGGTCGGCCGGGATTCCATCGATCACGACGGCCTTTTTCGGCTGGAGCGTTCTGCTGGCCCGGGCCGCCCCGAGCGCGCTCCGTCCGCCGCCTCCCCGGGCCGGAAACTTCGTCTGGGCCATCCATCCGAAGACGATTTCCTGGGAGGGCTTCGATTTAGCGAGGTCATCGGCCGCGGCAGTGAGAAGCGCGCACGCCGTCTTCTGGCCGAGAGAGGGTCCGGCCCATTTGTCATCGGCCAGCTGACTCAGCTCCGGCCAAAGCGAGACGGCGTCGAGAAATTCAATGCCTCGGGTCTTGACCTCGCCGTCCGAACGCGCGCCGACGTCGACGTAGGCGAGGTCGAGCGAAAAGCTCCTCAGTTCTTCCCTCCGCTCACGCGTGAGAAGATGCATCGCCGGCTGGGCGACCAGACCGTAGAGTGGTCCCTTCCGCGTCGAAATGACTACCGGATGGCCGAGCAGATAGCTGTCGAAATTTGGGTGGGGCTGGGACGATCGGTCGAGCCTCAGATACCCGTCCGGGGTGACGCCGCTCACGAACCACCCGTACTCATCTAGCGGGGCGAGAACCGCGACCCTCGGCTCGCCCCGGCCGACGCGTGCATAGACGCTCCCGAGCGTATCTTGCAAGACCGCTTCTTTGGGGAGGTAGCTCATGATTTTCGCGGCCAGCCTGCCTTCGTTGCCCGTGACCGACGGGACGGACACGGCTTCTCGGATCAAGGTCGGGATGTCCGCCTGCGCCGCGGGCAAAGGGACGGCCAGCCAAAAGGCCAGGAGGGCGGACAGCACCCAGGGAAACGCTTTCTTCATATCACGCCAACCTTTCAAAAGAAATCGAGACTGTTTCGCGGGCGCGTCAGCCCTGCAAGATCTTCTCGGCCCGGTCGATGTTCGAGACGTCGAGGACGATCGAGACCCGGTCGCTCTTCCGGCTGAGCGTCCCGTAGCAGTAGTCGATGTTGATCCCTTCGTCCCCGAGCTTCGTCGTCAAATCCGCCAGGGCCCCCGGCTTGTTTTCCAGATCCACGAGAAGCACGTCCCTGAGCTCGGTGATGTAGTTCTCCTTGGCCAGGAGCTTGACGGCCTTGTTGAGGTTCTTGACATAAATCTTGGCGCTGTCGTGGAAGACGCCGATGGATTCGATGTTGATCTCGTTCTCGGCGAGATAACTGCACAAGTTTCCGAGCACCGAAGGTTTGTTTTCGAGGATGACAAAAATCTCAGTGATGCGTTCCATGCTGTCCCCCTATCTCGTAGGATGGGGCCGGAGTCCCCGGAGGCCCCCGCCCACTCCATTTTAATCGAATATTTTCCCCGGGTTCAAGATATTGTTCGGGTCGAAGGCCCTCTTGACGTTCCGCATAAGGTCGATCTGCTCCGCGGAGAGGCTCATCGTCAGGTATTTCTTCCGGCTCAGCCCGATGCCGTGCTCGCCGGAAACCACCCCCCCTCTCCTCAAGCCGTCGGCAAACAGCTCCTCGCGGGCCTTGTCCACCTTGTCCCGCCACTCGGACTCGGGCAGGGGGACGATGCGGCCCTCCTCGAGGCGGGCCTTCATAAGATGGGCATGGACGTTCCCGTCGCCGGCGTGGCCGTACACCGGCATCCAGATCCCGAGCGTCCGGGCGACGTCTTGGGCGAACTTGACATGGGCCGCGATCTCGGCGCGCGGAACGCAGATGTCGAGATCCTCGACGGTCACGGCCTTGATCGGCTCGTAGATTTTGCTCCGGATGTCGAGGACCTCATCCCGTTTCTTCGGAGTATCGGCGACATAGACATCGAGGGCGCCTTTTTCAAGGGCGATTCCGGCGACCGCCTGGCAGAGCTTATCCATCTCGTCCTCGTCCGCCGCATCGAGGATAATCAGGAGGTGGGTGTCTCCGTCGGAGCAGGGCCATTTTTTTCGAAGATGCTCCTCCGCGATCCGGATGACGTCGAGAGGGACAAACTCGATGGCGACCGGCACGACCTTTTCGAGAAGGAGGGGCACGGTCTCGATCGCCTCGCCCACGCCGGGAAACGGCACGACGAGCGACCTGGTGAGAGCGGGCTTGATTAAAACCTGAAAGATCGCCTGGGTGGTCACGGCCAGTGTCCCTTCGGAGCCGATCATCAGATGCATCAAGTTGTACCCCGTGCTGCTTTTGATGACTTTGCCCCCGAGGGTCAGAATGTCTCCTCGCGCCGTTACGACCTCCAGACCGCGGACATAGTTTCGGATGACTCCGTATTTGACCGCCCGGCTTCCGCCGGCGTTCGTGGCGATCATCCCGCCGATCATTGCGCTCTCCTCGCCCGGGTGGGGAGGAAAATAAAACCCGGCCTCGTCGATGGCCTTCTCGAAGGCGCGGAGGGTGACTCCTGCCTGGACTACGGCCATCTGATTCGCCGCGTCGATCTCGACGACCCGGTTCATATTCTCGAGCGAGACGACGATTCCATTTCTCGAAGGAACACACCCGCCGCAGAGTCCCGTCGCCCCGCCGCGCGGCGTGACGGGGATTCTCTCCCGATCAGCGAGGGCGAGGATGGCCGCGACCTGCTCTCGGTTCTCGGGCTTCAAGACAAGGGCGGGAAGCTGCCTGAACGACGGCCGCGAGATCTCATCATGGCTGTAGTCCAGCATCCGGTCGGGATCATCGAGAGCGTTTTTGCGGCCGACGATCTCGATGAGCTCGCGGCACACCAGGGGATCTATCTCGAAGCTGCTCATATTCAATTTTTATCATAAGAAATCAGTCGAAACAAGGTGGGGTCAAACCTACTCTTTGACAGATGTCAGAGCGTTGTAGGTTCAAACGTTAGAACGTTAGAACGTTAGAACGTCAAAACGTGATGGCTTTAGCGACGCCTGTCAACGAAAAGCGCCGTTTGTTCGTTTATAATGTTTGAGAGGATTTATGGAAGAATCGGCTTGCATCCGCCTGGCCCGGGACGGAGATTGGGCTGCGTTCCGCGCTCTCTTTGAGACTCACAGACACAAGGTTTTTTGCCTGGCGTTTCGCTATCTCCGGAACGGCTCGGATGCCGAAGACGTCGTCCAGGAGACTTTTATCAAGGCCTACCATTCTCTCGGCCGCTACAGCCCGGAGAAAGGCCTGAATTTCGCCTCCTGGCTCAATAGAATCTGCGTCAACGCCAGCATCGACGCCCTGAGAAAGAACCGGGGAATGAACGCTCAGAGCCTGGCCGACGACGAAGCGGCTCAGCTTCCGGCCCCGGGGAAGACGTTTGACCCGGCGGCGGCGGCCGAGACCACGCAAATCCGAGAGAGAATCGACCAGGCCCTGCGGAAGCTGTCTCCCAAGCAGCAGATTATCTTCGCGCTCCGGCACTACGAAGAGTACAGCATCCGGGAGATCGCCGCGCATCTGGGCTCGACCGAGGGAAGCGTCAAGAAACACCTTTTCCGGGCCGTCGGGAGCCTGAAAAAGCAACTCCAAGGCCTCGCAATGGAGGGCGGCCGTGAACTGTAAGAAAGCCAAAAAATACATCATCCTTGGGCTCTACGAAGAGCTCGCGGAAGGGGAAAAAGCCGAGCTCGGGGATCATCTCCGGCGGTGCCCTTCCTGCGAGAGAGAGCTTAGCCTGACGAAGAAAATCTTCACTCTGCTCGATCAATTCCAGCCCGCGGAGGGACCCGAAACCGACCGGGATCGCTCCTGGAGCGACATCCGGTCCAGGCTCTTGAGCGCGCCCGCAAAGCCGCGAACTTCCGCCACGGGCCTTCGTTGGGCTCTGGCGGGAACCTCAGCGGCGATAGTCCTCGTCGCTGCGTTCTTCATCGGGAAATTCGGGCGGGCCCCGGTTTCCGGCCGGACTTGGCCGGCCGCGCTCTCCGGTTCGCTTTCACCCGACGCAACCGGCCCGGCTTTCTCCGCCCACCTCGATGACGTCAAGCCGATCCTGTTGGACTACGCCCATTTCACGCCCGGAGAAAAAACCGGACGGGAGATCGCGGTCGACGAGGACGCCCTTCGCGGCCTGATCCTCCAGAACGTTCTCCTGAAGAGGAGACTCATCGGAAAAGACCCGGCCGCTGCGGAATTCCTCGACGACGTCGAGCTCGTCCTCAGGGAAATCACGAACCGAGGGACGGATAGCCCCCAGTCCCCCGCTCAAATCAGGGATTTGATCGAGCGCAGGGATATTCTGTTCAAGATGGAAATCTTAAGAAAATTCTAGGAGGAACGACCATGAAGACAACCAAAATCATCACCCTGGCTCTGGCCGCGGCTCTGCTCACCGTCGGCCTCGCGTCCGCCCAGTCGAAGGAGACCGCCGAAAGGTCCAAGGAAATCGAGTTGGCCAAGAAAGCCATCGCCCAGAAGGACTGGCAGGCCGCCATCGAAGTCCTCAAAAAGGTCGAGGCGGATTACGGCAGGGTCGTCACCGGCGGCGAATCCCTCTACTGGCTCGGCTACAGCCTGGACCGGCTGGCCGATTCTCTCGACGATATGGAGCTCAAGCTCGATAAGAAAAAGGAAGCGATCGAAAAATTGAATCAGATGATCGAAACCATGCCCGGAGATACCTGGGCGCGAGACGCGAAACTCCTTCGTCTCGAAGTCGCCGAAGAGCTGGCCAAGAGCGGCCTCTCCGAATACCGGTCGTATATAAACGGCGCGGTTGCCGCGGCGGTCGCCGGCGGAGTTCAAGGCGGGGTCGAGGGAGGGGTCGCCGGCAGCGGGTGGCAAAAGAAGCCACTGGATCCGGACACGGAGCTGAAGCTTGTCGCTCTGAACGCCCTCCTCGAGATGGATAAAGACAAGGCCTTCCCCATCCTGGAGAAAATGGTCCGCGGGGAACAAAAGCCAGAGCTTCGGGAAAAGGCGCTTTTTATCTTGAGTCAGTCCAAGGACCCGAAGATCGTTCCCATCCTGGTTGACCTGGCGACCAAGGACCCCGCCCCCAAGATCCGTCAGAACGCCGCGTTCTGGCTCGGACAGAGAAGCGACGACGAGAGCCTGGCCGCCCTGATCAAAATCTACGACGCGTCGGACGACCCCAAGCTCAAAGAGAACCTGATCATGGGCTTCGGGCAAAGCAGGAGCGAAAAAGCCCTGGCCAAGATCGTGGATATCGCAAAAAACGATAAAGACCCCAAGGCCCGCGAGCGGGCGGTTTTCTGGTTGTCGCAGCGGAAGTCCGCCGACGCCCTGCCGGTTTTTCTCGATATTTACGCAAAAACCGACAATCCGAAGCTCAAGCAGCAGGTCATTTTCGCCATTGCCCAGAATAAGGGCCCGAAAGCCGACCAGGCCCTGATCGAGATGGCCCGTAAGGAACAGAACCTCGATGTCAAGAAGCAGATCGTCTTCTGGCTCGGACAATCGAAGAGTGAAGAGGCCATGAAGTACATCAGGGAAATCCTGGAAAAGTAGCGGGCGGGAGCGCTCACGTGACGAACCGAAATATCGCCCGCGGCCGGCGGATGAGACAGCTGACGATTTGGGCATCTTTTCTCGCCGGCTCCCTGTGCCTTGTCCCCGTTCTGCGCTCGGGAGAAAAACCGTTTTTTTTGGGCGGCCAGGTCATCGACGCAAGCGGAACGCGCGGGACGGTCGAGAGGAGACTCGATTCAGCCGCAGCCGAATTCCGGAAATCCGGCGGCGGGAAGAGCTTCTTCGCGGCCTATGAGTTCACGAGCCGGACAAAGATTCATCGCGGCCGTGACTTTCGCCCGGTCGAAGGTTACGTCGTCAATCTCCGGGGATCGAGGATTCGAATCCAGGACAAAGAACCGGGGAAACACGAAGTCTCGGACGAGGCGTATCGGAAGGATTCTCCTTCGCCGGCCGTTCTTCTCCTCCTCCGCGATCCCGCAGCGGGCGGCCCGATTCTCGACGTTTCGGTGCTCGACCCCGAAGAGTCTTACGAGTTTTCCGCAATTCCCGTTTATTGGCTGGGAACGGCGGAACATGCGGAGAGCCTTTCCTTCCTTCAAAGATCTTTCGACGCAGGTAAAGCAGGTCCAGAGGATCCGGAGACTCGGAGGGATCTGCTTTTCGCGATCAGCCTTCACCCGGGACGACAGGCTTACGAAATCTTGAAAAAGGCGGCCCTCGGCCCGGAAGACGATAAGGTCAGGGAGACGGCCATTTTCTGGCTCGGCAATTATGGCGATGCCGAGAGTCTGGCGGATCTGAAAGAGATATACGCTGGGGCGAAGAGCGACTCGATCAAAAAACAGGTCATCTTCGCCCTTCAATTGAGCCGGCGAAAAGAAGCCGTCGAGGAGCTGATCCGGATCGCGAGGCGCGATCCGAGCCAGGAAGCGCGGAAGCAGGCCGTTTTCTGGCTCGGACAGAAGGCGACGGCCGAGAGCGTCAAAGCGCTCGAGGACATCGTTGAAGGGCCGGCCGAAGAGTCGACGCTCAAGGAGCAGGCGGTTTTCGCGATCAGCCAGTTGCCCAAGGACAAATCCGTCCCCATGCTCATCGACATCGCCTCATCGAATAAAAGCCTGAGCGTCCGGAAAAAGGCGATGTTCTGGCTGGGCCAGTCGGGCGACCCCGCGGCCCTCCAGTTCTTCGAAGAAATCTTGCTGAAGAAGTGACGGTCCCGTCCGCGCCCGATACGTCTAGCCCGAATATTCTTTGACGGCCGCGACGATGTGCCGGGCGCTGATCCCGTATTTGTCCACGAGTTCGTCCGGCTTCCCCGAGCGCGGGATATCCCGAATGCAGAGGTGCTTGATCGACGCCTGTCCGGCCAGCGCTTCGGCGACCGCGTCTCCCAATCCGCCGCCTTCGAAATGGTCCTCGACGACGACCGCCCGACCGCCTGTCTCGGCCACGCTTTTCAGGATCGTCTCGGCGTCCAGCGGCTTTACGGAGTAGGCGTCGATGACTCGAATATTCTTCCGCTCCTTGCGAAGCTCGTCGTAGGCCTTTAGCGCTTCCAATACGGTAATGCCCGCGGCGATGACCGTTGCCGCATCACTGTCGCTCTTTCTCAGGATCTTCGAGCCTCCGATCGGGAACGCCTCGTCCTTCGAGTACAGGAGGGGGGTCGCCGGCCGGGAGGTGCGCAGATAGCACATCCCCTGGTACCGGGCCGCCGCCTCGACGCAGGCTTCGGCCGAGAAGGCGTCGCTCGGATAGAGGACGGCGCATCCGGGAATGGGACGAAAGACGGCGATGTCTTCGAGACCCATCTGCGACGGACCGTCTTCGCCGATGCTCACGCCGACGTGGGAGCCGCAGAGCTTGAGGTTCGAGCGCGAATACGCCGCCATCCGAATCTGGTCGTGGGCCCGGGTCAAAAAAGCGGCGAACGTGGCGAGAAAAGGAAGGTATCCTTTTGCCGCCAGGCCGATGCCCATGCCGACCATGTTTGGCTCGGCGATATAGGATTCGAACGAACGCTCCGGGAAGGCCTCGAAGAATTTCTCGGCGTAGGTCGAATTCTTGACGTCCCCGTCGAGGGCGAGGACTCCGCCGTGGACTCTCCCGAGGGCGAGGAGCGCGTTCCCGTAGGCCAGGCGCGTGGCGGTCTTGTCTTTATACGGGGTCCGCTCGAAGCCGAAATTCCGGGGGAGAACGGGCCTCGCCGCTTTCTTCGGCGCCCGCACGAACTTCGAAGAATCGACGTCCGGCATCGGCCCGAGTTCGGCGAGCGCCTTCCGAAGCTCGTCTTCCTTGAGCGGCTTTCCGTGCCAGCCGTTCTGGTCCTCGACAAACGAAACGCCTTTGCCCTTGATGGTTCGGGCGAGGATCGCGGTCGGCTTCCCCTCCCGGCCGATCTTCTTGAGGGCGGCGAGAATCGCATCGATGTGATGCCCGTTGACCGTAACGGGATCCCAACCGAAAGCCTTGAACTTCCTCGCGTAAGCCGCCATGTCGTGCTGGTGCATGGTCGGTCCCGATTGGCCGAGCCTATTGACGTCGACCACGGCGCAGATATTCTTGAGCTTCAGGTTGGCGGCGGCCTGGGCGGCCTCCCAGACCGAGCCCTCGGCGCACTCGCCGTCGCCCATCACGACAAAAACGCGGCCGGGCGACTTCCCGAGCTTCATCGCCCCGGCCATTCCCACTCCGACCGCGAGGCCCTGGCCGAGAGAGCCCGTCGCCGCCTTCACCCAGGGCATCCGCGGAGTTGGATGGCCCTCGAGGTCGCTCGTGATTTTCCGCAGCTCCATCAGTTCTTTGAACGGGATGATGCCGGCTTCGGCGTACGCGGCCCAGAGGATCGGGGCGGCGTGTCCCTTGCTGAGGACAAACTCGTCGTTGCCCCAATCC
>Ga0315282_10011403_pt1 | contig 13778 bp, 11 predicted proteins | sample YL17G07_20_MG_FD_203693 | JGI IMG/M metagenome (GOLD analysis project Ga0315282, IMG submission 203693) | Sediment microbial communities from Yellowstone Lake, YNP, Wyoming, USA - YL17G07_20 | ecosystem: Environmental > Aquatic > Freshwater > Lake > Sediment | place: USA: Wyoming | collected... | reverse complement strand
AACATGATTGGGACAGTAATTTGTCCTCCCTTTGCAGCCGCTGCATAAATTTCCAACCACTCGACGCAGTTGTAAGCCAATATGGCAAAGCGATCTCCTTTTTTAACCCCCATGGCATTTAATGCATAAGTCAATCGGCAGCTTCGCTCATTCCATTCCTTGAATGTCATCTTCCTGAACTTATCAGCAGCTCCCTGCTTATCAGGACATTGCATAGCCATCATTTTAAGAACAGTTCCTGCAGTCATCCATTTGCTGATTGTCATTAGAGTTCCCCCTCCTTTTTATTATATTTAATTTATTTGTAATTTTTTTAACATTCATTACCATTCGCGAAAATTTTTGTCAAGGAGAAGTTTTGCATTTTGCAAACCTATTGTTTCGACCTATCGGCAAATACAGTGACAGAAGAGGTGAAGATGTGAAGAAGTTTAGAATGGGGGATGTATACGAACCAGATGAGACTGGGGAGGACATGGAAATACCAGAGAAAGTCAGCATTTATCCTTATACCCCTTAAAAATTGGGATAAGAAATATCCTCCAAAAGAGAGCCAGTTATTAGCACTTGCTGGGGTAAAATTTGCCAGGTAGATTCGAGATGCCACCACTTCAGGGTGTGCAATACGGTACCCCTCGATGAAGAAACCGGATAACTCTAAGAAGAGAATATAAGTGAGTGCGGTAATATCTTCCTCTTCCGTCCTCAACTGGTTTGGCCGGAGAATGAAACGGCGTATGATGGCTAACACACACCCTACCAAGATGAGGAAACTGAAGAACTCAAGAAAAAAGTCTAAGAAAGGTCGAATGGATCCCGTTTCAAAGGCATGGACGAAAGAGAGGGCTGGAATGGTATGACTCCATTCGACAAGGTAACCCGTGGTAAATCCTTTGATCATGTCAACGATAAACGTGGCAATAAAGCCGAAGACCAAAAGGGTGTGAGTGAACCAACGATAGAAAGACTGGCCAAAGAGCTTTTTATGAAAGATGACATCGATAATCAGAACCTTGATATACCAACCGGGCCGAGCCCAGAAGCCTCTCCAGCCCTTGCGTAGAAGGATGATGAACTTTTTCCCTGGAGAAATCTCTTCTACTCCTTTAATCTTTCCCTGGAGATAGAGGCTTATTCTGAACCACATCCCCCAGATGAAAAGGATCATGGAAGGAATGAACATGATATAGAAGATGAGGTGTTTACCCATATGTAGGTCTCGAAGCCTCCCTTACCCGATTTCAAAATACTTTCATTTCATCTGCCTGAGAATTAACTCTGTGATATATAATGCCTTCACCGGAATCTTCGTTCTCCGCGAAGTGGTCATGATGGTGCGGATACATTGCTGGCAGGCGGTAACCACCCAATCGGCTCCAGTAGCCTGAATCTGCTTAATCTTCTCCTTGGCCAAGGCAGCCGAGAGTTCTGGATCAACCATCTCCAAATTGCCCCCCCCTCCACAGCACTTACAATGTTCCCTATTGTCGGCCATCTCAATAAATTCCACTCCTGGCATGGCCCGTAGAATGTCTCGAGGGGCCTGATAGACTCCGCTGGCACGGCCGAGATCACAGGGATCGTGGTAGGTCACCTTAATTTTTTCTTCTTTAAATTGGATCTTTCCCTCTTTGATCATTTTCAGAAGATACTGAGTGGCATGAAAAAGGTGAAAATCTGTCTCGTACGCTTCATGCCAAGTGTGATAGCAAGAGGGGCAAGCGAAGACAACCGAATGAGCCCCTGTCTCTTTTACCTTTTCGATATTGTGCTGAATCAGGCCTTCAATCTCTTTCTTCATACCCGCACCAATTAAAGGAAATCCGCAGCACCATTCCGACCCCCCAAGAAGCGTGAAATCGACCTTAGCCTTATCGAGGATCTTGACTAAACTCTGAGGAATTTTATGAACCATGGGGTAGTAGGAGGAGACACAACCTACAAAATAGACTACCTCTGCTTTGTCTTTTTGATATTTATGTTCGGGAAGGTCATCGAGGGCCTCCAGCCACTCCGCTCTCTCCTCATTGGGCTGCCCCGTAATATTGTATTCTGTGAGAACATTCTTTTTTAGAATATCCGTTCCTTCAGGATAGTGGCCCATTTCAATTAAAACTTCCCTCAGGCCGAGCCAGAGATCTTTAGAATCAATGGATACCGGGCAGTCTATACCGCACTCACCGCAAAGCGTACAGCGATAGACCATCTCTGAAAACTTCTTAATACTCCCCTCATCCAGCTTTTTAGGACCGAGGATCTTTGCCCAGAGGCCATATTGTGCCCGGATAAATTTCTTCATTGCCTGAATCTTGCCTCTGGGATTAATGCCCTCTTCAACTCGTTGGGAGTATACAGGGCAAGTATTAAGACATTCACCACACCGTGTGCAGGCGTCAATCTCTAATAACTGTTTCGGAGATAGTTTAGAAAGATTTAATTTCATACTCTTCTCGTGGAGCCCACGGGCAGAGCCTGTGTATCCTAATCAGCGTCCCTGTGGGGTGACATCCCGGCCAAAAGCCGTGCCTGCACGCCGAAAGTGCCTGCTTTCGTCGTAATGCTTCGTGCAGGTAGGCGTTACGGCACGCAGGCGTGCCTTTCTGCTGCCGGGGTAAACTGGTCTAACAGTATCAAATTTTATAATTTTTTGAATTTTTTGCCTCTTTACATAACATCATTGTATAATTTGAGTCAAGTCATTAGAAAAACTTGTTATTGAACCGATCTTATTATAAATAACTATTGGAATAGATAGTATAATTCTTTTTTAATACAGATTGTTAAAAAAATCACTTGTTCTTTTATCATTTTTATTATATATAAGCATAAAAATTAAGAAAGGAGGGTTTAAAATAAATGGAAATCGAAGGATACTCCTTCCCCGATGATCTTTATTATCACAAAGAGCATTTTTGGGCCAAGGTAGAAGGTGGTAATATCAGCATGGGCGTATCCGATTTTGCGCAAAAATTAGCAGGCCAGATCGTCTTTGTAGAATTACCCTCCAGAGGAAAGACAGTTGAACAGGGGAAACCTTGTGGCTCCATGGAATCTGGCAAATGGGTGGGAAGAATTTATTCTGTCCTTTCTGGAAAAGTGGAATCCTCAAATCAGGATCTTGAAGAGAATCCTGAATTGATTAATGAGAGCCCATATGAAAAGGGATGGTTATGTAAGATTATCCCCTCGAATCTTCAGGAAGAACTAAAAAATTTAATGCAAGTGGATAGCCTCAAAGAATTCATCAAATCCGAGATTGTCCGATTGAAAAAATAAAAAAGAATCGTTGCAAAAGGAAGAAGCTTATGTTATAAGGGGCGTAGATTGTGAATTAATATACAATCATATTTTTTGGATATACTTTTCAGGGACTTACAAAATCTCTGGGGTAGACGCAATGAAAAAAAGGGGCAGGTCGGGATCAAAAGAAAAGGAACAAAACAGGTTAAAAATGGACAGAAGGACATTTCTTAAATTGTCAGCCTTCACCGGCGCAGCAGTGGGTGCGAGTAAGATTATAAGTCAATTTGATACCCCTGCGGCCTCACCTCTTCAGAAAAATATTCAGAAGACTTTTGAAGAGAAGTGGATAGCCACCTCTTGTTTGAATTGTCCTGCTCGCTGCGCCATCCGTGTAAGGGTGGTGAATGGCAAAGCAGTAAAGATAACCGGAAATCCCCTTTCTCAAGTTTCTGAAGGGAAGATCTGCCCTCGGGCACACATTGGCCTTCAGGTATTATACGACCCAGGCCGGATCAATACCCCTTTAAAAAGAACAAATAATGAAAAAGGAAGGGGGATCGATCCCAAATGGGTCCCCATCTCTTGGGAGCAAGCGTTGGATGAAGTAACAAACCGGTTAAATAAACTGAGAGAGAACGGCGAACCCAATAAACTTCTCCTTTTTTACGGCTTAAATGCAGTCAGCAGTGAAGATATGATTCTCCGATTTGGAGAAGCTTTTGGAACGCCAAATCTTATTTCAGGAGATGGGCTTGATAGTGAGACGGAGAAATCGGGTAACTGGATGGCCGATGGACACTATACCCATACGGCTTATGATCTTGATCACTCCAATTATGTCCTTGCCTTTGGCGCTGACATGGTCGAATCATCCAAACCCTTGTCTCGATTTTTAAGAAAGTGGGGAAAAATACGACGGGAAAAACCAAATCGCACAAAAGTTGTTGTGATTAATCCAAGGTACTCCATTACGGCAGCCAAAGCGGATGAGTGGATACCCATCAACCCAGGCACAGACGGGGCTTTGGCTATGGCCATTGCCCATGTCATCATAAGCGAAGATCTTTATAATAAAACGTTTGTCAAAGACTGGACAGTGGGATTCGATTCCTATAAAAAATTGGTGCTCAGTCAATATAGCCCCAAAGATGTATCAAAAATAACCGGCATTGAACCCGAAGCCATTCAACGAATTGCGAGAGAATTTGCCCAAACGCAGCCAGCCCTTGCCCTAAGAGGTAAGGAATCGATCAACTGGCCTGAAGGATCATTCACGAGCTATGCCATATTCTGCCTTAACGCTTTGGTCGGTAGCATAGATGTACCAGGAGGTGTCATTTATCAAGAGAGTATTAAGTATAATGAAATGCCCCGATGGGTAGAGGATGAGGTTGCAAAAAAGGGCAAGGTGAAGCCAAACCTCGATTTTCGTGGAACAGATAAATTTCCTGCTGCCAAAGTCGTAACAAATCAAATCCCTGAATCATTATTAGAAAATGTTCCTTATCCAATAGAGATGTCAATCGGGTTTAATAGCAATTTTAATATGTTTGCCCCAGGAACGGATCGATGGGATAAGGCATTGAGAAAACTGCCTTATTATATCCATATCTCTCCCTTCATCAGTGAAATGGCACTCTATGCTGATCTGGTTTTGCCTTCCACCACTTTTTTGGAGGAATGGGGTTACGATCATTCCCCTCCAGGATCAGGTTTTGCCGAGGTTAAGATAAAACAGCCAGCGGTTTCCCCCCATGGCAGTGCACGCTCTATCATTGATATTCTTTTTGAAATAACGAGAAGGCTTAAAGGAGGAGTGGCCCAATCCTTTGCCAATATGGGTGATCATGCCGAAGGATTTATTAAATTCCGAACTGAAACGCTTATCCCCTGGAAAGATTTTCTCAAAAAAGGGGTTTGGGTAGGAAAAGACTATGAATATAAAAAGTATAATCGTATTTTCCATACCCTTTCTAAGAAATTTGAATTTTCCTCAGGAAACCTAAAATCCGTTTTGAACAAGATAAAAAAGGGGAATGAGAAAGCCTTAGACTACCTGCCTCATTATAAAGAGGCAAAATTCTTGGGGGATAAAGAAAAATATCCCTTTATATTACTTCCCTATCAACCTTTAATGGTCATAGAAAACGGAAGTCAGAACTATCCTTGGGCCCAGGAAATATTTCTGCCCATGCATGGAGTTGGTTGGGAGACCCTGGTAGAGATAAATAGCGAAACCGCAAAAACCCTCAAACTCAGGGATGGCCAGGTGGTATGGGTAGAGTCTCCGTTCCAGAAAATTAAATCAAAGGTTAAGTTTTCTGAAGGGGTTCATCCAGGTGTTGTGGCTATTCCTTCCGGACAAGGACACTACTCCTATGGAAAATGGCAGAAGGGAATGGGTGTGAATCCCAATGAGATCATCGGTGTGGATTATGACACCCTCAGTGGGCAAGCAGCTTTTTTTAACACCAGAGTTAAAGTTTATAAAGCATAAGTTGGAGATGGGGAGTTAGGGTGATGGGGAAGAAATAGAAGGCAGAAAACAGTGGACAAAAAGCGGACACGAAACACGGACACGGACACGAGGTGAATAATGCCACGATGGGGAATGGTGATTGATCTGGATAAATGTGTTGGCTGCCAAGCATGCTCAACGGCTTGTAAGGCGGAGAACAACGTTCCACATGGTTCACCGAATGAGCAGAGATTGAGAAGAGATATCTTCTGGAATAAGGTCATTGCCGTGACCAACGGAAAATATCCTCGGGTGAATACGGAACTCATCCCCATGCCCTGTATGCATTGTGATCATGCTCCGTGCGTAACTGTCTGTCCGGCCAAGGCAACTTATCGCCGTGAAGACGGTATTGTTGTGCAGGATTTCAGGAGATGTATTGGATGCAAATATTGCATCGTCGCCTGCCCTTACGGAGCACGAAGTTTCAATAGCAAAGAACAAGAAGAAAAAGAATATCTCCGTCCCGATTTACCGCCGGATCGAAGTGTTTGGGGACAATGGCCATTCCCGACCAGGACCCACGGTGTGGTCGAGAAATGTACCTTCTGTTTTCATCGAATTGATAAAGGAATAAAGGAAGGCAAAAAAATAGGAACCGAAGTGGTGCCGGCTTGCGTCGAAGATTGCCCCTCAGAGGCCAGGAAATTTGGAGATTTGGATGATGTCGACAGCGAGGTATCTCGCCTACTGTCGTCAAGAGGATGGATCAGACTACGGGAAGAGTTGGATACGAAACCCAAGGTCTATTATCTCCTAAAATGATGTGATTTAGACATTAGACTGAACGAGGGAAATGGTCAGAGATTATACAAGGATGAAGGTTTGAGAATCCTGCAAGGTTTCATTTCCTATTAAGAAAAGTCTGGGGTCTAAAGTCTGAAGTCAAGTGTCTGAATTGCGTTAAAAATTAAGGGGATTTCGATGGGATTAGCATTTTCAAAAATAGATGGCAAATCGAGAGAGTTTAATATACTCCTTATCCTCCTTTCGGCCTTTACGGTCATTGGTTTTATCTGTTTCATGGTGAGCTATATTTCAGGTCACCATGTCCTTGGATCGAGCAGCATCATACCCTGGGGAATGCCTATTACGATTACTATTTATTTGATAGGACTGAGTGCCGGTTCTCTCATCCTTTCTTCATTAACCTACGTGTTTGGGAAAGAAGAGTATCGACCTATCGCAAGACTCGCCGTCTATCTCGCCATCATTCTTATTTTTGGTGCAATGATAGGAATTGCTCTGGATCTGGGAAGACCTGAGAAATCCTGGCGGCTTTTTATGTTTTTTGTCTTGAATAATATGCGCTCTATGTTTGCGGTGAATGGAATTCTATATGGAGGGTATTTCCTAATCGGTATAGTTTACCTTGGAGCCATATTTACCGAGAAATATAGATTTATCAAGATGATGGGGAAAATTGCTATCTTTTGGGCAGCTCTGGTCCATATGGGCACAGGAGCCATATTTGGATTCATCGCCACCCGACCCATCTTTTTTTCACCCATAAAGCCTTTTGAATTTTTATCTGCGGCCATGGTCTCTGGGCTGGCCCTGCTGATGATTGCCGTGGTGGCCATTTTTAAATTTACAAATAGGAATTTAAATAAAGAGCTCATTTTTTCTTTGAGTAGATTACTCCGGGTCTTGATTCTTATTCTGGCTTTGATGGTCTTAGTCGATAAATTGACCCATCTTTATTCACCCCATCGAGAACCAACCCTCTGGTTATTGACTGGACCTTTCTCTTGGATCTTCTGGATATTACAGGTTGGATTCGCCTATATTTTACCCATCGTCATATTATTTCATCCTCAATTTAGTAAGACCCTTAAAGGGGTGATGGTTGCTGCATTTTTAGTCGTCATTGGCATATTTGGAGAAAGATTTTCATTAGTGATCCCTGGGACAGCATATCCTTTGCCTTTTTATCCAGGGAAGATCGAAGGGATCTGGGGAATGGCAGGTTCCTTCCCCATTACTCCTGTTGAGTCCTTTATGTCCCTTGGAATATTTACCCTGATGGGACTTTTATTGCTTGTAGGTTTGAAAAATTTGGAGTTATTACCAGTGGATGAGACAGGGCAGCAAACGCCCGAACCATCGAAGAAACCATGAAATTACGCGCTTTAGGATCTAAAGACGGGATTAGCCGACGAGAGTTCTTGAAGATACTCCAGCCCAAGGATAATGGGATACCCTTCATTGATAAAGAAAAATGTACGGGTTGCGGTCTTTGTACGATTGATTGCCCAACAAAGGCTTTAACCATTTCCCAAAACAGGGAAAGGGATTCTTATCAACTCCTTTTCCGAGAAGAGGCTTGTAATGCTTGTGGTGTTTGTGAAAAATCCTGCCCGGAGAATTGTCTTCAATTGGTAGAAAAAAAACCTGAAAAGGAAAAAACAGGAAAGGGAGCCAAAGCCATTTTTGAGGATAAAATTTCCAGGTGTACGGAGTGCGGTATTCCCCTATTTCCCCAGTCCATGGTAAAAAAACTGGAAACTAAAATTCTTATGAATAGGGAAACCACCTGGCCGTTTAACCTCTGCCCTTCATGCAGAATGAAGACTCAGTTTAAAAAAGAAATAATAGAAAAAATTAGGACATAAAAACAATTCGATTTTGAGGAACAGGTTATGGAAAGCTCCTTTAGGCCATTAGCGATTGTTGTGGAAGTCATCATATTAATGGGAGTGATCTACTCCCTATTCCTTGGGGTGAAACTGTCAGTATTTGACTTTGGTTTAGAAGAAAAATACCAAAGATTTATTGATTGGGTATTTGTGATCATGGGCTGCTTAGCACTCGTTTTCTTTGTTGCCCATTTGATTACGTTCTATCCTCGTTTGTTAACCTTAACGTTGCATTAAATCGGTAGGTGGGTGTACTTCCAAAACTTTATGAAGCGGTTCTTTTATATATTTTATGGGGAACATGCGATTTCACCTGAGGCGGCCTTTGGAAAATGTCTGGAAACGGAGCAGCAAAACGATTCAAGGTGCCGCTCTAAAGTTTTTCTAGCACACCCACCTGCCTTTGGCAGTGTTTTTTATGCAACTTTGAGGTTAATTTAATATCTAAAGGATTTGGGAAGGTAAAATGGATTCTTTAACTCGTTTCTGGACAGGTCAAGAAGTTTATATCATGAAAGTTTTTTTGCCTATCATCATTGGCTTTCTCATTCTTTTTATCGGGCTTCTGGCGGTTTCTGTCCTAAGCTTTTGGTGGCGGCACTATCGGCTATGGTATCTCGGGAAAGAGGAAAACCGCTCCGATCATGGAGCGACCAGGCTTAAAACTCTTTTGGCAGTTACGTTTGGCCACGTCCAATTCTGGAAGGAACTCTACCCTGGCACCATGCATTTCCTAATCTTTTGGGGTGCCATCTTAATTTTTCTGGGCAAGATTGTTAGACTTTTCTCATACCCTGTGGGACTCACGAATCCTCCTCAAAACATTTTTAAGTATGCTTCCTTCGTTTCCGAAATCGGGGGCCTTCTTGTTATTTTTGGCGGATGTCTGGCTGTTTATCGAAGGTATATCGTCCAGCCTTCCCGTTTGGAAACAAAGCCCACCAATACATTGATCTATTCTTGGGGGATTGTTCTTTTAATCACCGGCTATTTCGTTAAGGGCTACCGGATAGCCCTCATCGGAGGAAGTGTTGTTCCTGATTGGTTTTCCTGGGCACCTATAAGTTATCTTATTTCTCGTTTCTTTTTGATCCTGTCGACTGCACCTCTGAACGAACTTCTGGTCTGGCACCGAGTCTTAATCCATGCTCTGCCTGCCTTATTATTCTTTGCCTATGTCTTTATTACACGTACTCCTTTGCAGCACTTTTTCTTATCGCCCATCAATATCTATTTCCGTAACCTCAAACTAAAAGGTATTCTTACCCCCATCCCTAATTTTGAAGAAGCAGAAACCTTTGGGGTAAGAGAGATTTCCGAATATACTTGGAAGCAACTTTTAGATCTTGAAGCCTGTACCAATTGCGGCCGATGCCAGGATGTCTGCCCGGCGCATCTAACAGGGAAGCCCCTTTCCCCCAGACGGATGACCCAGAACCTGAAGGAACACCTGTGGCGAGAAGGGCCCAAACTCTTTGCCACTCCTCCGGATCAGCGTCAACCAGAAGCCATCATGGAAAAAACCGTCGGTGAGGATGAACTCTGGGCCTGTACAAACTGTATGGCCTGTGAAGAGGCCTGTCCTGTTTATATAGAACAGATCAGCCGGAATATCGATCTCCGAAGACATCTGGTCCTTGTAGAGACAAAGTACTCCTCCGACATACGATTAACTCTGAAGAATCTTGAGAAGAGCAATAACCCATGGGGAATGGCCCGTGGACTTCGGACAGAATGGGCAAAAGGTCTGGGAGTAAAAACCCTTTCAGAAGTTCCCGATCCCGAGATCCTCTTTTGGGTAGGATGCTGTGGAAGTTTCGATGCCAGAAGTCAAAAGGTTGCCACTTCAATGGCGAAAATTCTTCAAACAACCGGTATCCAGTTTGGAATTTTGGGTAATGAAGAAGGATGTTGCGGAGATCCAGCGCGTCGAATCGGCAATGAATACCTCTACCAGACGATCGCAGAGGCCAATATCGAAATCATGAAAGGCTACGGCGTCAAAAAGATCCTCACCCTATGCCCCCATTGTTTCCATACGCTCAAAAATGAATATCCCCAATTCGGAGGCGAGTTTCAGGTCATTCATCATACCCAGTTTTTAACCGAACTTCTCACCAGTGGAAACCTAAAGCTCACCAAGCCAATTGATAAAGTCATTACCTACCACGATTCCTGCTACCTTGGAAGGGCGAATCAAATCTATGAGGCCCCCCGAAAGATTCTTCATTCCATCCCTGGCTTGAAGCTCATCGAAATGGAACGACATCATAATCGGAGCTTCTGCTGTGGGGCCGGGGGAGGACGGATGTGGATGGAGGAACATATCGGGACGAGGATTAATCAGATGCGCACCGATCAAGCCATCGAGGTAAAGGCCGAATGGGTGGGAACAGCCTGTCCCTATTGCCTCACGATGTTAGGAGACGGAATCAAAGAGAAAGGGAAGGCTGAAACCATGGCCGCCTATGATCTAAGCGAACTCGTGGAGAAATCCATGTGATGTCGCATTCCTGGGATAAAAAGATTTAAATTGGCTCCATCTATCCAGAAATTTCAATTAGTTTCAACAACCGAAAAGAACCCATTGGTGTGTAGGTTCTTGATATTTGTTTTATAATAATAATATAAAATTTAACTATGAGTCAAAACACGCTTAAAGAGCCTATTGTTTAAAGTAGCAAAGTCATATAAAATTCCACTACTCTAAATGGAGGGAGGATGATGGACTACATCAAAGAATTGATCGAAATTGTTGGCGAGAAGAATGTCAAGACGGATCAGATTGAACGACTCTGCTATTCCAGAGATCTATCGGTCCATGAGGCCGTCCCGGATGTTATTGTCTTCGCAAAAACAACAGAAGAAATTTCAAAAATAATGTCTTTGGCCAATAAGGAAAAGATTCCTGTGACCCCGAGGGGATCGGGGACAAGTGCGGTGGGAGGTGCTTTAGCAGCGAAAGGGGGTATTCTGCTTGACCTAAGCAGGATGGATCGTATTTTAGAGATAGACAAAGAGAATGGATATGTCGTGGTCGAACCTGGTGTTATTTGCAACAATCTCAATGCAGCACTTGCCCCTACCCATTTTTTCCCTCCTGATCCAGGGAGTGCTAATCTGGCATCGCTGGGAGGGATGGTTTCAACCAATGCCAGCGGAAATCGAGCTCTCAAATATGGAACGACCAAACATTATGTTCTAGGACTGGAAGTTGTGCTTGCTGACGGTCGAACGATCAATACGGGTTCTATACTAGGAAAGACTTCTTCCGGATATGATCTGACCCATCTCTTTACAAATGCTGAGGGAACTCTGGGTATCATCACGAAAATCATTCTAAAAATCCTCCCCGTGCCTGAGTATATTGCCTTTGCAGAGGCCCGTTTCTCTTCTACCCTGGATGCGGGAAAGGCCGTTCGGGAGATCCTGACCTCAGGCATTGCTCTCTCTTCCTGTGAGATATTGGACAAAGTTACGATCGATGTGGTGAATAAAGCCATGGGACTCAACATCCCCGATCATGTGGGATGCCTCCTCTTTATTGAAATCGATGGCAATAAAAAGGCTGTTCAGGAAAACATAGAGAAAATTAATAGAATTTGTGAGGCCAATAACGGTATTGAAAATAAATGGGAGGATGATCCTGCGAAACGTCTTAAGATGTGGGCCGCTCGTCAAGGGATTGTCGCTTCATTGTCAAAAGTCAAGAGAGGATCAAGGATGCAATCCATTGTGGATGACCCGGGAATACCCATCACCAAAATCCCAGAAGCCATTATAGAAATCAAGAAAATCTCAGAGAAACATCACATCCCCATCTCCACCTTTGGCCATATTGGTGATGGAAATCTTCATCCTATCATCATATCTGATCCCAGAAATAAAGAGCAATGGAATACCATCAGAGGAGTATCCAAAGACTTAATTGACCTTACGATACGACTTAGGGGGACACTCACAGCAGAGCATGGAACAGGAATGGCCAAATCTCCTTATATCAAAAGGGAGTTAGGGGAAACCCTCGAAGTCATGAAGGAGATCAAGAAAGCCCTTGACCCCAACAACATACTCAATCCAGGAAAGATGGGATTTGATGATTCCATCAAGGATATCTATGAAAATTTTGCCTTTCAACCGCTGGTGATTAGACCTGATAACCTCAAAAGCTTTGGAGAGAGTCTGGATAATGAGATCATGGCCTGCATCATGTGTGGATTCTGTCGAGCCGGTTGCCCCACTTACGGGGAGACATCGTTAGAATCTATTAATGCGCGAGGGAGAGTCATATTATCCTATCATCTCCTCACCGGAAGGTTAGAACCCTCAAAGGAGTTGGCCGAGAGATTCTATAGATGTACCATGTGCCTTAATTGTAATGCCGTCTGCCCAGCCGGGGTCATGGTATCCGATATTGTTCAGTCTGCACGAACCCGGTTAACGGAGGCAGGTTTTCTGCCGCCTGTACACCAGATGCTCATGCAGTCGATTGAAGGAAAAGGAAATCCTTTTGGGGAGGTTGAAGAAAAAAGGAGGGACATCTATCCGAAGGATTTTAAAGCAAAGGAGAAAGCACCGACCCTCCTTTACTTCGGGTGTGTAGCATCTTATCAGGATATCAATATTATCCCCAACACCCTCGAAATCATGAAGAAGGCCAATATCAATTTCACCACCCTTGGAATTGAAGAGTCTTGTTGCGGGTATATATCCTATCTGGTGGGCGACCAAAATGAGTTTAAAAGATGTATCGAAAAGAATGTCAGCCTTTTTAAAAAGATGGGATTGAAAGAGATCGTGACCACTTGTGCCGGGTGTTATCGGACCTTCAAGGATCTTTATCCCAAGTTTGGTGGCGAAATAGGAAATATTCAGGTCTTTCATGCTGTAGAATATTTTGACAAGCTCATCCGCGATGGTCAGATCACTTTCAAAGATGGAACTCGGATGAAGATAGCGTACCACGATCCCTGCGATCTCGGTCGCCATATGAACATTTATGAACCACCCCGCAATGTAATCAAGGCCATTAAGTCAGCGGAGTTAGTTGAATTCCCCCTCAACAGAAATCTGGCTAAATGCTGTGGGGCAGGAGGAGGGATAAAGGCTTACGATACCGAAATGAGCCTGGAAATAGGCTATAAACGGATTCAACAGGCTGTCAGTACGGGGGCAGATGTCGTGGTCTCAGCCTGTCCGGCCTGTAAGTCCAACCTGCAACTGGCCGCTGCAAGACTTCGAAAAGAGAAGAAGGGCCGTATTAAGGTGATGGATATTACGGAGTTGGTGGCCGAGGCACTGGCCTGAAAGCATGGCTGATGGCTAATAGCGAATGGAATCTTTGCAGCCATACGCCATACGCCATATGCTATTTGCTA
>Ga0315282_10011400_pt1 | contig 13781 bp, 13 predicted proteins | sample YL17G07_20_MG_FD_203693 | JGI IMG/M metagenome (GOLD analysis project Ga0315282, IMG submission 203693) | Sediment microbial communities from Yellowstone Lake, YNP, Wyoming, USA - YL17G07_20 | ecosystem: Environmental > Aquatic > Freshwater > Lake > Sediment | place: USA: Wyoming | collected... | reverse complement strand
CGTCGCGCGTGGCCGATGCGCTCGAGGCCCTCGTGATCGTGCCCATGCACTACAAGACGCCGAGGCTGGGCTTCGACATCGCCACGGCCGAGCCGTTCCTGAAGCTCCGGAAGAACGTCCGTCGGGCCAAGGGCTCCACGCTCGACATCACGACGGACACGCTGCCCAATGTCCCCGAGACCGTGCTCCTCGACCCGAGCCTCTAGCCAAGCAGCTGCGTTTCCCCAAATTCCAAGATCCAGGGTGCCGGAAGTCGTTTGGTGGGTTACGGCGCTTCGATCTTGAGATCGAGGTCGAGGCCCGAAACGCTCTTGCCGCCGGACATCACGACCGTTATGCACGGGCATGACACCGGGAAGCCCTCGTAGCCGCAGAGCACGTCTTGCGTGTCGTACGCGAAGTCGGGCGCCGCCGAATTGTTGTTGTGGTCGAAGACGCCGCTCAGATAATAGGTCCCGTCCCCCACATGCACGAACCCGAACTTGGTGGTTTTCTGATCCGACGTGAAGTCCACGTCGTACTTGATGAAGTCTGAAAAGGAGGCGGGCCTGGCTGCGGTGCTGGACGGACAGACCGAAAACAGGGACACGATGAGGGTTCCCTGGGTGTAGCACGCCTGGCTCAGCCCGGACGCAAGATGCGCGACTCCCGAGATCACGTTGCTCGAGAGCGAGGCGTCGACCCCGCCGTCCAGGCCGCCGTCCGGCTCGCTCGACGTGACCACGCACGCCTCGTTCTCGGCGTTCGGAGTCATACCCTCGGGGCAGGCGCAGGAGCCGTCGTCCTGGCGCACGGCCCCACCGCTGCACTTGCACCCCCGAACCCCGTGGCCGATGTCCTCCACCGCCTTTCCGAGCGGACCGCAGGCTACGCAAAAGGCCTGATCGTTCAAGAACTCGTTCTCGCCGCACCGATCGTTCCCCTTGCCGAGGCAGGATGCGGTCGAGCCGAGAACCAGGATGAACGCGACCATCAATGTTCCGTATCGCATGGCAAGCACCTCACCCGTCAAAAGGAGACCGCCACCTGGGTCTGGATCACATTCATGTCCTCACCGAGGAACCGGCCGTGATAGCTGTCCTTGAAGAACACGCTGCCGAACTCGAGCTTCAATGCGAGAGGCGTGATCGGCCGGTAGCTCAGCCCCCCCACGATGAAGTTCAGGTCGTCGGCGTCGCGGAGATCGTTCGGATCGACGTTGCTGAAGTAGACGAAGGGAGTAATCGGCAGCCAGGGAAGCCGGTAGGAGAGCGCTACGTAGTAGCCGTAGACGTAGTGATCCGGGTCGAGCCTGGCCAGGAGATCGCCGCGGGCCGATGCGCGGTGCCCGTCCGTCCACGTGATCGTGTTGACGAGCCCCACCAGGTCGAGCTGGATGCCGATGTACCTGAGCTCCAGGTCCCCGCCAGCCGACCATTCGTCGTACTGGGCCTTGATGTCGGTGTCGTAGAGGCCGTTCTCCCCCAGGTCCGGGTTCAGGAAGGTCGTGGTCGCGGTGTACTCCCCCATGTAGCACGAGGCCCCGGCCTGGTAGAAGAACCCGCCGATCTCCTGCCGGAGCGCGAGCCGGGCGCCCAGGCCGAAGTTGCCGTCGACGTTGAGGATGGTGTCGTAGGACCCCCGGCCGTTCGACAGCGTCAGATCATAGAGGAGCTCGGGCCCGCCCATCACCATGCTCCCGTGGAAGGCGATGCCGGTCTGGCGCTCAGGGAACAGCTCCTCCTGCATGAGGAAAGGCCGTTCCACATACAGGAGCCTGGTGGGATCGTGGTCGAGGTTGAGGAGGCCGTATGGCGTGTAGAAGCTTCCGGCCAGCACGCCGAAGAACTCGAACGGCTGATACCGGATCCACGCCTGCTCGATGGCCACCCCGCCCCAGTGCAGGATCGACCCCGAGTTGTCCCAGTCGAGCATCGTGGTGTCGCCCCGGAGATCCCCGGATGCGGCGTACGGCGTGAAGGCGCCGTTCGGGGCGTAAAGGAACCGGACCTCGGCCAGTGCCTCGAGGTCCTCGCGGATGGCCGCGTCGATCGAGAGGTTCAGATGCCCCACGTAGAAACGGGGGTTGTCGGGCACCACGCCGTAAAAGCCGTGGCCCGGCGAAAGCGCCGCATCCCGGTTTCCGAAGGCATAGGAGAAGTCCACGTCCGTGTAGCCGTGCAAGGCGACCGCCTCCTTGCGCGTCTCGCGCTGCCTCGCCTGCTCGGCCCGTACCGCGTCCATCTCCTTGTGCATCGACGCCACCTCGGCCCTCAGGCTCTCCACCTCGCGGTCCCGGGCAGCCGATGCGTCGGCCTTTCCCGCTTTGGCCTCGAGGGCCTCGATGCGCCGCATCGCGTCCTCGTACTTCACCTCGAGATCCGAAAGCCTCTGGTCCGAGCCGGGCGCGCCTCCGTCCGGCGCGGAATCCTGCGACGCCGCATACGGGTCTTCGCCGCCTGCCTGCGACCACGCCGTTGCGGGAAGCATCGAGAGGACGGCCGCGAATAGCCAAGCCCGCTGTCGTTTTCTCATGCGCCGCTCCTTTTTCTGGATCCTCAAGCGAAGAACGCCCCTGCTCGACATATTACCCGCCGTCTCGATTGCCATCAACCACAAATGCGAATGCGATAAAGGGTTCCATGAAAACCGGGCGATGGGATATGATGGGCAAAGAGGTAGAACCGATGAAAGTACCCTTTTTCGATCTGACCTTCATGCATTCGGAAATCGCGACCGAGCTCCTCTCGGCCCTGGAGCGGGTGCTTCTGAGCAACCAGTTCATCCTCGGCCCCGAGGTGGAGGCGCTCGAGCGCGAGCTCGCCCTGTACTCCGGCGCAAAGCACGCGGTGGGGCTTTCGTCCGGCACCGACGCCCTCCTCGTGGCGCTCATGGCCGCCGGGGTCGGATCCGGCCAGGAGGTGATCACGACCCCGTTCACGTTCTTCGCCACGGCCGGGTGCATCGCCCGGCTCGGCGCGAGGCCCGTGTTCGCCGACATCGACCCCGCGACATTCAACCTGGACCCCGGCGCCGTCGCCGCGGTCTTCGAGGAGCGGAGCCGGAAGGCCGGCCGTCCGCCCAGCGCCCTCGTCGTGGTACACCTCTTCGGCCAGTGCTGCGACATGGACCCGATCCTGAGCGAGGCCTCGCGCCGGGGCGCCGCGGTCGTCGAGGACGCGGCCCAGGCCGTGGGAAGCCGCTACAAGGAAAGGCACGCAGGCACCTTCGGCGCGGCCGGGACGTTCAGCTTCTTCCCGACGAAGAACCTGGGCGGGCTCGGCGACGGCGGCATGCTCCTCACGTCCCTGCCGGAAGTCTACGAGAAATCCAGGATGCTTCGAAGCCACGGGAGCAGGACGCGGTATCTCCACGAGATCGTGGGCGGGAACTTCCGGCTCGATCCGCTCCAGGCCGCGGCCCTCCGGGTGAAGCTCAAGCGGCTCAACGCGTGGACCGAGATGCGACGGAAGAACGCCAGGATCTATCGGGCCCTGTTCGCCGAGCAGGACACGCACGGCCGGGTGATCCTGCCCCGGGAGTCCGAAGACACGTTCCACACGTACCACCAGTTCGTGGTACGGGTCGTGAACCGGGAGAGCGTGAGGAAACGGCTCGGAGAGAAGGGGATCGGGACCGAGGTGTACTACCCCCGGCCCCTGCACCTCCAGCCGTGCTTCGCGGATCTCGGGTACCGGAAGGGGAGCCTCCCCAACGCCGAGCGTGCCTGCGAGGAGGTCCTGGCCCTGCCGATCTTCCCCGGCCTCGGAGAGGAGGAGCAGGAGGCCGTGGTCCAGGCGCTCGTGGAGTGCGTGAAGGAGGCATGACATGGAAGGCAGGTTCTCGATCGCGCTCACCGGATGCGGCCGGATATCCGAAAAGCACATCGAGGCGATCCGGGCGAACCCCAAGTTCGAGCTCGTGGGGGTCTGCGATGTGGTGGAGTCCCTTGCAAGAAGCGCCGGAGAGAAGCACGGCGTGCCCTGGTTCCGGACCCAGGCCGACATGCTCAAGGCCGTGAAGCCCCAGGTGGTGACCCTCTCTACGCCGAGCGGGCTGCACGCCCAACACGGCATCGAGGCGGCGCGATGCGGGGCCCATGTGGTGGTGGAGAAGCCGATCGCCACGTCCCTCCCGGACGCGGACCGGCTGATCGAGGCCTGCGAGTCCCAAGGGCGGAAGCTGTTCGTCGTCAAGCTGGGGAAGCTCTACCCGGCGGCGAGATTGCTCAAGACCGCGGTGGACAAGGGGAGGTTCGGACGTCTCTATCTCGTGAACACCACGATCCGATGGCAGAGGCCTCAATCGTATTACGACGAAGCGGCCTGGCGGGGAACCCGCCATCTCGACGGCGGCGCCTTCATGAACCAAGCATCTCACTACGTGGACCTGATCCTCTGGCTCGCCGGTCCGGCCGAGTCGGTCATCGCCAAGACCGCGACCTTGGCCCGGCATATCGAGACCGAGGACGTCGGAGCCGCCGTGCTCAAATTCCGATCCGGCGCCCTCGGCGTCCTGGAAGTAAACATGCTCACCTACCCGAAGAACCTCGAAGGATCGGTCACCCTGATCGGCGAGAAGGGGACGGTCAAAGTGGGAGGCACAGCGCTCGACCGGATAGAGGTCTGGCGCTTCGCCGACCCGGACCCCGACGACCGTCGGATCGAGGAGATGATGGCTTCCCCACAGGCGGCCTACGTATCGGGCCATAAAAAATTCTTCGAGAACGTAGCGGACGTGCTCGAGGGCAAGGCCCAGCCCGAGACCGACGGCCGCGAGGGGCGCAAATCCCTGGAGCTCATCATCGGGATTTACGAGTCATCGAGGGAGGGGCGGGAGATCTCGCTTCCCTTGCGGAATTTCTTGTAGAAAAAAGTGAAAAAACTATCTTGACAGACTTCGGGGCGAAGCCCATTATTCACAACCGTTTTCGGGGGAAAGTCGCCTAGTTAAGGAGCTTCTCCAGCGGGATTTCCTTCGAGTACCCATTAAAGGAGGCGATATGCACGAGGACGATCTTTTCACTGCCCCGCAACTCGCGTCGCTCTGCGGCGTGGAGCTCAAGACCATTCACAACTGGATCGCCAAAGGGATGATCAGGCACTTCCGATCCCCGGGCCGGCACATCCGCATCCGGCGAGTGGACCTCATCGAGTTCATGGAGCGGTTCGGATACCCCATCCCCGAGGAGCTCCAGATGAACTCGGAGAAGCCGACCCTTGCGATCATCGACAGCGACAGCAACAACTTGACCTCCTTCCGCAAGACGCTGAGCCGCAAGTTCGAGGTGCGGGGCTTCAACGACCTCTATTCGGCGCTCCTGGCGCTGGGCGCGGAGCCCCCTTCGGCGATCGTGATCAACGCCTCCATGGACGGGGTGGACTGGTCCCGGATCATCGGGAACATCCGGAACATCCCGAGCATGAACCGCATTCCGGTCATCCTCTACAGCGAGGACCACGCGATGCGGGATCCGGTCCTCAAGGCCGGCGCCACCGACTTCTTCGTGCTCGACGACATGAAAAAGGTGAAGGGCATGCTGGAGGGAAGCCTCCTCGCCAGCGCGTGACACCCGTCGCGCCGATCCCTCGCCCTTGCCATCCCGGTATCCCCCCGATACCCTGAACGCCATGGACGAAACCCTACCCAAGCATCGCTTTGGAATCGTGGCTCTCGCGGGCCGGCCGAACGTGGGCAAGTCCACGCTGCTCAACGCCATCATCGGCCAGAAGCTCTCCATCGTGACCCCGATGCCGCAGACCACGCGGAACCGGATCCTGGCCGTGCACAACATCGAAGGGGCCCAGCTCGTGCTTTTCGACACGCCGGGACTCCAGGACGGTTCCAAGGCGCTCAACCGTTACCTCAAAGCCACGGCCTTGTCGGCGCTCAAGGAAGCGGACGTGGTCATCCTGATCCTGAACCCGGCGACCTCGCGGATCGACCCCTCGGAGGAGAAACGCACGGACGTCGATCGGGCGGATCAGCAGGTCCTGGACGCCGCGAGCCGCGGGAAGAGGCCGGTCGTCGTCGCGATCAACAAGGTCGACTTGGTCCCGAACAAGCCGGACCTGCTTCCTCAGATCGAGCTCTGGTCCGGGCTCCAGGGGGTGAAGACCGTGGTGCCCATCTCGGCCCTCCGGAACGACGGGGTCTCGATGCTGGTCGCCGAGGTCGCGGCCCTCCTTCCGGAGGGGCCGCCGCACTACCCCGAGGAGACACTCACCGACCTGGCCGAGCGCTTCTTCGTGGCTGAGCTGGTCCGCGAGGCGGTCATCCGCGAGACCCGCGAGGAGGTGCCGCACAGCACCGCGGTTACCATCGCGTCCTTCGAGGAGAAAGAGGACGGGTCCTCCCGGATCGAGGCGTTGATCCACGTGGAGCGGCCATCCCAGAAGGCCATCCTCATCGGGAACCAGGGGAAGCGCATCAAATCGATCGGCGTGAGGGCGAGGGAGGAGGCCGAGCGGTTCCTCGGGTGCCGGGTGCACCTCTTCCTTGAGGTCGTGGTCGCGCCGGGGTGGTCGAGAAAGCCCTCGGCCATGTCCCAGTTGGGATACGGGCGAGGAGGAGGAATGTGAGCCTCCCGATCGTCGCGGTCATCGGCCGGCCGAACGTGGGCAAGTCCACGCTCTTCAACCGCCTGCTCGGCCGACGGAAGGCCCTGGTGGAGGACGTGCCCGGGGTCACCAGGGACCGGAACTACGTCGAGGCCGACGTCGACGGGCGGCCTTACACGCTCGTGGACACCGGCGGCTTCGACACCGAGTCCGAGGAAGGGCTCCTGCCCCTCATCCGCTCCCAGTGCGCCGCAGCCATCGACGAGGCGACCCTGGTGCTTTTCGTGGTGGACGGCCGGTTCCCTCCCACCCCGGTGGATTTGGACATCATGGACCTGCTCCGAAGGTCGGGACGTCGTTTCCTCGTCGTGGTGAACAAGATCGACGGCGAGCGCCAGGAGATCGGGGCGGTGGAGCACTACCGGCTCGGCGAGGACCGGATCCATTTCGTGAGCGCCGTGCATGGCCGAGGCCTCGGGGACCTCACCGACGCCATGGCCGCCCTGCTCGCCGTCCCGGAGGAGCCCGGCGCCGACGACGAGGTCGCCGAGCCTGCGGTCCAGGTGGCGGTGGTGGGCCGTCCCAATTCCGGAAAGTCGAGTCTGGTGAACCGGCTCCTGGGCGAGGAGCGCATGCTGGTCGACGCGGTGGCGGGCACCACGCGCGACCCGATCGATTCGCCGTTCGAGCATCAGGGAAGGCGCTACGTGCTCATCGACACCGCCGGGATCCGGAGGCAGTCCCGGGTCGACCGCGGCCCCGAGAAGCTGGCGGTCATGGCGGCCGAGCGGGCGATCTCGAGATGCGATGTGGCGGTGCTCCTGATCGACGCGCTTATCGGGCCGGCCGAGCAGGATGCCAAGATCCTGGGCTTTGCGATCGACCATGGACGCGCCTGCATCGTGGCCCTGAACAAGTGGGACCTTCTGGCCGGTCGGGCCGAGGCGGCGGGCGAGATCCGGGACAAGACCCGGGACGTGCTCTCGTTCGCCGTGTACGTGCCGGTGATGCACGTCTCGGCCCTCACGGGACGCGGCGTGGAGAAGCTCGTGCGGGAGGTCGACCGGGTATACGGCGAGCACGGACGCCGGGTCCCCACGGCCCGGCTGAACCGGCTTTTCGAGGCCATCGAGGCCCAGCACCCCCCGCCGCTCCGCAAGGGGACGCACCGGCCGAACCGGCTCCTCTACGCCACCCAGGCCGGCGTTCACCCCCCCACGTTCATGGTGTCCATGGCCGACCCGGAGGAGCTCCACTTCTCCTACCAGCGCTACGTGGCCAATCGGCTCCGCGAGGAGTTCGGTTTCGAAGGTACGCCGCTTCGCGTCCACTACCGGAAGCGGCGGAGGAAGAAATAGAAAGGCGAGCCATGCCAGACCGATCCTTCTTGCTGGTCTTCGACTTCGACGGAACCCTGGCCGACACGCGCGAGGATCTGATTATCAGCGCCAACGTCATCCGGGAGCGGTTTGCGCTTCCGCCCCTTTCGGCCGCCGAGGTGATCGATCGCGTGGGGAACGGCGCGCAAAGGCTCGTGGCCGCCGTGCTGGACCTCCCGATCGACCACCCGCGGACGGCCGAGGCGCTCCGGCTCTTCAAGGACCATTACGGAACGCACCAGGTCGATCACGTGAGGCTCTATCCCGGCGTTCGGGAAACCCTCGAGACCCTTTACGCGTCGTGTTTCCTCGCCGTGATCTCGAACAAGCCGGGCGAGATGGTGAGGAAGCTCGCGAGCCACCTCGGCATCGACCGCTGGCTCCATCCTCTGTGGGGAGGGGAGGACGTCGGGGCGTTCAAGCCGGACCCGACCGGACTCCTGGCCGTGATGAGGCTCCACGGCGTGGCCCCGGGGAGAACGCTCATGGTGGGGGACATGGCCATCGATATCGAGACCGGGAGGCGGGCCGGCACGGCCACCGCGTTCTGCACTTACGGGTTCAGGTCGATCTCGGACGTCACCCTTCCCCCGGATCATGTCATTGATCGGTTCTCTGATCTTCTCGCCTTGGTCGAGGATCTCCGGCGCTCCTAAGGGTGATTCCGCTCCATCTTCTCCCTGAGCCTTTTCCTCCTGGCAGGAAAGACCTGGGCCGCAAGCCCGCCCACCGGGGTCTTGAAGGCGAAGGTCAGGAAGAGGTCGCAGCAGAAAGGAAGGACGACCAGAAGGACGATCCATCCGGACGATCCGAGGGACGGCGTCTCATGGCCGCCTGAAAGCCCGGCTGCGGCTCCGACGATGAGAAGGTAGATCAGGATTCCGGAGGCGACGCAGGAAAGAAAGACGAGCAGGTTGAAGGCCCAGTAACGCAAGGCTCGGACCCTTAAGAGGTCACGGCGCCTTCTGGATCCGGCCTGACCGGATGCATCGCGTACAGACCCGGCGACGAACCACCTTGCCGTCCAGGATGATCTTGACCCGTTGGAGGTTCGGCGACGTGGTGCGCTTGGTCTTGATGTTGGAATGGCTCACACGGTTACCGGTCATCTTGGCCTTGCCGCATATGGTGCATGCATTCGACATCGCAACTGACTCCTCGCCCTGTTTCCTCAAGTAAATCCAGGGAAACGGAACTTACCACGCGTCTTTGGGCGCTGCAAGCCTAATTCGGGGGGCCTATTCGAGAGGAGGTTTTCTTCCCGGCATGGGGCCTGTTTTTCTCAGGATGCGGCCCCCGATGGTCGCGGACGCCTTGAGCAGAAGCCAGGCCAGACCGCCCCGGACCGCGGCCCTGGCCACCATCGTTCCGAAAAGCCCCTGCGTGTCATAGGCGATGAGCGGGTGCTCCACCCGCTCCACCCGATAGATGGCGGCCGAGAACGGCACCGGCTCAATCCCCTGCTGCGCATCCCCCCGCGTCTCGAAGACAGGCCCGGTCTCGCCGGACCGGATGCGGATCACCCGGTGCGCCACGGGTCCGTCCCGGTCCACGTAGCAGAGCACGTCGCCGGGCCTGATCTCGTGCGCCAGGACCCTGGTCACATGGAGCACGCTCCCCTTGGGGATGAACGGCCGCATGCTCGTTCCCGACGTGCGGAACGTCTGGCCTTGCATTCCATTCACCGGAGCCACGTCACCGTGACCCCTTCCCCACCTTCCTCACGGGACCCCGGGCGGAAGCGGGACACATACCGGGAGCGGGCCAGGTACTCGCGGAGCCCGTTCTGGATCGCGCCGGTGCCGAAGCCGTGGATGAAGAACGCCACCTCCCGCTCGGCGCGAAGCGAGTCGTCCAGGAACTTCTCGGCCTTCTCCAGGGCCTCGTGTACCCGGAGCCCCCGGAGGTCGCAGGTGTTCTCGCTGGTCATGAACGGCAGCTCCTTGTCGGCCGCAGCGTCGATCCCGAGCCGGGGCCCGGCCGGTCTGGCCTCCCGATCGATCGGTGCGTCCTCCAGGACCCGGATCCTGTCCACCGGAACCCGGGTCTTGATGGACCCCACCGCCACCAGGACGTCCTTGCCGCTCTTGACTTCCACGACGGCGCCGCAGGATCGGTACGGAAGGACCCAGATCGCGAGCCCGGGTCTGAGATCGCCGAACGACGCAGGCCTGCCGGGCATGGCCTCGGGCTTCTTGATCGACGCCTGGAGATCCCCCTGGGGCGCCAGCCGCTCTCCCACGGTCTCGATCTTCTTCCTGGCCTGCTCCGTATCCTCGGAGGTCACGATCCGTCTCTTGACCCGGCGCGAGGCCTCCCGAATCTCCTCCCTGGCGCGACGAAGCTCGACAAGGACCTCGGTGGATTCCTCGTCAATCGCCTTTTGTCCCCGCTCCTTCATCTTTTGAATCGTCCTTTCCAGGTCCGCCGCTTTGGCCTCGGCCTGTTGACCGGCGCGGCGGGCGCTCTCCTCGGCCTCTTCGAACCGCCGCTGGACCGACGCGATGTTCTCCAGCGTGGCTGCGAACCGGCCGGCGCCTTCGCCCTCGCAGAGGTCCCTGGCCCGCCGGATGACCGGGCCGGGAACGCCGAATCGGGAGGCCATCTCCAGCGCGCTCGACGTGCCGGGCACGCCGTGATGGAGCACGAAGGTGGGGGCCAGGGTGTCGAGGTTCAAGGATACCGAGGCGTTCTCGAACCGGGCGTCCTGGGCGGCCAGGGCCTTCAGGCTGTCGTAGTGGGTCGTGACGATCACGGATGCTCCGCGCTCCACGATCGCCTCCAGGATGGACTCGGCGAGCGCGGCGCCCTGCATGGGATCGGTTCCGACCGCAAGCTCGTCCAGGAGCACGAGAGATCCGGCTCCGGCCCGGCTCAGGATTCCCGAGAGGTTCGTCATGTGGGCCGAAAAGGTGGACAGGTTCCGGGAGATGCTCTGGTCGTCGCCGATGTCGGTGTCGACGCCACTCTGGAGCCCGATGCCCGACTCCGGAGCCGCAGGGATCGGCAGCCCGGCCCGGGCCATGAGGCTCAGGATGCCCGCGGTCTTGAGCGCTACGGTCTTGCCCCCCGCATTCGGGCCCGAGATGACGAGCGCCCGGCCGGCCGAGATGGCGATATCGCTCGGGATCACATCCACGCCGTCGAGAAGGAAGAGCGGATGGCGCGCCTTCTTGATGTCCAGGGTCCCGGGCTCCAGGATCGCCGGGACCGAAGCGCAAAGCTCCAGGGTCAGCCTCGCCATGGCCGAAAGCAGGTCGAGCCGTCCGAGGACGCGGTGGACCAGGATCAGGTTGTCGGCCTCGTCGGCCGCGGCCGAGGAAAGCTCGTTCAGGATCCGCTCCTCCTCGCGCTCGACCTCGAGCTCGGCGAGCCGGAGGGCGTTGCCGAGGTTCACCGCGGCCTTGGGCTCGAGGAACACGGTGGCGCCCGACGAGGACGTGCCGTGCACGATGCCGGGAAGCCGCTCGTGCGAGTCCGAGCGCACCGGGAGCACGTACCGGCCGTCCCGCTGCGTGTAGAACTTGTCCTGGAGCAGATCGGCGTGTCGGTCCATGAGCCGATCGAGCCTGGCGATGAGCCGCTCGCGTGCTGCCTTGGCCTCGCTGCGGAGCTTGCCCAGGACCGTACTCGCAAGGTCGCCGAGGGTCCCGTCCGGCTCGAAGCACGAGGAGATCTCGGCCTCGAGCCGCTTCAGGCTCGCCGCGATATCGGCACCGCCGGCCTCCACAAACAGGAGCGCGGCGATCCGTGGCGCGTTCCTCCGCATCCTGGAGAAGAAGGAGAACGCTTTCGAGAAGATGCGGCACAGCCGGGCCACGGCGAGAAGCTCCAGGGCGGTCAGGATCCCCTTGGCCTTGAGGCGCTCGAACACCTGGTCCATGGGGTCCACGCCGGCGTCGGGTAGGGTCTCGCCCTGGTCCACGAGGTTCCCGAGCTCGCGGATCTCCTGGAGTTGATCCAGCGCCGCCTCGTCGTCGAGGAACGGGAGCTTGAGCGCCATGTCCTGGGCCGCGCCGCCCGTGCACCGGTCGGCGAGGGCCTTCAGGATCCGAGGCCACTCGAGGTCCTCGAGGGTCTTGGACACCACATCGAAACCCGGATTGCTCATCATTCGGAAGGTAGATGGACGGCACCACCCTGTCAACGGCCATACCCCCCGGATCGACAGGGGTCCTACTTGGCCAGGGAGATTTCGGCCGAGTACTCGCCGAAGAAGAGCTTGCAGCTACCGGTCGAGGTCTTGGTGCGGGCCAGGTTCGCCGTGTCGATCTTCACCCAGTTCTCATACGTGCCTGCGCTGTCGCCCAGTTGGACCGCCCGGATGAACGCTTGGGTGATCGTCGTCGTCCCGATCGCCTCGAGCAGGCTGCCGCCGCAAGCCAGGCTCTGCGCCGCGCAGTCCGAGAACTGAATCGTCGTGCCGGCTACGAACAGCGACTTCGGAACCTGAATCTGGAGCTGGAACTGCCCCGTGGCCGACTGGGCGATGTACACGATCGCTTCGATGGTGCCGTACGTGGGATCCTCGACCTCCATGATGATCGACATGCTGAAGGTGAGGTTGATGGTCCCAATCGCGAACGGCGCGCTGTCCATCGTGATGTCCGTGGTCGTCGCCGTGGCGTTCACCGGCAGGTACTTGCCCTTCCACGAATGCTCCCAGTACCCGTTGTTGATGCAGGTGCCCAGGGCCGCGGTGGCGTCCACCTGCACGCAGGTCTGCGTCGTGTCCGCGCAGGTGCCGACGGCCGGGTCGCAGGCCGGATAGCAATAGCTCGTGATCTCCTGGTCCGCAAAGAGCTTCGGACAGGAGCACATGACCGCCGCGCCGCCGCACGACGTGTCGTCGGTGCACTGGGTCACGCCGCCGCCTGTGTCGCAGGCACCGCCCGCATCGCCGCCCGCATCACCGTCGCCGTCCGTATCGGTATCACCGTCCGTGTCGCTGTCGCCGTCCGTGTCGGCGTCGCCGCCGCCGTCCGAGCCCGCATCGGTGCCGGGCTCCGGCTCGTTCTTCGATTTGTCGCTGCTGCATGAGGCCAGCAGCAAGGAGCCTCCGGCCAGGCCAAGCATCAATGAAATGATCAGTCCCTGTTTTAGGTGTTTCGTTCTCATGGTTGTTCCCTCCGTTCATGGTCGGGGCCCAAAGGTCCCGCGTTCAGGTTGTTGCCCTTTGACTTCGTCATGCCTTCCTCGATTTCAATCGTATGCCTTGCCGGGAAGATTCCCATTTCCCGGCCTGACAAGCCGACAGGGCCAAGGCATGGACGGAGAAACGGATGGCTCTCCATATCCGCTCCTGGGATCGGTCAACCCGTGAATTTTATTGGGCGATCCAAGGGCCTCCGCCGAAGGTACAGGACGCGGATTCGGATTCTCGGAAAGGCCCCGAGCGGTTCATGAGCCGTCATCGTCACGGTCGTGAAAGATGAGGGATGGATCGGGGCGCCTTTGATTGGCGCCCCTTGTCAGGTTGGGAAATGATAAGAGAGGAGTTTTTACTTCGCGAGAGCGATTTCGGCCGAATACTCGCCGAAGAAGAGCTTGCAGCTACCGGTCGAGGTCTTGGTGCGGGCCAGGTTAGCCGTGTCGATCTTCACCCAGTTCTCATACGTCCCGGCGCTGTCGGCCAGGTTGACCGCCCGGATGAACGCCTGGCTGATCGTCGTCCCCTGGATGATCGCCTCGAGCAGGTTGCCGCCGCAAGCCAGGCTCTGCGCCGCGCAGTCCGAGAACTGAATCGTCGTGCCGGCTACGAACAGCGACTTCGGAAGCTGAATCTGGAGTTGGAACTGCGACGTTGCCGACTGGGCGATGTACACGATCGCGATGATGGTGCCGTACGTGGGATCCTCGGCCT
>Ga0315282_10011399_pt1 | contig 13781 bp, 9 predicted proteins | sample YL17G07_20_MG_FD_203693 | JGI IMG/M metagenome (GOLD analysis project Ga0315282, IMG submission 203693) | Sediment microbial communities from Yellowstone Lake, YNP, Wyoming, USA - YL17G07_20 | ecosystem: Environmental > Aquatic > Freshwater > Lake > Sediment | place: USA: Wyoming | collected... | reverse complement strand
TTGTGGAGAAAGTCAAGCAGCTCACGGATGAGATCGCCGGCGCCTCCCGCTGTCACAATGTCATGGTCCAGCGCCATGGGGACCGATTCTCGGTCTCGCTTCACTGCAATTTCGAAAAAGAGCTTTCGATCATTCAGGTTCATGATATGTCCACCCGCATCGAGGAACGCTTGAAAGACAGGATCCCCGGCCTGGACCGGGTGCTCGTTCACGAGGAGCCCAAAGGCAGGTAATCGGAGACGGCGAGGAGGAGGGAATGGGAGGAGTTTTTGGGATCGCTTCCTGGGAAGATTGCATCACCGACTTATTCTACGGCACAGATTATCATTCCCACCTGGGCACGAAAAGGGGAGGACTGGCCGTCCGCAGAGAGGATGGGTTTGTCCGCGTCATTCACAACATCGAGAACGCCCAGTTCCGTTCCAAGTTCGACCAGGACATCGATCAGATGCATTCCTGGAGCGGCATCGGGGTCATCAGCGATTTCGACGATCAGCCGATTTTGATCCGGTCGCATCTCGGAGATTACGCCATCGTCGCGGTCGGGGCCATCAAAAATGCCGATAGGCTGGCCCGGGATGCTTTCAAATCGCGGCGCCTTCATCTGTCAGAGATTCACGGCAGCGGCATCAATCAGACCGAGCTGGCCGCGATGCTGATCAACCAGGAAGAAAGCTTCGAGTCCGGCATCCAGAACCTGCAGGACTCCATCGAAGGGTCGTGCTCCCTGCTCATCCTGACCGAGAAGGGCATCTACGCGGCCCGCGATAAATATGGGAGGACGCCGATCGTCCTCGGGAAAAAAGCGGGGAATTACGCCGTCACGTCGGAAACGTGTGCTTTTCCCAATCTCGGGTTCGACGTCGAGAGATATCTGGGGCCCGGCGAGGTCGTTTTCATAACCCCCGAAGGGTATGAGCAGAGAAAGGCCCCGGGAGACAGACTCCAGATCTGCGGCTTTCTCTGGGTTTATTACGGCTATCCGGCCTCAAGCTATGAAGGGATCAACGTCGAGGATACGAGGAACCGCTGCGGGGCGTATCTTGCCAGACGCAACCCGGTCAAGATCGATTTCGTGGCCGGCATTCCGGATTCCGGCGTCGGCCATGGCCTGGGCTATGCGGCCGAGGCCGGCCTGCCGTTCAAAAGGCCGTTCGTCAAATACACTCCCACCTGGGCCCGCAGCTTCATGCCCCAGAACCAAAACGTCCGGGACCTCGTGGCCCGGATGAAGCTCATCCCGATCAAGGATCTGATCAACGGGAAAAAGTTCCTTTTCTGCGAGGATTCCATCGTCCGGGGCACGCAGCTCCAAGACACGGTCCGGAGGCTCTATGATTTCGGCGCCCTTGAAGTCCACATGAGGCCGGCCTGTCCGCCTCTGGTTTACGGCTGTAAGTTCCTGAATTTTTCCGTATCCCGCTCGGAAATGGACCTGGCGGCGCGGCGGGCCATCCGCGAGGTTGAGGGGGAATATATCCAGGACCTATCGGACTACACGCGGGAGGGCACGGCCAAGTACAACGCCATGGAAGAGCGGATCCGGCAGAGACTCAACCTGACGACGCTCAAGTATCAACGCCTGGAAGACCTGGTCGCGGCCATCGGACTCCCTAAAGAGAAATTGTGCACCTATTGCTGGGACGGCGTCGAGCTCGAATGATATCTATTTTTTCTTTTTCCACGCCTGATAACGCTGAAGATATTCGTCGATGATCTTGGCCGGGTTGAGGCCGAGAAAAACGGCGTAATTCTTGAGATGGACCTTGAGGTAGATCGCCTCGGGCAGGGCTTCGAACCTCTCTTCCTCCAGGCTTTTTAAAAGTTCGATCCGGAGCTTGAACTCTTTGGAAATCTCGCTTAGATCGACGCCCGCCTTTTCCCGGATCTTCCGGAGAGAAGGGCCGGTGGTCGGCAGATCGACGGCCTTTTCCGGCCGGGAGGAGGCTTTTTCCGGAGAAAGCGCGTCATCGAAGAGAAACGCCGTCCTGGACGGTTCGTCCTTTTTGGCGGCCAAAAGCTTGAGGTAGGCCTCTTCGATCTCGTCGAGCACCTTCTTTCTCTTTTTTTCAGGAAATTCTTCGCCCAGGGGAGCCAGGACGATGGAATCGCCGGCATAGAGTTTTTTCAAGCGCAGGTAAGAATTGTGGATGTCGCGGAGAGAAGCGTCCGGCGGCAGCTCCAGCATCTCGAAATATTTTTTAAGTTCGTCCTTGACCATCAGAAGCCTACCGGCAGGCTGACGTCCTTGCCCTTGAGCATGTTTTCCACGAAGATTTCGATCTGTTTCGCGCAGCCTGTGGCCAGGTAATTCAGCATGAACGGCCTGCCCTCGCGGACCGATTTCCAGACCGCGTCGTTGTATTCGATATAACCGGAGTACTGGATGGGAACTCCCAGGTACTTCATCATGACGCTCTTGATCGAAGCGCCGAGGAGGATATCGTTGTTGTTCCGGACCATGTTGAGGACCAGGTGGATTTTGAAAGAGGCCAGCTCATGGTCCAGGATCGTCCCGATGTAGGAAAAGCTGTCCTTGAGATAGTCGATCAGCTCCTTGAGATTATTGATCCCGTAGCTCTGCCGGCGGTCCCAGATGTGCTGGGCGATCTCCTTGAAGCCGTATTCCTTCAGCGTCTTCTTGACCTTCCGGAACAGGGAATTCTTGATGAAATGGTACACGTTCTCGATGGCGATCACTTCGGGGACCAGGACCACGATCATCCTGTCGGCAATGAGGAACGTGTCGAGCGTATTGTTATGGCTGCCGGCGCTGAGGTCGATGATTACGTTCTGGGCGTTGAGCTTCATGATCTGCCGGAAGAGCTTGAGCTTCTGGGAGAAGGTGATCTTGTCCGAGGCGATGGAATGGATGTCGCCGGTGATCAGGGCGATGTTGTCCAAATCGGTCTTGACCACGAGGTCGGAGAGCGACGCTCCCTTCTCGAAGAAGCTGGTCAGCGATTTCTGGGGGCGGCTGATGCCGAAGAACGAATGGAGGTTGGCGCCGCCGATGTCCATGTCGACCAGGACGACGTTCTTGCCCTTTTTGGCGAGATAGGTGCCGACGCTGCTGGTGATGAAGGTCTTGCCCGTGCCGCCCTTCCCTCCACCGACGGCCCAGATTTCGCCTTCCCTGATCTTCGTCGTTTGTGCCATTTTCGTCCAAAGATGCAGATTTTACAGATAATAAACAATATATGAATTTGGCCCGGACGTCAACTTGTTCCGTGTCTGACCGTCGATCGCATTTAAGGGACACAACACCCGCTTCCCTGTTTTTATCAAGATCAATGTATTCACAGACAAAAAGAAAAGCAAAAAATAGGGGAACGGGTGTTGTGTCCCCCTCCAATTCATTCCGCCCAGGAGTTCACCCGCTTGACGCGTCGGGAAAGCGGTTGACTCATCATTCTATTGGTGCTACTCTTTTGCCAAGCAGCCGAAAAGGGAGAAAGGTCCATGAAATGTCCCCCGGGCTGAATTAAAAAGAGGCGCTCTGGTGAGGCAAAAATTATCGTCAGTCTTTTTTCTTTTGCCTTTTCTCGTTTCTTTCTTATTTTCTCAAAACGTGCGGGCCATTGAAATAACCGCCAATAAAATTCTTGCGAATCGAGGTCGGACATATATTGTGGCAAAAGCTGTAACAGAACAAAATGCCATAAGTTTTCTTTTCACTTTTCTTCGTGTAAGTTCGGCCGAAAAATTAACCGAGGATTTTGTTGCCTGCGCCGATGCGGTAGCAAAAATAACACAACAGGCATCCTGGGTTTCACGGGCAGCTTATTTTAAAGGGCAGGGAAAGGTTATTTGTTGGATTTACACCAGGGAATGCAAGGAGGCAATGAAGCTGGGTTCGATCGAACAACAAGGCAAGTATATTATGGAACATTTGAACTATATGCCAGAATGAAGGCCCCTTCCTCTTCAGCCTCAAAACCAAAAAATGCAGAGTTTCATCCGGAAATAGAAAGACAATCCGCCGCCGCTTAACGAGCTGAAAATCAAGAAGATAAATAAAGATCAAGAAGGAAATGTCGATAAAAACAATCCATCCTGAAAACTGTCATGAATGTCCGTTTTCGGAACAATTCAGATCCCTATACCAATGCAAATTTTATAATCGCGGCTATTTGCTAACCGGAGAAAAGGAAAAGCCGTCGTATTGCATGGTGAAGAGCATAACCGTGGAGGAGGGGGAGATCATAGAAGATTCAAGAAAGGAATAATACTATATCGAAAAAATTGCCTTTATCAGAAGGTCTTACGAGGATGCTCTTAGCAGCAAGAGTCAAATACTGACCAACACGATCTCTCCGGGTGTGGAAGCCTAAGATTAGATTTGGGGATTACTTCTTCATGAACGGCTTGACTTTAGCTTCATCGCCGCCCACAGAAAGATATCTTTTAAAATACTCCTGGGCTTTGCCCATCTCGTTCTGCTCGAAATACAGCTTTCCGATCTCAAAATATGGGATGGGGGTTCTCGGATTGAACTCGATCGCCTTTTTGAAATAGGCGAGCGCGTTTTCTTTTTTCCCCTGTTTGGAATACAGGAAGGCAAGGGATTGACAAGCCGGCGTCGAGATTGGCTCGACCTTTACTAGGACGGCAATTTTTATCTCATCGGTTTTCGCCCCAGACGCATCGCCGCCCGCAGGAGATGCATTTTCAAGGCGAATAGCTTCCAGCCAATTCCTTTCGGCATTCTCAATATCGTCGAGCTCATTGTAGGCACAGCCCAAGTTGTAATAGCTCAGGGGATCCTTTGTGTCCAAGCGCACGGCTTCTTTGTAAAACTTTACGGAGTTTTCGAAATCCCCGATCTTGAAACAGACATTTCCCACAAGATCATAGGCATCGCGATAATCTTTCTTCAACTCGACGGCCTTGATTCCATACTCCAGAGCTTCGGCGTTGAGGTCCAGCGAGTTATCGAGCTGGCCCAAATTATAATAGATCGTTGGCGAGTTCTCATAGATCTCAATGAACATCCGCAGCCAGCGGGCGGCGTCTGAGACCAATCCATTTTTGATTAGTTCTAGGGCATAAAGATTGATTTTTCCGGCGATATCATCGGGATCTTTCTCAAAGACATATCGAAATCGAACACCTCTCTCATTCAAAAAATCTTTCGATAAACCGATCTTGGATGCATCCCCGGGTGTTCGTTTTTTCAGCTGAACCCGGTCTAATAGGAGCTGCGATTGAGAGTCTTGCGGATTCAATTTGACAACCCGCTGCAATAGACGGGTGGCTTTTTCTGTGTCGTCACAGTTGATGTAGCCGATGGCCAGGTTCTTTAGGGCATTGGCATCAAAGGGTTTCAGGGCTGCAGCCGTCTTCATGCATTCCAGAGACTCTGTGGGCCTCCCCTGTTGATCGTGGATAATGCCCATAAGAAGATAGATGTCTCCCGATATCTCAGTTTTGATCTTCTTTTTGCTTGCACGGGCTGCGGCCTTCGTCATGCGGTTTGGATAGGTTTTGGCCTTTTCTGCGTATGAGATGTCGCCTCCTGTTTGGCATAGCCTCAAAGCTTCGAGCCAATTCTTCTGACCAATCTCAGAGTCGATCGCTTGAATCCAGCAGTCCAACGGGTCATAGTCCAATTCCTGGGCTTGGATAAGCCAGGATCTCGCCGCTTGAATATCCTGCTTTCTCTTTGCCAACAAGCCGAGGATGTAAGCGGGAACGCCGGCGTTCGGATAAAGGTCTTTCATGATCTTGTTGAGTTTATCCGGCTTTGATTTCTTGCTGACCTTTTCCAAAGTGTCGTAGAACAGCCGGGCAGTTCTCTCGGCATCATCCGGATGTCCTGTTTTGTACTGGACAAAACTCAAGAGAATCAGCGCATTGAGATCATCCGGATAAGCTTCGAGCTCATTGTTAAGAGCTTCAACGGCCTGCTCCGGCCGGTTCAGCCGGCAGTAAACATAAGCCTGCTTGGTGTGTAGCCCCGGCTGCGCCGGATCCTTAGCTAACGCCTGGTCGAATAGGGAGATCGCCTCCTCGTATAGCATGAGATCCATGCATGCGAGCGCCCTCTCGACCTGCTTATCCACTCCCGAAAGCGCCGTCAGGCTTGAAATCGGGGCAGCTTTCATGAGTTGGACGTTGACGAGCTTTTTGGGCGTTGAATACGAAGACTCCATTTCTATATCCTGCCGGGTGAATTTAATCCTGGCGTCTTCATAGATGTTTCCCTCGCCTTTGAAGTCTTTATCAAGGTCCAGGATGACGACGAGGAATCGGGATCCCCTAATCTTCGTTTTTTTTGCGTCGGGCATAACGCCTTGGCTTTCTGTCACGAGCATGATTTGGCTTCCTTTTTCGGTCGGTCTCTTCAGGGCCGCGTTGAATTGGATATTCAAGCCGGTGATGCCGATAAAACGCAAAGCGCCCTTTTTCATGCTTCGGAAGGCGCCGTAAAATCCTTTGAGGTCGCTTAAAACGAAGTGCTGATAAAGTTGGAGAAGCTCGTCTTCGCTGCTGTAACTCTCGATATCGATCCCGACATTGATGGCCCCTCCTATTGCTCCGCCCCTAAAGAGGCGCGCCCGGAAGGTCGCTTGGGCCCAAACGGATGCATGGAAGTGCAGAATGAAGGCAATCAAAAGGACAACGTCCAAAATCTCAAAGGGTCTTTCTTTCATCCAAAACCCTCCTGGATGAGGACGTCTTCTGCGGCCGGAATCGATTGGGTGGCAAGGCCAAAGCCGATGATCAAACTCGGGATTTTATGTCTTTTATTCATGTTCTGTTTCGTCTATCAAAATGAATCGGTTAAGCGCATTAGCCGGCTTTTTATCCGCAGGAAGCCAATGTCTCCTATTTGATTATTAAAGGCGTCTGAGCATAGGAAACCAAATTCGTCCCCGTTTCTTCGGCATGGAGATAAAACAGATATTTTTCCGGCGGGATATTGTTTAGAGGAAATTCCACGAATTGAATTTCGATGTCTTCTTTTAAGGTTTTGTTCAGAATGGATATCGTCAGGGGAATCTTCTCGCCCGAAGCGGAGTTAATGAGAAAGGCCGTCAAAGTAATGTCCGGCAGTAAAATGCCCGTTATAGAGCAGGGGACCACGGCATAAAGCTTCAAAGTTCCCTGGGATACCTCCCCAATGATAGGAGAGTATTGGGCCCGGTCATAAGGATAGACATCTTTCCATGAAATCGCCTCTTTCTTTTTTACTCCGGTGCCTTCAAAATATGCGAAGTTGCCCCCAGGGACAAGCAGAAGCGGTGAATGGAGGCTCAGGCCGGTGAACGCTTTTTTGGCGATGTGGACCCGCTCCGACGCTACGGCTGCATCCCCGGTATCCAGGTCTCGGATGACAAGGCGGCATTTGTATTGGCCCGGTTCAAGTGATGCTCCCGACGTATAAAAAACGTCCATGCCGCGGTATTTTGTGAGATCAGTCTCGGTTCTCTGGAGACCGGCAAGATTTTCTTTCTCATCGAACACGAGCGAGACGATCTCAACTTTCTTGCCAGAAAACTTTTCAATCGCGGCGGGGGGAATTTTTGAAAGCACCTGAAGGCGGGATTCCTCTCCAGCGGCGTACGACAAGGGGACCATTGAGAATCTCAGGGGCGTCTGTAATAGTGGCCTTTCGGTCAAGACCAGGTCAAACAAATGGAGTTGTTTCTCTAGATCAGAATACTCCCGGAACGGCTTCGGGTTGAAATAGCCGGACTGGGCGCGAACTTCGACTCCCTTTCGCTTCACGTCGACTTTGATCTTGTGATACCGGCCATCCCATTGCTCGTTGATGTAATATCCGAGGACATAATACGTGCCTGTCAGGCTCTGGAGATGGTCCAAATTCCTCTCGTATTCGTTGATGTTTGAAAAATATTTTCCTCCCGTGACCTTGGAGATCCGGCTGATTGAATACCAGCCGGTGATATTGTCGTCTTTTAAGACATTGACTGTCCCTTTAGTGCCACCGCTCTCGGTGAAGATGTCGCGGTTGCGTTGTTCAAACGTCTGCTGGTCATACGCAAACAGGGACGGGACCATGGCTGCTTCCCTTGTGTCAAAGGTAAAGACCGTGCAGTTGGCCGCTGTCAGCTCTTTGAGCATCTCTTCGTTTTGCGTGTGCAGAACATAGTCACCGGCATCGATTTTTTTCTGGTCCGCCTGGCGCTCCAGTCGGTTACCGTAGATGAGAGAGCTCGGGATGCCGGTCGAGAAGAGGATCAGATGTTTTTGCCCCGGAACATACCGCAGCGCTTTGGCCAATGCTGTCATCTTGAGGATGAAGTTCAGAGCTTGGTTTTTTGATTCCTGCCGCTCCATATTGAGTCGGGAAGCGCTCTTTTGATATCTCCTTGCTTCTTCAGATTGAGGCGGGCCTTCCTGTGCCCTCCGCCAATATTCTTCCTCGATGTCTTCGGCCCGGCCTGCGATGTCTTTGGCGTTGATTACCTCGACAGCTTCCCGGACCTTCCGATGGTTGGTCGTCAGGTATTCATGAATGGAAATCCCTTTCAACATCGAATACGACAGTAATCCCACCTGATCATCCGGGATGAGCTCCGTATCGATGAAATGCAGGGCTGCTTCCTTGGCCTTATTGATGCCCTTCTGGTTGTTGAAAGCAAAGTCGAAGAAAAAGAAAAACTTCCGAGTCATGACTGTGACTTGGGCGGCAGGGGGAATGGGGGTTGGGATGATTTTTTCTTCGGGCGGCTGCGGTTCGACTTTGCTCGCCGGGCCGGTGAGGATGTGCTTCTCGAAATCCGCAATTTCTTTCTTCTGGCCGTTATCGTAGACGCTGAAATCAGATTTTTGGAGGTCCTGGACCGGCCTTCCTTTCTTATCCGTCACATAAACCTGGACCAGTTTCAGTGTGACCGAGACTTCATGCTGGAGAGGCTTCTGGAGTTGGACAGCTTCCTGAGAAGTTGATTGAGATTGAGATGATGGCAAAGCGAGAAGCCACAGCCCGGCAAAGATAAGGGGAAGAGCGGATTTTTTGATTTTCCTCATAAGAAGCCTCTGAAATCCCCTGATTTTTATATAATTACTGTTTTTCTTATTATAGCGCGAATCGGTTCAATAAGAAACTCTCTGGGAAAAGCCTTAACCTAAACCCTAACGTTTAAAACCGCAGCATAAAATGGGCCAAGACCTGAGCGGAATCTTAGGAGAGAAAATGTTTTAGAATATGCAAGTTATGTCTTTTTTTGAGGACATCTGATCACTTTTTTCTGTGGCCAAACGTAAAAATTCTTGGGGATATGAGTTTCCTTTTTGCCGCCAGGGCCATCTTTCTCACATTTCATCTGCTGGCAAAAATCGGACCAATGTGGAGGGGGGTCAAATTTGAAAAGAGCAGGTTTCTCCTCGTGTGCCACCGGTGTGACAAAATCGATTGAAAGACGCTGAAATTATGGTTTTAAAATTGAAAGACAAAAAAGGATTTCACAAGCGAGAAAAGAAAAAATAAAGGAGCTGGGAAGCAAGGATTCGAACCTTGATTTCATGATCCAGAGTCATGAGTCCTGCCGTTGGACGACTTCCCAACGAGCGGGTATCATAATAAATTTTTCCGGATTTTTCAAGCCTGCCTGGAGCTGTCCGACCTGGAGCGGGTCACGGTTACTTCAAAAACAGGAATAAACGTGGTAAGATTGACCGCTCATGACGAAAAAAACGTGGATCCGTCTGACACTTATCTTTCTTATCACTGCCGGCTTTCTCTTTTTTTTCTTCCGCCGCTTCGATTGGAAGAACGTCTGGAGCTCCCTAACGAATGTGAATGTCGCGATCCTCGCTTTGGTCATCCTGATGACCCCCCTCCATCTTGTGACGCGCGCTTTTCGCTGGAGGTACCTGCTGATCCATGAAAAGAAGGACGTGAAATTCTATAATCTCTTCGCCGGCAACGCGATCGGTTTCACCGTCACGTTTCTCCTCCCCGGAAGGCTGGGCGAGATCGTCAAGCCTCTTTATGTGGCTAAAAAGGAGGGTGTCCGCCCGGGTTTTGCCCTCGGCACCGTGGTCGTCGAGCGGATCTTCGATATGTTCACGATGTGCTTTCTCCTGGGCGTGTTCCTCTTGGCCAGGCCCCTCTATGCCTCGACGTTCCGTGTCGGAGCCGAAGCGTATGCAAAACTCAATTATTGGGGAATCATCGGCGTGGCGTTTGCCTCTGTCCTCCTCATCGTCAGCCTCTTTTTTTACTTTTTCAAGGAGAAGGCGTTGAAGACGGCCGCTTTTTTCCTGAAACCATTCCCTCAAAAGAGCGGCCGGAAGATCCTGACGCTCCTCCATGAGTTTATCGACGGCCTCAAGTTCTTCCATTCCCTGGGCAACCTCTTGATTTATATCTTCCTCTCCTTCGTCGTTTGGCTGAGCATTACCTTTTTCTATTGGGTCTTTTTCCTGGCCTATCACGTGACCATCCCTTACTTTTTCCTCATCCCCTACATTTTTCTGACCATGGTCGGGGCGTCGATCCCCACGCCGGGCATGGCCGGAGGGTTCGATGCGTTCAGCTTGATCGGCCTGACATTGCTCTTCCCGGCGTTCTTCCCCCCCGATGATCCTAGCCGAGCCCAGGCGCTGACCGTCGCCGTTCACGCCATCCAGCTGGTGATGACTTGCCTCGTCGGTTATGTTATATTATGGAAAGAGGGGCTGACATTGTTGCAGCTGAAAAAGCTCAGGGAGAGGATTGAGCCATGAGGTGTCCATTCTGCGGCCACGTAGAGAGCAAGGTCATCGATTCCAGGGGAAGCAAGAAAGGGGTCTCGATCCGTCGGCGCCGGGAATGCCTGGCCTGCAAGAGGCGGTTCACAACCTACGAGAAAATCGAAGAAATCCCCTATATGATCATAAAAAAGGACGGCTCGCGTCAGCTCTTCGACCGGCAGAAGCTCCTCCGGGGCATGCTCAAGGCGTGCGAAAAGCGGCCGATCGCCGTCAGCAAGCTTGAGGAGATCATCGAGGAGATCGAAGCCAAGCTCCAGGAGCGACCGGAGAAAGAGATGAAGGCGGCGGAGATCGGCCAGTTCGTGATGGACAGGCTCAAGGCCCTGGACAAAGTGGCCTATGTTCGGTTCGCCTCTGTGTACCGCGAGTTCCGGGACGTCATGGAATTCAAGCAGGAACTGGAAAACCTTCTCAAAGAAAAATAGCTTTTGGGATCAGATCTCCAGGTCTAATCCCGGATTTTAACATGATCAAGCGCATCAGGCCTGTGACCCGCGTGGCGAGGATCGAGGGCGAGATTCAGCGGCTGATGAACGATGTCTTGTCCGAGCGCCGTGAGTTGCCCGAACTTCAGGGCGGCTGGATTCCGCTCGTCGATGTCTATGAAAGGGAGGACGACATCATTATCGAAGCCGAAATCCCCGGGCTGTCGGCGCGGGAGATCATCATTTTACTCCGCATGAGCCGGATCGAGATCAAAGGCGTTAAAAAAGAGGCTCCTGTTCCGGGATGCGCCCGGTACTTGCGGCTGGAGCGCGAATACGGTAAATTTCGGCGGGCGCTGCCGCTGCCGTGCTCCATAGCCCCAGACGAAGCCAAGGCCTACCTCGAAAACGGCATTTTGACGGTCCATCTGAAAAAGCTGAGGGAGTCGAAGGCCAAGGACATCGTGGTGAAGATCCAGAAAGGCCGGGATTGAATCGGAGGAAAACATGGCTGAGAAAGACGTGAAAGACAATGGCCAGCTTGAGGATGTCATCGAGGACAAAGACCAGAAGCTGAGGATTCCCCAGAAGCTTCCCATCCTGCTCCTCCGCGATATCGTCGTGTTCCCTTATATGATTGTTCCCCTGTTCGTGGGGCGGGAGAAATCCAAGAATGCGATCGACCACTCGCTTTCTTCCCATCGGATGATCCTCCTCCTGACCCAGAAGGACATGGAAACGGAGGACCCAAAGAGGGACGAAGTCTACGACATGGGAACGGTCGCTCTGATCATGCGGATGCTCAAGCTCCCCGACGGCCGGATCCGGATCCTAGCTCAGGGCCTGAACAGGGCCAAGATTGAAACCTTCGAAGAGGAGAACGGCTATTTAGCGGCCAAAGTCTCCGTCGTCTATGAGCCCGAAACCACGGAGAAAACGCTCGAGAGCGAAGCTCTCGTCCGGAACGTCCGCACCGGCCTCGAAAAGGCCACCTCGCTCGGGAAGAACATCCCCCCCGAGGTCCTGATCATCGCCACAAACGTGGAGGAGCCGGGGAGACTGGCCGATCTGACCGCCGCCAACCTCGAACTTAAGGTCAGCGAAGCCCAGGCGATCCTGGAGATTAGCGACTCCACTCAGCGCCTGAAGAAAGTTTACGAGCTCCTGGCCAAAGAGCTCGAGATCCTGGACGTCCAGTCGAGGATCAGCACGGAAGCAAAGGGCGAGATGGACAAGCTCCAGCGGCAGTACTTTCTCCGCCAGCAGATGAAGGCGATCCAGAAAGAGCTCGGCGAAGGCAACGAGCTCCAGGAGGAAATCAAAGGCTACCAGGACAAGCTCAAAAAGCTCAAAGTCGCCGCGGAAGTCCGCGAGGAGCTCGAGAAGCAGATCAGCCGCCTGGCCCAGATGCATCCCGAATCGGCGGAAACGACCGTCGTGCGCAACTATCTGGACTGGATGCTTACTCTGCCCTGGAACAAGAGCACGGTCGACAACCGCAACCTGAAAAAGGCGAAGAAGATCCTGGACGAGGACCACTACGGCCTGGACAAAGTGAAGGAGCGCATCCTCGAATACCTGGCCGTCCGGACGCTCTCCAAAAAGATCAAGGGGCCCATTCTGTGCTTCGTCGGCCCTCCGGGCGTGGGCAAGACGTCCCTCGGCAAGTCCATCGCCCGCTCGCTCGGACGGGAATTCCTCCGCATTTCGCTCGGCGGCGTCCGGGACGAGGCCGAGATCCGTGGCCATCGCCGGACCTATGTCGGCGCGCTGCCCGGCCGCATCATTCAGGGCCTGCGGAGAGCGGGCTCGAATAATCCCGTTTTCATGATGGACGAAGTGGACAAGATCGGTGCCGACTTCCGCGGCGATCCGTCATCCGCCCTCCTCGAAGTCCTCGATCCCGAGCAGAACTACTCCTTCCGGGACCATTATCTCGGTGTAGCCTTCGACCTGTCCAAGGTCATGTTCATCACGACGGCGAACCTCCTCGACCCGATCCAGCCAGCCTTTCGGGACCGGATGGAGATCATCCAGCTTCCGGGATACACGGAGGAGGAAAAACTCGAGATCGCTTTGCAGCACCTCGTGCCGAAGCAGGTCAAGGAGAACGCCCTGACGCCCAAGCTCATCCAGTTCACGAGCGGGGCCATCAAAAAGATCATCTCGGTCTTCACCCGGGAGGCCGGCGTCCGGAACCTCGAGCGGGAGCTCGCCTCGGTTTGCCGGAAGGTCGCACGCAGGGTGGCCGAGGGCAAGCGGAGATTGAACAAGATCACGTCCCAGAACATCGAGACTTATCTCGGCCCGCCTAAGATCTTCAAGGATCAGGTCCAGAAAAAGGACCAGATCGGGGTGGCGACAGGCGTAGCTTGGACGGAGGCCGGCGGTGAAGTGCTGTTCGTGGAAGCGACGAAGATGAAGGGCAAGGGCGGTCTGTTCCTCACGGGATCGCTCGGGGACGTCATGAAAGAGTCCGCCCATGCGGCGCTGAGCTACGCGCGCGCCCATTTCAAGGAGCTCGGGATCGACAATAAGATCTTTGCCCAGAACGATTTCCACATCCATATTCCCGAAGGGGCCATTCCCAAGGACGGGCCCTCGGCCGGCATCACCATGGCGACGGCC
>Ga0315282_10011398_pt1 | contig 13781 bp, 11 predicted proteins | sample YL17G07_20_MG_FD_203693 | JGI IMG/M metagenome (GOLD analysis project Ga0315282, IMG submission 203693) | Sediment microbial communities from Yellowstone Lake, YNP, Wyoming, USA - YL17G07_20 | ecosystem: Environmental > Aquatic > Freshwater > Lake > Sediment | place: USA: Wyoming | collected... | reverse complement strand
CGGCCATCATCGTCGTGACGAGGAGCGGGTTCAGCGCCCTCATGGTCTCCAAGTACAGGCCGAGGACCAGGATACTCGCCGTGGCGAGGGACGAGAAGGTGGCCCGGCGCATGCACCTCTTCTGGGGTGTGCAGCCCCTCGACGTGCCCTGGACGGAGGATAGGAACGAGCTCATACTGAGGGCGGTCACCGTAGGACTGGAGGAGGGCCACCTTGAGAGGGACAGCGTCATCATGCTCGTCTCAGGCTCCACCCTCGAGGCGCCCGGCAGGACGAGCACACTGGAGATACTGAATATCGGGGATATCCTGAGCCACGCCTCGGGGAAGAGCGGAGGACCCGCCTAGTCCTTTAATTTGCCTCCTCCCCTTCTCGGCGCAGAACATGCTCAGCCTCTCGTACTTCTCACATGAGCCGTCCTCGAAGCAGGGGCACTCGTGGCAGAAACCGTACCCCTTGGCCTCGAGGCATGATCGGACGACGCACTTACGGCAGTTTTGCCACAGCACGTCGAGGGGGCCGAGGCAGCCATGGCACCTGACCTTCTCCCTTGGCGCCTTCTGCCACGCCGCGACGTGGTCAAGGAACTCTCCGCCGTCCCTCTGGGCCCTGTAGATGTAGCAGGCGCCGCAGTAGATGCCGCACCTGCTCAGGAGTTTTTCGTCGGCCGACGGCGCCACCGTCCAATCGATCCCCGTGCTGAAGGCTCAGGATGCTTCCTTGACACCGCAGAAGCGCCTGATGGCCAGCTCCTGGACCTTCGCGGCGTCTATGACCGACTTGGCGTCGACCCACTCGACGGCGGCGTGGTCTCCCTCGCCGACTGGTCCGTAGGCGACGGCGGGTATCCCCTTCTCCCAGATGATCTGGGTGTCGAGCCAGCCGGCGCCGCCCGTGAAGACTGGTCTAAGGCCGATGGCCTCCTCTGAGCACCTGAGCAGGGTCTGGCATATCTCCTCCCTCTCAGGCACGTCCATGGGGCCCCGGTAGAAGGTGATCTCGTAGCTGCCGCTGAACTTGGGGTCCGTGTCGGCGACTCTCCTCAGCAGCGCCTCTGTCTCAACCTCTACGTCCTTCCTAGTCTCGCCGGGTATCAGGCGCCGCTCGACCTGGAGGAGGCACCTGTCTGGGTAGGTGCTGAGTTCGAGTCCCCCCTTTATGACGCTCGCGTGCACCGAGGCGGGTCCTACGAGCGGGTGCCTCCTGGCGAGGAAACCGGCCCCGAGCTCCTCAATGCCCGTCAGCACCCTCCCCATCTTCGAGATGGCGTCTACGCCCTTCTGCCACGAGCTGCCGTGGGCCGCGACCCCGCGGGACTCTATGTCTATCCAGGCGAAGCCCTTGTGGCAGCGCTCGATCATCAGCTCCGTCGACTCGCCGACGATGGCGGCGTCGACCCTCGCCCCCTCCATCACTCTCTCGGTGCCTATGCTGGCGTACTCCTCGTCGCAGACGGCGGCGACCACCACATCTCCCCTCAGCTCGGAGCCGGAGTCGATCACGGCCTTCAGGGCGGCGAGGCTTGAGACGAGGCCGCCCTTCATGTCGTGGGTGCCCCTCCCGTACATCCTCCCCTCCTTGACCACTGGGTTTAGGGGCTCGATGGTCATGTAGTCGATGCCCACGGTGTCGGTGTGGCCGTTGAGCATCAGGCTCCTCCCTCCGCCCGAGCCCCTCAGGGCGCCGACGGCGTTGCACCTCCCCGGCCTCACCTCTTCGACCCTGACCTTGAGGCCGATCGACCTCATGTGCCCGGCGAGGTACTCAGCTATCTCAGCCTCCCCGGGGGCGCCGGGGACCAGGCTCGGGTTCACAGAGTTGATCTTCACCAGCTCCCCCAGAAGCCTGAGGGCGGCGCCCTCGTCCACGTGTGTCTTGAACAACAGGCTTCACTGTGGAGACTCATGTGGGGTCGAGGTAAAAAGAGCTACGCCGGCACGATTCTCGTAACCGCGGAAGGTATTTAGCCCGTCAACCGGAGGCTGTAGGGATGAGCGTCGAGAGGCTTCTAAGTCTCCTGAGGGGAAAGGCCACACTTCACCTCGTTCCCGGAGCCACGAGGTTATCGGAGCCATCGCTCTACCCCTTCAAGGCCGACGAGGTCCCCATCATGTGCGACTTCGGGCAGGCGGATAAGGCCGGCGTCGAGGCCTACACCAGCGGATTCAGGTCGGCCGTCCTCCCGGCGAGGGATGAGTGGCTCAAGGCGAAGGCCGTCGGCATACCCACGGGGAACTCAAGACCATTCTTAGTTGACGACAAAATTTGCACATATTGGCTCGGTGACGTGAACATAGGGAGCGGCCGCCTGATCTGGGGATTCTCGACGATCGAGGAGGCTGAGAACGAGCTGAGGAGAACAACGGAGGCGAGGGAGGCCGGCTGTCCAGCTCCTAAGCCCACCGGGATCGGCCTCTACGGCGGCGTCACGGTGATCGACCTCAGGGACAGGGTCGAGCTCTTCCAAATGCTCGCCTCGACGCCGAGGGGGGCGCTGATTGAGAGGTTCAGGCTCTCCGGGAGAACGGTGGAGGCTGCCTGCGTTTTAGTGGCTCAGCCCACCGACGTGAGGGTTGACGAGGTGCTCTACGGGTTCCTCCACCCCGCCGTCGAGAGGCTCCTCTCCCACCGTGACTGCAGTGACTTCCTCCGCTGGCTCGGGTCGAGCTGCGGCTCCAATCTGAGGGCCCACCACGACGCGGGTCTCCTCCACGGCACAGTCCAGAAGGGGGGAGGGTACATGACGAACTCCCACACCGCCAACCACCTCGTCGACGAGGAGGGCACCTACACGACGGACTACCACATGGCCTACAGGAGCGGCGACAGGGCGCTGAGGGAGACGGAGGTCTACTTCCTCGCCAGCCAGATGAGCCCCCTGCCGGGAGCGGCGGAGGCCGCCGGGAAGGAGCTCGAGCCGTCGAAGCCGCTCCTCTACGAGATGCCGTTCGATCAGGGTTCCATCATCCCCACAGGGCAGTTCGGGGACAGGTTCTTCTCGCCGAGGACGCGGCAGGAGGAGTACACTGAGGCGTTCCTCGACGGCGTCGTCTACGGCTACAACAGGAGGAAGGTCAGGCACGTGGAGGCGAAGCTCAGAAAGGAGGCCCTCCTCGCAGCGGTCGCTTGCAAAAGGGAACTCTTCAGGCTCCTCAAACTCCCGGAGGGCATGGAGAGGGGGCCCGACCTGGTAGCCAAGCGGTTGGCGACGCGGAAATTCACCGAAGAGGAGCTGAAGCACTCACTGGCCAGGCTCGAAGAAGAATTGGAGAAACGGTGAAATTGGGGCCCTAGGTGCAGGCAGCCGCCATAGATCTGGTGCTTCATGATAACCAGCTTTGCATACCTCACGATACCTAGTTTTAGGGGTCCGTACCGGTTGGAGCTCTGAATCCTCATCCAAATCTGGGGTGACCTCGCGCTTGACTCTGACGAAGAGCAGGATCAACGCCAGGGTAAACAATCCCATGACCGAGTTCAAATATAATAAGACGCCTTATCCGGGCACCACAATGCCACCAACGTTGAAGGCCTCGAACCTGAGCGGGTCATAGAGGTAGATTGCCATGATCGGGTCGATGATGCCCCCGGCGCGCGTGGCTGGGATGCTTATAATGGTGAGAAGGTTGAACTCGGAGACCCTGAAAAATGAGAACGTTGTCTAAAGCCTCTCCGTCACAGCCACAGGCTGCTGGTTAGGTGAGCTGCTTTTGATAGACCGGTCAGGCATTAGATGAGTTCGAACGAAGACGGAACGGTATTTTCAGACTGCGAAAAGTAATACCCGTCCAAGTTAAAGTGAGCACAAGGGACAAGACATCGGCGACTGGATAGGCTGCCCATAACCCGGTTAAACCAAATATGCTGGGCATGATCAAGAGGCACGGTATTAGAAAGAGGAGCTGACGAGAAGAACCTATCACGAGAGCTGGAATCGACTTGCCAATTCCTTGGAAAAAGGCGCTTATGTTTGTTTGGACGCCTATTAAGAAGAAGCCAAAAGCAAACATTTGGAGAGCTTGGATTCCTATGGCAATGAAATCTGGGTCCGTGCCGAATAGTGACATAATTTGAGTTGAAAACAACATAGCTCCTACCCAGCACAGCACTCCCCATGTAAAACTAATCAGCCCAGCCTTAACGATAATTTCACCGACACGCTCTTTCTTTTGAGCAGCAAAGTTATATCCAGTTAGAGGTACCACACCTTGACTAATACCCATGCAGAACCCAAAGACTATCGAATTCACCTTATAAAGAACACCCAGCACACCTAGTGAAATAACTCCATAAGATGCTGCGGTTCTACTGGCTATTGTTTGAGCAATAGAGGCGGCGCCCGCCCGTACTGTCTGAGATAGCCCTATGCTGTAGATATCAATTATTGTCTTAAGATTTGGCATGAAATGACTGGGTTTGAATTGATATATTGACTTGCCTAAGCCTATATAGATAAGGAGAACTGATACCCCGATACCCCGGCCTATTGTGGTTCCAAGCGCAGCTCCAGCCATACCGAGGGCTGGGAATGGGCCTATACCAAATACCAGGATTGGACTCCAGATAAGGTCAGCTACGGATGCGATAATCATGCCAGTGCTGGCGAGCGACGGGCTTCCACCAACCCTGACAAGCTCCACAAGAACAACCAAAAAGAAGTCCACAGCAATCGAGCATGTTTCAACAAACATATAGCTCTCGGCAAAAGGTAGAACCGAGTCATCAGCGCCAAATAGTCGTAGCAAAGGCTCTAAGTATATTAGACAGATAATGGTCGCCAGAAAACTTACTATAAAGAAGAAGGAGATACTGCAGCCTGCAACCCTGTTCGTTTCCTCCTTCTTTCCAGCCCCGAGATTTCTGGCGATTAAAGACGCAGTTCCAACCCCAATTCCCGAACCAATTGCCCTATATATTGTCATTAGCGGGCCGGCAACAGTCAATGCGGCGAGCTGTTCGGCGCCAAGACGACCGCACCAAATAGCGTCGAACAGGTTATAACCAGCGGCTGTCTCCGCAGCAATTATGGCTGGCACTGAGAAACGGATCAGCAGTTTCGAAACCGTCTCTCGCCCCATCGCTTCGCTTCTGTCATAACCGGTGGCTTTGGCATCCCTCTCTGTCAAGGTAACTCCTCTTAACTGTCATTCAATAATTATCTGCGCGAGCACATCGTAACCTAACTTCAACAAGGTGCCACTCAAGGTATATTAAAATATCTTCAATTTGTGTTAAAACGTCCTTTTTTTTTTCGCTTGAAAATAAACTGCATTTCTCTGATTGTCAAGACCAGTAAATAGACAGATCCGATAACCTATGCGTTTCAACATATTTTTTTTCACATAATTTTGATGGATGTGATTGCTTTCATCAGGCTCTATATGAGTTTACGCGTGTCTAGGAGGCTAAATTAACATTAAAAACTCTAACTCCGTGGAAACCTCTTTTTAATAAAAGGATGGTCGAAAATCGATTCGAGCACTTGTGATGAAATCGGAGCCTTAAGCCCTCATCCATCCGCCGTAGACTGGGTGCTGCTTGCAGATGACCTCTATGAACGCAGGCTTCCCGGAGCCGTTCAGCTTGAGAGCCCTCCTGAGCGCTGACGCTATTTCGTCCGGGTCCTCGACCCGCTCCGACGCGATGCCGAGCCCCTCGACGGCCTTCGCGGTGTGGACGATGTCAGAAGGAGTCACCTTGCTCGTGTAGGGGGAGTGGCCTGGGCCCCAGAAGCCTGGGCCGTAGCCGCCGAACCCTGAGTTGTTGATATGGACCGTGGTTATCCCCATCTTGTTTCGGATGAGGGCCTCGTAGTTGCCTACCTGGTACCCGAAGCCCGCGTCGCCCGTGACGCTGACGACTTGCCGCTCAGGAAACGCGAGCCTCGCGCCCATGGAGGCGCCGAGGCCGAAGCCGAGGGTGGAGACGTTGCCCCATCCGAGGAAGCCGTGGGGTATCTTGGCCTCGTAGACGGTGACGAGCTGGTCCCTCGTGTTCCCCGACTCGTGGGTGACGAAGCTGTTCGACGGGTCGAGGACCTTCATCATCTCCCCGTAGACCCTGTACGGGTTGATGGGCCTCTCGTCTGAGGCGAGGAAGGGCTCGTACTTCGCCATCTTCTCCCTCCTGACGACCTCGATCTCCTCTAGGAGCCCAGGCCTCTTCACGGCTCCCTGCCTCTCCGCCTCCTCGATCATCTGCCCAAGGACGAGCTTCGCGTCCCCCAGGACCACGTGGTCCACGGGGTAGCCGCGGTTGATGTCAGACTCCTCCAGGGCGAGCTGGATTATCCTCTTCCCCCTCGGGATGGCGTTGGCGAACTGGCTCGGGTTGAAGCCGTATCCGACGGTGAAGACGAGGTCCGAGGTCTTCAGGAAGCGTTCCGCTGGTGGCCCCGTGACGCCGAGGCTCAGCGGGTGTTCCTCAGGGAAGGCGCTCTTCCCCTTCAGCGTCGTGAGCACCGGGAGCTGGAGCAGCTCAGAGAGTCTCCTCAGCTCCTCGCAGGCGTCGGCGTAGAAGACGCCCTGCCCCGCGAAGATCATGGGCTTCCTGGCCTCCCTGATCGCCCTGACGGCCTGCCTGACGTCCCCAGGGTCTGCCTGGCTCCTCCAGCCCTTCACCGGCTCGTACGGGTAGTTGTCCTCATCGTACTCCTCGAGGCCGCCTGGTAGCTGAAGCAGCACGGGGCCGGGTCTGCCGGTCCTCAGCATCGTGAACGCCCTCCTCATGAACTCCGGGACCCTGCTCCCCCTGTTGATGTAGCCGGTCCACTTGGAGACGGGCATGAAGCCGTCCTCTATGTTGAACCTCTCAAGCCCCGCCCTGTCGCCTGGGACGCCGTCCGTGAGGCAGAGGAGCGGGGTCGAGTCCTCGTAGGCCTGGGCGATGGCGCCATAGGCCATCTCGGTCCCCGCAGCGTTCAGGCCTCCCATCAAGGAGCAGACCCCGAACCGCTTGCCGTCCGAGACGCGGCTGAAGCCGTCAGCGACTGCGACGGCGAAGCGCTCGTCCCTCACCATAAGGTTCTCGACGCCCTCCTCGCCGCACGCGTTGGTGAAGATGTTCGTCGGGAAGGTGGAGACCCAGCCGACCCCCTCCTTCTTCAGTATCCTGACGAGACCGTTCGCGGCCTTCACATTCATCGAAGAAGCCTCAAATATGAATGGGGAGGAGGTAGATAAAACCCGTCTCAAGCCCCCATCGGTGATCACATCAGGACGCCGAAAACGCCCCTCGTTGAGGACACGCCTGTGTTTGATTGAAAGACGACTATCGTGATACGTTGCGACCCCTTGAATTTTTCTCATCATGTGAAGAGGCGCATCGCAGAGCTGCACTCGTCATGGTCTATACGGATTCCTATTCCGGGTTCGGGGTTTTAATCTCGGAGCCCGGGGCGGTTTGGCGTCCGACCTTGACGAAGAGGAGCAGGATCGCCAGAGTGATCAGCCCCATGAAGGAGTTGATGTAGAACGGGATGCCGTATCCTGGCACGGCCACGGCGCCGAGGTTGAATGTGTCGAACCTGTAGAGGTCGTAGAGGTAGGTCGCCATCAGTGGGCCGAAGATGTCACCGGCGTCGAAGAACATCCTGTAAAGCCCGAACAGCCTGCCCCTGATCTCAGGGGGCGCCAGGTCCGCCCTGAGCGCCCGCAGCCCGACGTTGTAGACGCTCCACATGAAGCTCCTCGCCGAATAGAGGATCGACGCAATGCCAAAGCTTCCGCTGAAGGGGATGACGGCGCCGAAGAGGCGGGCCGGAATCCCCCCTACCGCTATTACTATCCACCTGCCGAACTTGTCAGAGGCCCGCCCGGCGATCCAGCTGCCGAAGAGGGTGACGAAGCCGGCTAAGGTCATTACTAGGCCTATCTCTAAGGGCTCGGCCCCGAAGACGTCGTTGAAGAACAGGGCTATGATCGGGCGGTGGAAGCCCTCGCCGATGCCGGTGATGAAGGCGCAAAGTAGGAGTATCTTGTAGACCCCCGGGATCTTTATCCCCTTCCTGTTCTCCTTCTCCTCCTCCATTTTTTTCGCGTCGACCTTGGGTTCCTTGATGCCGAAGGCTATCAGGAGAGCCGAGATGGCGGCGAACCCGGCGTCGACGAAGTATGGGACCCTGTAGCTGTCGATCAAGGTCAATCCCGACGAGAGTGAGAACCACTGTATGGCGCCTCCGAAGAGGGGACCGATGTTCCGCCCGACCATCCCGCACGCCATGACGAAGCCGACGGCTTCGCCGACCCTGTCCGGCGGAGCCAGGTCGACGAGCAGCGCCTCCGCGGGGACCGTTGCGGCGGCCGTCACGGCGCCGTTGATCGCCCTGACGACGAGTAACCATTCCCATGAGGGGACGACGCCGGTCATCGCACCGAAGATGATGTCGCCGATAAGCCCGATTATTATGAGCTTCTTCCTCCCGAACCTGTCGGAGTACCCCCCGAGGATCGGCGACAGCAGCATGGACATGAACATGAAGGCCGACGTGAAGAGGCCTATCAGGGCGACGGATGAGCCTAGGGACACGGCGTAGAGGGGAAAGTAGGAGTACGGGATTCCGAAGGCGATCGTCTCGATGAGCTGGTTCGCGCCGAGGATGAGGATGGCGCCAGTGTAGATTTTTTCATTCTTAGCCATCGGATAATCCTACCGTTCATCTAACATGAGATAAGATTTTCCAACTATGAACCCGTGAGCCATGTTTGAGAAAACGCCGTATTCGTCGTCGATGGCTTAGATGAAGACGTTCGTTGGAGAGAGGGTTTCGTCGTATGCCCTAATTCTTACTAGCCCTGACCGTCCCTTCGGCCGGCTCAGCCCGCAAAAAGACGTTCTCGTCCTTTGGGCGCCTTGTGTTGAAAAAAGGATCTGGGGCAGGTCTACATCTCGCGGAGCCGCTTTATCCGCTCCTCGATCGGCGGATGCGTGGCGTAGAGGCTGTCCAGCGCACTGTGCACCGGGTCCGCGATGAAGATGTGGCTCACGGCCTCGCTGACGTTCATGTTCCCCTTGTTGAGGCGGCCGATCTTCTCCAGAGCTGAAGCCAGTCCTTCGGGGTACCGGGTAAGCTCCGCGCCAGAGGCGTCCGCTAGGAACTCGCGCCTCCTGCTCACGGCGAGCTGGACTAGGCGGGTGACTATAGGCGCTATTATTGCCAGGACGACGCCTACGAGGAGGAGGATGACCTCGATTCCCCCGCCCTTCCCCCTGTCCTTGCCCCTCTGCCTTCCGCCGCCGAACCAGAGCCCCCTGAGGATGATGTGGCTGAGGATCGCGGCGAGGCCGACGAGGACGGCGATGAGGGTCATGAACTCCATGTCCCTGTTCCTGATGTGGCTCATCTCGTGGGCGACGACGCCCTCGAGCTCCTGCCTGTTCAGGTTCCTCATCAGGCCTGTGGTGACGGCGATGCTCGCGTGCTCGGGGTCCTTGCCCGTGGCGAAGGCGTTGAGCTCGTCGCTGTCCATGACATAAATCTTTGGCGTCGGTACACCGGCGGCTAGGCTCAGCCCCTCCACGGTGTCCCGCAGGTACTGGTACTCCCTCCCGTCCGCGGGCCTGGCGCCCGTCGAGGAGAGGATCACCTGGTCGCCGTACTGGTAGCTGCTCCAGGTGTAGATGAATACAAAGAAAAGGCTGAAGGGTATGGCGAAGATGAGCATGTCCGGCGCGAATATGTACGCCATTGAGAAAACAAGGCCGAAGAGGACCAAGGAGACGACTACTGCCAGGAGGATGCTGTCCCTCCTGTTCCTCGCCATCTCCTGATTGAAGGTCCTCTTCGACATCAGAACGCCACTTTCACCGGACCGCGCTCAGCTTCAGGTATTTCAAGGAAGGCGTGCTTCTGTCTGCCGCCCGCGAACCAGGCGCCGGGTATCGTCGTGATCAGGTTGTTGAAGTTCAGCACCGTCGTGTTGTAGTACTGCCTCGAGTAGGCGATCTTGTTCTCGATCCCCTCAAGCTGCTCCTGGAGGAGCTTGAAGTTCTCGTTAGCCTTCAGGTTCGGGTAGTTCTCGGCGACGGCGAAGACGGTGCGTAGTGCGGCGGTCAGCTGGTTGGATGCCTTCATCCGCTCCTCGGGCGAGCCAGTGACGATCCTGGACCTGGCCTCTGTGACCTTCTCGAAGATCTCGCGCTCGTGCTTGGCGTAGCCCTTGACCGTCTCGACCAGGTTAGGTACGAGGTCGAACCGCTTCTTGAGCTGGACGTCTATCTGCGCCCATGCCTCGCTGATCTGGTTCTCGTATATCCTTATCCTGTTGTAGTAGCTGAAGTACAGCGCCACTAGTATGATGACGACGACTAGTATTACGCCCCCTATCAATATTATATCCATTTTTGTTCCCAGAACTAGCAGTTTATGCGGCACCTAAAAAGGTATTGAACCGTTGGTAAACTCAAATTGCCTCTCTAGCTTCCTGCTAACGCCTAGGGTCTTCCCTCCCCCTTTCTGGTCGTGAGTCTCTGACGAAGAGGAAGGATCGAATACGTGGGAAAGGGCGTAGCTGATCGGAGAAGGCGATGTCTAGCCCAGTTTCTCCCCGTTCTCGGAGGTAGACGCCTTTTTTAGCTTATTCGCGAAGGTCTCCTGGGCTACGAGTAAGATAAGCATGGCGTTTATGAAGAGGAGGGCTGTCATGAAGTAGAACGGAGCCCTCAGCCCGAAGTTGTCCGCGATGAAGCCCAGCATGGTCGGGCCTACTATGAAGCCCACGTCGCCGAAGACCCTGTAGATGCCCATGGACAAGCCATGGGGCTCGTTTGCCGTGACGTCCGTCGCCATCGCCTGGGGGGCCTGCTGGGCGCCGCTCGTGCCTATGCCCATGAGAACCGCCGTGAGTGCCATGGTCCAGTAGCTGTTCGTGAAGGAGAAGACTAGGCACGCCGCCGAGGTCACGTATAGGCTCTTGAGGATCACCGACTTCCTCCCGTAGGAGTCGATCATGTAGCCTATCGGGATCGTGAGGATCAGGTTCATGACGGTGGCGCAGCTGAGGATCGTCCCTATGGCCGCCTCGTCGAGGCCGAGTATGTTGGAGGAGTAGAGGGGGATGATCATGTCGCGTACCCCGGCGGTGAGGAAGAACATGGTGAAGGTTGCGACGCTTGCCATGAGGAAGTTCCTGTTCTTGACGATCCTTAATGCGACCTTGGAGGAGAACGCTGATTCCCCTGTGTGGCTCGTGTGACCGCCCCTGGTTTCACGGATGAAGACGATCGTCAGCACGAGGCTGATCAAGCCGACGACCGTGTAGATGTAGAAGGGCGCCCGTATGTCCCACATGACGGTGACGAAGCCCCCCACCGTGGGGCCGGCAGCAGAGCCTATGAGCATGAACGAGCTGAAGTAGCTCAGGACGCGCCCCCTCTCCTCCGGCTTCAGGATGTCGGCGAGCAGCGCCATGCGGCTCGTCACCCACATCGAGGAGCCGACGCCCTGGATGAACCGGTAGACGAGGAACTGCCAGAAGACGTCGGCGGAGGCGTTGAGGAAGGAGGTCGCCGCGAGTATGATGGTGCCGATTATCATGAGGGGCTTCCTGCCTACATGGTCCGCCATTATGCCGACCGGAATGTCCGCGAGGAATCTGCCTATCGCGTACATGGAGATGGCGAGCGAGACCTCGGCGAAGGACACGTTGAAGGTGCTGGCGTATAAGGCGAGGATGGGCGAGACGATCCCCATCCCGAGGAAGATGAAGAACGCAGGTATGTAGATGGACAGTATCTCGGCGGTCCTCGAACGTGTCTCCGACAGCAAAACAGGCGCCTTCGTGTATTGCGGATTCAACCTCGGTTGCAGGATTTAAGAGTTAGCTTCGTAGGTTCTGGTAACTTGTCAGGACTCAAAGCTTGAAAAAGGCGGGTGGTAACTGGCGGGACTTTAATTGAGAATGTTAGGGAAAACATATATCTTCAAAGATTTCTAAAATTAACTGAGCTACCATGGTTAAAGTCACTTCTAAAAATGAAAGTATAAGAAGAATGGTTGAAGGCTCAATTAACGCTTTTTTGAGAGGCAAGAAAAACCAAAATTGGGTTATTGGGGAGATTAGAACAAGTGGAATAAAAAAAGAAGCTTTGAAAAAGCTATTTACAGAATTTCATAAGGGAAACCTTGGGAACGTGCAACTTCTCGAACTTGAAAACGAATGCTTTAACTTGAAATTCATTTAATTATGGTTTTCTCTTCGATTCTTCAACAACTCTTCAACTGTTATTAATTCAATATCTAGCCCCGTCTAAGGATATATTTGTGGTACCATAAAATGAGGCTACAGAAACAGGTCGCCTACAAGTACAAGGACAAAACTCACCACAAATACGTTATAGTCATCCCCAAGAATATCATAAACGAACTAGGATGGAATGAAGGACAAGAACTAACTATAAACGTGAATGATTCAATCCTGAAAATCGAGAAACAGGAAAAATAAGGACTACGCATAAAAATCAGTGATTCTCAATTGTCCTGTTTTCTTTGGCGGGATGACAACTTTCTTCAAGTTCTCAATAAGTATATTCCGTCTTTGATTTAGTATTAAATTAGAAAAGATTTTAATCATGCTGGCGTAGTTCTCTTGATTTCCCATTTTTAATGAGTTAATGTAAAGATCTCTATCAGATCCCAAGAACAATAGACGCGGGTATCCAATTCTTGATAGCATGCAATTGAAAATTTCCCTCCCGACCCGCCCGTTTCCATCTGTAAAGGGATGGATCATTTCAAATTTATAATGGAACATTACAGCCTCTTCAAATGGATGATAACCTTCCTCAATTCGCTTATAATACTCGTTTATGATTCTACTGAGTTCATTTTCAATCATAATAGCAGGAGTTACAGCAAGATCACACCCAGATATAGCCACGTCGTCTATTCTTCTAAAAATGCCAGCGGATTGTAAATCAATATTATCCATAATCAAAGTATGTAGAGTTTTAATGAAGTCAAGAGTCACTTTTCCACGATAACTATCTCTATAGGATTTAACTTTCCTAAAATTTTGGACCTCATTAATCTCCCGCAGGGATTTATCTCTTGGTGAAAGCCCGTTTACAAGTAAATCAAAGGTTTGTTCTCGTGAAAAAGTATTACCTTCAATTGAAGTGGTTCCATGAACATAATTTACTTCGAAACTTCTTTCATAAACATCGATTTCATCTGTTGTTAGTAGACTTGTGAATGTTTTATTAACGTATTTGATTACTTCTATGGACTTCAACTGGTCTAAATCGAGATATTGCAATACATAGAATCTAGAACTTAACTCGGCTCTCTTTTCTGCTGCTCTCAATTCAATATCATAAGCATACATCTCGCGATAACGCTCAATGTCCTTTGCAGATGGTGGAACAAGCCCTAGATACTTTCGTATTTTACGTTTTTTACCCCTAACTTTAACATCAGTTACAAGAAAATATCTTGGCTTACCCGACGTAGGATAATTTACTTCTACTCGATAGGGCTTTCTTCCCATAAAATCACCTTACTAGGATTAGATAGGAGACCCCCGTAATAAATATATATGTAAAAAGGGGGTCTCCTATTCTAAAATGTCCCGCGAGTTATCACTCAATGGGAAACACCTCCGAGTCCCTAGAAGTTACCAGAACCGCTTCGATCATGCCCGTAGAATCTGCGAAGCGCCCTCAACGCACGGAGGGTGATCCATTTCGACGGTAGACCCTTCTCCTCGATGTCAACCCACATCTTCCCGTTGAAGGTGTTCTCGAGGAGCCAACGACCATCGGGCTTCCGAGCCCCCAGCACAAGG
>Ga0315282_10011397_pt1 | contig 13782 bp, 15 predicted proteins | sample YL17G07_20_MG_FD_203693 | JGI IMG/M metagenome (GOLD analysis project Ga0315282, IMG submission 203693) | Sediment microbial communities from Yellowstone Lake, YNP, Wyoming, USA - YL17G07_20 | ecosystem: Environmental > Aquatic > Freshwater > Lake > Sediment | place: USA: Wyoming | collected... | reverse complement strand
GATTTTTTAAATGGTTTGGTATTTACGGTTTGAGACGGTGCTGTCAAAGAATTTGGTTGAATATCATAAACTGGTTTTCGTTCTAAATACTTAAACATTTTGATCATAAAAACTAAAATTAAGTTTTTTCTTCTTGACTTTGTTCTATTGTTTCAGCCGCCCGTTTTTCTTCGCCTTCTATCTTTATTTCTTCTACTTTCTCTTCCACTTTTTCTTCTAAACCTTTCAGTTCTTCTTCTGAACGAGGAACGGTCACGGTTGCCACCGGACTATTTAAATCGGTTAAAATCTTAACGCCAGGGGGAATTTTAAGATCGCGGGCATAATAAGTCGCCTCAAAATGATCTAAAGAAGAAATATCAACCTCTATTTGGTGCGGCAAATTTTCGGGCAAAGCTTCAATTTCTAATTCTTGCATCACTTTTACTAAAATTCCTCCTTGTTTAACAGCTGGCGACTCGCCAATAAACACTAAAGGCACATGGGTGGTAATTGGTTTATCCATCTTCACCGCATAAAAATCAATATGAATGGGTTTTAAGCTTTTAGGATCATAGTTTATCTCCTGAACTAAAACGCTGTGGGTCGTTTTCTTTTGGTCATCAACTACTTCTAAGTTAATTAAACTGCTATCACCCGCCTCTTTATAAACTAAAGCAAAATCACGCGCTTTGATGGTTAAAGGCATTGACTCTAAATTTTGGCCATACAAAATGGCCGGTAATAAATTTTGCTGACGCAATTTTTTATTTTGCTTTCCAAAAACGTTGCGTTTTTGAGCTGAAAGACGAAAGTTTTCCATAATTTTTTTATTCTAACAAAAAAATTAAAAAGGTCAATCTGTTAAATCTTAGGCCGTTTGAGAGGACCAAATAATTTCTTTTATTTTTTTAAGCATGGCTTGAGGATTATCCGCTTGCCAAACATTTCTTCCCACGGCCACCCCGCAGGCTCCGGCTTTTATCACTTGTTTAACTATTTCTAAAAATTCTTCTTCATCGGTCTTTGGTCCACCAGATAAAACCACTCTAGTTTTACCAGCGACCTGAACCGCTTTTTGAAAAGCTTCGCTTGAACCCGAATATTTGATTTTAATCATATCCGCGCCTAATTCTAATCCCACCCGAGCGGCGTAAGCAGTTATTTCTTCGGAAGTATCATTGGTAATATATTTCCCTCGGGGGTAAATCCAAGCGATGGCGGCTAATCCTATTTGATGAGCTTTTGCTCGCGCTTGGTTAAAGTCGGAAAACATTTTATATTCATAAGCGCTTCCTAAATAAATAGTATAACCAATGGCTGAAGCGCCTAAACGTTTGGCATCAGTAATATCCCAAGTAATGGGCGAATAAGGATTTTCGGTTTGATAAAGATTTGTCTTGCCGTTAATTTTTAAAATTAGAGGAATTTTTTGAAAAAATGGCGAACGAAAATAATATTGCTCAGCTACCCCACCCTGTAAAATCACGCCGGTTAAATTATTCTCTCTGGTCAATTGAAGAATATAATTCGGGTCTAAACTTGGACCAATCAAATCCTTTGGCCCGTGCTCTAAACCATGGTCGTAAGCCAAAAAAAGAGCATGATTATTTTTTAATAAAGGTTTCAAATATTTTTCCATAATTTTATTTTAAATTAATTTTCTTAAAATTTGCCAATTAATCCTGGTCGTTATTTCATAATTAATGGTCTTGGTTTTTAAAGCTAATTCATCAGCGCTAATTTCTTTATCCTGGCTTTGACCAATTAAAATGGCTCTATCTCCTATTTTAACACTTTTTTTGATTTTTGACACGTCTATCACCATCATATTCATCGCTACCCGACCAATAATATTTGCCCATTGGTTATGAATAATTACCCGGCCTTGATTAGACAATAAACGAGGATAACCATCAGCATAACCCACAGCCAAAACAGCAATTTTCGTTGGTTTTTTTGCCTGATAACTACAGCCATAACCAATATAACTTCCTTTTTTAACATTTTTTACCGCTAAAACTTTAGTTTGCCAACTTAAAACCGGCTTTAAAAATATTTTTTGCCGCCAAAACCATTTTTTCATCTCTAATGATGGATAAAGGCCATATAAACTAATACCGCAACGCACTAACTGAAACCGAGAAGCTGACCAAATTAAGGCAGCGGCTGAAGCGGCTAAATGACAGATAGTATCAGCATTAATAATTTCTTCTTTTTTAAAATTTTCAATCATCTTTTGAAAATTTTGTAATTGATATTTGGAGTAATTCATTTTTTTCTCTTCCACCGCCGCTAGATGGCTGAAAATTCCTTTTATTTTTAAATAAGGAAGTTTCTTCATTTGCTGAATAATTTTTAAATCGTTTTTCTGAAAACCCAAACGGTTTAATCCGCTTTCAATTTTTAAATGAATAATAGCTTTTTTATTTAATAACTTTGCTATTTGAGAAACTCTTTTAGCGGTTAATAAATCATAAATGCTTAACTCAATATTATTTTTAATGGCTCTTTTTAATAAAGTTGAATCTAAAGCATCTAAAGCGGTATAACTTAAAACTAAAATTGGTTTTTTAATGCCCATTCGTCTTAAAAGCAGGGCTTCTTGGGTTTCCACTACTCCAAAATAATCCACCAAAGGATTAGCTAAAGAAGCAATCAACTTTAAATCGTGACCATAAGCATTGGCTTTGACAACCGCCATTAGTTTTGTTTGCGGCCCGATTATTTTTCTAATGGTCTTTAAATTAGTTAAAAAATTCTTTTTATTAATAAAAATCTCGCTTAACATTATTTCTATTTTAACATAAAAATAAAAATAACGCTTACTATTTTAAAATAACGCTGGTATTGAAAAACAATAGTAAATAATACTTATATCTCTAAAAAACCCTTTAGCCAGTTATCTTTCACTAATTGATAAGCCGCCTCTTCGCTAAAATAACTCTCAAAGATTTTATTCCATAAGGCCTCTTGGTGATGGTATAAATATTTCACCTTTTCCTGATTTTTGACTAATGACATTACTAAATCTACTAAATTAAAACTCACTAATTCGCTTTGACCTTTTTGATTAAGAAAATAATCACCTACCCAATCCAAATTGCTCCAAAAGGTAAAATGAGCGGCCGGAATTATTTTATCTAAACGAGCTAAGGCTTTTCCTGTTTTCTGCCAATGGAAAACTTCTGGGTTAAGATGGGGCTTGAATAATCGCGGATCATTAACATCTTCTTTGGCCAGATATCGTTGAATAATCAACCAATAAAAATGACTATTGTTTTCTGGTTCAGTATCTAAAACTTTGCCTTTTAAGGCCTCAATAAAATATCGGGAAAATTCTGTTTTAAATTGAGAAAAAATTTGAAAAATTTCATTATAAAAAATAATTTCATAACAATAATGGATGATGAGTGATAACATCCTTAATAGTTCGCCCGATGTTTGAAGTTTAAGAGGGATAATAAAAATAACGCCTAATTCTTTTAAATGGCTGATATTATGATATTTCTTAGCGACAAATTTTTCAGCTGCTTGGCGCCATTTAAAAGATAGAGGTTTAACGATAACCGGCCGCTTTTCAAAATCATCAAAACTCAAATTTTCATATTGTTTAAAAAAGACATTATTTAACCATTCATTATCCTCCAAAAATCTGAGACCGCAAAAAATCTCTAATAAATCTTCTTGGCTTAACAAGGAATTGATATCCTGATAACCCAAAGCAGAAATAATCTTTTTTGGCGGTTCTTTGATTAATAATTCTTTGGCTTTCTCTAATTTTAGAAAATATCCTTCTTGAATTTCTGACATTTGAAGGGCTAATTGTCCGATTTTTTGACAATCAGAAAGTTGACTTACATCCGGCTGATTTAAATATTGATTTAAAAGAAAATCGTCTTGGGTTACCTTATTTAATAGGGAGGAAAAAATAATTTCCGAAGATAAATGGGGGTCTAAATTTAATGTTTTTAATTTTTCTTCAATAATTTTTTTATTTTCTTCATAAATATTTGCTAAAACGTTAAAACGACCGGTTTTTTGAGCCATTTTTTCATTTAAAAGAGAAAGTTTAGCCGGTGAAAGACGTAATATTTCTGCTAATTTTTGGCAAGCTTCATTCATCTTTTATTTCCTAATTTTTTTATTTTAAAATGCTTTTTTATTTAAAAATGCTTTATATTTAAAATGCTTTTTTTATTTTAAAATGCTTCATTTTTAAATTCTTCCAGCGCGGATTTTGAAAATCATATTTAGTTAAAATCCCTTCTACAGCGCCAATGTGTTCCACCACTTGAGTAGCGTTAGCTGAACCTAAACGAATAGCGGTTTCCATATCCTTCGGATTTTTCATTAAGGCGCTAATAAAGCCGCTGCTAAAAGCATCTCCGGCGCCGGTCCGGTCTACTATTTTTTTCTGGGGATAAATGCCAGCCTGATAAATATTTTTGCCATCAGAAACTACAGCGCCTAAAGGACCTTTAGTCATCACCACTATCCCCTTTACCCATTGATCTAATTTTTTAAAAATTTCTTTTTCTTTTTGATAAGGCAGATCAGTCAATTCTGAAGCCTCTTCCTGATTTAAAATAAAAACATCGTAAAAATTAAGCCAAGAAGTATTTTTCTTTAAAAATTGTAATTCTTTTTGACCGGGTGTTGAACCGATTTTAACTTTATTTTTTCTACAATAATTAATCACTGTTTTTAATAATTTTTCATTGCCGCCCAAAGGACCGATAAAAAACCATTTGGTTTTAATTTTTGACCAAGGAATTTCTTTTTCCGTTAAATTATCAGAGCAACCCCGGTAAGATAAAATGGTTCTTTCGCCAGAGGGTAAAAGAAAAATAACCGAGTAGGCAGTTCTAATTTTTTTATCAATTTGAATAAAACCAGTATAAACACCTTCTTTTCGCTGGCCTAAAATGACTTCCCGGCCAGAAACATCATCTGCCACCCGGCTAATTAAAGCAGTTTTAAAACCTTGACGGCTAAAAGTCACCGCGGTATTCACTCCACCGCCACCAGTCGTAAAAGTTACTTTTTTTACTGGCATTTTGGCGCCTAAAGGCAAACCGATGCCTTGCCCGGTTTTAAATCGTTTGTCTTTCAAAGAAATAAAATTAATCCCTTGAAAAAACCCATCCCGCGTAGCTGAGCCAATGGTAATAATATCAAACATATTTTTAAAAATTATTAATTTCTAATTTATCCCTGAAAATTACATATTCGGAAGTTTAACTTCCGAATAATTGATAAACTGCCTTTTTAATATCTTTGGTTGTCATTTGATATTTTTCTAATAATTCATTTGGCTCGCCTGACTCGCCAAAGCAATCTTTCATCCCGATAAATTTCATCGGTAAAGGATATTTTTCGCTTAACAATTCACTGATAGCACTGCCTAAACCGCCAATAATTTGATGCTCTTCTACGGTTACCACCCCCTTTACTTTAGCTGCCACTTCTAAAATTGTTTTTTCATCTAAAGGTTTAATCGTATGATTATTAACCACAATCACGCCTCTTCCTTCTTTTTCTAATTCAAAAGCGGCTTTTAAACAATAATAAAGCAAGGGGCCGCAACCAATAATCGCTATGGTTTTTTCTTTAGCAACAGAAGTTTCACTCTCCCAAAAAATTTCCGCTCGTCCAATTTTAAATGGCGTTTCTTCAGTGGTAAAAAGCGGTGTCTTTTCTCGGCCAAATCTTAAATAAACTGGTTTTGAAATTTCTATTGCCGCTAAGGTCGCTTTTTGCGCTTCTAAGCTATCACAAGGCACGACGACTATCATATTGGGTAAAACTCGCATCAAAGCGATATCTTCTAAAGCTTGATGAGTAGCGCCATCTGGTCCAACAGAAACACCAGCGTGGGCGCCGGCAATTTTCACGGGTTGATTATTGTAGCAAATAGTGGTTCGGATTTGCTCCCAATTTCGGCCGGGCGAAAAAGTGGCATAAGACGCAATAAAAGGGATTTTGCCTGAAGCGGCTAAACCCGAAGCTACGGCTGCCATATTTTGTTCAGCAATGCCCACTTCTATAAATCTTTCCGGAAAACGTTCCTTAAACATTTTCATTCTCACTGAATCAGTTAAATCAGCGCATAAAGCCACTACTCTTTCGTTATATTCGCCAGCTAAAACCAAACCTTCGCCAAAGCCATCGCGGGTAGGCTTTTGTTTAATTTGGGAATCAAATAAAGAATCAATAAGTTTCGCTTGAAAATTAACCATAATAAAATTTTAAAATTTAAAATTTATTCAGCTTCTGAATGAATCCGACCTTCTAAAGTTCTTAATTGTTTTAAAGCTAATTCGGCTTGCTCTTTATTTGGCGGAATACCATGCCATTCGTATTTCCATTCCATAAAATCAACGCCTTTACCGGGAATAGTATGGCAAATGATTAAAACTGGTTTTTCATAAATCGCTTTGGCATGATTAATCGCATCAATAATGGCTTCAATATTATGCCCGTCCACTTCTAACACATGCCAATTAAAAGCTTCGTATTTTTCTTTTAATGGCTCAAGGGGCATCACTTCCTCTGTATAGCCATCAATCTGAATATTATTGCGGTCCATAATCATCGTTAAATTATCCAATTTTAATTTAGCGGCTAACATTACTGCTTCCCAAACATTGCCCTCGTCCTGTTCTCCGTCAGAGGTCAAACAATAAACCTGGTATTGGGCTTTATCCATTTTAGCGGCAATCGCCATGCCAATAGCTTGGGATAAACCAGAGCCCAATGGACCAGAAGATGTTTCCAAGCCCGGCAATTTTTCCCGATGAGGGTGACCCTCTAAACGACTGCCTAATTTTCTTAAAGTTTTTAATTCACTTAAAGGAAAATAACCGGCGTGAGCTAAAACCGCATAAAAAGCCGGTGCATAATGACCATTGGATAATACCACCCGATCGCGCTCCGGCCAATTCGGTTCTTTTGGGTTATATTTTAAAATATTGCCAAAATATAAAGCGACATATTGTTCAACTACGCCCAAAGGACCAGCGGAATGACCGGATTTTGCTTCTAATAACATTTCAATGATTTCCTGCCTGATTTTGCAACACAAATCATCTAAGGCCTGAATTTTGGGATTTTTATAAGGATAGGGGGATGAAATATTGATGTTATTTTTTTTCTTTTTATTAGTTTTAGCCATTTTTAAGTTATTTTATTATTTTTTTATTTTTTATTATTTTTTTATTTTACTATTTTTTCTAAATTTAGAAATACCTGATAAGGATCTTTGTTATTAAATAAAAAGGAGCCTAAAGCAATTTCATCGGCCTTTACTTTTTTTAATTCTAGAGCAATCTCTTCATTAATACCGCCATCTACCTGAATTTTAAGATTCGGGTGTTTTTGTTTTAAATCTTTAACTTTATCTAAAATATGATATTTAAATTTCTGGCCAGAAGGACCGGGGTCAACGCCTAAAAGCAAAATTGATTTAACTTGCTTTAAAAATTGTTTTAAAATAGATAAATCTGTATAAGGAGTAAAAGCTAAACCTAATTCTGTTTTTTCATTTTTAATTGCTTTAAATAATGATGGCCAATCGCTGACTGCTTCATAATGAACATAAACTAATTCTGGCTTTAAAGTTAACCAATCCTCAAAAGTTTTTTCCGGGTTTTTAATCATTAAATGAAGTTCAATGGGCACTTTGGCTACTAATTTTTTCATTTCGGAAATATCCTGAAAATTTTTCCAATCAGTGAATTTACCATCAGCCACATCAATCTGAAAACGACCTTTAAATTTTCTCATTTTTCTTAATTTCTCTTCAAAATCCTGTTTCGTTTTGACATTAATCACCGGAATAATTTTCATAAAAAATTATTTAAAATTATTATTTTCAATGTTTTTAATTTTATCTTGGCGTCTTTGATATTTTAAATCCTGACCAAAAGGTGTTTTTAACCAAGCATCTAAAATGCGTTTAGCGGTTTGGGTATCTGTTAAATCAGCGGCTAAACATAAAATATTAGACCAATTATCGTTTCTGGCTTTTTCGGCTAAAAAAGAAGAAAAACAAAGCGCTGCTCTAACATTTTTAAATTTATTAGCCACCGTAGTCATTCCTAAACCTGAACCGCAAATTAAAAGGCCCAGGTTTTCTGGCTCGTGAGAAATTTTTTCTGCCACTTTTTGGGCAAAATCAGGATAATCATCGTTCTCGTCATAACTACGATTACCCAAGTCTTCAAACAATATATTCTTTTCTTTTAAATATGCTTTTAATTCTTCTTTTAGTTGATAACCGCGATGATCCGCGCCTAAATAAAGCATTTTAAATGTTAATAGGATTAAGCGGCGGTCGACCTTCTAAAACCGCCATTACATTATCAACCGCCATTTGAGCCATCATTAATCTTGCTTCATAAGAAGCAGCAGCTGTATGAGGAGTTAGAACTACATTTTCTAATTCTGCTAATCCCGGAGTTAAAAGCGGTTCTTGTTCATAAACATCTAAAGCTGCGCCTCTTAATTTTTTATTCTTTAAAGCTTCTACTAAGGCAATTTCATCTATGACCGGGCCGCGGCAAGTATTAATTAAATAAGCGCCCGGTTTCATCAAAGCCATTCTTTCTTTATTAATTAAATGACGGGTTGAATCAAGCAAAGGCACATGCAAAGTTAAAATATCCACCACTTTTAACATCTCTTCAATAACTGGAAAATAAATTAATCCTAATTCTTTCTCTAAACTTTCATTTCTTTTGACGTCATAATAATAAACGGTCATAGAAAAACCCTGCCGGCAAATTTTAGCCACTCTTTGACCAATCTGTCCTAAACCAACAATACCTAAAATATTATTACTAATTTCATCGCCCAATAAAAGTTCCGGGCCCCAACCTTTAAATAATCCTCTTCGAGTAAAACGATCTGATTCGGTAATCCGATGACAAATATCTAAAATCAAACCTAGGGTATGCTCAGCCACGCAATTAGCATTAGAACCGGGCGTATTCGTGACAATAATATGGCGCTTCTTGGCTTCATTTAAATCAATATGATCAACGCCCACGGCATAAGAAGCAATAATTTTTAATTGAGGACCAGCTGCTTCCATCACCGTCCCATCAATTTTTTGACCAATAACGGCAATAATGGCGTCTGCGCCCCGGGCTTTTTCTCTTACCTCTTCCTGGGGAGCGATCTCTTCTGAACCAACAACCACTTCATACCCTTTATCCACTAGCATTTTAATGCCGGCATCAATAATTTTCCGGCTAATAAAAACTTTAGGCATATTTTTAATTTTTATTTTTTATTTTTAATCTTTAATCTCTTAATTTGCTCTACTAATGTCCAGGCATAACCCCATTCATTATCGTACCAAATTAAAACTTTTACTAAATCTTTATCAACCACTTTGGTAAAAGTTAAATCCACCATAGCTGGTTTTATCTCTTTGATAATATCAGAAGAAACCAAAGGTTCTTCAGAAACTCCTAAAATATTTTTCCATTTATCTTCTTTTGAAGCTTCTTTTAAAATTTGATTAATTTCTTCAGGAGTCGTTTCTCTTTTGGAAACAAAAGTTAAGTCAGCCAAAGAGCCACAAACTACTGGTACTCTAATAGCCAAGCCGTCAAATTTTCCTTCTAAATCTTTTAAGGCTTTAGTAATAGCAATAGCGGCGCCAGTGGTTGAGGGCACAATGTTTTGAGCAGCCGCCCGACCGCGCAAATAATCTTTTCCTTTGGTTTGGCCATCAACTAAATTTTGAGTGGCAGTATAAGCGTGAACCGTGTTTAAAATCGCTTTTTTAATCCCTATTTTTTCATTTAAAACTCTTAAAACCGGACTCGTCGCATTCGTGGTACAGGAACCATTGGAAATTACCTCAAATTTTTCTATTTCTTCTTCATTAACCCCCAATAAAACTATCCGACCGTCTTTTTCTTCTTCACCTTTGGCTGGCGCGGTAATAATCACTTTTTTGGCACCAGCTAAAATATGGTCTCTCGCTTTATTATAATCTTCAAAAACACCTGTTGCCTCTACGACAATATCTATATTTAAACTTTTCCAAGGAAGATTTTTGGGGTCTTTTTCCTGATAAAAGATAATTTCCTTATTTTCTACGATTAATTTATCAGGCGGTTTTATTTCTGCTCTTTTATCATACAATCCATAAACTGTATCTCTTTTTAAAAGATAAGCTAAATTTTCTAATTCGCCTAAATCATTAATGGCGATAATTTCTAATGGCGGTTCATTAAAGGCCAGCTTAAAAAAAGCTCGACCTATTCTTCCAAAACCATTGATGGCAATACGCATACCTTTAAAAATTTTAAATTTTAAATTTTAAATTTTTAAACAATAAAATCTATTTATTTCTGTAATACTTCCATAATCTTTTCTCCAAATTCTTTGGCTGCTTCTGGTCCATTGGCAGTAATAATTTTCCCGTCAATCACTACTGATTTATCTTCATAAATAGCGCCATTATCTTTTAAAATCTTAATGGCGCTTTTATCTAAAGAAGATGACCAAACTGTAGCTTTTTTATTAACTAATAAGCCGGCTTTGGCTAATAAGGCTGGCGCAATACAAATAGCTGATACCAGTTTATCTTGCTTTTGAAACTCTAAAGCTAAATTTTGAAAATTTTTATTATCTAAATTATTCACCATTCCCGGACCGCCGCAAAAAACCACGGCCGCATAATCAATGGGATTAACTTCTTGGACTAATAAATCAACCTCCGTGGTTCCACCAGCGCTTCCAACCGCTTCTCCTTTTTGATCACTGGAGGTTATTACTTGGTAACCATTTTTTTCAAAGGTTTCGTTAGGGATAAAATATTCTTCATCCCGGAAATTTTTAAAAGCGACAACCATTAAAATTTTTTTATTGGCAAGTTCATTAGTCATCGGCGTTAAATTATTATTTAAATTATTATTTTGATGATGATTAGCTGGTTTTAAAAAAAGAAAAAATAGGCCCAACGTCAGAAAAAAGATAATTAAAATTAAAAACCAATATTTTTTTCTCATCTCTGAGATTCATTATACCATTTTTCCAATAATCAAGAAAGAAAAAATTAATGGTTAATCAACTGATAAGCAGCCAAGCCAAAAGCGACCGCCACGTTTAATGATTCTTTTCGGCCATACCTTGGAATTTCTAAGATTTTATCCGCATATTTTAAGATGGCCGGAGATAAACCCTTAACTTCTGGTCCCACAATCAAAGCAAACGGCTGACGGGTCTTAAATTTAAATAAATTTACTCATTTTGGATGCTGCTCTAAAGCTAAAATCTGAAAACCGTCTTTTTTTAATTTTTTTAAAAGAATATCGGTCCGAGCCACCTTTCCCCATTTTAAATAATTTTCCGCTCCTAAAGCCACTTTTAAAATTTTGGGATTAGGCGGCGAGGGAGTGATGCCAGCTAAATAAATTTTATCAAACCCAGCGGCTTCAGCCGTACGAAAAATAGCGCCAACATTAAAAGTGCTTCTTAAATTATGAAGCACTACAATTTTACTTTCATTTTTTCTTTCAATCATAATAGAGGATTAACTCTATTTGATATTTTTTAATTATTGGGCGGGAGATTATTTAATAATTCCTCCAATTTAGGTTTATCAAAACCAACAACAAATTGATTATCAATCTCAATCACCGGCACGCCTAACTGGCCGGTTTTTTCCACAATATAATTTAAGGCCTCTTCATTTTGGGAAACATCAATTTCCTCAAAAGCTAATTGTTTTTGTCTTAAAAAATCTTTAGCCGCCTGACACCAAGGACAAGTAGGCGTAGTATAAACTTTAATCATTTATAAAATTGATTATTTATTAAGTAAGGCGTCAATTCTGGCTTTTAACATTTCATAAGGCATCGCGCCTAATAATTCTCCTTTCTCATTAGTAATGGGCTCGCCATTTAAATAAGTAGTGGGCGTGCCATTGATTTTTTTATCCGAAGCTTCTTGAAGGGCTTGTTTAATCGTTTGAACATATTTGTCAGAATCAAGACAATTATTAAAAACAGCTGGATTTAATCCAATTTCTTTGGCTAATTGCTTCAAACTTTCTTTTTCATAAACTTCTACTCCTTTCTCCTGTCGTTCAAGATAAAGCTTATCATGATATTCCCAGAATTTACTTTGATCATTGGCGCAATGAGCCGCTTGAGCCGCCCATTCTGATTTATCGCCTTCCATCGCTAAATCACGATAAACTAATTTTACCTTGCCAGTTTTTACATATTCCTCAATTAAAGGTTTAATATCATCCATATAATATCTTAAACAAAAAGGACATTGATAATCGCAATAAACTTCCATAAAAATTTTAGCGTTTGGCTGGCCTAAAATTTCTATTTCCTTTAAGGTCTGGTCCTCTTGAGAAGGGGCAGGAGGGATGGTCGGTAAAACCGAGATATTTTCTTTTAAAGACGGTGTTTTTAATTTAACAGATAAAGGTTGAGAAACGTTCAAACTTGGCTTTTGGCTGGAAGAAATAAAGATTAAACCGCTGGCTAAAATTAAAGCGCTAATAATTAAAGGCCAGTTAAATTTTTGACGCATATAACAAAAATTAAATTAATTTTAAAATCGACTTGAAATTATCTAATTTCATTATTAATAAATTAGAGCTAATTGTCAATGAATTTAAAAATTTAATTTTCTCCGCTCAAATTTTTTCACCCCCCAAAACAAAAGTTTTTCACTGAAGAATAATAAGAGCTAAAGCCCCATTTATCAATGACCCTAATTTTAAAAGTATAGCAGCTATCTGAACTATAACCGGCTAATGATGGCGGGTCTAAAACAAAATGATATTTACCAGAAATAGGTTGGGCCTGATTGATATTGATGGTAATTAAGCCATTATCTGAACTATCCTGCTTTTGATAATAAATTTCATAACGAATCGTCAATTGATCAAGGCCTTCAGGCGGCGACCAAGAAAAAATTAATTTATTTTCCTCTTCTTCTTTCTCGCCCCCGCTGACAATAAAATCGCCAATGCCTGAAGGCCGAGGCGGTTTATAACTTTCGTCAAAATAATAATGGTGATTATCTTTTTGCACTAATTTAAGATAATTACTGCCGGCAAAAGCGTAAAAACCAATGGTTAAAAAATCAGATGATTTAAATTGAGAGGGCAAAACAGAACGTTTGCCATTTTTATCATAAATGCCATTAATATTTAAAACAAAATGATTATCTAAAGGAATTAAATCCCGGCGATAAGCAAAACTGCGCGGCGCGCCCGGAGCAGAACTGCACCAACGACCAGGAGGATCATCGTTTGGCACTGGTAAAATTAAACCAGCAATTTGCACCCGATAACCAGAACAAGAATCATATTCTAAAACCAACCCTTGATTATTTTCATTAGTTAAAGGCATTTCCCAGCCGCCAGCTAACCAGATTTCATCCGGCACTTCTTGATTTAAATAAAAAATCATCGCAGTCCAAGTATTTGAATAATTAGCAATCGGCGGAATAAAAGGATAACCATCAGTATCAAATTCCATTATTAATTTTGGGTCCTCACTTGATAAATGACGCCAAGTAAAATTTTTAACATAAGTTTGAGGCAAAGTGACAGTTGAGGTTTCTGCTATCTGATTATTATCCTCCTCATTTAAATCTAAAGCCAAAGAATTTTTTGCTTTAGGCGTGCCGAAGATATTGTTTTTACCTTCGCCGGAATAAGTATGCCAAGAAAAATCTTCGCTTCTTTCCATGGTTCTTTTTGAGATATTATCTCCGGCTGGCCAATTATGCTCTTCGCCCTGGTCGGCTAAAGCT
>Ga0315282_10011396_pt1 | contig 13782 bp, 12 predicted proteins | sample YL17G07_20_MG_FD_203693 | JGI IMG/M metagenome (GOLD analysis project Ga0315282, IMG submission 203693) | Sediment microbial communities from Yellowstone Lake, YNP, Wyoming, USA - YL17G07_20 | ecosystem: Environmental > Aquatic > Freshwater > Lake > Sediment | place: USA: Wyoming | collected... | reverse complement strand
CACTGGATCGACTTCCGAACCATGTTTCTGAATGGGCCAGAAAGAATGTTGTTTTTGTGGCTCAATCTGAGACTACGCCTGCCTGGTATCTTCACATGGCACGATACAAACAAAGGAGAGGCTTGATACTTCTCACCGAACGCTTCAAGAGCGCAATTGAGGGAGACAGATCATTCATAGTTGCTCACGAGATAGCACATGCTTACTTGAATCGTGAGATGTCCGATATCATGAACATTCCTATAGAGGAAGAGAGGGAGGAAGAGCGCCAAGTAACCGAACTGGCGAAATCTTGGCTTGCGAAGAATCGCCATGGAAGAGTATGAAATCGTGAACTGAGGCTCCCCTTCGCGCCCGTTTCAACGAACGAACCCAGCAAAAGCGCTAAATCTTACGAGGAAATGCTTCTTCAATGATCCCCGATGAGGATCTCAAAGAAGGAATAGAACTCTGCTGGAGAAACACGAAGTTCTTGGTTGATGACGCGTGGACACTCTACAGAAGAAGGAGTTACGGCCATTCCATGGCCTTGGCCATTATTGCCTTAGAGGAATTCTCGAAATTATGGATTCTCATAGACGCAGATACGTTTGCAGATGCCGCGCGTGCCGGCTATCCAAATGAGCGAATGGGGCATGAACCCAAAGTCAAGGCAGCATTCAGAAGCCACCGGATCAAACTGGCAGATACTCTGGAATTCGTGAAAGGGGAAATTGAAGAGGCCTTCCGTAAGGATACGCGCGTGCTACGCAAGGTGCTCGGCGAAGCCCCCACAGACGAGGAAATGGAAGATCTCACGAAATCGCTGAGGCGCCTCCGCGCTTCGGGCCTATATGTTGACTACAGAGAAGGCGAGAAATGGTTTGATCCTAATTCGCTTGGCCTTAGAGAAACGGCCCTGAAGACGCTCCGTATCGCCGACTGGGTAGTCAAGATAACGGAGAAAAGACGTCAGATACTCCATGGATTCTGAAGAGATCGGGCCGTGTCTCGCGAAAGTTCCCCGGGGCTTCCTTCCTCAAAGAACAGGACTTGCATTCCCGCTAAGATCTGCTATAGCTCTTATCCCCGCTCCGATCTTAGGACTCGGGTTTAATAGGAAAGACGAGTTAGGCTGTAACGCATGGGAGAATCAAGTCCGGAAAGGAAGGATCATGTAAGTCTTGGAGATCTGTTTGCAGCAATTGACAGACTCGCTAAACCATACGAAAGGTTCCAGCGAGAACTCTTCCGCCTGGAAAGAACCTTTAGCTCTCCGACTCAGGTGCTTCTCCTGCAAGAAGCCGTAACTGCCATACATGAGCGATGGCAACGGATTGGCCAAGCGTTAGAACCGAATCGGAAGGTTCTTGAGGCGATCGATCTATCGTTTGCACCCGTCTTGCAGAGCATGCAGAATCTGAACAATATCTATGGAATGGGATCAAGAATCTCGTCAGGTGATTTGGCAGAGATCCAATCTGCAATTGACGATGCCAAGAGAGATCAGGAAGGCCGTATCGCCGAATTGGAGATGAAATTGCAGGAAAAGGAAAAGGAATGCGAAACAATGAGGCAGCAACTGAAGAGCATAGTAGATGACGTCAGGAAGGCATCGGAGTATATTGTGTAACCCGCCCGACTCCTTGTTGGGGCGTTCAAAGATCCTGCTTAGTTCCGAAGAGAGCTTTCAGGGTATTTCGTGACACGCCGAGTGCCTCCGATACCGATCGCCGTGTCCTCTCATCGATTCCTCGATTGATGAGCATTTGATTGAGAATCTCCGCATAGAACCGTTTGGCAGTGCTTCGAAGATCGCGGTTGAGTTGACCGAAGAAGCAGAACATCCCGGTCGACGACCCCTCAGAAGTGTTGAATACAATGATGCGCCGGGCGTTGCCATGCCTGCAAGTGAGACAGGCTTTGTCCGGGCAAGGGTAACTCAAATCCAGGATCGGAAGGCGGACAGTATTCTCTCCACTGATCATCTTTTCAAATGTCTTGCGCGCGGGGCCAAGCATTCGTTTCATCAAGCCCTTCAGCACTCCTTCTGAGATGTTGCCGAGGAATTCGGTAAAAACAATCCCTGCGCGGTCTTCCGTATCACGATCGAACACCTTAACGGCCCGTATGATGCTCTTATCGTCTTCGATCACTCCCCTCATGAACCTGTTCGTTCTATCGACCAAGTGCATCATGAAGAGATTCAGCATAGCGATCTGTCCTGCGACTTGGGAACCCAGAGATGTCGGCCTCATTTCCAGCCTCGGCCTTCCTCGTTTGCCACCTTCATATGATTCCATCCTGATCAAGTCTGCCGTCTCCAGATTTCTGATGATCCTGCGAAGATGTCTGACGGATATCCTGAGTGCTGCGGCCAGTTCATCCTCATGTTCCTCTGTCCCCTCATGGATCGCGGTTAGAACGGTCGCGGCAAGAGGCGCCATGTGCTTCAAGAACCTCGACGAAACAGGCCCTTCGCCTAATTCCTCTGGTTTCGCAAGTTCTCGAGGCATTTTTCGGACATAATTGAAACTACAGGAATTAATGAACATGTCTGATAGTCAGACACATGCGAAAAGACAGGAGAGTGACCGTCTGTTTTGATGTTGCTACTTACAACAGACTCGAAGAAGCACGTGGCAGCGTTCCACGCTCGAAATTCCTGAAGGACAGTATCAAGCAGGTGCTACGGAGGAGGCGAGTATACTGTGTCTGAGAGCGGGACTTCTCCTGCTGAGGCAGAGACAACTGAAACAGAGGACTTCTCCGGTTGGTTCGTTGAATTCTCAGACGGGTTGAGGAGATCGATCCCGCCCCGCATGATTCGGTTGAAAGATCTTGAAACGACAGTCGAAGAAGCGAAAAACAGGAGGGTTGACGGAGATGTGGATCTATTCTCCTCAGTTTACAGGTTCCAGGGGGATGATCCAAACCTCGGCCCCCTTATCGGTGGGCTTGTTTTTGACTTAGACGACGCAAGAGATCCTGAAAGGGCGAGAAAGGAGGCAGTCGAACTTGTCAGATCTTTGAGAAATGAGTTCGGCGTGAGAGAGGGTTCAATCGACTTATGCTACTCCGGCAGCAAAGGCTTCTCCCTCGTGATCAATCGCCGCGTTTTCGGCTTCGAACCATCAGAGATCTTGCCGCTGGTTCACAAGTCAATGGCGGGAGAAATGGCAGAGAGGCTCGGTTTGAGTACAGTGGACCCGAAGATCTACGAAAGGAGGCGTCTCTGGCGACTGCCGAACTCACGGAACTCGAAATCCATGCTTTACAAGGTCAGGCTCACAGTTCAGGAACTCGAAAGCCAATCCATCGAGCAGATCCGGCAGATTGCATTACGGCCGCGTTCCCTTGTCCAACGTGTTAATCACGAGTTGTCAGAGCAGGCGCACGCGCTCTATCTGAAACACAAGGCAGAGATCGAGGCATCGCTCGCGACGAGGAGAGAAACCTTTGGTCCTGCCGATTTCAGCGGGGCGATTCTCCCATGTATTGCGGCGATCCTGGATGGTGGCGTCGAAGAAGGTTATCGGAATACTTCTGCTTTCTGCCTTGCCGTATTTTTCGCCCGATCGGGGGAAAGTATGGACAGAATCAAAGAGAGGCTCCTGGATTGGAACCAGCGGAATCGCCCGCCCTTGGATGATCGCGAGATCGAAGGGGTGACAGAATCTGCCTTCAGGGGCGTTGCTGAGGACAGGTATTCGGTTGGCTGTAGCAACGTGATCTTGGCCGAACATTGTGATATCGCTAAATGCGCGATCGTCAGGGGAGGCTCAATACCTCCGCCACTGAGGGAGAAGGCAGAAGAACTTCTTCGGGATCCTGAGATCCTTCAGAAGATCCTCAAAGCGAGCGAAAGACAACTGACGAAAGATGAGGACCTCCGAACGTTGGAGATCCTGGTGATGGCGAGCGTTTTCGGGCCATCTCCGCTGAATCTGAACCTCTCTCAGGTCTGGTCATCGGGGCGGACAGCGATATCTGTCGCGATGGCTGATTTGCTCCCCGAGGGAAACGCCTGGCTCTTGGGGGGCCTCAGCCCTACTGCCCTGACTCATGAACGCGGCGAATGGGACGAGAAGGAGAGGGCTTTCGTCGTGAACCTGGACAAGAAGCTCCTGGTCTTCCTCGAAAACCCCGATCCGAAGACTCTGCAAAAGCTGAGGCCCCTGCTGTCGCACGATCGGCGCGAGATCATGTATCGATACACCGACCGGACGCCGAAGGGCAGCCTCAGGACAATGACCTCGGTCCTGCGCGGCTGGCCCGGCGTGATCTTCTGCGGCCTGCAGATGCCGGCGACCGAGGAATACTCGAGCAGGTGGATCACGGCATCGCCTGACGTCACAAAGGACAAGATCGGAGCGGTGATCGACCGAAGCGGCCAAGAGATGAAGACTCCGAAACAATTCGAGAAAGGGGAAGAATTCGACGTCGTCAGGGCGGGCTTTCAGATACTTGGAGAAGGCGAAAGATGGAAGGTAGTCGCCAAGTTCGGTGATCTGGTCTCGAAATACTTTAGGAAGAAATATCCAACTGACATGAGGCGATTCAAACAGTTCAGGGACCTCATCTTCGCCGTCACAACTCTTCATGCCTTCCGAAGGAACAAGGACGAGGACGGCAACCTCATAGCAGAACTCAAGGACATTGAGATCGCCAACGGTTTGTTAGGACTAATCGAGACGACCAGCGTTCACGGCGTCGGCCGACACCTTCTGGATTACCATAGGGCGCTCAAGGATCTTAAGGAGGAGAAAGGAATCCCTTCGATATCTTATGACCAGGCTACAATAGCATACAGAAGACTTCGCGAACGACCGATCTCAAAGGAGGGGCTCCTCAAGGGCTGGTTGAAGCCACTTGAAGAGGCGGGATTAATCGACTTTGAAGAGGATCCGGAGGACAAGCGACGGAAGAACATCGTGATCTTAGAGGGCGGAGAAGAACCGCTCTTCGATTTCGAGGGCTTCATGAAGGAGGCAAAGATGCGCGAGCAACTCGAACGAAAGATGGAAGGCGAATGAAATGATGAACGCGAGGTTCGCCGGATATGTCGAGAAAGTCAAAATGGCGAAGGATGTGGACGGATTCGAGGCTGTGTTAAGGGAGATAGCCAGCGACATCATGAAATATGTCAGCGAGAAAGAAAAGGTTCCCCCCTCCGTCTTCAAAGAGATCGGGTGGACGAACATCTACAGCGAGAAACAGTTCGATTATCTTCTCAGTCTCAGCAAGAAGGCGAGGAAGACGGACACCGCGTTCGTGCTCCGCAATTGCGGGATAATCGTTGACGAGCAGCGGAAGCAGGGTTGTTACGTCCCCGCGCCAGGGCATCATATCATCTACATCAATGTCTTCAGCATGAAAGGCATGCAAGTCCACGAATTCATTCTGAACTTCGTTTCGTGCTTCGCACACGAACTCATGCACATCGCCGGAATCAACAGCGAAGTCGAGATTGCCCGAAAGGAGTTTCAGGTCGCAGAGGAGTTCTTGGGGCATCCTCTTTCCGATCAACAGAAGGCTGAGGTGATCAGGGACGCGGAGGCATCCGAGAGCCCTCCGGACGGCGGCAGTTAGGTAATTTTCGACAGTTCAATACGGAATCTGCGAGATCCGGGCGCAAGGATGGTGTTTTCCACGTTTTTCGTCTCTGAAAACAATTAGCAAACCAACCTCGATGTTAGTATTCAGCCCGAGATCTGGGGCTGGGCAAAAGTAACAAAGGTAAGAGTACGATTATCTAAGGAAAAAAAGTAATTGAATTGCGCCTTGCAGATTGCGAAAATCGAAGAATGTGTAAATTACCTAACTCACGACAAAAACTGAGGAATTAAGGGGGTTTGATTCGTTCATTCTCCGAGGTTTCAAGCATTCCATGCGGGGGTGCCAAGCCATCTTCTTCATGGTGGTATAAGAACTACTTGCATGTATGTGATCGATAGAGGGAGCCTATTATATACTCGTAGGCCCGGCCATCTCTTTGTCCTTTCCGGGTTCTGTTTGCTATTCAACATTCATTTCGCGCACGCCGCCCTATAGCTTCTTCTCCAGCTTTTTGGCAGTCTTGTAGCCGCCTTCCGTCAAGGCGACCAGTCCGCGTCGGATCTTCAAGGCCAACCCCCTGTGTTCCAGGTTTTTTATGGACCTGTAAATCGTGGTCTGCGTTCGCTTCAGCTCAGATGCGAGTTGCTTCGGCGACACCGGCTCCTCTGCCTTTACCAGCGCTGAGAGAAGCTCCTTGGAGGTCTTCGTCAGTGGGATCCCGATCTTCCTAACGGCCTCAGACGGCGGGATCAACTTGCCGTTCAGGAGAACCTTGACTGCTACGATTCCTTTCTTTCTTCTGGGTGCCCTGCTTCTTGCCATGTCTGTCATCGATCTTAGGCTTGATTTAAGCATGGCCCGTCGAAGCGCAGAAGACATACACGAATCTTTGACGCAGTGCTGCTGTCGTTTTGTGCACATCTTTTGTGTTCGGATGATCCTCATGAATACTTAAGAGACGAGCCTGGGGTATCCGGCAGAATTGGCAGACAGAAATGAGGAACTGTGGGGGGACCGAGACATCCGGAAGGAGCAACTGAGAGTGAGCGTCGCGATCGCTGTGATAGCTGTGGCTTACTATACTCGGGGGCTCCCGTTCTATTCTGACATTTTCTACGGAGGATTCTCAATTGTGACAAGCCTCTTGGCATTTCCGTGGGGGTTGTATCTCTTTCTGATAGGAGTGTCAACTGCAGATGACCTCGCCCCTTTCAAACTTCGCATATCTGAGAAGTGGTGTCGTAGATCGAGGACGGCCGCTCACTTTGCCTACTATCTCGGAATCGCATTGGTCTTTGCTGCGATCGTCCTATTTGTCTTGGCCTTGTTCACCTACTCTCCGCCTGTGACTTCATAGAGCTCGAGGGTTCAAAGAAAGTAAGCTCCACTTTCACTGGTGGTTGGATTCTTCGAACCCTTCAGAATCCCTGAAACGTTGAATTGTATCCTCATATTCCCTTAGACGTTGAAGCAACGGTTCACGTGTTTCACCGACTGCGGTTGTGATCAACATCAGGGAATCAATCATCTTGTTCCAATCATTACAGAGTGAGTTATACTCCTCAGCTTTCTTAAGCGGGTCCGAGAGATTCACCAGATTATTATGGCGTCTGCGAAATTCCTTGCTGCGCTCTTCTATGATCGAGGCGGTTTTGTGGCAATCATGATCTCGAAGGAAAGGCAAGGTGAGTTCCGACAACTCAAGCGCCTTGCTCAAGGCAGTAGTGCCAAATTTGAGACATCGTTCGAGATCACCCTCTTTCTTAGCCTCATCGAACATCTCTGTGTATGCCGACAGTTCACCGAGGACTTCGCGATAGCAGTCCCATATATCCTGCAGCCTGTCTACGTGACTCAAAAGCCAAAGGTAGACCTGCGGAATCAGAGATAAGAGTTGTCTTTTGAGGTTCCACCTTCCTGCAACAGTGTCTCTGTCTTTGCATAGTCCTCTACACCAGATATCTGGATTCGCGGGCCGTTGTTGCATGGGCAGAACAGTTCCAACCTTCCGGCAATGGCTGAACGCCGAGTATCAAGAATGGATGAAGATGAAGATCATGTTGCCGGAAGAGGAGAGGAAGGCATTGAAGGAGTTACTTGACGCCGCTGTCACAAGATCTGACGCAGGATCCATTGTTCCGAGGCCGCTTCCGAGCGAGACGATGTTCATGCTGATGCTGGTACACTTGCAAGCCAAGATCAACCTTGCCAAGGAACCCAGCCATGCGCGATCATGAAGAGCAAGATTGTCACGAAAAAGCACACAAAGGGATTCAATAGGAAACTGATCAGATTGTAGGCCAAACTTCCCCAGACCTTAATCCCCTCCTTCCGGCCGCGAGTGACGAGGATTGCTGCTATCAAACTGAGCACGAAGATCACCACAAGAGTGGCGCCCAACTCATAGAATACCGCTTCTTGTTCATGATGGGTGGCGATCAACCCCGCCGTATACAGAAATAGTCCGACGGCGTTTATGACTATTGAAGACGAATCACGTTTGCCCTTCCCGCCAAGCAGAATCCGAAGGACATACATGGCAACATTGGAACCGCCAACTAAGAGTACAAACTCAAGGAGTGTAGTCGACCAAGCCTCCATTTCCGACCAGCGACACCAACAGAGGAGAATATAACGATACCTGACAATGTTGTGGCATTACTTCGCCCTTCTCCTTTCTCTCTGATATCCCTCCCTCTCATGCCAAGTCCCCCTTGCACGCATGAATCACGACCTGCTGCGTCCTGCACTTTGGATCGCTGGATCTTAGAAGAGCTACCACGATAATCTGTTATCCCTGCCCACCAGAGTCTCTTTAGATTTCTACGCGATGACAGCCAACGTCCCGAAAATGAAAACATATTACTGTTCAACATAACCTACCTATGCAACAAGATATGTTTGGGGATGCAGAAAGACACAGGGATAAAATGCATGAAGAATTTTCGCAAGGTAACCTCAGAATGGCTCTGTTGGAAACCCATCGGTGCCTCTACGACACTATCGATGCTTTACTCACCGCGTTCAACATTCCTACAGGGCGTAAGGGTGTGACTGATTTCCACGATGACCTTAGTAAAGACGTCCCATCTTTGTGGAAGAGAGTTGAACAGGAACTACAGGAACTATCCGAGGAAGAAAAACAGCAATATCGGGGGTTGTTTTTAGACCTGGCATTTCTCAATAGGATCCTGGCGGCATCTCGTCAGTATCTTGATTTTGGCATAGGATCTCTCGGTCTACCGGGAGAGGATCGAGATGGCCGGTTGCAGGGGATAGTGAAGGAGATAGTGAATCAAGTCGATGAGATAACCGGAACGCTAATCCAACTCCACGAAAGCATCCAAAGCAAGGAGAGACGCAGCGGATAAGCCGAAGGGCTGTCGTCATTCCGAGCGCGCGTCGCCGTTAGCCCTGCTCTACCATCAGCCTCTTGCCCTGTATCGAGATCTTGACCTTGCCCGGCTTCAGCGGAAACTGGCTGTTCCTCACTATGTCGGCCCGGCATCGGCGATTGACAGTGTAGGAGGAATCCCGGCTTACCTCGAGGCGATAAGATCACTTGCTCACGTTGCTTCTCGAACGTGAGACCGTTGCCTAAGGAAACGATGCCTCATCTTGACGCTTTAGGGGAGCCCGTTCAGATACTACCCGTGTGGACTCGCGGGGTTTAGGGTGGCACCTGGGAGTATCACGATCCAACAGTCCGCATGAAACCGAGCGCTGGGGTCCAACGATCTCAACTGGACTCCGCTGAACTCCAAGACTTATAGCCATAGGATCAGAATAGTCAGCAAAGAGAACTGTGATGTTTTAGTTGAGTACCGAGAACCGGGTTTTTGCCTCTGAACGTGATTTTGTCGCAAGCTTCTTGCTACCAAAGCTAAGGGAAGCCGCCGACCGCTTGGGCTTTCTCAATGTCATCGACTTCCATGTCGAGAAACCCGTTGACGGAATACCTGATCTGTCAGTAGAGAAAGGGGGGAAGGGATTGTTCATAGTGGAAGCCAAGTTCAAGAAGAAAGTGGCGAGAGTGGAACGTGATATAGAGCCGCTGGACCCGGATGTGGTCGATCAAGCGGTTAAGTATGCTGCAGTAGGTGGCTTTCCATACTTCACCACCTGCAATACTAAGAGAATTGTGCTCTTTCAGCTCAGACCAGGGACCAAGGCAATCGAAAGCGTGGTCACTACTTTAGACTATGGGAAGAACCCTGACTGGGCTGAGATTTTGCTCAAGACTTCTCTGGAACTTGTGCCTGTCCAGCTCAAAGCGCTGGACGACACGCTTGTGGACGAGCTTCACGATGCCTTCAGCGACCTTTACTCAGAGTTCTCGTTAGCACTGAGGACGAAGTTGTCGGACCCGAAGTTCAGGAACAGATATGATGAATGGTTGGAAAGCCAAGGGATTAAGCGAAGCGACGAAGCGAACAGACTAATTGCTGAACAAACCACATACTTGCAACTCAATAAGCTGCTATTCTATCAAGTTATAAGGACAATCTATCCCGACAGGCTGAAGCCACTCAAGGTGGACGAAGAAAGAGATGTCCAAGAAGCCCTGAGTGAGTTCTATCAGAGCGCTTTGAAGATCGATTACACTCCCATCTATCAGAGCGACGTGATGAGTGAGATACCCCTAACGCCGCGGGCAGAGGAGAGGATAAGGACGCTCTTGGACACACTCAATGAGTTTGACTTCTCTAAGATGGAGAGCGACTTTATAGGACGCATCTACGAGAAACTTATACCTCCATCTGAGAGAAAGAGGCTCGGTCAGTTCTACACGCCTCCGGGTATCGTAGACCTGATAGTGAATTTGACCATCACTGAACCTGATGATGTTGTACTCGACCCAGGCTGTGGTTCAGGAAGCTTCTTGGTCAGAGCCTACCACAGATTGCGCGAACTAAACAACATCCCCAAGACGGCTGTGGGGCCAATGGGAGAAACCTATCACCGACAGATTCTCGAGCAATTGTATGGGATCGACATAAACCAGTTCCCGGCTCACCTAACTGTGATCAACTTAGCGGTCCAAAACCCCAAGGCCCGGATAAAGAAGATCAACGCCATAGTCAGCGACTTCTTCGATGTCAAGCCGGGGGCACGCACACTCTTCGGATTCAAGAGTATGACCACCGAAGGGGAGCCGACAGTTGTTACCATGCCCTCTGCTTTCGATGTGATTACCGCCAACCCTCCCTACATTCGCCAGGAGCTTCTGGGCGAGAAGGAGAAAACGAAGATCCGCACGGTTATTGAGGGGGAGTACCCAGGCAGGATATCCATAGGAGCGCCGCTGAAAAAGCAGAAGGCCAAGATCATCCTTGATAGACAGAGCGACATCTACATCTACTTCTACGCGCATGGCATCAGGTTCCTCAAGGAAGGTGGCAGACTTGGATTCATATCGTCCAACAAATGGCTTGAGGTAAGTTATGGAGTTCCGTTCCAGAGGTTCCTGTTGGATAATGCCAAGATCCTCTACATCATAGAGTTCGACCGAGCGGTATTCCCTGACGCTGAGGTAAACACCGCCGTCACCATCGTGCAAAAAGAGGCCAACGAACGGCCGCGACATAAGAACTTGGTGAAGTTCGTACGGCTAAAGAAAAAGATGGACATGAACGTGCAGCTTGCCTCAATCCGCGAAGCAAGGGAGAACTATGAAGATGACAAACTTAGGATCAGTGTGGTCAGACAAAAGGAACTCGTAGAAGGCAAGTGGAACATATTTCTTAGGGCTCCACGCGTCTACCAACGTATCGTGGAACACCCTAAGGTTAAGCAACTGATTGAGGTGGCCAATGTTCTGCGAGCACCTACCACCGGATGCAATGAGTATTTCATAATCTCTAAAGACAAGGCGAGAGAGTGGGGAATAGAGAGGCAGTACCTACAGCCGTGCCTCGCATCACCAAAGAAGGCCAATGGGCTTATCATAGAGGATGTGGAAGATCTAATCTTCATGGTGGCTCAAAGCAAGGTACGGCTACGAGGAACCAGCGCACTTCGATACATTGAGTTTGGTGAAAGACTTGAGGTTGACGTGGTAAGAGGTTCAAAGAGAGGTAGAAGGAGACTGCCTGAGATTGAGACACTCGCAAACCGTAAGCCATACTGGTATGCTCTACCTGAGCCCGATGTTGCTCCTATCGTTTTCCCGAGACTCACAGATGTAAGACCTGCCTTCCTATGGAACAAAGCGAGTGCTCACACCCCGCATGTCTTCTACTACATCTATCCGAAGAGGAGCGACTACACCGACGCGCTTCTGGGTTACCTCAACAGTAGTGTTAGCGCCCTAATGGTGGAACTTAGGGGGCGTTCATATGGCGGAGGAGTATTGGAACTTCTGATCTACGAGGCTCAGGGCCTCCCCGCACTTGACCCCGATCAGCTGACCAGAAGTGAAAGGGAGGAATTAAGGGCAAGGTTCCTGAAACTCGCAAGTGCCATTAGTTCCAGGATTGATGCTGAGAGGAGCAAAGAGAGCGTGAAAGCCGCATCGGGTGTTGACCGAGACATGCGTTCGTGGGCAGGCGTTCAAAGAGACCTTGAGGAGGCTATCAGCACTGAGCAAGAGGCCAGAAGAAAGCTGGATGAGGTCGTTTACGAGATCTTAGGGCTAACTCAAGAAGAGCGTAACCAAGTTGAAGAAGGCCTAAAAGAGCTACAAGAACTCAGGCGACTGAGAACTCAAGCATGATCTGGCGTGAGGAAGTACTCCATCCTAACCGCAACTCTTTTAGCCATAGAACAAGGAAAAAATGAGTCAAACAATGCGTCTACGATTCACAAGTATTGACGAATATCAATTCCTGACGTGTCTAAGACATTCTCTGTGGGGGAGCAAGTCAGCCCGGTTCAAGGACTGGCAAGTAGGGGACTACCTCGTCTTCATCGTCAATAAGGCGTTAGCCGGTCTTGCCGAAGTGGCCGGGGACCCTTTCATGTCCAAGGAGATAGTATGGGACAACGGTCTATTCCCTTACCGGATCCCGATCAAGTTCGTGAATGTTATGGCGAGGGAACAAAGGGTACCGCTATTGGGAGAGGTAAGAGATGCCATAATCTCGTCGTTCGGTACAAGATACGGACTTGGAATACTCGCCCAGCAACTCCTCGTAGACCGATCAGCAGAAACGGTAGTTACTGCAATCCGTGCACGCCCGAATAGTCTCGCTGATTATCAATCCAGTATGGAGCGGCTTCTGGTAGAGGCCCGCCAAGAGAGGGAAAGGGCATCGTTGATGAAGAAGGTAAAACATGCAAGGACATTGTTGACGAAGAAGCCAAGACGTATTCAGCCACAGGAAGAAATCCCATTGCCTCCAGAGGAACCCGTCACCAAGAAAGAAACGTTGCTCCATTCTGAAGCGGAGAGCGATTTGGTCAAGTTGGGCAAGATAGCGGGCTGCTCTGTGTGGATTGCTCTAAACGACCGGAATCGTTTGTTCCGAGGGAAACGGTTGGGTGAAGGCTGTTTGAAGCAGCTCCCCGGCCTGGGCCTGCCCGACGAGGCTACCCATCGAATCTCCCTCATAGATGTCATGTGGATAAGGCAGAGCGCACCGATCTGTGCTTTCGAGGTTGAGAGCACTTCCTCGATCTATTCTGGTCTACTCAGGATGTCGGACCTCCTTTCGGTTATCTCGGCCAATCTCAGACTATACGTTGTGGCTCCTGAAAACCGGCGAGGCAGGTTCATGTCTGAATTGGCACGCCCCACGTTCCGGAAGATTGGGCTAAGCGACTTCTGCAAGTTCATCTCAACCGAAGGACTGAGCGGTCTCTTGTCCAAGGTGAAAGACCTGGAAGGGCACGTTCAACCGACCATCGCAGATTCTATTGCTACTGGTTTCGAAGAAGTAGTTGAGGGCCTGACATAGCGGGCTTCGCCTCAGCTCCGTTCTAAGACCGCGTGCGAAGGTCTATGAGCACTATCTCACGCATGCGAGAGATTCAAGGGTTTATATTCAACGCCCTCTCGTACAGAACGAAAGATGACCAAGCCAGGATACAAGCAGATTATGGTTCCAGAAGACCTGCATAGTGTGTTGAAAGGGCAAGCATCGACAAGGAAGACGAGCATGGCCAAACTGATCAGATCTCTTCTCGCCCAGCCTGTGGAGCCTGATGCTCGAGTTCAAAGCGCCGGATTGCGTGAGAGTCTCGACGGCGGCCTCTCCCGGACTAGCCCATCACTATTGGTTAATCACCCTAAAGCAGATGTTA